>Ga0208977_1000010_pt1 | contig 332330 bp, 299 predicted proteins | sample RifOxyA2_FD_184030 | JGI IMG/M metagenome (GOLD analysis project Ga0208977, IMG submission 184030) | Groundwater microbial communities from Rifle, Colorado - Rifle Oxygen_injection A2 (SPAdes) | ecosystem: Environmental > Aquatic > Deep subsurface > Groundwater | place: Rifle, Colorado, United... | reverse complement strand
TCAACCAGTTCGAAGACAAGTTAAACCCGTTCCGCTACGCCGCAGGATCGGATTCCTACACCACGCCCACAGCCTGGAATAGCACGAATGTGCCGAGCACTGTTGCCGCCTGGGGCGGGCGCCTGGCAGCGGCAAGTGCCGGATATGCTGCATCTCCTGTGACCTGGAGCGCAGATGCCGCGACGAACGAGAAATGGATGGCTCTCTCTACCGGCGCAACGACAACGATCGCCCGGGAGAATACAGAGACCGCCGAAACCGGCAGCAACAACGACATTGGCTTCCGTGTGGAAGTCGGCAGCGACAAGATACAGCCGACCGGAACCTACCGCGCGACCGTGACGTTCACGGCATCGACGCAGTGATCATTCCTGTACTCTAACCCGGAAACTCTAAAAGCCAGCAAACGCTGGCTTTTTGGCATTCTGAAGCCATTCCTATGAGCTGATTCTATGCCAAATTTTTACCCGTTCGACAAAGCGCGGCTGCTCTGCGGCCGCGTCATCAGAAAGTAATTCCTTCAGAGGCGGGCTCAGGGTGAAGCGCGGAGGCTCTGCCTCCGCGTGCTTCACAAATCAGCCATCCAATGGCAAATTCTTGATCTCTTGGCCTTTGCAAAATTTCTATTTTATGATATAATGTATCTGTTACATGGGATAACACCCACGAAACATACACATTCACATCCATTCCCCCCTTCCCATGAAACATGCATTGCTTGCCCCCGGGCGACGTGTGCGCGTCCTCTCTGTAGGACTCGCAGCCTCCGCGGGGCTCTATGTTCTCGTCGCGATGGTTGCAGAGCCCATGCGGGCATTTGGCGCAACCTCCGACTCGGAAACCGCGGTCGTGCAGATAGCACTCGGTGCCAGCATCGGCCTCAACTGCGATGCTAACGGAGGCGGCGCAGGCTCCGGTGAAACGCTCGCCCTCACGGGATTCAACGATGCCGGCGATACCGGGCCACTCAACAGCTCCGTGACAATCGGCACCAATGCCGTACGCTGCAATGTGCGCACCAACAACACCACGGGGTACAACCTTGCATGGCGGGTAACTACCGGAAGCGGAGGTACCGGCACCGGGTACATGATCAACCAGTTCGAAGACAAACTGCATCCGTTCCGCTACACACAATCAGACGCGTACTCCACCCCCACCGCCTGGAACTCCACGGCAGTCCCCTCCACCGTCTCCGCCTGGGGCGGGCGCCTGGCAGCGGCAAGTGCCGGATATGCTGCATCTCCTGTGACCTGGAGCGCAGATGCCGCGACGAACGAGAAGTGGATGGCAGTTTCCACGGGAGCGACAACCACAATCGCACGGGAAAACACGGAAACCGCCGAAACCGGCAACAACAATGATATCGGCTTCCGCGTGGAAGTCGGCGGCGACAAGATCCAGCCGACCGGAACGTATCGTGCAACCGTGACATTCACGGCGTCGACACAGTGATCATTCCTGTACTTTAACCCGGAAACTCTAAAAGCCAGCAAACGCTGGCTTTTTAGCATTCTGAAGCCATTCTTTGTTTGACAAAACATATAATTAATGTTATAATATTAACAAGAATTTACACAAACATTCAGATGAAAACCACAAAAAGTACTCCCGTAAACCTCAACAGAGTTACCGTGCTCACAGCTGTTGCTGCAGCATGCCTGTACACCCTCGTGGTGATGATTGCAGAACCCATGCAGGCGCTGGGAGCGACAACCGATACAGAAACGGCAGTTGTGCAACTCACACTGGGAGCGAGTATCGGCCTCAACTGCGATGCAGATGGAGGCGGTGCAGGTTCCGGTGAAACGCTCTCCCTCACGGGTTTCAGCGATAGCGGCGATACCGGCCCACTCAACGGCTCCGTGACAGTCGGCACCAATGCCGTGAACTGTAATATCCGCACGAATAACACAGCAGGGTACAATCTCGCCTGGCGGGTGACTTCCGGGAGCGGAGGTGCCGGCACCGGCCACATGATCAACCAGTTCGAAGACAAGTTAAACCCGTTCCGCTACGCCGCAGGATCGGATTCCTACACCACGCCCACAGCCTGGAATAGCACGAATGTGCCGAGCACTGTTGCCGCCTGGGGCGGCCGTATAGCGCAGTCCAGCTCCGGGCACGCTGTTTCTCCCGTCACCTGGGGGAACGACGCTGCGACCGATGAGAAGTGGATGGCGGTCTCCACCGGTGCAACGACGACAATCGCAAGCGAGAATAATGCCTCGCAGGAAGCAGGCAGCAATAACCGCATCGGCTTCCGCGTGGAAGTCGGTGGCGACAAAATCCAGCCGACCGGAACATACCGCGCAACCGTGACGTTCACGGCGTCGACGAAGTAAGAACAGGCTTTCAGCTTTCAGGAGATAGCTTATTGGAATGAGCTGGTGCTTAGACCCCTAAGGTTTGAAGCCTTGAGGATCCAGGATTTCCTAAAAGCTATAAGCTATCTCCTGAAAGCTGTTCCCGCTTGATGCTCCTGGGAGAGCGGCCTAGACTGCATTTGTCTCCCCTCTCCCTTTTTTGTCACGCAGGTATCTCATTGCAGCAAACTGGAAGATGCACCCCATCCCCGACGGGGCTCTTGCGGATGACTCTCCCTACAAGCCGCAAAAGGACATAGATATTCTCGTGTTCCCCACATTCCTGAGCCTGGGAACCTGCCTGGAGGCAGGTATTGCCACAGGGGCACAATGCGGGCATCCCGAACCGCACGGGGCGTACACCGGAGATGTAAGCATGGCAATGATCCGGAAAGCGGGATGTACGCATGTACTGTGCGGCCATTCGGAACGAAGGCTTTTCCACGGAGAGAACGATGAGAATGTCGCCGCACAGGCAACAGCCGCGCTGGAAGCAGGATTGCACCCTATCATTTGCATCGGAGAATCGGCGGAAGAGCGGGACGCCGGCGAGGCGGAACTGGTCGTGACCAGGCAGCTCGCCCCTCTTCCTTTGGGAAAAGACATCACTATCGCCTACGAGCCAGTCTGGGCCATTGGGACAGGCAATACCGCAACCCCGGAGCTTGCGCAGGAGATGCACGCGCTTATCCGCTCCCTCCTGCCCACAGGGCGCAGAGAGACAATACGTATCCTCTATGGTGGCTCTATGAAGCCGGAAAACGCAAGGGAGCTCCTCATGAAGCCGGATATCGACGGAGGCCTCGTAGGTGGCGCCTCATTGAAACCAGACGCATTCCGGGGGATTATTGCTGCAGTACGGTCCCTCTGACTCCCTTTCCCCCTCCTGCCATGGATCTCCTCGCTGTACTCCTCTTCGGGTGGCCTGTCCTCTTCCTCCTGCCAGTGTTCATCCGGCAGATCAACCAGTACGAGCGCGGGGTGGTTCTCACCATGGGCAAGTTCAGCACTGTCTGGAACCCGGGGTGGAAGATTCTCATTCCCATATTCCAGCGGGTGATAAAAGTGGACATCCGCGTGAAGGCAGTGGATGTCCCGGACCAGGAAGCAATCACGAAGGATAACATCCCCATACGCATCAACGCGGTGCTGTATTTCAGAGTGATGAATGCGGAAAAAGCTGTCCTGGAGGTCGAAGACTTCTTCTACGCAGTCTCGCAGCTCGCCCAGACAACCATGCGCAATGCTGTGGGAGAGGTGAAGCTGGATGAACTCCTGGCCCAGAAACAACAGGTAAGCGAGAGGATAAAGATAGTAGTGGATAAGGCGTCCGATCCCTGGGGCATCGACGTGCAGAGCGTGGAACTCAAGGACATCGTGCTGCCGGAGAACCTCAAGCGCACCATTGCGAAGGTTGCCGAAGCAGAGCGCGAGAAGCAGGCCGTCATCATCAATTCTGAAGGTGAAGTGATCGCTTCGACGAACATGGCGAAGGCCGCGCAAACCCTCTCCCAGCAACCCGGCGCCCTGCACCTGCGCACTCTGCAGAGTGTCAATGACCTAAGTTCCGACCAGTCGAATACCGTCGTCTGGATGATCCCCATAGAGGCTCTCAAAGCATTGGAAGGCTTTGCAGTGAAGCGGTGAAAGTAAGAGGAAAGAGATAAGAGGAAAGAAAATAAGAGGATTCAGGTTCCTGACGTTCTCTAGGATTTATGTACTTTCCTCATTCCTCCTATTCTCATCCCTCTTATCTTATTCTCATCACTTTTTGTTGTTGACTCCATAAGGTCCATCAGTAGAGTACAGTCCTACTCCTTCCTTTCCTCTCATGAAGATCCGACCCGACGAAGTAGAGACAGCAGAAGAAACCCCCGGTGCCATGCATCCTTTTGCAGAGCAGTTCAGATACGCACGGGAAGATGCTCGAGCCCCATGGGACGGCATACTGGAGAGGATCGACCAGCTGTGAAGCACGCGGGGACAAGCCCCCGCGCTTCACCCTGAGCCTGCCCCTGAAGGAACAACCTTTTATGACGCGGCTGCCGCTGTTCGAAGGCCCTGAGGGCCTCTCAGGCCCGAATTGGGAGCAGCCGCGCTTTGTCGAACGGGTAACTGCCCTGCGCAGGAAACACAGAAAAGTGAGAACAGCCATTGCCTCAGCGAGAACGCTGCTCTGCTGGAAGTGACCGTAGCAGCACAAGAAGGAACGCCATGCAGAAGAAGACTGTGAGTTGCTGCACCAGTCCTCCGAGGAAGAACGCCCCCCCTTCGGAGAAACGGGCAACGGCAGAAACGCCTCCGCTCAGAAGAACATGGAGAAGCGTCATAAGAACACCCAGCACAAGCAGAGGACCCACAATGCGCCCCCAGTGCCCTTTGGAACGCCTGAGGCTCTCTCTCACAGCTCCAGCAGGACTGAGGCGCTCCTGCACGAGGAGAACCGGTGCAAACACCAGCAGAGGACCCATGACAATAGCCGCCACACTGCTCACCAGCATGAGTACGGGCATCAGTATTGCGAGACCGGGCAAAAACCCCAGGAACACCACCCACCCAAAACTCCGGGCAAAGGCCCACAGCCAGACAACAAGCATGGGGAAGAACAGTATGCCGCACCTGCGCAAGACGTCGATGACATGTCCATGATCCTCTGCAAAGACAACAAGGCTCACGAGGGCTCCGCAGAAGAGAAGAATGAGCGAAAACACCCCAAAGAGGAGAAAGTACGGCGAGAGAGCATCAGTCATGCTCCTCGCTCTCTCGAGCACATACGTTTCTCTTTCCCCCTCAGTCATATGTTCCAGCTGCTCCGCGACCAGGCTGATTTCCTGCATCATTTCCATGGTCGCATCCCCGTCTCCTGTTTCCATTCTCCGCATGTACTCCTCATAGCGCTCCTCCGGTAACCCAAAACTCTGCGCCACCTTGGCAACATCATGATCCATGGCACGCGAGAGAAAAGTGACGAGGAGCGCATAGAGCACAGCAAGAACAACTGCACTGGCAAGAAGCAGGGCGAAGGATCGCACAAAGAGGTTCCAGCTGTTCCTGAAAAGACTCCACATACGTACACACTCTACTCAAACACGCACCCACAATCCATTGCCGGTGTTCTTCGCTGCTCCGGCAAGTTCCATCATGGTGAGTGCGGCATTCACAGAGGCCGCTTCCAGACCGGAACGTTCCCTCAGCTCAGAAACAGACTGTGGCATGCCGGTGAGTGCCCTGAGCACCACCCCCTCAGTGGGACTCTTGGGGAAGTACAGAGCCTGCTGGGCGCTCTTCTCTGATACAACAACGCCAATGTCTCCAAGAACTTCGATGCCGGAAGAAACGAGCTTCGCACGACCCTGAGCAATGCAGGCATGGCATCCTGCCGCGTGCTCATCGAAAATCTGTCCCGGCACCGCAAACACCTCCCTGCCGTATTCCAAAGCCAGATCTGCCGTAATGAGCGCCCCGCTGCCCTCCCCCGCCTCCAGCACCACTGTACCCTTTGAGAGGCCTGCAATAATACGGTTGCGGGCAGGGAAGGTGAACTTATCTGGCGGGACATCCAGCGGAAACTCACTCAGAAGCAGACCTCCTTTCGCCACAATCTCCTCTGCAAGCACCGCATTGCTCCTGGGGTAAATGGAACCCATACCATGCCCGAGCACTGCCACGGTCTTCCCTCCTGCCGTAAGTGTCTCCCTGGCCACCTGTGCATCTATGCCGAGGGCAAGACCACTCACAGTCACCACTCCGGCCGATACCATTGGTGGCACGAAGAGTTCAGTGACGCGCTTGCCGTAACTGCTCATCCCGCGCGTCCCTACAAGGGCAACGCACGGCTGTTCAAGAATCTCAAGATCTCCCCTGTAGTACAGAAAAACCGGGGGATCTGCTATTTCCCGCAGCAGGCGGGGATAGAGGGCATCCTCAATACAGAGGACACCGATGTCTCTCTTCGCAAGTTCCTGCTCATACGCCTCCGGCTGGAACTCCTCGAGACGATTGAGGACAGTGAGGACGGTTTCTTCCCTGCAAGAGAGAGCCCTGAGCAGTGGCTGATCGACGTGTGAGAGGGCACCCTCCAGAGAGCCGTATAACTGCAGCAGGGCATCGTAGCGCTTCTTAGAGAGAATATTGAGCCAGGACCAGGTAAGGGCAGTTGGACGATCCATAGGAGAGGGGAGTTTAGCACGAGGTTCACGAGAAAAAAACGCGCAGCGTTCGCAGAACTGCAGATGGCCGCGCCACGTGGGCGCGCAGCCACATAAAGTCGCTGGCGCGCCTTTACGTGGAGCCACCTTCGGGAATCGAACCCGAGACCTACGCGTTACGAGTGCGTCGCTCTACCAACTGAGCTAAGGTGGCAGGTTTGTGCATTATCTATGATCCATTTTCCATTTTCAATGAACCCTATGCAGCTTTTTGAGTATTTGCAGCCGCTGCAGGAACGAGAGGATTCTCAAGAACAGTGGCAGCGAGCGTAACAGTAAAAACACTGAAGTACGCAAAGAGGAGCTGGCTCGCAATGGACCCAATGACTCCTGCGAGCAGCAGCGAAACCGGACTCACGACCCTCAGCACCATACTGATTGCGACAAAGACCACAAACCCGCAGAGCATTGCCACAATGGTGTTCCCGAGGATCTTCCCCCAGTACCCGCTGGTTCGCGCATAGCTCATGCTTGCACTCTCAAAGATGCTCTTTCCGTCTCTCAGGAGCAGCACCGGCGCAGGCACGAAGCGCGGCATGAGCATGATGCCAAAAACCACGCCAATGAACGGAACCCAGACGAAGGACCGTACGCCGATCCAAATGCTCAGTCCAATGAGAGAAACAATCTTGCCCAACGTTTGCCGGAGTGCCTCGGCGGTGTTCATGTGCCGCCCGGTGGCCACAACAAGGTAATAGTACGTGCCGATGATAGAGATCACCCACATCGCAAGCACAAACGTGAATATGGAGCCGACGAACGCAGCAGCAGCCGCAGGAGGAATAGCCCCCTCCTCTCCCATCATCTCTCCCATTCTCTGCATCGCTTCTCCGTCTCCCTGCTGCATGCGCATCATGAGGTCCTGCAGCTGCTCGGGATCTCCAGCAGCATTCTCCATGCCACCGATGAGGGTGCCGATTTCCTCTCCTACGCTCTTCTGAGCCCGGAAGGCAATGAGACCCAACAGAAGGCCAATGACGACCGCACCAACCATGAGAGGACGCAGGAGAGCACGAAAATCAGAGACACTCTTCTTCAGGAGCGGACCGAGCGGGAGCACCATGGAAAAAGGGGGAATTTTTCTCAGCGTAGCGTATTTGCACACCCACACAAGAAAACAGCCTGACCAGTCAGGCTGTTTCTTGCTCATTCATGTGTCGGCGGCTGCTGGAAGGGATGCGTGGTCTTACCTAAGGAACAAACGCCTCGAGGCTCCGAAGACGAGAGCGGTGCGGCCCGGGAGGGCCGACCGCCTCGCGGTTCGAAATTCCGACGAGGCCACCCTTCACATCCTTCTCTTCGAACTTCGCTGTCAACGTTTGCCCGGCAATGCTGACAGTGACTGCCGTCACATCGCCTACGACCTCCACCTTATGCCACTTCCCCGCCGGGATTGCCGGCTTCTTTTCATCCTGTTCCAGCCGGATACGCTTTTCCTCCACCAGTCGCTCAACTTTACCTCCTGCGACTTTGTGGATGTTCAGCGTGCCGTAGCCGGCGTCCAGGACGATGTAGATACCGTCCTCCGGCAGGAAGGGGCGTTTTTCAGACACGGACCCCGTTGCCCGGAGCAGGATGCAGAGGTGATCGGCGTATGCGACGCCGCCACCCATGTCCTCCCACTGCCACTGGAACCTCACTGTGAAGGCTCCCGGAAACTCCCTGCGCAGGAAAGCGTAGGCCCGGTTTCCGAGTACGAGCTGGCCGCCGTCCTTCTCTGTGACGAGCCGGCCGACGTTCCCGTACTGGTGGGGGAGATGGAAGCTCCAGTTTGAAAGCTTGGGATCCGCAAACTTCTCCTCGATGTACTGCGCCTGAGCGGTGCAGGCCGCCGCGAGGAGCACGGCGGCGGAAAGCAGAAACAATTTCAAGATCCCTCTCCTTTCCCCTTCTGTGTGTGCAGCCAACAATACAAATGAGCATGCGGGAATCGCAGTATCCTGCATTTCCCGGCTCTTGCAATTTTATTGATTTATTATATAAATTGCAAACGGTTCCCCCTCTCTTCCGCTCTCTTCCTGCCTTCCTGAGGCTTCACACAGATCCCCAGGAGTGCTATAATGATAAGATTTCTCTCCGAGAAACCAACTCAAAAAAACTCACACACAAACTCATGTCCATAGACGCCTGCATCGCTCATGCTATCCACAACGACCTGGATATCCTGGAGGCCCTCCCGGAAATTCACGATTTGCCCGTGGAGGAAATGGAAACGTACATAGAGAAGTACGTGTGCGATGTGCACCAGAAGATGCGGCAGGTCATCGTGGAGTACGGAGATGGTTTCGTCCGCTCCAAAGACGCTGCAGGACTCTGCGCAACCTGCCTGCAGCAGGGAATCCCCCTCCCCGCGCACATCCTACTTAAGATGTGCCAGACCATCGTACAGATGAGTGAAATCGACGCACGCTTCATCCTGGACACAGAGGATGGCAAGAGCCTGTACTACATGAAGATGCAGCTTGTTTGAGCAGTCGCTCACCCCTGGAGCTCTTAGGACATTTTGGCTGAGAGTTTTTGAACCTTTGTTGTATTAGCAAGAAGCGTATAGCGGGTAGCGTGTAGTAGCGGCTAGTCGCTACACGCTAATCGCTTTCTGCTTTTCTAGCGCTTGCTGAACTGCGGCGCCCTGCGTGCACGCTTGAGTCCAGGCTTCTTCCGCTCCTTTACGCGTGCATCGCGCCTGAGGAACCCCTCCCGCTTGATCTGGGAACGGAGCTCCGGATCGAAGAGAAGGAGCGCACGGCTAATGCCATGGCGCATGGCATCGGACTGCGCGGACTTCCCACCCCCAATGAGAAATACCTCCAGATCGAATTCGTTCTTCTTGCCCACGAGAGCAAGAGGTGCCAAAGCATTCTCAACCTGCACACCGGCAAAATAGTCTTTGATCTTCTTTCCGTTCACATGCGCCACACCCTCACCATTCACAAAAAGCCTCACGCGCGCGATGGCTGTTTTGCGCTTCCCCACGCTGTAGAAGTACTGCCGCTTGCTGTCTGCTTCTGCCATAGAATTTACGGGAGGGAAAGTGTTACCGGCTTCTGTGCCTCATAATCATGGCGACCATCGGCAAAGACATGTAAACGCTTCATCATCTGCGGACGCAGGCGATTGGCTGGGAGCATGCGCTTCACCGCAAGTTCGACCACCTTCTCCGGGCGCTCTTCCATCATGGTTCCCATGGTTTTCTCACGCAGATGCCCGAAGTACCCCGTGTGCTTCCTGTACATCTTCTGCGTGAGTTTCTTCTGAGGCACGGCCAGCTTCGCTGCATTGATGATCACCACGTGGTCTCCGCACAGCTGGTGAGGTGAAAAACTCGGGCGGTGTTTGCCACGCAGAACATGCGCAACGCGTGAAGCCATACGGCCAAGGGACTTCCCTTCAGCATCAACAAGAACCCACAGGGGTGCCAATGGTGGAATAATGGAGGTTTTCATGATGCTGTTTTCTTTGAAGAAGATTTTTTCTTGGGGTCATCTTTCTTCTCAATTTTCGTCTTCGTCTCTTTCATTTTCTTGGCTCCTGCCTCTGCTTTCTCTCCTGCCGGCCGGAGTCCGCTCTTGGCGGACGAAGGCTGGTTCTTTGCAGATCTCTTCTGCTCACCCTCCTGTGCACTGCCGAGAACAGCATCCACAAGGATGAGATCGACGAGTGAAGCCCCGTCCCCTTTGCGGGCACCGACCGGCGTGATGCGCGAAAGCCCGGAAGTGCGGTCAGCGTAACGCTTGCAGTACACCTCCATGATCTTCCGGCTCGCATTCTTGTCTGTCACGACACGATTGATATAGCGCACTGCCGTGTGTGGAGAATGCGACTTCGCGTAATGGATGAGGCGGTCAATAACCGGCTGTATGACCTTCGCGCGCTTCTTGGTGGTACGCACAGACTCATACAGCAGAAGAGACGTCACGAGATTGCGCTTGATCATCTTCGCATGACCTGGTTTCTGCTTGAGCCTGAGGCGGGAACGCTGATGTCGCATGAGAGAGTCAGAGTAAAGGCGAGAGAGTGGTGTGAATCAAGAAAAAGAAGGAGGTTATTCATCAACGTTTTCATCCGCGAGGGTAAGATTGCGTTCTTTGAGCGTTTCCTTCACTTCATCGAGCGCCTTCGCACCAAAACCGCGGAAGTTACTCAGCTGGGATTCTGTGCACTTCGTGAGCTGCTCGATACTCCCCACACCCGCATTGATGAGCGCATTGAGCGTGCGTGGTGAGAAGTTGAGGATTTCAATAGGTGTGTAGCTCTCCTTCACCGGGGCGGCATCGCCCTCTTCTTCACGTGCACTTGCACGGGAGAAATCGGCAATGAAGTCTGTCTCCACAACCTTGTCTTCGCTGGAGAAGTACTCGAAGTAGCTCTTGAGCAGCTGCGCTGCAAACTGCATGGCTTCCTCCGCCGTGAGAGCGCCATTGGTTTTGACATCAATCACAAGCTTCTCAAGATCGGTACGCTGGCCCACACGGGCAGCTCCTACCTCAAATCGCACCTTCTCCACAGGACTGTATACCGCATCAATGTAGATGAGTGACGGCTCATTCTGCTTCTTGTTGCGTTCACTGGCAGGAGTGTACCCCACCCCCTTTTCAATCATCAGCTGCATATCGATTTCCCCTCCCCTCTCAAGAGTGCAAATCTCCTGGTCCGGATCGAGAACCTCAATATCGGAAGAAACCCTGAGATCCTTCGCTTTGAGTGTCTTTGGCCCCTTCGCCGTGAGAGTGACTTCTTCTGCATCTTTGCTGAACTTGCGGAGTCTGAGCTGCTTTAAGTTGAGACAAATGTCTACAACCGACTCCACAACACCCTTCATGGCAACATACTCGTGCTGCACACCCTTGACGCGTATGGACGTCACGGCGACACCCGGGAGGCTGGAAAGCAGCACACGACGAAGTGCATTGCCAAGTGTCATCCCGTAACCAGGCGGCAGAGGCGCAATAGTGAAAATTGCATGGGATTCATCACCTTCTGTGACGGGTACAACACTGAAGGTGGGTAGACCGATTTCCTCCTGAATAATATGCATACGATTGAAGTGGGAAGAAAACACGAAGGAAACATCCCTCGAGGACTAGCGTCGGGAATAGAATTCAATAACCTGGCGAATGTCCACTGCCTGCTCGGCAGACTCCGCATCCGGAGCGGAGAGTATTTCCACAGAAAGATTGTGCGCATCCACCTTCAGCCACTTTGGAGGCATGTATTTCTCGTGTTCCTGCAGAATAGGATTGAAAACGGGAGAAGTCTTGCTCCGTTCACGGACAACAATTTTGTCTCCCCCCCGTACACGGTAGGAAGGCACAGTCACACGAACACCATTCACGGTGAAGAGGCCATGATTCACGAACTGACGGGATTGGGTGCGCGTGAGAGCGAACCCCGCCCGGTAAATAACGTTGTCGAGGCGACGCTCCAAGAGCTGTTTCATCATCTCACCGGTCTGTCCCACCACCGCAGCTGACTCCTTGTAGATACGGTGGAACTGCTTTTCTGAGAGGCCGTAGATGCTGCGTACTTTCTGCTTCTCAGCAAGCTGCTGCGCATATTCAGATTTGCGTCCCATGCGGTCGCGTGGCCCCTTCCCAGGCCCCTGTGGCTTGCGCTGCAGTATTTTGTCGTACTTATCGCTTCCGAAGAGATTCGTCCCGAATCGCCTGCAGATCTTTGCTTTTGGTCCTGTGTACTTCATAGACGTTTGCTTGAGGAAGGGAAAATTACACGCGGCGGCGCCTGCACGGACGACACCCTCCATGACGGATGGGTGTGGTATCGATAATGGATTCCAGATTGATCCCCGCAGATTGTAAGCCACGGATAGCCTGCTCACGGCCTGGCCCAAGACCTTTCACCTCCACATGCACCGCCTCAATGCCATAGCCGGCAACAGCTGTCACGGCAGTTTCTGCAGCTACTTTTGCCGCGTAGGGAGTGGATTTGCGTGTCCCCTTGAAACCGGCAACACCACAGCTGCTCCCGCCGATTTTATTTCCCTCGAGATCCGTGAACGTCACGATCGTGTTGTTCTCGCCTGCATGAATGCATACGCGCGCAACGGGAAGTCTCTGCTTGAGCTTCTTCTTACGACTTTTGACCTTCTTGACTTCAACCATAGGAACAGAAATGGAAAAAGATTACGTCTTTGTCAGCGTGACACGGCCGGAGAGACCCGTCTTTTTCTTTCCGCGCCTCGTACGCGCATTCCGACGGGAAGTCTGCCCACGGACAGGGAGCTTGCGGCGGTGGCGGTACCCCCTCCACGTGCCAATATCCTGCAGGCGCTTGATATCCATAGAAACACGACGAGTCAGTTCCCCTTCTATCTCCTCCATCTCCACCCGCGCACGCAGACGCCCCTGATCTTCCTCGGAAAGTTTGTCTGCCTTCGTACCGGGATCGATGCGGAGTTCTTCCAGAATCTTCCGGGAGCGGGACTGACCAATGCCCTTAATGTACGTAAGAGCAATATGAATCGTCTTGTTGCCAGGGAGTGGAACACCTGCGATGCGCAGCATAGTGAGAAGAAGGTAACTAACCCTGACGCTGCTTGTGGCGCGGGTTCTTGCAGACAATACGACGCACTCTCTTGCCCATTCCGTTTCGACGGATGATGAGACGGCAGTCCTTACAAATGGGCTTTACTGATGCGCGTACTTTCATGGAAGAAAAAAAAGATAATGATGAGCCCCGATTGCTATGCTTGGTTCTCTGGTGCCCCCTCTCCGTTCTCTCCGAGAGAAAGAGACTGATCGGAACGGAAACGGTAGACAATGCGTCCTTTTTCCAGATCGTAGGGAGTCATTTCGACCTTCACACGATCCCCCGGCAGTATGCGAACGCGGTGTACCCGCATCCGTCCTGCGAGAGTGCAATGGAGCTCATGGTCCTTTGCCTGGGAGCTTATGACTTTGACGCGGAATGTGGCATTTGGAAAGGTTTCTTCGATAATGCCGATCAATTCAATGACGTCTTTAGACACAAGTCCTTAAACAAAGTAAAGCCGAAAAATCCTACAGAGCGAAAGAGCCTGCAGCAAGCGTTATCTCTGCAAAATTTCCTTCACTCTCCTAAAATCTATTGTCAAAAACTTGTTTTAGTATATAGATGTAATCTCAGGCGATGACCTCGCATTTTTCGGCTTGCACAAGCACCGTATGCTCAAAATGAGCAGAGAGTGCACCATCCTGAATGGAGAGAGTCCACCCGTCGCTGCCCTCTCTGATCTCGTCGCTTCCCGCAGAAATAATGGGCTCAATGGCAATGAGTGCACCGACCGGGATCGCCGCTCCCGTACCCGCCGACCCGAGATTCGGTATATCGGGAAATTGGTGCAGTGCCTTCCCGAGACCATGCCCGGTAAGAGAGCGAACCGGATGGAACCCTGCGCTTTCGACAATCTTCTGAATGGTGAAAGAAATGTCCCCCACCTTCGTGTCTTTGCGAATGATCTGCAGGGCGGCATCAAGCGCATGCTGCGTGGCAGTGAGCAGACGCTCTGCCTCCCCACTCACCTTCCCCACGGGCACAGTGAGGCAGGCATCTGTGTAGAGACCCTCGAAAAGAACGCCGCAGTCAATGGAGATGATGTCCCCTTCCGTGAGCGCTCTTTCAGACGGAATGCCGTGCACGCACTGCTCATTGACGGATGTGCAGAGAGTTGCGGGAAACCCCTGGTATCCCTTGAAAGCGGGAACGGCACCCTCATGTGAGCGGATGAATGCTTCCGCCTTCTCATCGAGAAAGCGTGTGGTAACACCCGCCTCAACCAGGGAGGCAACGTAGTCCAGGCAGCCTCTCAGTATTTTCCCCCCACGGCGTGCGGATGCCTGCTCTTCTTCGGTGAGTATTTGGGTGGCACTCATTTGTTGCAGAATAGAAGTCTTTCTACGCGAGCCCCAGCGCTTCCTTCAGTTTCTCGTAGAGAGTATCCACTGTGCCCTCTCCCGCAATCTCTATCATTCTCCCCTCCGCCTTATACTGCTTAATAACCGGTTCCGTCTTCTCATGAAATGTTGCCATGCGCTTGCGGACAATGGCTTCATTTGCATCATCTGTACGCCCCTGGTCTCTGGCGCGTTTGAGAATGCGCTGCAGGGCATCTTCCTCCTGGAGGAGGATGTGTACGCAGCGGAAATCCCTCCCCTCTTTCTTCATGATGGCTTGAAAATCCCGCTGCTGGTCTCTGTCCCGCGGGATGCCGTCAAAGAGGATCTTTTGACTCTCCTGCCGCTTCCCTATGGCTTCCTTCACCACCTGCATGATGATCTTATGCGGGACGAGCTTGCCGACATCGATGTAGGACTGCACGGTCTCTCCGAGTTTTGAACCGGATGCTGCAATGGCACGGAGTTCCCCTCCTGCTTCAAAAATGCTGTACCCAAACTCCTGTGCGAGCTTCCTCGCCTGCGTGCCTTTACCGCTTCCCTGGATGCCGAAGAAAACGAGATCCATCATTGAGAAGGAAAAGAAGCACGCAGAATGTCGAATGTCGAATATGGAATGTTGGGATTTCCATATACCACATTCCATATGCCACATTCCCCTGAGTTGCCGAGAAAAACGAGATCCATACAGAGAGGGAGGAAATACTATGCAACCCTGCGAACATTTTTTGGCTCACTGAGAGTGAGTGCTTGCTCAACGAGAGCGCGATCATCCGGCGGGAGTTGCACCATCTGGCTGATGCGGTTGATGACCGGCACCTGGGCATCCGGACCAACGGCCTCAGCAATCCGACTCCCCTCTGCAGCAAGCATTTGATTGCATTTCGGCGTGCCGTTCCCATAGTGACTCACGCCGGCCCGCATACGCCCTACTGCATCATCCACTGTCCGGAGGATTTCCCTGGTGGATGCATCTTCCATGCTGAACGCAACTACCTGCCCTCCTTCTCCCCCTTCATAAATAGCTTTTGCCTGCGTATCTAAACGGCGGTACCGCTCTTTCACCCCTGGGTCTGATTCCTGGAATGCGAAGTCCGCCCTGCCATGGAATTTGTGCGTGACCATATTCGCCGTCTCGACATACCACACAGCATCTGCCTGTCCCATGCCGCCAGTAACAAGTTCATCGACCGTGCGCAAATGCATCTCCGTTCTGCGATGAGACATCTCTGCACTGCCCGGTTCAGGTCTCGGTGTTTCAGCTTGCCGTGCACCGACTGGTGCTGCGGGTTCAGACAAGTTTCTCATAATCGTGCGCAAGGAGCTGCGCGTTGATCTGGCGGATGAGTTCCATCACAACTCCGACAACAATGATGAGTCCCGAACCGGAAATAATCAAATCCTGCGAACCCAGCGCCGAGTAGCGCGTGAAGAGGAGAGGGACAATGGCAACCACGGCGAGGAAGAGCCCGCCCCACAGATTCATGCGGTTACTGACCTTGGCAAGAAGCTCTGCAGTCGGCTTGCCGGGACGCACACCGGGAATGAACCCGCCCCGCTTCTGGATGGTCTCTGCGATGTCATCGGGCTTAAAGGTCACAGACACATAGAAGTAGGTGAAACCCATGACGAGCAGGAAATAGAGCGCCATGTACACCACGCTCGGATTCTGGGGATTGATGTAGATATTGATGAAATTCACCACAGGGCGGAACCGCTCTGCAGTGGAGAGGAACTGGGCAATGATCGCCGGAAGGGTGATGAGAGAGATGGCAAAGATGATGGGGATCATTCCTGCCTGGTTGAGACGGATAGGGAGACTGGCCTGCACGCCGCGTCCTGCTCCCTGGTTCGCGTAGGTGATGGGGATGAGACGGTGTGCATCGGTAAAGAGCACCACCGCTACGAGCATAGCAAGCGATACAATGCTGAAGAGGTAGAACGCAGCCATTTTGCCTTCTCCGGCAATGAACATGGAACTCACAACTGCGGGAATACCCGAAACGATTCCGGTGAAGATAATGAGGGAAATGCCGTTCCCTATGCCCTTCTCCGTAATGAGCTCTCCAAGCCACATGAGAAAGATGGAACCGGTAGTGACGAAGAGCATGGGACCAAGGACACCCGGGAAACTGAGATCCACCAGCCGTACCCCGCCCTGCCCGAGCAGGATGAGGAACCCGTAGCTCTGTACGAAAGCAAGAGGGAGAGTGAGGTAGCGCGTGTATCGGTTGAGCTGTTGCTGGCCTGTTGCTCCTTCCTTACTGATTGCCTCGAGCTTAGGGAAGATGACAGTACAGAGCTGGATGATGATAGAAGCGTTAATGTAGGGAGAGAGCCCGAGCATTACGACGGAGAAGTTGTCTAAGGCTCCGCCGGTGAGGGCAGCAAATACCCCCACTGCACCTGCTCCTCCGCGTGAATCGAGAAACTGTGTGAGTGCGAACGTGTCCGCCCCAGGAACGGCGATATGCGCAACAATGCGGTAGATAAAAAGCAGCCACAGCGTCACAAGGATGCGGCGTCGCAGTTCCTCAGATTGCCAGAGCTGTCGCAGATACCGGAACATGATGAAGGATGGAGCGCAGGAGAAATACCTCGCTTACAGGGCCATAGTCTCCTTAGTGGCCCTCCATTGTCAATTGGAGGAAGTGGTAACCTTGCCACCGGCCTTAGAAACAGCCTCACGTGCCTTTGCGGAAGCCGCATCGACTGTGAGGGTGTACTTCTTGCTCACCTCTCCGCTCCCGAGCAGCTTAATGGGCCGCTTGGTGCGCACAAGTCGCGCCGCACGAAGAGCCGACTGGTCGTAGTCCCCCGCCGGCAGTTTCTTCTCAAGCATCGAGAGGTTCACCACCTCGTACTCGGTACGGCCGAGGCTGGTAAATCCGCCGAATTTGGGCTGGCGGCGCAGGAGTGGCGTCTGGCCTCCCTCAAACCCGAAACGCTGTCCTTTCCCCGTACGGGCATGCTGCCCCTTGGTCCCGCGACCTGCTGTTGTCCCGCCACCGGCACTGTTGCCACGGGCAATGCGTTTGCGTGGTCTACGAGAACCCGGCGCTGGACGGAGCGTGTGGAGATTCATAGGAAATCTTTTGAATCGGGCACGCATGATAGTGGCTGCACAGCACCCCGACAAGAAAAAGTGGATAAAAATGGCCCATAGCTCTTCGCTATCAGGAATGAGTGAAGTGCTTAAGCAGTAAGACCGTAGGATGTAAATCAACCGTAAGGTCTCGCTGGAAGCTGGAAGGGCTGGAAGCTGCTAAAAAAGCCATTCTGTGGTACAATAAGAGGATTTCTATGCCTTCATTCCGGCACCAGACATCTTCTCTCCTCCTTGCAGGCCTCGTCTGTATCCTCTGCATCACCCCTGCAGAACGCTGCAATGCCCAGAACCGCGCACAGCAGGTGACATACGTCACGCGGTCAGAAGCAGCACAGTTTCTCCTGAAACGGAGCAATAGAGTCATCCCCTACATCATGAATAACGGAAAGTATTCTGACGTCATAGACGGAGAACCATACGCAAGGTACGTTCTCTACGCAGCAGGAATAGGCATGTGGTCCCCTGACCCGGCAACAAATCGTCTCCACCCACACAAACCCATCAGCCGTGGTGAGTTCCTCCAGATGCTTGCCGCTGTATTCAATCTTCCCCTGAATATGGCACAGAACTTCGAAGATGTGCAGGGGGGAGACTGGGATGCCCCCTACGCAGGGATTGCACGGAAGTACGGCATTTTCCATGACCCACGGGATGCACAGAGACTGCGCTCAGAACTGCCCGTGACACACGAGGAAGTAAGCACAAATCTCTCCACGCTCTTTGCTGAGCAGCCGGATTTGCGTCCTGTACAGCACATTCTCATCCACAAAGTGGTGTACGAGGACACGGACAGCAGACGCGCACAACCGGAGCAACCTGACCGAAACATGCTTTACTCCTACACCACAGTGACAAGCCGCAGCCAGATACGCGAGTCTCTCCAGCAGATAAAGAATCTCGAACGGTCCAATGCCGATGTCATTCAGGACCAGATTATCATCGCAGTGAACAAGGAACGTGAGAAGGCGGGTCTTGCCTCCCTTTCAGTCAATATGCAACTAGAGGCAACTGCAGAGCAACACGCAAAAGACATGCAAGCACGGGGATACTTCAGCCACTTCACCCCTGAAGGAAAAAGTTTCGTCGACCGGATAAAAGACTCCGGCTACACCGACATAGACCCCATCGCCTGCGGCTGTACACAGGTGCTCACCGTTCCAAAGGGAAAGGAACAGCGCAGAGAAACCAAACCGGACTATGCGGTGTACTCCCGAGACGTCTGCCACTGCCAGCCGAAATTTGCACTGGGGGAAAACCTGGCACAGGGGCAACTCACTCCGGAGGAAGTTGTGCGCGACTGGATGAGATCAGAAGGACACCGGCAGAACATCCTGCAACCGGCATTCACTGAAATTGGTGTGGGCATCTTCCGGGACATGTGGGTGCAGAACTTCGGGAATTTTGAGCTTGTGCTTCCCTGAACAGGCCGTAGAGACGCACCGGCGTACAGACGCACCGGCGGTGCGTCTCTACGGCCGAATGCTCGCAATCGTTTTCCCAAACTCTTCCGCCGCATCAGGACCATTGGCTGTGACGACGATGCCATCGACTGTCACAAGTTCCCCCGTGTACTCCGCACCGTACTGCTCAAGAATTCCTGCCTGTTCACCGGCGCTATCCCACACTGTTGCGCGCCTCCCCTCAAGAACATGCGCTTTCGCAAGAATCGTCGGCGCAATGCAAATAGCGCCGAGAGGCTTGCCTGCCCGCACCGTCTCCTGCGCGAGATGCAGGGCATCGGGATCTGAGGCGAGGGAAGCTGCTCCCGGCCCTCCAATGAAAGCAACACGATCATAGTCGCCGACTTCCACATCACGGAGAGCAAGCGCAGCCTTCTCCTTGCCGCCAAATTTCCCCCGGCAGTCCCCCGCTTCTCTGCTTGCAAGTACAATGTCAAAACCAGCGCTGAGGAGCCCCTTCCGCGTTCCCTCAAGTTCCTTATCCTGATATCCCTCCTGTGCAATGATCACAAGTACTTTGGACATGTGCTCATTCTAACACGGAAAATGGAATTCGACACTGAGTAGCTTGTTAGCTTTTTAGCTTCATTAGCTGCATTAGGAAAGTAACAAGATATCAGATCCAAAATCTGAATCCCTAATGAAGCTAATGAAGCTAATCATCTAATGAAGCTAATAAGCTCATCAGCCAACGAGCGTGCCCTCTTCGTCGATGTCTCCCCTGGAAATTTCCCGTACCTCCACACCCTCCAGAGCGTCTTTGTCTGCCTGTGCAGCCTCCGCCTGCTCCACCTTCACTTCCTTCTTCTTGCGCTTCTTCCCTTCCTCGGGCTCCCCTGCTACTGCCGGTACAAACGGCGTTCCCGCTTCAGGTTGAAAATTGCCATGGAGTTTTTCAAGCGCCTTCATAACACACTGCGCATTCACGAGCTTATTCGAAGTCCCAAAACGCTTGCTGAGCACATTCTTCACACCTGCATGTTCTAAAACAACGCGCAGTGCACCGCCGGCAATTACCCCCGTACCTTCGGAGGCCGGCAGGAGACGAATGCGAGCCGCCTTATGCTTCACATCTATCTCATGCGGGATGGTGCCGCCTACGAGGGGAACGCGAATCATGTGGCGCTTGGCATCGGCCGTTGCTTTCCTCACTGCAGCCTGCACATCATTGGCTTTGCCAGTGCCAAGACCCACCTTGCCCTTCTTGTTGCCAATAACCACTACCGCGCGAAAGCGCATGCGGCGTCCACCGGCAACCACACGCGTCACACGGTCCACAGACAATGTCGCTTCCTCAAACTCTTGTGGTTCCCGCCGTGCTGAGCGGTTACCTCTGCGTCGTTCTGGCTGGGATGTTTTCGCCATGGAAAAAGGGATTAGAAAGTGAGACCGCCACTGCGAGCGGCTTCGGCCAGTTCCTTCACGCGGCCATGATACTTGTAAGCATTGCGGTCAAAAACGACAGCGTCGATTTTTGCGTCCTTTGCCTTCTTCGCCACCGCCGCACCAAGCTTCTTTGCCCCTTCCATATTCGGCCGGGCCTTGAGTTCCTTAGTGCTCATTGCAATGAGTGTCTTGCCCGCGTCGTCATCGATGAGCTGGACTGTCATCCTCGTGAGCGACCGGCTCACAGTCATACGCGGGCATACGGCACTGCCGCGCACCTTGCTGCGAATGCGATTCTTACGGGCGAGCCGATTCTGAAGTTTCTTCAGTCTCATACTATGCGGCAGTAGTTTTGGCAGCGGCAGCTTTGCCGGGCTTGCGACGGACAAATTCATCCACGTAGCGGATACCTTTCCCCTTGTAGGGCTCCGGCGGCCGGTACCCGCGGATATCGGAAGCCACCTGCCCCACAAGCTGCTTGTCTATTCCCCTCACAATGAGAACGTTCTTATTCTGCTCCTCCTGCAAAATCTCAATGCCATCTGGCAGAGTGAAATTGATGGGATGTGAAAAGCCGAGATGGAGCGTGAGCATCTTTCCTTTCACCTGCGCTTTGTAGCCCACTCCAATGATCTCCAGACGCTTCTCGTAGCCCTGATGCACACCCTGAACCATATTGGCAATGAGCTGGCGGGTGAGCCCATGGAGCGCACGGTGCTTATCTTCATCCCCCTTGCGGTCCACGAAAACCTGATTCCCCTCAACCTTCACCATAATCTCTGGCAGATACGCATAGGAAAGTGAGCCCTTTGGCCCCTTCACAGTAACAGTACCGCCCGAAGCGGGAGCCGTTGAGAGTTTGACCTCAACAGTCACGCCGGAGGGAAAAGCCACTGGTTTTTTTCCTATTCGAGACATGCATTAAGAAATGGTACAGAGAACTTCCCCTCCAAGCTTGCGCTTGCGAGCCTCTTTATCAGTGAGCAGTCCTTCGCTCGTCGTGAGAACGGCCATGCCAAACCCGCGGAGTACAGGCTTGAGATCCTCATATCCTTTGTACGCGCGGCGCCCCGGCTTCGAAACTCTGGCAAGGGTAAGCCTGGGTTTCCCCTCCACAAATGCAATAACAAGATGCTGCTTGGGTGCCTCTCCCTCCACTTGCACATCGGCTATCCAGCCTTCCGCCTTCAGAATATCGCACAACTGCTTCTTCAGCCTGGAATGCGGCGCAGAGCAGGTAGTGTGGTTGGCCGCCTGTGCATTGCGCATGCGGGTGAGGAGGTCGCCGATGGGGTCTGTAACGTAGGTCATAGTTGGGATCGGAGCGTGAGCTTACCAGGAAGACTTTTGCACACCAGGAATTTCACCATTGCTTGCAAGCTCACGGAAGCAGATACGGCAAATACTGAAGAAGCGCATGTACCCGTGACGGCGGCCGCAGAGCTTGCAGCGGTTGTACACCCTCGTCGGAAATTTGGACTTGCGTCCTTCACTCTTCGCACGAAGGTATTTCTGTAGACTCTCGCGTTGCTTGTTCAGGAGGGCAGTACGGGCCATAGAGGAGGAAAAGGATTACTAAGTATTAGGCTTTTTGGCTTTTCTTTCAATGGAAGCATCATTTTTCTGGCCGCCGGTTTCCTGTGTCTTGCCGGAAGCATCCGGTGCGGTTTCGGCTGTTGCAGAAGATGCTCTCTCCCGTGCGACAGCTTCTCTGGCCACTCGCTCTTCACGCCTCTTGCGCTCTTCTTCTTCCTCTTTCTTTTTCTCCCTCTCCGGCCTGAAAGGAACACCCATTTCCTTGAGAAGGGCAAATGCTTCCTCGTCACTTTCCGCAGTCGTCGTAATTTGCACTTGCAGACCGAAAATCTGCTTTGCATCCGCCGGTGGTACCTCCGGGAAAATCGAGTGGTCACGAATACCAATGGCGTAATTGCCATGACCATCGAGTTTCCGCGGCAGTCCTCTGAAATCACGGATGCGCGGCAGCGCGTAGCTGAGGAGCCGGTCGAGGAACTGCTCCATACGCTGCCCGCGCAGGGTGACAACGGAACCGACCACTATGCCTTTCTTCGTCTTGAAATTGGAAATAGCCGCACGAGCCCGGGTCATCACAGGCTTCTGTCCTGTGATCTTGGTGAGACATTCCGCAACGTACTCGCGCATTTCCTGGCTATCCATTTTGCTCTTATTGATTCCAACATTGACCACGACCTTCTCAAGACGCGGCAGCGCGTGGGGATTCTGTATCCCCAGCTCTTTTTCGAGAGCCTTGGTAATTGGACCACGGAGCCGCTTATGGAGAGAATCGTATGCCATGTATACAAAGAGGAATTACATCATCCGCCACGCTCATGGGAAATGAGATCCGGGATCTTCCCTTGCGCCGGTACTGCATGATCCTTGCCACTCTTTCTCGCGTCAGACATCTCATCGGTCCCCGCCTCTGCCGCCTCTCCTGCACCAAAACTTACCTTCTTCCAGAAGGGTTTCTTCTCCGGCTTCTCCACCTTCTGCACATCACCCTTCTTCGCTGCCTTTGCTTTTTCTCCCGCACCTGCACCCTGCTTGGGAGCCGTGGATTTCGCAACTGTGTGAGTGACCACTTCTCCGCTCCTCTTCGCAATGCGCTCCTTCTTCCCCTTCTCACTGATCCTCACGCCCATCCGGGTACGCTTCCTGGTCTTCGGATCCACAACCATCACATTACTCACTGCAATGCTTGCCTCGTACTGCAGGCGGCGTCCGGGTTGCTGTGATGTAGCTTTCACATGCTTCGTGCGCATGTTGATGCCAGCAACAATGATGCGCCGGGTAGTGGAAAGGACACGGAGCACTGCCCCTGTCTTGCCCTTGTCTTTGCCGGTGATCACGACGACATGGTCGCCAGTATGGATTTTCATAGGACGTCGGGAGCAAGAGAAATGATTTTCTGGAAACCTTTGGCACGCAGCTCTCTCGCAACAGGCCCGAACACGCGGGTGCCCTTGGGCAACAGATCTCCTCCAATGATCACACAGGCGTTGTCGTCGAAGCGGATACCGCTTCCATCTTTACGTCGTGTGAGGGTTTTCATGCGGACAATCACTGCGCGCTGCACAGACTTCTTTCTCACGGTCCCACGGGGAGCAGCATCCTTCACTGCAACGACAATAACATCTCCCACATACGCGTAACGTCTCCGGGTACCGCCGAGCACTTTAATGCACTGGACACTCTTCGCACCCGTGTTATCTGCCACATTGAGATAGCTCTGCACCTGAATCATGACTGCTTGGGGGAAGATTCTTCCGGTGCATTCCCTTTCTTCTTCTCCGGTACCGGCGGTGCAACCTTCTCGCGATGTATCACCTTCTCCACTTCCGCCTCCGTTGTGACTTCTTCAACCTCTACCGCTTTCTTGACGATCTCAAGCACCTTAAAGTGCTTGCGCTTGCTGAGAGGACGGCACTCGCCGATCACTACAAGATCTCCCTCATGCACCTGATGCCCCGCAGGATCTGCGAGGAACTTCTTACTCACTTTGAAGCGCTTCTTGTACTTTGGATGAAACGCCAGCGAGTCCACAGTCACCGTTACGGTGCCTGTCATCTTCGTGGAGGTAATGGTGCCTTTCTTCTTTCTCATGATTTCTTGGAGGGGGAATGCGCATGTTTTGCTGCGCTTTTCTGGGAGACGGATACTGTACTTCCTGGCTTCTGAGCGGGCAACTCCTCTGTCTGCTTTTCTGCCAGCACAGTACACATGCGTGCGAGCTGCCTTTTTTCACCCCTGTACTTGGCCGTATCCTTCTCCTTGCGCAACTTCACACCAAGACGCAGCTTGCTCACCGTGTGTTCCTGCGCACGTATCTCACCCAGCAGATCTTTGATCTGCATTCTTCTGAGCTCGGCAATGGAGGTCTGCTTTGTCATGAGTGCGCTATGCGGGTAACAACTTTCGTCTTGAATGGGAGTTTAAAGCCAGCGAGACGCAGTGCCTCACGGGCAGCGTCCACGGAGAGGCCATCCATCTCAAAGAGAATGGTCCCTGCTTTTACAACGCGGGCCCAATACTCCGGCGTTCCTTTTCCGGAACCCATAGGCACCTCCGCAGCCTTCTTGGTCACTGGCACATCAGGGAAAACGCGAACCCAGATCTTTCCCCCGCGCTGCACACTGTGCGTCATGGCACGGCGTGCTGCCTCAATCTGACGCGCAGTAATCTCCCCGTTGCTCATAGCTTTCAGACCAACGGAGCCAAACGCGAGAGAGGTCTCACGATGCGCCGTGCCGGAGAACATGCCACGGCGTCTGTGCTGCTTCCGGTGTTTTGCTTTTTTCGGCTCAAGCATAGCTAAAGAGTGAGGGAGGCAGACTGCGCTTCTCGTACCTTCTTAAACACCATTCCTTTGTAGATCCATACTTTCACGCCGATGGTACCGAACGTTGTCACGGCGTGACGCCTGGCAAACTGCACATCTGCCCGGAGGGTCTGCAGAGGAATGTTGCCTTCTTTAAAGAGCTCGCTCCGCGCGATATCCGCACCATTCAGGCGTCCTGCAACCAAAATTTTTATTCCTTTCGCCCCACCCTGTATTGCTTTCTCCATCGCCATCTTCGCTGCTCTGCGGTAGGGCATGCGCCGCTGAATCTGCCCCTGAATGGTTTCAGCAATAACTTCTGCATCGCCATCCGGATTACGGATTTCCTGAATGTTCACCTCGAAAGAACCGCCGAATGCCTTCTCAAGATCCTTGCGTAACTCCTCAATGGCTGCCCCCTGCTTCCCGATAATAACACCGGGCTTGGAGGTGTGGATGGTGATGGATGTCTTCTTGCTGCGTTCAATTTCTATGGAACTGATGCCGGCCTCCTTCAGGCGCTTCTTGATATGCTCCCGGATGCGCACATCCTGAACAAGGAGATCACGGTACTTGCGCCCCGAAGCAAACCAGGTACTGGGCCACGAGTGTGTAATACCCAGTCGCATGCCGTTGGGATTTACTTTCTGACCCATAGTTACTTGAGAGCAGGAGAAGAGGAAGAGGAATCCCCTTTCGCAGAGGATGCCTTTGGAACTGTCTTCGTCGTCGTTTTCGTATTCTTCATTCCTGAAGGTTTCTTCGGTTTCGACGCAGTTGACGCCTCTGTTTGTACCGTTTTTTTCGTGTTCTGTGAAGCTGATTGCCCCCGTTTCTTCGTTGCAGGCTTCTCTCCCTCCTGCTCCGGGTACCCCAGCTGGAGTGTGACGTGGCTCAAGAACTTGCGGAAGATGCGCTGGCGTCCCCGCGCCATTGGAACGCCGCGGTAGTACGCCTGCGCCTTATTGACGATGAGGGACTTCACAATCATTTCCTCAGGCTTCTGCTTGTCGTTGTGGCCAGCATTCGCCATAGCGGAACGGACAAGCCCCTCCAGGAGCCTCGCTGCCTTCTTGTTCGTCCGCTCCAGCGCAGCAATTGCTTCTGGCACAGGCTTCCCACGAACCATCTTGGCTATGAGATTTACCTTCTGGGGAGCGATGCGAACGGAGCGTAGTGAAGCTTTCATAGAGTGGGAAAAACAGAAGATTATGATGCTGGAGCAGCGGCCTTTGTCTCGGCATCGGCCATTTTCCCGCCGTGTATTTTAAATTTGGTGGTCCAGGCAAACTCACCAAGCTTGTGGCCGACCATCTGCTCAGTGACATAGACGGGAATGAACTCCTTCCCATTGTGTACAGCGAACGTGAAGCCCACAAATTCCGGTGGGATATCACAGTCACGCGCCCACGTTTTCATGATTTTCTTCTCGCCAGCTTCCACCTGCCTCATTACCTTCCTGAGAAGTTTCTCATTTACGTAGGGACCTTTCTTGAGTGATCGAGCCATGGGAGAAATGGGAACTAACGGCGCTTGCGCTTCTTATTCGCACGCGAACGGATAATGAGACGATTGGAATGCTTGTTGTATTTGCGGGTCCTCACTCCCAGTGCTTTCTTGCCCCACGGTGTCTTTGGGGCCTTCAGACCAATGGGCGAATGCCCCTCTCCACCTCCATGCGGATGGTCCACGGCGTTCATGGACTTCCCGAGTACTTTCGGACGACGACCGCACCACCGCTGACGGCCCGCTTTGCCGATGCACACAAGATTGTGTTCGGGATTGCTCACAGTCCCGATGGTCGCGTAGCATTCCATGTGGACACGACGCACTTCTCCACTGGGCATTTCCACCACACCATACTTGCCGTCACCTCCGACCAGTGTGGCAGCAGCTCCTGCAGAACGTACGGAACAGCCGCCACGACCAACATTTATCTCTAAGTCGTAGATCTTGTATCCGGAGGGAACATACTTCAGCTTCATGCGGTTCCCGATCTTGACCTTGGTACGCTCTGCACAGACAACTTCGTCACCTTCTTTCAGTCCTTCTGCAGCCAGAATGTACCGCTTGTCACCATCGGCATAGTGGAGCAACGCAATCCGCGCAGAGCGGTTTGGATCGTACTCCAGGGACATCACCGTTGCCGGCACCCCCTGCTTATCGGTGCGGTTGAAGTCGATTGCCCGGTACAGCCGCTTGTGGCCGCCGCCGCGGCGGCGGATGGTGATACTCCCGCTGCGTGAACGTCCTGAAATACGTTTCTTGCCGGAGGAGAGATTTTTCTCCGGGCGCTTCTTCGTCAGACCAGAGAAATCTGCGATCGTCATTCCACGTCGTCCCGCGCTCGTTGGTTTTACTATCTTTATCGGCATATTACTTGAGTGCAGTAAGATCAAGCGCCTTGCTCTCTGGCGCAAGCTGAACAATGGCTTTCTTGTAAGGATGGCGCTTCTGCATTGTGCGTGCGCGCCCAAAAGCACGGGTCTTGCCTCCCGTGCGGATGATACGGACAGAGACGGTGTCTACATCGTATATTCTCTTCAGCGCAGCCTGGATATCCACCTTGGTTGCCTGTGAGGAAACGCGCAGCGCATAGGTCTTCGCACCGACCTTCTGGTGTTCTGCCTTCTCCGTGACAACGGGGCCGAGAATGACGCGTGTGAGATCCATTACTTCTTGGCTTTAGGAGTAGATGTCTTCTTTGCTGCTTTCGGTTTCTTCTCAATGGCAGGCGGCTGGCTGCCAGCGTCCTTCGGCAAGCTCAGGGTGACACGCTTACCGCTGAGCACTGCCCGTTTCCCGCTCTTTGTGCCGAACACCTCCTCTGCCCTCTCCAGAGCATCGACGAGAAAAATGAGGTGATGCGCGGAAAGCACATCCTCCGGATTCAAGTACGCAGCCTGAATGCTCTTCACATTGGGAATGTTCCGAATGGAAAGAGCGAGATGAGAATGGGTCTTCGGCAACACAAACACTATCTTGCGACCGTACTCTACCGGCAACTTTCTGAGGAGCTCCGCTGCCTTCTTCGTCTTGCGTTCCTCGGGGTACCCCTCCAGCCCCAGAATCCTCCCGTTCTTCGCCTGGAGGGAAAGGCAGCTTCTCAGGGCAGCATGACGCATACCCTGCGGCATATTCTTGGTGAAATTCGCGTTCTTACGCGGGCCGAAACTCTTCCCGCCTCCACGCAGCAGCGGACTCCTCACAGAACCGCGGCGTGCGCGGCCTGTTCCCTTCTGCTGGTAGAGTTTACGGGTGGAACCGCGCACCTCCCCGCGGTTTTTCACATGGGCTACAGGCGTACGGCGGTTGCTGCGCTGCCGGACGAGCGCCTGGTGCATGAGCCCCTCATTAATAGGAGCTTCAAAGAGTGCAGCAGGCAGATCGACTGTGCCCTTCTTGGCGCCGGTGGCAGTGTAGACATCTATTTTCATGAGCCTGCGCTAGGAAGAGATTCCACAGTGACATAGACGAGACCGCCATTCGGGCCCGGAATAGGCCCCTTTACACCAATAATGCCTTTCTCGCGGTCACAGACCAGTACCGGTCTACCGCGGAGGGTGACAGTGCCTCCCCCCATATGACCGGGCATGCGCTTTCCCTTCATAATACGGCCTGGCTTTTCACGCATCCCTACAGACCCCGGACGACGATGGATGTGCGAACCGTGGGTTGCGGGGCCACCCTGAAAGTTATATCTCCGCATCACCCCCTGAAAGCCCTTCCCCTTACTCAGGGCACAGACAGTGACGATACTCCGCTCCTGGACAGTATCGGCAGTGAGTGCTTTCCCGGGTTCCATCCCCTCCAGGCTCTCCATGCGCCACTCCTTCTGGGCCCTGTAACGGACGTGCTCCTTGCCCTTGCGGGTCCTCCATTTCTTTGGCTCTATGCCCAATACAACGGCATTGTAGCCGTCTTTCCCCTCGGTCTTCGTACGCACGATGGTATTGGGCTGCACCTGAAGGTACGTGACAGCAACAGCTTCACCATCCTCAAGAAAGATGCGGGACATGCCGACTTTTTTGGCAATGATTCCAGACATAGGGAGCTTGGAGGTTCATCGGGTCCGCTTGGTCATCCGCGTCTCTCCCCGGAAACCCGCCAAGAGCAGGAAAGGGGGAAACTTGGGACAGCAGACTGGAACATAAGCTTCTGGTCTCCAAGGACCAGAAAACTAAAGCGGAAGCACTCTACGGATGGAAATTTGAAGAGTCAATGTTTTTCCGTGTCTTCTCTACAACATAAAGATCTGGAAAAAAGTATTGCATTTCGATAATTCCTACGTACCCTTTTAGCAAACAGCGTCCTTTCGTACGGAAGTATCGGTTTCGAGAAACCTGGAAGGAACCTGTAGTACTTATTTTCCTTCACTTCTTTCTTATGGCCGATCAGGAGATCACCTGCCGCGATTGCGGCGCCACTTTTATCTTCACGGAGGGCGAACAGGAGTTTTACAGCTCCAAGAACCTCAGTGCCCCCCAGCGTTGCAAGGAATGCCGCGCTGCAGCCAAAGCCAAGCGCATGTCTGAGCGCCAAATGCACGATGCTGTCTGCGCCAAGTGCGGTGCTGAGTGCCAGGTCCCTTTCAAACCACGTTCTGTGGAAGAGGGAGGCAAGCCCGTGCTGTGCCGTGAATGCTTCATGGCGGAGCGCGGCAATCAGTAGAGCACCTAGAAAAAAAGAGCGGCTGGCAGCCGCTCTTTTTTTGAGTACAATTTCAGAAATCCCATGCGACGGAATCTCCTCATCAACGGCGCTCTGTTGCTCTGCTCCATAGCTGTGTACTTTGTTGCATCCGAACTCATTACGCGTGTGTGCTTCTTCGGGTGGGACAGCCTGCACCCGGCTGTGCTCTCAAGCGTGCACTTCTTCAAGAGAAGCGATCCAATCGGACGCAGGAGCGCGATTGCGGGACTGCCTTACGAACTTATCCCGAATATGAGCACCCTGTACAAGAAGGTGCCTTTCCTCACGAATGGGGATGGCATGCGGGACCAATCGTACACACTCAGGAAACCCGAGAGGACATTCCGCGTCGCAGTGGTCGGAGACTCACTCACGCTGCCGGACGGGGTCGCGATAGAAGATGCATACCATTCTCTCCTGGAGGAAAGGTTCAACGGACTTCAAAACGGCATGCACTACGAATTCCTGAATTTTGGAGTCGGTGGGTACGACCCGAGGGACTACCTCATCGTCATGCAGAAAAAAGTAATGAAGTACGATCCCGATCTCATCCTCATCGGGTACTGTCTTTGGAACGACCACAAAATCGACTACGTAGAAACTGGAGGGGCAGAGAAAATCTCTCGATCCGTCTTCCTCGCCACTCTCTCAGCAGAGCTGAAAGGAGAAAGAAGAAATTGGATGCCGAGGAAACCGAAGAAGGAATTGATTGTGCCTGTGACGAAAAATTTGGAGCCACGCATCGATACGCTGGCCCAAGTCCTCACGGAGATCGATGGGTTCGGGAGAGAACAGCACATCCCCATTGTTATCACCTCACTCGACTACCGGAAACCGAACGAGAAGCTCGTCGCGCTGTTTGGAGAACACGAAAGGAAGAATAGCTTCATATTCTTCGATACTTCAGAATATTTCCCGGAGGACATGAACACGGGGGACTACATCCTCTACCGCGGAGACAACCACACGAACGACGGAGCGAACCGCGTATTCGCCGATGCACTCTACGGCTTCCTCACGGAGAAGAAACTGGTCCCCACCAGTTAGACCTTCGCCAGTGAGACAATGCAGACATTCTCCATGATGTATTCTCTCAGCATTTTTCGGCCTTCTTCGATGGAAAGAACATCATTGTCTATGGTGAGATCCGGATGCTCCGGTGGTTCATACGGCTTCTCTGGCCCCCCAAGACCGCTGCGCTTCACGAAGACCCAGTGAGGATCGCACAGCACGTCTATTTCCTCGCGCACTCCTGCGAACGGAGCAATGACTGCAACAATGACGAGGAAACCGTGGTCGCTCAGCAGGTTCGCAAGCCGCGCGACGCGGAGGTTGTGCTTGCGTCGGTCCTCAGGCGAAAGTCCCTCGTCACGGGAAACCGTTGCACGCATTTCGTCGCCGTCCAGAACCACCACCCGGCGATCAGCGGAAGAACCGCTGGCTTCCCGCTCGTTGAAGAAGTGTCTCATGCCCTCGGCGAGAGTGCTTTTGCCTGCACCGGTATTGCCGGTAAGCCAGATGACCGGAAAACGTTTAGTGTGCATGCTGAGAAAAGAGAAAGGCAACCCCATTGAAAGCCCTCGTACCAGGGAACTTTCCACAGTCCTTCGTCCACTGTAGATAAAAACCAAGTTCTTGCATATGTGAAATGAGATCACCATCTGTGATACCCCACTGCCAGTACACACCAAAGTTTTTCCTCAGCAGTCCTGTCTTATCGAGCTTTTCATCCGGCTGATCAAACAGGAGATTGATGTCGTGCTTATTCTGTGCAACAGGTACCTGCCTGAAGTACTTCTTCTTCCCCAATTCGGGAAGGCGCACTGTATGGGGAGTAATGCGATACTGAGGATTGTAGATGAGAAAATGAGATGTGAATGGCACATAGAGCCGCAGTATCTCACGCCAGTCCGGGCTGACCTGGTGCAGAAGCACGTCGAAAAGAAACAGACAATCCACAGGTCGCACTTCTCCGCTCAAAATATGCTGGTGAAAGCTTGTTTCCACCAGCGTGAGTTCTGGGTACTGCTTTGCCCGATTTTTGACTTCATCATAGATATGGATGTCCACTAAATATGCCTGATCTATGGGAAAGTGATCCAGCGTATAGAATGTGTAGTACCCGTTCACTCCCCACACGCCACCCAGATCGGCAAATGATCTGCATTGGCAGGCAGAGAATGCCTCATGAATACAGTCGACCTTTCCTTGGATGAATGGAACGGGCTTGGAGCAAGTGGAGGCTTGGCTCATTTGACCTTCAGTGGAGCATCTCTATCGTACTCCTTGCCCGCCTCTTCGTAGAGTTTCTTCCGGATGTCCGTGGCGGAAATGGCTTCTGTCTGCTCGTCGAGCTGGATGAGTTCGTAGCCGACGTCGCGCCCGATGTAGACAGCCAGTTCCGCACCGGGATCCTGAAAATCCGTGATGATCACTTGTTCCGCGTCTGGAAATTCGGCACGGATCATCGCCCTCCTCTTCTCCAGATCAAAAGGGTTTTTCTCTGTCTTCCCTGTTTCGCGCATCATCACAATGCACCGATCGCATTGCTCCAAAATCTTCTGGATGCACTTGCGGTGCCCGTCGTGGAAAGGCTGGAAACGGCCGATGAAGATACCGGTTTTCATTAGAATGCAATCGTAGTGCACTCCGGTGGAAAGGCACAATAAAATTGTGAAGCTCCACGGCCTTACGGCCGTGGCATCTCTTTGATGCGCCGCCGCAAAGCGGCGGCGGAACCCGGCGCAGCGGGAGGCCACTTCGCCCTTCGGGCTTCGCGGCTTCACCCGCATTCCTCCACGGGCTTACGCCCGTGGCCTCCTGCGGAGTCGGGTGACTTGGGTCCGGGGAGGAAACAGAAGAAACAGAGGAGTAAGAGGAATATTTTTCTCCACCTTTTTCCTCTGTTTCTTCTTACTCCTCTATTTCCTCTATTCCCTCTAATAACCATACCCATACTTCTCCACCGCCTCACGCTCTGAGGCAAGGAGCTGCGCTCGCAGCTCTGGGGTGTACTCACATTTGCCGTTCATATCCGCACTCTGAGAACCGAGGTTCTCCGGAGGGGTATTCCGGAGCGCATGTTCATCAAACTCCTCTCCAGCCATGTGGAGTGCACGCACCAGATCTTCCTCGAGACACTCGTACTTCCCGACAAAATCTACATCGTAGAGTGCGTAGAGCTGCGAGAGGAAACCCGGCAGCCGCTTGATGCAGTAACGAATAAAATCCTGGAAATTCTCTGCACGGCAATCTGTGACCAGCGGTCCTTTGCCCACCCACCCGGTGCGCATCTGGTAGGCCCACTGCGACTGGTACCAGCTCAAGGGGTTCCGCACAAACGCAAAGGTAAAGCGCCCTTGAGGATGGATATCCTGCACGTTCGCATGGTAGATGCCGTGCCGGAGTTCCCATGTATCCTTGAAGCGGAACATGTCATTGCCAATCTCATGCGTCGGCACACCCGAATTTTTGAGAGCAGACCGCACCCACATCCCGCCAGTCTTGGGGACATGGAAGAAAATCGATCGGGAAAGGAGAACAGCCATTAGGAACGCGTGGAATGGTTGGTAGCAGGCAGTGGACTATGTTTCCTCTGGTCCAGAAAACAAGAGAGATCTTCCCGGTCATACCCAAGGGAACGCATTGCGTGCCCTTCCGACTGCATCATCTCCCACAGCAGTTCCGCCGTATACAGGCACCGGTGCTGGAAATCGTCCAACCGAGCTGCCAGATTGGCGGGAGGCGTCCTGCGGATGGATGTCTCGTCGAACGTCTCCCCTGCCATCCGCAGTGCCAGGATGAGATCCTCCACTAGTCGTTCCTGCCTGCCAACGAAGCCCCCCGGCAGTGTGTACTCCTCTCCCAGATATCCCCTGTACATGTTTGAGACTCCTCCGGGGAAATAGGTGAGAGCATTGCGCAAAAACTGATGGAAATTATCGGAGGCACATTGCCGTTCGAAAGGATTGTGCTCGTTCCACCGTTTATTCTTTGTGCAGTACGCCCAATGGGACTGGTACCAGCTCAAAGGGTTCCGCACGAATGTGAAAGCGAACATCTGTAGGGGAACAGCCTGCGGTGTCGCATGGAGGAACAACCCGCGGGAATCAATCAGCGGCATATCCACCGGACCGAGTACCCCAACCTCATTCGTGGGAATCCCTGCTTTCTGAATTGCACCCCTCACCCATGATCCCCCCGTTTTGGGGATGTGATAGAACACCGAGTGTGGGAGGAGAAGCGCCATGATTCAAAGTGAAAGGAAATGTATCACTCCGCACTGCAAACCGGCCGCCCCAGAATGACCGGATCTTCTGCATATCCATACTTCTCCACCGCTTCCCGCTCCACTTCCAGAACAAGCTTCCTGAGCGTTTCCGGGTACTGGCACTTTTCTCGCAAACCCGGATCTCGGGAAGCCGTATTCGCAGGGGGCGCTGAGCACAGGAGCTGTTCATCGAATGTCTCCCCTGCCATATGGAGCGCGCACACGAGATCGTCTGCAAGGGATTCATAGTGCCCGATAAAATCCGCACTCTCGAAAAGGCGGTACATCTGCGAGATGTACGCCGGCCTGTACGCAATGACCTTGCGGACAAACTCTTCAAAATTCTCCGACCGGACTTTGCGGATGAACGGCCCGTTGTCCGGCCAGTTGTTCTTCATGTTGTGTGCCCACTGGGACTGGTACCACGTGAGCGGGTGCCGCACGAAGCAGAAGCTGAACTTGTCCTGCAGTAAGATATTGTGGGGAGATGCATGGTAGAAAGCATATCGTAGCTCCTGGAGCGTTTCTTTCCCGCACACATCGCTGGCCGCGATTTCATTCACCGGTATGCCGGCACGGTGAGTAGCCTCACGCACCCACACTCCCCCCGTCTTGGGGATGTGGTAGAACACCGAATGAGGCAGCTGGAGAGCCATGGGAAGTACCTGAGCTTACAGAATCCTCCTTCCAAGAGGAAGCCAACATGGGTATTCTTTGGGTGATGGACGAATTCCGCCTGAAGAAAGCAGAGACACTCCGCAAAAAGGGCACCCCCCCCTATGCGGCAACATTTGACCGCACTCACATGCTGGGAGAAGGGCGAAACCTGAGTGACGGAACCAAGATCCGCGCCGCCGGGCGCGTGATGCTCTTCCGGGAGATGGGCGGGATGATCTTCGCAACCCTGCAGGACCATACCGGCCGTCTGCAGGTAGCGTGGAAAGCGGATGAAATTCCGGAGGAAGAGTTCAGAAATGTTCTGGAGTTCGTGGACCTCGGAGACATCATCGGCATCTCCGGCGAGCGCTTCACCACGAAGAAAGGCGAACCAACTATTCTTGTGAAAGAATGGACCATGCTCTCCAAGGCTCTCCGCCAGCCTCCGGAGAAGTGGCATGGCATCGCCGACCAGGAGACAGCCTGGCGGCAGCGGTACCTGGATCTCATGAGCAACCGGGAGACGTATGACCGCTTCCTCTTCCGAAGCTTATTTCTCAGGCGGTTGCGTGAATTCTACTGGGCACACGATTTCATAGAGGTAGAAACGCCCGTCCTCACCAATGCGGCCTCCGGCGCTCTTGCTACTCCGTTCGTCACACACCACAAAGGGTACGATCTGGATGTCTTCCTGCGCATTGCCGCAGGGGAGACATTCCAGAAGGAATGCCTTGTCGGCGGGTTTGACCGCACGTTCGAAGTGGCACGCTGCTTCCGGAACGAAGGGCTCGATCCCAGTCACCTCCAGGACTTCACGATGGTGGAGCACTACGCTGCATACTGGGACTACGAGCAGAACATGGCATTCACGGAAGAAATGCTCAGTATAATCCTCAAAGATCTGATGGGAACGACAAAGCTCCAGATCCCCAACCGCGAGGGGAAGCTTCTGGCAGTGGATTTTAAGCCGCCATGGCCGCGCGCGAGCATCGCGGAACTGATTCAGCACGACTGTGGCATAGATATTCGTTCCACCGCAACAGCGGATGACCTCCGGAAAGAAATCACCCGGAAGAAGATCCACCTGGAAGTGGATATTGCCTCACTCGAACGCGGAAATCTGATCGACCAGCTCTACAAGAAAGTAAGCCGCCCGAAGATCGTGCAACCGACCTTCCTCACGAACCACCCCACCGATCTCTCCCCGCTCGCACGGCTCAATGACGATGATCCGGCCATCACCGACCGGTTCCAGCTGGTGGTAGGCGGATGGGAGATTGTGAATGCGTACTCCGAGCTCATTGATCCTGTGGACCAGGCACGGCGCTTTGAGGAGCAGGCGAAAGCACGCGCAAAGGGTGACACGGAAGCACACCGAAAAGATGATGAGTTTGTGAAGGCACTGGAGTACGGCTGCCCGCCGTGTTCCGGTCTCGGCATGGGCATAGACCGTATTGTTGCCCTGCTCACACGACAGACAAACCTGCGCGATGTTGTGCTTTTCCCACTCATGAAACCTCTGCAGAAGGAACCGAATGGATCTGGTACAATTCCCTCCTCGTCCTCTCCACACACTATGTCAGACATTCCCCTGCTCCAGCATGCCGACTATGGCCACATGCTTCCTGCAGCGCATGGCCTCCTCAAAGCCCACGCTCTGCAGACCCATGCCCACCTCATCGCGACTGGTGCCGCAATGGAAGCCTTCGCAAAGAAATTTGGGGGGCATCCCGAGACATGGAAAGTCGCAGGAATGCTGCATGACTTGGACTGGGACAAACTCGATAAAGATTTTGAGCAACACTGCGGAAAACCCCTTGAGGAAATGCTCCGTACCGTTGAAGCACCGCAGGAGCTCCTCGCAGATATCCGCGCACACTACGCAGAGAAATACGGCGCGGAATACCCTCTCAACTCGATGCTCCGGAAGTGCCTCTACTGCGTCGATGAACTCACGGGGTTCATCATTGCCGTTGCACTCGTCCGTCCAAGTAAAAAACTTGCAGATGTGGAAGTGAAGAGCGTGAAGAAGAAACTCAAGGAAAAATCCTTTGCCGCACAGGTGAGACGCGAGCAGATCATGGCATGTGAGGAGATGCTCAAGATGCCCCTAGATGAGTTCATCGCGCTCACGCTGGATGCCATGAAGAAGGTTGCTGGTGAACTGGGGCTCTAGATGAGGAAACAGAAGAAACAGAGGAATTGAGAGAAAACAGAGGAGAAATCCAAAGCTTCCAATCTTCTAAATCCTCTGTTTCTTCTGTTTCTCCTATTTCCTCTTCCGTTGTATCCTGCTCCTCCTATGTACCGGTTCTGGGGAAGCATCACCAAACAGGTCTTTGAGGCCCTAAAGCCGCAATGCATTGTGGAAATCGGCTGCGAGGACGGGAGGAACACCAGCAATATACTCCAGTACTGTGTCAGGAACAGCGCAGAAATCCATGCCATAGATGTGCAGCCGCTCTTCGACGCAGAAATTTGGGGACAGAGGCATGCAGGAAGACTGCATGTGCACAGAGGGAAAAGCCTGGATATCCTCCCGCGACTCACAACGTATGACGCCGTCCTGATAGACGGGGACCATAACTGGTACACCGTCTATCACGAACTCCGCTGCATTGAGCAACACATGGTTCAGCACGGCACCGATGTGCTCATTGTGCTGCACGACGTGGATTGGCCATATGCCCGCCGGGACATGTACTACAACCCCGAGGATATTCCCCCGGAGTACAGGCAGCCGCACTGCCGCGGTGGACTCACACCGGAAAGGAGGGAACCACTGGAAGACCGCGGCTTCAACCCGCAGCACTTTCACGCCGTCCTGGAAGGAGGTGAGCGCAACGGCGTGCTTACCGCAGCGGAGGATTTTCTGAAGCAGTCCACGTACTCCTGGAAGCTCATCTGCATTCCCGGTATGAGCGGACAAGGCATTCTCGCAACCGAGCACCTTCTCCGAACCCATCCTGCACTGAATGAACTCCTCTCTTCGCTGGAAATACCTGCTGCTCTCAAGCCACACCTGCAGCTGCTTTTGGATGATAGCGTAAAAAACTTCCTCAGTGCTCTGGACAGTAATATCCACAGAACAAAAACCGTCCATTCCATCGGGAGCGCACTTGCCCTGCACGTACGGCAAACGCTTCCCAATGGACAACGGGTGCTCCTGCGCTCAACGAGCAACAATGGCGAGCTCTGGGATGCATTCAGCGAGCACCGCTTTCTTGTCAGGCGTTGTGAGACTCGGGAGGAAATACCGGAGCAGCAGTATGACGTGAGTGTGTACACCGAACAGGCGCTGAGAAAAGAGAAGAATCTCTGTACTCCATACGAAGAAGCTCCTACAGGGAGCCTGCTGTGTCTTCTCGCTCAGGAATGGCCCTCTCCCCTTGCAAAACAGGATGCAATGCTGGTTGAGCAACTTACCTTCCATGGATGGGTACCGGCAGAAGAATACTCCTACCCGGGAACCACCTTGTTCTGGAAGACACGCCCTGTGGACATCGTGATTCCCATTCATGACGCCTACAAGCAGACTCGGCGGTGCGTGGAAAGCGTCCTGCAAAATTCGAAGGATGTTCCGTATCATATTGTGCTCATCGACGATTGCAGCACCGATGCCCGCATATTCCCATATCTGCGGTCCGTAGCGAACACCCACCCCAACGTCACACTCATAGTACAGAAGGAGAATCTTGGGTTCGTACGGACTGCGAACGTTGGGCTCTCACTCAATGCAGACCACGATGTTGTGCTCCTGAACAGTGATGTAGAAGTCACAGAAGGGTGGCTGCGCCGTCTCACACTCACAGCCTACGAAAAACCGGACTGTGCGAGTGCGATTCCTCTCTCCAACGAAGCGTCTATCTATTCATTGTTCTGGGAACACATAGGCATGATAAAGCAGAAAATAGGACCCAAAAATTTCGCAAGGATCATTGCGAAGCACTCCCTGAAGCTCAGACCTGAAATACCTACCTCTGTGGGATTCTGCATGTTCCTGAAGAGAGATGTTCTCAAGACAATCGGCGTTTTTGATACGTCGTACGGCATGGGTTACGGCGAAGAGAATGACTGGTGTATGCGCGCCCGGCGGGCAGGCTACCGGCACTATCTCGCAGATGATTGCTTCATGTATCACGAAGGACAGGTATCCATGCGTGCAGCAGGCCATGTGCAGAAGGGACAAACCACAGATCCACGAAACGAAGCGATGCTCTCTGCGCGCTTCCCTGAATACCAACCGCTCATCGAGGCGTATCTGCAGCAGGACCGGAGCAGGCTCGCCATCCGCAATCAGTACTGCAGAGTGCTCATAAAAGCCCTCACAGTCGGCAGGAAACGCGTGGCTCACCTCCTCCACTTGAATCCATTCAGCAACATCGGAGGAACACAGCGGAATGTGCAGGACCTCATGACACAGTCAGGAGACGACTACTGCTCGCTCGCGATTTTCCCGGAGCTGGACCAGGAGAGACTGACAGTACTGGAGTACGCAGACGGCTTACAGTGCTGCAGCCATTTCCCTCTGGCACCGGAGAGTGGGGAACGCGGTCTCCGCGAAGTATTCGGAGAAATCCTGAAAAAGTACTCTGTAGACCTCCTGCACGTGCATCACTGCATGCACACTTCCTTCGGCCTCATAGAGGTGGCAAAGAAGTTGCATATCCCGGTGGTCTTTAGCGTGCACGACTACTATGCACTCTCTCCCAATTTCAATCTCCTGCAGAGAGATGGGACGTACCATGGCATACCGAAGGATGAGGAATACTACGACGAGTTCCTCTCACTGAGTTACGGTGTGTGGCGCAGGCCTATAAGACAGGCTCTCAGCCAGACTGATGGCATTGTGGCGCCATCCCGCTCGGCACTGGCACTCTTCGACCAGGTGTACGGTGACATCGGAGGGCCGCGCTTCGTCATAGAACACGGAACGGACCCCTTATGGATACGAAAACCTGAGTACCAGAAAGGTAGTACCGGCCCCATCTGCTTCCTGGGAAGTACACAGAGAAACGTAAAGGGGAAACAACTTGCCGAACAGGTCGCTCTGGAACTCGCCCGCCGTGGCCAGGAAGTTGTATTCCTCGGGACAGAGGAACACCACTGGCCGGTCCTGCAAGGGCAGCCTGGCATTCACTTCCGCGGCCTCTACAGACCGGACCAACTCTCAGAGAAACTGCAGCAGATACACCCCCGGCTCGTCTGCCTGCTCTCGAACTGGCCGGAAACATTCGGCTACACCCTCTCAGAAGCCTGGGCAGCAGGCATCCCCGCCTACGTCACAGACGTTGGCGCTCTCGGTGAGCGCATGCGGAGAGAGCAATGCGGTCGTCTTGCCCCCACCGAGGACCCTGTACATATGGCAGAAGATATCTGTGCATTTCTCGTCAGTGAGGACTACCAGAAAGCCTTACACAGAATCCAGCTTCTCCGGCTCCCTACTTGCAGAACAATGTGGCAGTCGTACCAGCGTCTCTACGATTCCCTGCTGGAAAAAACATTTTCCCACCTCGCACCCACCGTTCCACAGTAGTAGGATACCGCTCCTGTCATGAACCATGTGCCACACAACCCACAGGCAGAGAAAACACTCATGGATGACCTCGCATTCCTGGAACACAAGTTGGAGGAACTAAAACGGGAAAAACAGGAACTCTATGACAAACTTCAGCATCAACACATGCTCACCAGTGGGCTGCAGACTGAACTGGATCGCATCTACCGATCAAAGAGCTGGCGCTGGACTGCCTGCATGCGCAGGTACGGAGAGCAGTATCGGCGGAGTGTGTACGGTTTGCTCGCGCACATAAAGAAATTGTGGGAAGAGATGGGCAGTCCATGCCCCCGGCTCGTTCGCTTCTGCCGCCACACACTGCTCGGCAGGTTCTGGCCTGTGAGGGAACACCCTTCCTCCTACTCCTCTGCACCCACTCCTCTTGAACCCGCACGGGCAACTGCGGATGTCGCCGCGGTTGTCCTCTGTGCAGAGAGCGCAGCGCATGCGGCGGAGGCGCTGCAGAGCGTGCTCAGCCAGACTATGCCACCGAGGGAAATCCTCCTGATAGATGCAACTCCGGAGCATTCCGCAGAGGACACAGCACAGAATTACGCTGCCCAAAATGTGCAGTATCTGCCCACTGCCGATTCCCAAACTCTGCATGGAACTGCCCTGGAGAGAACCGATGCAGGTACGCTCCTCTTCCTGCCCGAGAAGAACGTGCTCCATCCTGAGTTCATTCGTTGTGGCATGGATCTCCTCAAACACTCACCGGGCCCAAGTCTGTGCTACTCGACACAGTGGTCCTTCGGGGCTGAGCAGAAGCAGCTGCAGACCCCTGCCGAACTCTCGGCAGCACAGGCACACATCCTCTCAGAAGGATGTATGGTGAAGCGGGAAACGCTCGCATCTGTGCGGGCTGCATCCAGTTTGCCCGCCGCCTTTGAGCAGCTGCTCTCTGCGGGGCATCGCTCAGCGCAAAGCCAGGGGATGTGTTTCGTCCGTACGGAAAAGCAGCAAAGTTCACACGGCCTTAAGCATGCTGTGCTCTGTATTCCCCTCTCCGGGAGAACCTGGGCCTGGCCTCTCACCACCTCGTTCCTGGAACAGCAGACGTATCCGCACGACCTGATCGACCTGGTCGTACTCGATACCTCCCAGAACAATGCATTTGGAACACAGGTCAAAGGGTGGCTTTCGCAGTGCGACTACCGTTCACACACCTACCTCCAGGAAGCAGTGGGTGAACCGGGCATTGCCGATCTGCCGCGGGCCCAGATGACCGATGCAGTCTGTGACGCATGCGTGCGCATCTTCAACTGCCTCCGGCCGTACTGCACCGCCCCCGTCGCCCTCTTCCTGGAAGACGACGTGGTGCCGCCGCAGGACGCGTACACCCGGCTCTCCGCCCTCCTCGGGAAAGAAGTAGTGAGCGCATCAGGTCTCTACCGCCACCGGGGCAACAGGAAACCGGTCGCATGGAACTGGGATGAGCACGGCTTCCCCTCCTTTCCAAAGGAGAACAGAGGGATCACAACTATCGGAGGGAGCGGGTTCGGCTGCATTGCCACCAGAGGCGACGTTGTGCGATCGTTCCAATTCTCCAGTGAACAACCCTTTCTCAACTACGACCATATGTTCTTCCGCGCAATGGTGCGGGATGGGCCGTGGCAGGCACTCCTCGATTGGTCCTGCGTATGCCGGCACTACTCAAGTACACAGTCATGGGTATAACCAGACCCCATGCACGGCCTCATATTCTCCTGCTCATCGACCAGCATCACTGGGCCTTTGGAACGCTCGCACGGGCAATCAGGCAGCACCTCAGTGACCACTTTGCATTCACAATAGCAGCGGTGAAAGACCGCCCACTGATCGATGACACACAGTTCGACATCCTGCATGTGTTCTTTGAGGCAGAGACCTACCACCATCGGTTTCTCACAGGGCATGCCAAAGTCGTCAAAGGCGTGTACAGCCATAAATGGGAAAAAGAGAGGGGGCTTTCTGCCCAGGAGCTCTACCACCACTACTTACGTGAAGCTCATGCGATTGTTATTCCCAATACGAAACTGCTCCATAGCCTCGCTGAGATCCCGCCACCTGTCTACCTGATACCGGAGGGTGTGGATACTGATGTCTTCATTCCCACTTCCCATAGATCCGGTCCATTGAAAGTTGGTTGGGCAGGCAAGCCTAACCGGGATATCAAACGTCTCCCTTGGCTCCAGCAGGCATGCGAAGGACTCTGTGAGCTCTCTCTCGCCACTGGCGACCTCACACAGGAGGATATGGTGCATTTTTACAATACGATTGATATCATTGCCTGCAGCTCAGAAGCGGAGGGCAGTCCCCGGCCTCTCATAGAAGGCATGGCGTGCGGAGCATTCCCCGTGAGTTTCGATGTCGGCATCGCAAGGGAACTGATCGATTCAGAAGTGAACGGCCTTCTCATTGAGGAGGAATCTGTCCGATCCCTCCGCAAAGCCCTGCAGTGGTGCAAAAGCCATACGGAATACATCCGGAGCACTGCTGGGAAGAATGTCGAACTTATGCGGGCCACCCGCAGCTGGCAGAGTACCCTGCCACGCCTGGCTGAAGTGTATTCTTCCCTGCTCTAATCGTTCTTCCTGCGCACAGGATACCTAAAAAAATATGGCAAATCCCGCAGGGAATGGAAGTATGATGTGTGGCATGTCCTGGACACAGGAACTCTTCACCGCCCTCGCGGAGGTAGGACCGCGTGATATCCTGCGCATAGGACCGGAAGCAGAATGCGCGGAGAAGCTGCGGAAACTCTGCAGGAAGAACAATACGAAGCTCACAGAGTTGGAACCGTTCAGGCAGAAGAAAAATACCTACCTCCTCCTGCGGGATGCTCTGCTCGCGCATGACATCGTGTGCACCAATGCAGACCAGAACCGATCTGAACTCTACGAACTGCTCCTCTTCTGCGAAGAGTGTATGAAGGAACAGGGAATCCACCCGGTGTTTGCTTTCTGCAATGGTGCTGAGAGTGATTTTAGCGCCATCGCCGAGGAATTCCTGGAACACACCCGGTACGAGCTCTACGTGAACAAAGAGATGAACATGGTGATGATGGTTGCTCCGGCCACTCTTGCTCAGAAGAAAAAACTTGCAGCACATCTCAGGGGTTCCGGATGGGAGAAGGAAGTAATCGTGCACAGAAAAGAGGGCAATGACTGGGTGTTACAGAAAACCGAGGCCCGCTTACACTTTACGGAATCCATGCGGGAAAAAGAAATTCTGGACTTCGGGTGGGCATGGGAAATTGCACGGAGAGAGCAGGGAGTCTCCCGCGCGGATTGGGAAGCACTGGAGGAGGAAAACAAAGATCTACAGAGGAAGCTGCACAGGCTTCGAAAGCCACGGGAGAGGCTGCAGTACGACCTTGACCGCATGCTGCGGTCGAAGAGCTGGAAACTCACGGCGCCACTGAGGGAGATGGAAGCCTGGCTCCGCAGACGCCTCCGGGAGAATCCGGAGACCATGCATGATGCAAGGAGAGCACAGGAATGCTCACCGGCAACGGAGGCAGGAGAAAAACAAGAGAAGGGCATTGCAGTGGTCATCCCCTGTCATAACTACGGCAAGTACCTCGCGGAATGCATAGAGAGTGTACTCGGGCAAACCCACGCTCCAGACGAGATTCTCGTCGTGGACGATTCCTCGGAAGATGACACTCCGACTGTCGCGAAAGCATTTGCCGACCGTGGTGTTCGGTACCTGCACGGAGAGTGGGCGGACGTCTGTAAAGCACGCAATGCCGGCGCGCTCGCCACAAGCGCACCTTACCTCGTATTCCTGGATGCAGATGATCTCCTTTCAGCAGACTACGTTGAGCGGTGCCTGATGAAGATGCAGGATCCCTCCGTTGCCATTGCGTACGGATACCCCCTGCGGTTCGGGGACCGCAACCACCTCGTGGCAGTACCAGAATACGACGAGGACATGCTCATGCGGAGAAACTTCATCACATCGAATGCCATGATACGGAGACAGGCGTTCGACATGGCAGGAGGATATCTGTCGCGCCACCACACACATCAGGACTGGGATCTCTACAGACGCATGCTCCGGCTGCCGTGGAAAGCTGCCCGTGCGCATACCCATTTTCTCTATCGCGCCCATGACGGCAGCAACTTCTTACGCTCGCTCAAAACAGAAGGCTGGCAGTACGCACAGAGAGCAACTCTGCACCATCATCCCATGAGTATCTTCACTCTGTTCACCGGACGAGAGGCTGTACTTGAGCGTCACATTGATGCACTGCGCGCGCTTGATTTTGACCCGAAACTTCTGCAACTCCACTGCTTTGACATGAGCAGCAATGCTGCGTTTGGCCAACGACTGAGGAATGCACTTGCACAATCGGTCTTCGGACGCATGGCATACTCCAATGCGCTGCCACCTGAGAACTGGAGACCGGCCTCGGATGAAACTGGGAATCACATCATGAGCAGTACACAGACTGCACAGTACAGAAATGATCTGGCTATCACATACGCATACAACCAGTTCCTCAAGACATGTGACACGGAATTCGTCCTGGCAGTTGCTGATGATGTCCTGCCCGCGCCAGCTTCACTCAAAACACTGCTGAATACGGTAGAAGAGGATGTTGTGGCTGTTGCGGCGCCCTGCCCCAGCCGGACGCAGCATTGCTGGGACATCTGGAACACAGACCCTGCAGATAAAAAAGTGCACCTCAAGACACCGGGAAAGGGTACTGAAGAAATTGGAGGCTCAGAGTTCGGATGCGTGCTCTTCCGTATGAGCGCGCTGAAAAAGGTGTCCATCAGCACAGGCGCACGGTGGAATCCGGAGCGGCGGTACGATCGCCTGGTGTTTGACCAACTGTGGAATCAGGGGAGAGTGCTCTGTAATTGGGATGCCCAGGCGGAACGTGTGTATACTGGGCACTGTCAAGCATGCGGGGACAAGGCGCAGAACGCCTCGTCGTAATTTCCTGAAAACTGCAATGAAGAAACTTTTGAAAGCCATCCAATCCGGGAAAACCCGAACAATCACAGTCGATATTTTCGACACGGTACTCCTCAGAAAAATCTACCCGGAAGAACTGCAGTTCCTCAGGCACGCTGAACGTGCCAGTGCTCTCCTGAAGAAGCAATGGAACAGAGATATTTCGCCATTCTGCTTCTACTCGTTCCGGCAGTATGTCCGCCAGGTACTTGCCAACATGCAGTACTCCCGGACAAAGGAGCGGGAAGTCTCTATCCGGGACATTTTCGCGCAGACACTCGAAAGCATCGCACAGAAGGAATCTGTCCGGCTGGAGCAGAAAGCGAGAGATGCGCTGGTTGATCTCCTCATGCAGGAGGAACTGGAGATAGAGAAGAAATCCCTCAAACCCAACCACAAGCTTATCTCTGTACTCCGCGCCTTCAGGGGAAAAGGACTGCACGTCTTCTTCGTCTCAGACATGTACCTGGAGACCGAGCACATACAGAAACTCCTCAAGCACTTCGGCATCGATGACGCATTCGATGGCGGGATCTCTTCCGCATCTGCTGGATGCTGTAAATGGAGCGGCGGACTCTTCGCTGCGCTCCTGAAAAAAAATCTCATCCCCGGTTTCTCCTATGAGAACAATCTGCATATCGGAGATAACAGGCATGCAGATGTCCGGGCAGCGCGTGCGCTCAAAATGAAAGCAATCCACTACCGGTCATTCCACACGCTCGTACGGAGACCTGTTTCCCACATGATCGGCACTCTGAAGCGGAAGATGCTCCTGCGGCCACATACGACATCCATGCAAAGAGAAATGGCACAGTTCCTGGAAAAGCACACTGCCGTGCTTGGTGCGGAAGAGCAGTGCCTGTTCAAAGTCGGATTCACTCTCGCGCCGGCAATTGCCCACTATCTAAGCTATGTCGACATCTGGAGCCGTGTCTCACGGCGCCCCGTGTACTTCATCTCGAGTGAAGCAGCAACATTGCACCACTTGAGCAAAATGCTCAACTCCGGAAGCACCATGCACACGCTCCCCGCACTGGACAGGCTGAAGGCTCTCCATCAGTTCCTGCATCTCGGCCTTGAAGAAACGCAGGAATACGATCCCGTCCCGGTCTTGTGGTTCTTAAACCTCGGAATAAGACAGATAAGCTTCTCCAGCATTCTGGAACGAATCGGCATTAAGCCCGAGGATCTGCCGTTCCCAAAGGCCATCTATGAAGAACTGCCTCGAAGTACCCAGCTTGAAAGCATAGGTAAACTCATCAAGTACAAGCCTCTGCTCGTAAAGCATCTGCAGGAGGCACACAATTACGTTCTCCACAGTCTGCAACGGAGCTCATTCTTGAGTGCGCGCAAAGTCATCATCGCAGATATCGGGTGGAGCGGCACCATCCAGGGATTGCTGGAAGGAAGTATGGAGCTTCTCCACCAAGACATCGATATCCAGGGAATCTACCTCGGACGGAGAATCTTTAACACTATTCCCTGGATGCCCCCGAAGAAAGCACACGGAACCCTCTTCCAGGGCGAAAGTGAAAAACTGGGGGCAGAGCTGCTCGTAGAGGAGATCTGGGAATACGCCATCTGTGAATCCAGAGAGAATAAACACCTGACCATCCTCCGGGGGATGGAATACTTCTTTGAACTGTATGGATCGCACATGAAGAGCGCTCCTGACTTTGTGCTTGGAACTCTCCTCCAGCCGCTCCGAAAGCTTTTCAGCAGACCAAGCCTCCTGGAAGCAGAACTCATTGGCAGTATCAAACACCACGCAGACGTGGGAAGCTCATTCTCTCAGTCCATCGTACAATCCCCGTTCACGAGAAAGGAACTGCTCAGAGCATTCTTCTTCGATCCGCCCCTGTTCCACTCACAGCGCATCAATCAGTTCTGGCGGGAAGGCTTCCTCACAAAATACCGCCTGCGCCATCTGCGACCATTCTTCGGCCTACATGGACAAATCGCCTCTGTCATAGAACAATCGAGGAGAAAAAAATGGCAGAGATTCGTCTAACAGTGCATTCTATTTCTCCTGGTACCGTATCCATGTATGGTTCCTTCCATCCGCATCAATCTCAGGAGATTCCCCTACGTTGTGTTCAGGGTATGCAAGACCCTCTGGCGAGCCTGCGGATCGCCATTCCCGGGAATTGTACGCATATTCCGGCACAATTTTCTCGGCAGGTTCTGGCCTGCAGAACAGTTCGCCGCACCGTTCATAACCCACAACTCGGCCCCACTCTGGTGGAAGAACCGGAGGAGCAATGTTTCTGTCGTCATTCCCTGCCACAACTACGGTGTCTACCTTGCAGAGGCACTGGAGAGTGTTCTTGCGCAGACCATGCCGCCTGCAGACGTTGTCGTGGTGGATGATGCTTCGGAGGACAACACAAAAGAAATCACTCAATCCTATGGGGAAAAAGGTGTGCGGTACCTCCGTGGCGAGTGGAAATCTGTTTCTCATGCACGGAACGCAGGCGCAAAAACCACGTTCACGGATTTCATCCTCTTCGTGGATGCAGATGACATCCTCCCCCAAAACTACATCGAGAAGTGTCTGGAGCAAATGCGGGATCCCCGCGTGGGTATTGCCTACGGTGATATGCACCGTTTCGGCAACGACGGCATCATTGAGCGTGCACAGCCATTCAATAAGGAAAACCTCTTCAGATTGAACTTCATTTCCTCACATGCCCTCATGAGACGACAGGCATTCGACCTGGCGGGAGGGTACCGGTCCCTGAAGAGCGTACCCGAAGACTGGGACCTCTACCGGCGCATCCTCAGTTATCCATGGATCGCCGCAAAAGCAGACACGCACGTGCACTACCGGGTACATGATGGCAGCCGTCTGCACACCATCCTGCGTGAGTACGCCGGCTCCTACTGGAAAATCGCATCTCTCCTCCGGAACCCCATTACCATTTTCACCCCATTTGCGGGGCGTACGAGCACATTTGAGAGATATGTGCAGGGACTTAAGGATCTGGATTTCGACCACTCACTCATCCACCTCCACTGGTTCGATACGAGCGGGAAACCGGAGTTCGGACACATGCTGAAGAATGCACTGGCAGCGATGGATGTGGGCCGTGCGACCTACACGAAGGCTCCTCTCCCCGAGCTCTGGGGGCATACGCCACAGACCCTCATAGAGGGGCGCGTGCGGAACATCAACAATGCTCAGTACTACTATGAAATGGCTGTCATCTACGCCTACAACACGCTGCTCACCTGCTGCCCGACGGAATTCGTACTGGTGATCGAGGATGATATTGTCCCGGAGCCGGCAGCACTCAAGAAGATGCTCAAGACTGTCGATGCACACACGGCAGCCGTAGTGGCGCACTATGAGTGCCACATCCTTGGGCATTCGCTGGTGTGGTACACAACCAAGAAGGGGGATGTGCACTTCCCGAAAAGGAGAAAAGGGATTGAAGAGGTGGGAGGCTCAGGTTTCGGCTGCTCCCTCTTCCGTGTGAGCGACTTACGCAAAAACCCATTCTATACACGGGTGCACCACACTCCTCCCGAGTGGTATGACCACATCACTTACAAAGCTCTCCGGAAGTACGGGAAAGTGCTGTGCAATTGGGACGTCGCTGTCGAGCACCTGCGGACCGAACGGTACCTCCATGGCCCCAGGAAGGAAGCGGCCCCTTCGCCAGTCACTGGTCGCTAGGCAGTGTTCACATAAAGCGTGTCATGGTGAGCTCTGACGAACCATGACGCGCGATGTCGCCCTTCGTCAGTGCTCAGGGTGACATCGCTTGTGTATGAGGAAAAAGCGGATATGTAAACACTACCTAGTCACTCGTCGAGACCAGTGACCTTTGACCAGTGAAGCTCCACGGCCTTACGGCCGTGGCATCTCTTTGATGCGCCGCCGCAAAGCGGCGGCGGAACCCGGCGTAGCGGGAGGCCACTTCGCCCTTCGGGCTTCGCGGCTTCACCCGCATTCCTCCACGGGCTTACGCCCGTGGCCTCCTGCGGAGTCGGGTGACAAGTGGCTGGCAAACCCCGGCAGGCTGCTCATTCGCACGCATGGAACGCAATAATTTCGTTCTGCACTCCCACCTAAAGCGCGAACGCAAAGCCGTAAGCTGACGGTGCACACGCAGTACCTCTTCGCCATAGTGGTCCTTCCTCGTGCGAACTTTTACCTTCCTCCCCTTCTCCAGGTACATGATGCGGTCGCAGAATTGCTCGAGCTGTTCCTCGGAATGATTCACGAGTAGAACAGTTTTCCCGCGCTCCTTGAGAGACCGCATATGCCTGATACACTTCTGTCTAAACTGTTCATCACCAACCGCAAGGATTTCATCGAAGAGGTATACATCGGAGTCAACATGCGCTGCAGCAGCATACGCCAGGCGCGCACGCATACCTGTGCTGTAACACTTCAGTGGGAGATCGAGGTGGGCATCAATCTCCGCAAACTCGAGGATTTTTTCTGTCATCTTTCTGATCTCCTGCCGGGACATGCCATGCAGGAGCCCATGCAGATAGATGTTTTCCTCTGCCCCCTTCTCATCGTGGAACCCCACTCCCAGCGTGAAGAAGCAGGATATGCTCCCGCACCGAAACACCTCCCCTTCGTCCGGCGGCAGCAAACCCGCCAAGATCTGCAGGAGTGTTGTTTTGCCGCTGCCGTTCGGCCCGTATATACCCAGCCACTCACCCCGTTGCACAAGCAAGGAAACACCATCCAATGCCTGAATTGCGCGTTTCCTTCTATGAATCCTCCAGTGGATGACATGATCCTGGAGCAGGTGTGTCGGCAGCGTGTACTGCTCGTATATTTTGGAAATACCCCTGCATGAGAGAATGACTCTGGGCATCAGTACTCTTGGAGGAAAAGTGTACTCCTTCGTAAGTAAGCCGCTGCACCGACAAGGAAAATAACGAGGCAGACGGCAGTTGCCCCCCCGATATGCACAAGCGTGGGCAGGCCGATATCCTCGTAGTACAGGAGGACTCTCCGTGCGTCCTGCATGAGCATAGAGACAGGCTGGAGACGGATGAATGCGTCGAAGAAACCCCACAGGTTCTGCGGACCTCCGCCCGTAAGCAGACCCACGGCTGTCCTGGAAATCGGGGCTTCCATTTCCTTAAAGTACATGATGGGAGTAAGCCAGAAGAGGACTTGGAGCAGTACAGACCATAAATGGCTGACATCTCTGAACTTCAGAGAGTACGCACTGAGGAACATCCCTATGCCCAGCGCAAGCAGGCTCATTTGGACAAAGAGGAAGGGGAAGTAGATATACCCTGCTCCGGGGAGAGGACCGAGGAAGAATGTGATGCAAAGGAAGAGCAAAAATTCGGTGGCGCAGATAATCGCCTGCTGGCAGCCCACTGCAAACATGAGGAGAATACGGGGAAAATTCACTTTCTGGATGATTGCCGATTTGCTCTCGAGAGCGGAAATGCACCCGGAAGTGACTCCGCAGAAGTGCTGCCAGATAATGAGACCCAAAAACAGGTAGAGCGGGTAGTATGGCACCTCCTCTCCCACAAACGGCCGGAAAATGTGAAAGATAACCAGGAACCGGACAATCATAGGCACAAAAGACCACAGGTACCCCAGGAACGACCCGCGATATTTCATCACAAAATCAGACCATCCGATCGCCCAGACGACGAGAACCATCTGCCGCCAGGTATAACGCTTCACCGGCATAGCTGTATGCTAGCTTACTTTCCTTCGGTCAACATTATCTACCGCAGGAGGAGCAGACAGCACAACCGTCATTCTCCCCGCAGAAGTTACACTTCTATCTCCTCCCCCCGCTCCGGCAGAGAAATGCCAAGATCACCCCGCACATGCTGCAGGCGTTCGGCAAACGGCTTCATCTGTTCTATTTCTCCATGAACGAGGATGACCCTCTTCAGACCTTTTACACTGCAGACAAAATTATCGAGATCCGCCATATCCGCGTGGCCGGAGTATGCGTTAATGTACACCGTCTTTGCCTTCTTCTCGTACACCTCCCCAAAGATCTTCACTTCAGAAATCTCGGGTTCCATGAGGCTGCGACCGAGCGTGTTCTCAGCCATGTACCCTACCGCGACAATGGTATTGCGGACGTCCTCAAGGTTATTGCGCAGGTGGTGCCGAATGCGCCCGGCCTCGCACATCCCGGCACCTGCCATGATGACCATAGGACCGGGAGTCCCATTGAGTTCCTTACTTTCCTCCGCACTCTCGGTGTACCTCACAAGTGAGAACTGGAACGGGTTGTGTGCCCTGGCTAAAAATTTCTCATACATGTCTTTGTCGTAGCACTCCGGATGCCTCATGAAGACACCCGTCACGCGTGAAGCGAGGGGCGAGTCGATGATAATGGGTACCGCAGGAATTTCCTTCGCATCCCACAGCACATGCAAGTCATAGACAATCTCCTGCGTCCTCTCGAGTGAGAAAGCAGGAATGATGATCTTTCCGCCGCGCTTTGACGTACTGACTATAATCTCCTGGAGAGCATGCTTCGCCGTTTGAATGCCTTCATGCTCGCGGTTGCCGTACGTACTCTCACAGATGAGCGTTTCAACGGGTGGCATATCCGCCGGATCCCGGATGATTGGCAGCATGTTGCGCCCGAGATCGCCTGTAAAACCTACACGGTGCACTCTGCTGCCTTCCACAATTTCCAGCACAATCATTGCAGCCCCCACGATGTGTCCTGCCTCAAGAAACTGCGCCTGCACTCCGTCGCAGACAGTAAACCACTCACCATAGTTCTGCCCCTGGAAGATCTCCATGCAATCTATGGCATCCTGCTGCGTGTAGAGCGGCCCTTCGCACGCAAGCATCGTATCCGGCAGGTGCTTACGAAAGTATTCTTCGTCCTTCTCCTGAATGTAGCCACTGTCCTGGAGCATCACATCAGCGAGATCCTTCGTTGCATAAGTACAGTACACCTTCCCTCTGTATCCCCTCTTGTAAAGCAATGGTATCCGGCCCACGTGGTCTGCGTGTGCATGGGAAAGGATCACAGCATCTATCTCCGCAGGCTCGAAAGAAAATTGCGAGTTCTTTGTGACAGCCTCTTTGCGATGCCCCTGGAAAAGCCCGCAGTCCAAAAGAATGCGCTTCCCGTTCGCAAGTTGAATTTCATGGCACGTGCCTGTCACCTCTCGTGCCGCACCATGGGAAATAATCTTCATGAATCTTCAGGGAACTAGTGTAAAGATAGAGACCCCTCGAAGCTCGCAAGAGCGAAGTGGGGCTGGGCCGCTCCATGGGGAATTATTTTCATACGGATGGCATGGTAGGGCAGAGAGGAAAAGAATGCCACCTCCACCCATGCTCACGGCGGCAAAAACATGTAAAAATGTGACTTCCACGCCTTCAGAATGTATGTTCTCCCCATGTACGGGACCTCAGAAACTCCGGAACGTCTGAGTACAGGCCTCGGAAAACACTGCTCAGTTCGGAGACACCTCATGGCACAGACTACTGCCATATGTGTGATTATTTTCACCGCGGCAATACCCGCAGCTGCACTTGCACCCTCCTCACCAGAATCCACAGCGGGGGTGATATCTGTGATCCGGCGCGTCTTCGAACGAAGCAGATGGACAACAGCAGAACAACCACCAACACGCACACCGCCTCAGATGTCTCCGCAGGAACGGGCGGATTTCTACCAGCGAGTGCTGAACCGCCGTGAGGAGAGGCAACGCATTCTGGATGTAGCAGAAAAACAGGAACCTGGAATGCCACAGGCACAGAGCCTGGAGGAAATGCTCACAAACCGCCAAAGGAGCAGTACTCAGCAACAAGAGGAAATACTGCCAACCTCGCGCGAGGAGCTCCTGAACAATATTGAACAACGGCGAAAGTTGAGAGAAGCGGAACAGGAGCAAGTACGCCGCGGAGAAGAGGAACAAAAAGAAAAACTAGATGTACAGAAAAGGCTTCGGGAGCAACGCGCGGAAATTGCGGCAAAGAGAAGACAGTACGACACACTGCGTATGGCAATGCTGGATGCAATCAATAGGGAACGCTTGGCGGAGAATCTCCCTCCACTCACCTCCAACAAGAACCTGGAACTGGCGGCACAGCTCCACGCGGAGGATATGTTCATCCGGAAGTACTTCGATCATTTCAGTCCGGAGGGCCTGAGTTACATAGACCGGATTCAGAACATCGGCTACACCGATGTGGAGAAAGAAACCTGCAATTGCACAGCATTCAAAGCCATGCTCGGGGAGAATCTCGCAAAAGGGCAACGCAGCGTGAACTGGGCAATCAATGAGCTGATGGAATCACCATCGCACAGGCAAAATATTCTCTCCGGGTATTTCAAGGAGGTGGGAATAGGCATCTCTGAGAACATTTGGGTACAGAACTTCGGTGCAATCGAATACACCACCCGTTAGAGAGCCCCCTTCTGCATAGTGCGCTCCAGAACGCCGGATCGCTCCTCCTCGGTGAGCGGACGCAACTCCCCTTCTCTGAGCACAGAATCTGTAATGTTCTCTATCCGCACACGCTTCAGAGCGACTACGGGGCTCCCCACCTTCTGGCACATACGCCGGATTTGGCGGTTTCTCCCCTCGGTGAGAGTGATGCGGAATGTATTGTTGGCAAGCCTTTTTACTCTGGCAGGTTTGGTTTTCGTCCCGGAGAGAGAAATGCCCTTCTGCAGCTTCTGCAGGGCTCCATCGAAAATCGCCCCCTTCACAGTCACCTCGTATTCCTTCTCATGATCGAACTTGGGATGTGTGAGCCGGTACGCAAGCACTCCGTCATTCGTAAGAAGGAGAAGGCCGGAGGTATCTTTGTCCAAGCGGCCAACCGGAAATACCTTCCCCCGAAGATGTTGGGGAAGCAGATCTCGAACCGTCCGCTGCCCTTGCCTGTTTGCATTCGTCGTCACAATCCCCACGGGCTTATGAAGGAGGTAGTAGAGAAGATCTTTCCGTGCTTCTACTACCTGTCCATCCACCTCGACGGTATCTGTTTCCGGATCGGCCTTCTGGCCGAGTAACGCCACTTTGCCATTCACCTTCACAAGACCACTGCGGATGTACTCCTCAGCCTTGCGACGCGAACAGATGCCACGAGCCGAGAGAATCTTCTGCAAACGCTCTTCCACCTCCTCAGTATAGCGTCGCTCTGAGCGGCATCCCACTCCATTCCCACCGCTGCTCACAGCAGTTCAAACCTCACCTACAGCGAGGCAATATTCGTATTCATTGCCTGTCTCTTCAGAGACTCATAAATGATTTTTGCCGCCTCTGCGCGGTTCACAGGATCATCGGGACGAAAGGCTCCCGTAGGATTCCCATACCGATCTGTATCTCCGCCCACAACACCATTCACAGTGGCGTAGGCAATGTCCGCCTCGAGCGGATGCCCTGCCGTGTCTGAGTAGTTCGAGAAGAGTGGCAGCACCTGAATACCAAAGGCATCATGAATAATGGAAAGCACCTCTGCACGGCGTGCGCTGCGGTCAAGGGGGGTCTGTTGCGTGGGAACCATCAGACGCACACCCATTTCCTCCGCACACGCAACATAAATCCCCGCCCAGTGGTTCTGCGCATAGGGATTGGCTGGCTGCTGCACACAACCTCCTTTTTCTACCTGCGCGGCCTCCAAGGACATTTTCAGGATCTCTGCAACTGTAACGGGATCCCCCGGATGGAACTCCCCTGTGGGCTGTCCGCTCGTATCTTTGTATCCGGAAACTATATTCCACTCAGCAAGAGAGGAAACGTATGGATTATACCAATCATCCTCCGACACATCCCGAAACACCGGTGCCGAGAAATCCTCCAAACGACTCACAATATCGCTGAAATCTGCCCTGTTGTTTTTCTGCCACTGCTCCAATTCTGCTTTCAGCACAACCACCTCGTCATAGAATGCTCCCACCACAGACACAACAAGTAGTGCTGCTATGATCCCAATCAGAGTCAGAAAACGATGCATATGTTTATTTTGTATGCTCATTATATCATTTTGAGGTTTTTTCATCAATGTTGAGTCTTGCTCTTCGCAAGAGGAATGCGGTACGTAAAGGTGCTACCTACATCCACTGTGGATTCAACGGTCACGCTCCCTCCCTGGATTTCCATGAACTTCTTTGCAATGTAGAGGCCAAGACCCGTGCTCCTCTCCGGACTCGCACTCCCCCCGAGTATCTGGTTCCGCGTAAAGAGCTTCTTCACAATCTCAGGAGGAATGCCCCTGCCCGTGTCTCTGACCTCAATAATCCCACAATCCCCTTCCTGTCTCAGGCAGATGGTAATTCCTCCTTCCTGTGTGTATTTCACGGCATTGCTGATGGCATTTGCCACTGCCTCTGCCGCTTTCTCTCTATCGGCAAGGACAGTGATCTCCTGTCCTACATCCTCAAAACCGAGTGAAAGACCTGCTTTCTCTGCCGCTTGACGGTAGTCCCGCACGGCATCTTCAGCCACTGTCTGAAGCGAAACAGGTTGAAGATCTACTGCGATAACCCCCCTCTCAATGCGAGAAGCATTGAGAATATCCGTGATGAGATGATAGTTGTCTGCATTAATAGACTTGAGATCCAGCATTGCTTCGCGGAGTTCGGGCGGCAACGTGCCAAAATCGCCGTCAAGAATCTGTTCCAGTATCCAGCGTATCCCTGTGACTGGTGCCTTGAGCTGATGAGAAACAAACGAAATGAAATCGTTCCTTATTTGTTCTATCTCCTTCTGCTCCGTAATGTCGCGGTCTATGGAAGAAGCGACCACAGCAGTCTGTTCTCCGTCGTCGACAGTAGAGATGGTAACGGAAACTGGAATATGTGTTCCATCCCTCCTCACTCGTTCCGTCTCATAAGCTTCTACTCCTTCTCTATTCTGTATCTTCTTCAGGAGCTCTATCATTTCCTCTCTGCGGTTCTCTGGAATAAGAGGGGCAATGGAGTGGCCAATCATCTCCTTCTCTGAGTAACCATACATTTTTTCTGCACTCCTGTTCCAGCTGGTTACGGTGCCGTTGAACGCCAACCCGATAATTGCATCACTGGAATAGTACACAATGGAAGCAAGCTCATGCAGTTGGAGATTTATCTCCTGCAACTTCCTGTTCAGGTGCACATTTTTCGCATCAATACGCGCAACAACAATAACCATGGCAAGGGTGAATATCGTCATCATCGCTCCCATAAGACCAATATGTATCCTCACATGATTCAACTCGGCATAGGCACTCCTCACGGGCTGCTGTGCAATAACAACCCACAGATTTTTCCCAACCGATACGGGCTGGAATGTGGCGATCATCCTGGTTCGGGACAATGGGTCTGTGTATTCGCTCATATGGAATGTTCCTCTCAAAGCTTCCTGAATGTCTGCTTGCCCCCTGTATCCTGTATAGAGAGGATCATCTTGCTTGCTGTCGGGATGGGCAACAAGCGTGCCGTCCTGGTCCACAAGTAAAAGATACCCATCGTGGGAGAGACTGATATTGCGAAGCCACTGCACAATTTGGGTGGTGGGATACTCAAAAACCAAAATACCAAGCACAGTACCGTCTCCGTCTCTGATGGGAGCTACAATGGCAATGGCAGGTTTGTCGCGGGCGCTGCGCTGGTAGATGCCTGAAATATGCGGTTTCCAGTCCTTTGATAGCCGGATGTACCAGGCAGACCGTGACAGATCCAATCCCTGGATGGAAGTCGTCTGCGGGTGCTCCTCCCAAAGCACACCATCGGGATAGGTGACGTACGCACGATCCACCTGAGGATACGCAACAGTAACCGCCTTCAGACGGGCACGGATGGCAAATTGGTCGCGGCGTTTCACTGCATCTATGGTTCCCGGTACGGAAGACACTGCATTCACAAGATCCAACCCGTCTTTGAGATCCGCTGTGAGTAACTGCATGAGGTTACTTGCCGCAGAAATATGCTCCGTCTGGAGGAGCGCGCGCATAGAGCCGGAAGCAATGCGGTACGAGTAGAGGCTGATGAGCACAATGGGCAGAAACGCCGCAAAAAAGGGAAGACACCACTTGAGAGTACTTCTCTTCTCCGCTGTAGCGGCATGGAAAGCCGGTGCAGAATTTTTGTGTCCCCGTGCCATAGTGACCCCCTATTATACCACACTCTCGGCTTCTGTGTGAGCCCTTTCACCTGTAGGAGCAATACTGGCCACTGGCTACAGAACAAGAATTTCTGTATAATGGTGTTGAAAACAGAAAACAATCATGAATGTACGTCGCTTTGCTTTGTTCATCGCTCTCGTGTGCCTCAGCACGGCTTCTGCCGTGGTAGGCACCTACGCAACAGCCGGATTGCTGGCTTTCGATACCGGAGGCAACGGCAGCCCACCGTGCTATGCAGAAAAATGCTGCTATATCTGTGACAGAGATGGGCTGGGCGGATCTGCCATCTGTAAACAAGTGGAATGGTTCTCTGATTACGGAGTGGATTTTGACATGCACTGTAACGAAGCAAGTTACGCAGAGGGTAGTGGAGGGAAGTACTGGCTCACCATGATGGCCTGCGGAACATCCGGGGAGTGTTTTAGTGGTGGTGGAGGGGGAGGGCAAGGTAAGTCCGGGAATTCCAGCACACCGAGCAATACCACCTGTGGTGACGGGCAGGATAATGAGGGGGACGGGTTTATAGATTGGGATGATCCTGATTGCATGGGAGGGTGGCCCACAGGCGAGAATAATTTCAATGGATCAAGTTCCTCAAGCCCCTCTTCAACCTGTGGCGACGGAATAGACAATGAGGGAGATGGGTTTATAGATTGGGATGATCCTGATTGCATGGGAGGGTGGCCCACAGGCGAGAATAATTTCAATGGATGGAGTTCCTCAAGTCTTCCTCCCACCTGCAACGACGAGCAGGATAATGACGGGGACGGGTTCATAGACTGGAATGACCCCGACTGTCCCCAGATGGGCGGCTCTGCCGGCGGAGAGATACATGACAACAGAAACAATGGCTCGGGCGGTGGTACTGGAGGAAGTAGTGGGCAAGGTGGTGGAGGTGCTGGGGGAAGAAGCTCCAGCGGAGTCTCAACATGCTTTGACGGGCAAGACAATGATACGGATGGATTTGCTGACGGTAACGACCCTGACTGCTACACAAATGGCAGAGGACAGGAGGGAAACTCCACTGATGCCGCAGATCTGATGGTAAACATCTTCGGCCCAGAGAAACTTGAGCAGGGAGAAGTGGTGTCGTACGCCGTCGTCGTCGAAAACCGGGGAACAGCATTCGCCAACGGCATCGATGCCTATGCCACCCTGGCGAATAATGTGACGTATATTGGAGATGGAAACATCCCGTGTAACAGGAATGGCAATACATTCCACTGTACATTCACCCTCCAGCCATCGGAAAACAGAAGGATACTCTTCCAGTTACTGGTCAATGACCAGCAACTACAGACCGACTGCGGGAAAAGCATCTCTGCAATCGAAGTATCGACTTTCACCACGACGAAAGAGAACAACCGTGCAAATAATGCTGCAGCAGCTGCATCTCCGCTGCAATGCAGGCAAAGTACACAGCAGAGTTCTTCGCAGCAGGGTGTGCGATCCCAAAACAATGAGCAACAGCGAATTGAGGAACTCCAGCAGCACCTCCAGATGCAACAGCTGCAAAATGCAGTACAAAATCCCCCGCTTGCACCCCCCCAGCCGGATCTCGGCTGTTTTACTGTAAATGGCTTGTGGACTTCAGAGCGCACTCTCTGCGACGAAAATCAGGGCAAGCACGTGCAGGAGCAAACCGAGCAGTCTCCACCTTCACCCGCCCCATCGGACAGGACCGTAGAACAAATGCAAAAGGTACTTCACCGGCGCTTTATGCCCACAGAGAAGCACCAAATGCTCCTGAACACTATTTATGAATCACGTGATAAGCTCCTGTACATTCAGGAACAATTCAATCTCCAGGAAAAAGACCGACAGTTCGTACAATACAACATCAATTGGCTGAACGGTCAGACATCATTCTTCACCTCGCAGAACTATACGCAACAGAACATGAACGTGCTCATGGAAAGCATCCACCACATTGCATCAGAAACGGAGAGAATGCTCCACCCTGCTGAGCAGCCGGGACCCGATATCGCCACAATTATTTCCCAGACCTGGAACTTGCTCCAAAAGACATACAATGTCTTCCAGGTGCTCTTCCGTGAGCAGATCCCTGTCAATCCGTCTCTCATAGCTGAGTTTCAGCGAGCAAACACCTTGCTTGTCGATGTACAAAGCCGATGCCTCGCCGATGCAAGTTCTTGCGGTGATTTAAGCGAGGTGCTTACAGTCATTGAACCCCTATTGAAAGAATTGAATGCGATCGTTGAATCATCCAATAATCCTGCCATCGCGGAGGAGGTCTCACGGATATTCGCCCAATAATTCTCCGATTCCCGGAGTCTTCCCACGAGAGAGAACTCTTCCTTTCGTCTTGCCCCTTACATTCCCGAAAAAAATTTCTACGACGAAAACCCACCCCCTGCGGGGCAGGCAACTTCTCCGAAGCACACGATATTGTCAGCGTACCTCGTGTTCTGTGAAGACATTGTCTTGGCATCGACCTACTCTCGCACCCACAGGGGGCACTACCACCCCACACCACTCACTTCGTTCGGGTGCGGGGCAGGTCGGCGCTTGCCCTGCACCGGAGCGAAGCGACTGGTGCAGGGCTGGAGGGCTTAACTGCTGTGCCCGCCCCATACCAAGCGGCACAGAGTACAGGGTCCTGGCATCGACCTACTCTTGCACGATTGTATCGTACTACCATCGGCGCTGGTGGGCTTAACTGCTGTGTTCGGGATGGGAACAGGTGTAGCCCCACCGCTAGAGACACCAGGACTCTATACTCTTGAGCTTTGGTACGGGGTGAAGGATGGGAACAGGTGTACCCCCTCCACTGGAGATACCAAGACAATACCTTCAAAGATCAATAATCAATACGAGTGGGCATCTCCTGCCCGCTCGCAGTGACACGTAAACAGTGTACCATGGAGTACGTGCGTCGCACGACTACATAGAAATAGGCCCTGTAGTGCAGGCAAACGCCTGGCCACAGGAAAAGAAAAAACGTTCAATCGCCCGTTCGTACCACTCAGCTTAACACGTTACCGTGCGTACACCTGTGGCCGATCTAACCGGTCGTCTTCCGGCGGGCTTATGGAGAAACGCTATCTCAGGAGGGGCTTCCCGCTTAGATGCCTTCAGCGGTTATCCTTGCCGAACATAGCTATCCTGCTTTGCCGCTGACGCGACAACAGGTACACCAGAGGTTCGTCCACTCCGGTCCTCTCGTACTAGGAGCAGCTTCCTTCACGTTTCTAAATGACCACGGAGGATAGAGGCCAAACTGTCTCACGACGTTCTGAACCCAGCTCGCGTACCGCTTTGATTGGCGAACAGCCAAACCCTTGGGACCTTCTTCAGCCCCAGGATGCGATGAGCCGACATCGTACTTCATCCATACTTTCATATGGTGCAGACTATATCTTTTTCCTGCAATCGATCGTAGGTTGTAAGTTTTACAACCAAAACCTGATTTAATGGAGCAGGAATCGGCGTGTTAGCCCTTAATGTAATAAGGACTCTCCCCTTTCGGGTCAGTCGTTACGGGGTCACCCCGCATGTGCGAGGGACTTCCCACGGTATTACCGGCGGGCACGCATTTTCACAATGCCCGTGACGGTTCCACCGTTATAAGCCGAATTTTTGGTACAGGATCACTCCTGCAGCACCCCGATTGAGGTGCCAAACCGCTCCGTCGCTGTGGGCGCTTGGGAGCGATCAGCCTGTTATCCCTAGAGTAACTTTTATCCGTTGAGCGACACCCCACCCACGTGGAACGACACCAATAAATTAGTGTCAAGGTGCCGGATCACTATCACCGACTTTCGTCTCTGCTCGGCCTGTAAGCCTCACAGTCAGGCCCACTTGTGCGATTACACGACGACGCCGATTTCCATCCGGCGCTAGTGGACCATTGCGCGCCTCCGTTACATTTTAGGAGGCAACCGCCCCAGTTAAACTACCCAGCAAACACTGTCCCCCGCTCTGTTTCAGAGACGAGGTGAGTACTGCCAGAACGCAGAGGTGGTATCTCAAGGGTGGCTCCACGAGGGCTAGCGCCCCCGCTTCAAAGCCTCCCACCTATCCTGCATATGCAAACCGACAATACAATGTCAGCCTATAGTAAAGCTTCATAGGGTCTTTTCGTCCTTCCGTAGTCTACCCGGCATTTGCACCGGGATTGCAATTTCACCGAGCTCCGCGTCGAGACAGTGCTCAGACCGTTGTACCATTCGTGCGGGTCGGAACTTCAATTTCGTGAGAGACAAACCTATCCTTCGACAAGCTCAGGACAGGCTTATTTTCTCTCACGGGCTCTCTTTTCCCTTCAGTGGTGGCGCTCCAGACAGGCAGAGCCTGTCTTCGCGCATCATCTGATTTGGATAAGATCCCCCGTTCCACGTTCGTTTTTTAGCCATAGAACGATTTCTCTACACCCCATGTCGCCATGGGGATCGGACTCTATCATCATCCCACTTTACTCAAGTGAGCTCTGTGGGAGCATGGCGTATAGTCTCTGAGGATCCCTCTTACTTAAGGTTTCCTGCTGATTGTCCGCAGAAGTCACATTCTCACATACTAATTTTCCATTTTAATTAGTACGTAGTGCTCCATACCCGGATGTTCCAGCATATAGCCACGTTTTGCACTGAATATGCCATTCACGGAATTCCCCAGTGCTCCCGCTTACGCGGGATTCGGGCAAGTTGCTTATCGACCACCCGACAAGGAATTTCGCTACCTTAGGACCGTTATAGTTACGGCCGCCGTTCATCAGGGCTTAGATCAAGGGCATACACCCTCTCACGTGACCTTCTGACACTGGGCAGGCATCAGCCCCTATACGTTGTCTTGCGACTTTGCAGGGACCTGTGTTTTTGGTAAACAGTCGCCTGAGCTCTTTTGCTGCGGGCCCTGTACCAGAAGGTACAGGGTCAGTCCTTATCCCGAAGTTACGGACGCTGTTTTGCCGAGTTCCTTAACGCGGAATTACTCGTTCGCCTTGGTCTACTCGACCACCCCACCGGTGTTGGTTTGCGGTACGGTCTCACAAAACTCTCGAAGCGACGGTTTTCTTGGAAACAGAACCAGCCAGACTTATCCGCCAAAGGCGGACATTTGGGATCCACGCTCAGCTCTCCTGACGGATTTGCCTGTCAGGATCAACGCTTCACGTGTTCCACGTGCAGTCAATACACACGCTCTGGTGCTCCCGCTCCGTTACGCCGCTTCTAGCGTACCACTCGCCTTTCTGGAGAACATGCACCCCACCGAAGTGGGATACAGAGGCTCTTAAGACTCTTGGGTGGTACTCTTGGGCGATTTTTATGAGGTACAGGAATATTTACCTGTTGTCCATCGGTTACGCCTTTCGGCCTCACCTTAGGCCCGACTAACCCCACGCCGATTGCCGTTACGTGGGAAACCTTGGGGATTCGGCGGGCAGGGTTTTCACCTGCCTAGTAGTTACTCATGCCAACATTCTCACTTCCGTCCGCTCCACCCCGTCTCGCGACGAAGCTTCACTGCTGAACGGAACGCTCCTCTACAATGTATGGGGTCGCTTCTGGCTTCGGGAATCCTAAGAGATATATTTCCAGTCCTTGAGAAGCTTTTAGCTTGTTAGCTTCATTAGCTGATTAGGGATCTGGTTTTTTTAGATATGATCCCTTGTTTCCCTTTCTAACGCAGCTAATGAAGCTATAAACCTAATAAGCTCCAAAGGAACAAGGACAATAAATCCCAGCTCCACAGAATCCAAAAGTGACCCCACACATTCACTGCTTCGGTTGTCCGTTTTGCCCCGTTGAATTTTCGGCGCATAAATGCAATAGACCAGTGAGCTGTTACGCTTTCTTTAAAGGATGGCTGCTTCTAAGCCAACCTCCTGGTTGTCCATGCATCTACACCTCCTTCTACACTGAACGGACATTTGGGACCTTAGCAAATGATCTGGGCTCTTTCCCTTTCGACGATGGCGCTTTGCCGTCACCGTCTCACTCCCGTCTCCTAAGGATGGGTATTCGGAGTTTGCCAGGATTTGGCAGGTCGAGGTGACCCCCGCATCCAAACAGTAGCTCTACCCCCCATCTTGCGAGACGAGGCTGCCCCTAAAGGCATTTCGAGGAGAACCAGCTATCTCCGGGTTCGATAGGCTTTTCACCCCTACCCACAGGTCATCCCTAAGTCTTGTGACACTTAATGGTTCGGGCCTCCAGACGTCTTCCGACGCCCTTCACCCTGCCCATGGGTAGCTCACCCGGTTTCGGGTCTAGTGCCAGCGACTATGTACGCCTTATTTAAGACTCGCTTTCGCTCTGGCTCCGGCTAACTCTGCCTTAACCAGCCACTGACAACTAACTCGTTGGCTCATTATGCAAAAGGCACGCGGTCACCCCGCAACAAGTGCAGGGCTCCCACTCCTTGAACGCAATACATTTCAGGGTCTATTTCATCCCCCTTCCGGGGTACTTTTCACCGTTCCCTCGCGGTACTATTCACTATAGATCTCTGTACCTGTTTAGGCTTGGGTAGTGGTCCACCCAGATTCAGGCCGGATTTCACGTGTCCGACCCTACTCAGGGACACCCTACCGTGTTTCTACATTTCGGCTACGGGGCTCTCACCCACTTTGGCCGCCCGTTCCAGGGTCGTTCGTCTATGCAGAAACAATCGGATATTGGGGCCCTACAACCCCCCACCAATAAAACAGTGGGGTTTGGCCTGTTCCCATTTCGCTCGCCACTACTTTGGGAATCTCTATTGATTTCTTTTCCTCTGCTACTGAGATGTTTCAGTTGTCAGAGTAACCTCCCTGTACCTTACGGTTCAGGGTCATCTCCCATAACGGAGATGGAGTTTCCTCATTCGGAAATCCCCGGCTATAGCGCCTGCCTAGCGGCTTACCGAGGCTTATCGCAGCTGGCCACGTCCTTCTTCGGAGTACAGAGTCGAGGCATCCATGTAATGCGTATGAGTAACGTTTTTTCTTGCCCTGAAGTCATGCAAAGCATGTGCTTCGGGGCTTCCTACCACACAGTACGTGCTTGCGCACGGCTGCGTGATTAACTGTTCACGTGTCACCGAGCGGGCAGGACATGCTCACACGGCAACCGTGAAAAAAAATTGCAATATACTTTCATCTTCAGTGCCTGTGCTGTGAAGGATCACACGCTTTCACCCTTCGATGTGCTCGCCTTTTGGGCTCGCTTACTCAGGGTTATCTCAGTTTCGGCTCGCTACGCTCGCACGTCACTGAGATAAAAAAAGCGGGTGGCTCACGCACACCCGCAGAATCCGGTTCCTTTCTCCCTCTTTAGGAGAAATTCGATTCCTGCGGGTGGGCACGAGAACACATAGAGCCTACAGATTGTAATGAGACTCTCTCAGGAATCAAGTGGAAAAAGGCACCTCGCAGTAAAATTGCCGACTTTTTTTTCTATGACTCAGGCACGTCCTCAGAAGGCGCTGATGCATCGCTTCCCTGCGGCACATCGCCCGACGCAACTGGATCCCCTTCAAGATCACTTTTGGGGCCCAGGAGAATGATGTTCTCCACCACGATTTCGGTACGGAAGATTTTCGTCCCTTCGCCACTATCCCAACTCCGCGTCTTTAAATACCCCTCAACGAAAAGCGGCTTCCCCTTGCGTATATACTGCCCTGTAAACTCTGCCAAACCCCCCCATGCCACAAGATTGTGGTACTCAGGCAGGCTCTTTTTCTCCCCCTCGCTACCACGCCAAACCCTGTTGGTCGCAAGACCGAATGTCGCAACGGTCTGACCACCTGTTGTGCTCTTGAGTTCAGGATCCCGCGTGACGTTTCCAAGCAGAGTGACCCTATTCACAGATTTCATAACAACGACGGAAATTGCACAAGTATCATAAAGTGATCGCACGCGGGATGCCAGTAATTAGCGCATGGCGTATAGCTGCTAGCGGGTAGTCCGTCCTACTCGCTGCTAACCGCTATACGCTAATCGCTAAACGCTCATTAGGCTGCTTCCATGGCATCTTCACTTACGGATTCCGCCATCTCCTCTTTCGCCGTAGCTCCGGAAGCCCCCACCCGTTTTCCCCCCTCTATGCCTCCCTGTACCTCCTCGGCACTCTCTGCACCTATTTCACCCATTTCGGCTATTTTGTCCTCCGGTGGCACTATTTCTTCCGCCTCCTCTTCCGCCTTCACACGGGAAGCAAGTTCCACTTCCTCTACTTCCTCCTCCTCAACAGTTACACGCTCCTCGGCAACAACATCATCCTTAAACTTCAGAAGATCCACCTTCAGACCCAATGCCTGCAATTCCTTCACAAGCACATTGAATGACTCCGGAATGGAGGGGCGGCGGATGGGTTCATCTTTCACAATGGATTCATACGCCTTGCTGCGCCCAATGACATCGTCGGATTTGATGGTGAGCATTTCCTGCAACGTGTGGGCCGCTCCATATGCTTCCAATGCCCAAACCTCCATCTCTCCGAAGCGCTGTCCACCATGCTGCGCTTTCCCGCCCAGTGGCTGCTGCGTGACAAGAGAGTACGGTCCCACGCTTCTCGCGTGGATCTTGTCCTCCACAAGGTGCAAAAGCTTGAGCATGTACACCTGTCCGACAGTAGTTTTATGGGCGAAAGGCTCCCCTGTGCGGCCGTCAAACAGCTGCACTTTCCCATCGCGAGGAAGGCTGGCTGCCTCGAGGAAATCTCCAATCTGAGTGGTCGTTATGCCATTGAGCGGCGGCGTCGCAATCTTGATGCCCAGAACCTGGCAAGCCCAGCCGAGGTGCGTTTCCAGCACCTGACCGATGTTCATACGGGAGGTGACGCCAAGGGGGTTCAAAATGACATCCACCGGCGTACCATCCTCGAGAAATGGCATGTCTTCCTGGGGCACGATGCGGGAAATGACTCCTTTGTTCCCGTGGCGGCCAGCCATCTTATCTCCTACCTGGACTTTGCGCGTCTGTGCCACAAACACCTTGATCTGCTTGATGACGCCGGTAGGGAGCTCATCGCCCTCTGCCCGGTCAAAAATATGCACATCTACCACTTTTCCACCCGCTCCGCCGGGGAGGCGCAGCGAGCTGTCTTTCACATCCTTTGCTTTATCTCCAAAAATCGCCTGCAGGAGACGCTCCTCAGGTGTGAGTTCTGTCTCCCCCTTCGGAGTAATTTTCCCAACGAGAATATCTCCTTCATGGACTGTAGCACCGATGCGTACGATGCCATCGAGATCCAGATCTTTGAGCTTGCTCTCTCCAACATTCGGGATATCGCGCGTCATGGTTTCGGGACCGAGCTTAGTATCGCGCACATCAGTGGTATACGACTCAATATGAATGGAATCGTAGAGCCCCTTCTGCGCGACACGGTCGGAGATGATGATGGCATCCTCGAAGTTGTACCCCTGCCAGGACATGTACGCTACAAGCAAATTCTGCCCCAGTGCGAGTTCGCCGTTATCGACAGAGGCACCATCTCCGAGACTGTCCCCTCTCCGCACTTTGTCTCCGCGGCGCACGCGCGGGCGGACGTTGAAACACGTTCCCTGATTACTGCGCACAAATGAACTGAGACGGTAGGTGTTTTTGCGTCCGGATTTGTAGACAACAGAAATCTCATTGCTATCCGCGTAAGTGATTTCTCCGTCCTCCTCAGCGAGAAGAGCATGGCCCGATGCGCGTGCTGCAAGTCCTTCTACCCCCGTGCCGACCAGCGGTGCGTGCGGCAAGACGAGGGGAACAGCCTGGCGTTGCATGTTCGTGCCCATAGAAGCACGCGTATTGTCATCGTGCTCGAGGAATGGAATGAGAGCTGTGGAGAGTGAGAGAATCTGCTTTGGAGATACGTCTACATGCGTGATGTCACGCGCGTGAGAGAATACGGGCTCCCCGCTCTTACGGGCGGAGACGCGTGTCGTCGTAATCTCATGCATCTCTGTGAGAACGTTCTGTGCCTGTGCAATCGTAAGGTGCCGTTCCCGCTCTGCATCGACATATTCCATCTTGCCCGTAAGGTATGCGCGGACGGGGATCTCTTTTGCCCCTTCTTTCTTCAGAAGAGAAATAATTTTCCGCGCCGTTTCCTTCTTATCCACCACCTCACCCGCTCTCGCAATCACGTTCCTGCCATCTCTCACATCTTCACCCATCATACGACCCATGAGCTTCTCGGCGTCGAAAGGAACTGTTTGCTTTACCTCCCGGTACGGCGTCTCAAGGAAGCCGTACTCGTTCACGCGTGCATATCCTGCCAAGTGCACCACCAGACCGATATTCGGCCCTTCAGGTGTTGCAATAGGACAAATGCGCCCGAAGTGGCTTGGGTGCACATCTCGCACATCAAAGCTGGCACGCTCCCTGGAAAGACCACCCGGACCCATGGCAGAGAGCCTGCGCTTGTGTGCAAGCTCCGAGAGAGGATTCGTCTGATCCATGAACTGTGAGAGCTGCGAGGAGGCAAAGAACTCACGCATAGCTGCCGTAATCGGGCGACAGTTGATGAGTTGCATCGGTGTCACCGTCTCCTGGTCCATCACTGTCATGCGGTCCTTCACAATGCGCTCTGTCCGCACCAACCCCACACGATACTTGTTCTGCACCAGCTCACCGACGCTCCGTACGCGCCGGTTGCTCAGGTGATCAATGTCATCGGCGATACCCTCACCATTATTGAGGAGAATAAGCTCACGGAGAATCCCCACAAAATCCTGCACCTGGAAAACACGGTGATCCTCATCGCTCGGGAGGTTCAGGCCGAAGCGGCGGTTAAGCTTGTACCGGGCAATAGACCCCATGTCGTACTTCTTGAAATCGAAGAAAAGCCCGTCGATAAGCTGCTTCGCGTTCTCAGGCGTTGCCAGATCCCCCGGACGGATGCGCCGGTAAATACTCTGATAGGCATCTTCAACAGTCCGCGCCGCATCTTTCTCCAGTGTGGCAAGAATGAAGTCCTTCTCCCGGGTGATATCCCGGAAGAGATCAAGGATTTTCTGATCGGTCTCATAGCCAAATACCCGCAGGAGCTGCGTTACAGGAATTTTGCGCTTCCTGTCGATTTTACAGGCCAGTATCCCCTTGCGGTCCGTTTCTATTTCAAGCCATACACCGCGCTTCGGAATAATCTTTGCCGTGTGGTACTTCGTAACATCGGGCATTTTGGAGAAAAAAGCACCGGGACTCCTCACCAACTGGTGCACCACGACGCGTTCAATACCCCCGACAATGAATGTCCCGCCCTCCGTCATGAGGGGAATGGAACCAAGGAACACATCCTGTTCTTTTATTTCTCCGGTCTCTTTGTTAATGAGCTGCACATGCCCCTTCATGACCGCCTCGAAGCTTAAGTTGCGGCGGCGGCAGGTGTCGGGGTCATACTTCGGAGGATCGAAGGTATGCCCAAGTATGCGCAATTCCATCTTCTTCCCCGAAAAATCAGTAATGGGGCTAATTTCTTCCAGAAGCTCCTTCAATCCTTCTGTGAGGAACCACCGGTAGCTCTGCAGCTGCATTTCAATGAGAGACGGCAGATCGGTGTGCGAATCCTCCACAAAGAACAGCCGATTATCCTCGACTTTCACGGGCCGGAGATTGTTCGGTAACTTCTTGCATGCAGATGGAATCCGGTCGGCTGCAGGGACGACGTGCGGACGCACCTGCGGCATCACTTCCTCTTCCACACGCATCTGATACGCGCGCTTCGCCACTGGCCCCTTCTTCACCTTCTTCTGAAGGAGAAAAGACTTCTTCTTTGCGACAGTGCGCTTCGGGGCGGTTTTGGGGGTAAAGTGCTTCTTTGGTTGGGGTTTCCTCTTGCCGGCCGAAGCCTTGGCGGAGGCTGGGGCTGCGATCTTCTTTGCGGGTTTTTTGGAAACAGCCTTCTTTGTGCGCTTTCGAGCTGCAGGCTTCTTCTTTGTTGCCATAGGGCAGAGGAGAGGAAGGAATGACGCAGGAAGAACATGGAACGCCTGCCTTCACCCGCTGGTGGCGGGCGCACGAGGGCAGTTTCCTGCGGAAGAGAGGGTGCAGCACTCACAACACAAGGGAAATCCGCTGCAAATCGGGTGGATTCTAGTGATTTCTCCTGAGAGGTCAACTGTTTCTCACAAAAATGCCCCTCAGGAACGCTTGTGTACAATTCTTGACATGCTGTGCACTACAGTAGTCAAAGCAACACGGCACGCAATGCAGAGCCACTTGATTCGTTGGCTCGTTTGCTCGTGAGCTCGTTGCTCGTTTTCAACGAGCCAACCAGCGAACGAGCCAACGAGTAACGTTGACCTGCCACGTTACCCAACCGCCTCCAGGTACCTCCTCTCCACTTCCTTCCAGTTGACCACGTTCCAGAAGGCTTCCACGAAGTCTGCCCGGCGATTCTGGTAGAGGAGGTAGTACGCATGCTCCCAGACATCCAGACAGAGTATGGGAGTTTTCCCACTGGAGAGAGGGCTATCCTGGTTTGCAGTGCTCTCGACATGCAGTTTCCCGCCGCTCACGACCAGCCATGCCCAGCCTGATCCAAAGCGCCCAACAGCCGCGGCTGAGAACGCTGTCCTCAAGTCAGCAAAGCTCCCGAAAGAACTGCGGACGGCTTCTGCAAGCTTCCCCGTAGGCTCCCCACCCCCTTTCGGCCCCATGACGGTCCAGAAGAGGGCATGATTCGCGTGTCCGCCGCCATTGTTCTGTACCGCCGTGCGCTTGTCCTCCGGAACCTTCTTCAGATTTTTGAGTACCTCTTCAATAGGCCTTTCTGCCCAGTCAGTGCCATGAAACGCGGCATTGGCCTTATCGACGTACGCCTGGTGATGCTTTGTATGGTGAATCTGCATCGTGCGCGCATCGATGTACGGCTCTAGTGCGTCGTAACTGTATGGAAGTACTGGAAGCTTGTATGCCATAGCAGCAGAAGGGAAAGTGGGAGAAAGTGTGACAGAGAAGGGGAAATCGATCAATCGACTGCACTCCCATCGCGTGGCCTGGATTACATTGCTACAGTATTTCCATGCCTGTGCGGCTCTTCACAACAGAGGAAAGCTTCTCTGCATACGACGGCTGGATTCGCCACCACCCACAGGGGAACCTGTGGCAGTCGCTCGAATGGAAGCGGTACAGAGAGGCTCTCGGCAAAAAAGTGCAGATCTATGTTGCCGAAGAGAACGGCTCCATAGCCGGATCTGCACTGGTGATGATTGACCGGACGAGCGGGGGCTTCTCGACGTGGGAAATCCCCCGGGGACCGGTGGGTGAGCGGAGAGGAGAGCTCCTGCAGGCAATCAGAGATGACGCAAAGGAGGACCGTTGCCTCGCTCTCTACCTCTCGCCACAGATGCCTCTCGGAGCAGAGGAGATCCCCCTCACGCCTTCCGGACGGATGGTATATGCGCAGGCAACCAGAATGATCGATCTCACTCTCCCGGAGGAAGAAATACTTGCCCGGATGAAACCCAAAGGACGCTACAACATGAGAGTGGCCCAGAAACACAACATGAAAGTGGATCAATCGGAAGATATCGACACTTTCTACGAACTCATACAGCAGACAGGGGAACGGGACACCTTTGGTACGCTCCCCAAAACGCACTACGAAACCTTCCTCAGGAGTGTAGACGGGAGTTTCCTTCTTCTGGCAAGGGCACCTGGGAAGCAGGAGCCCATTGCCGGCCTTCTGGGCGTTCTTTGGAACTCAGGAGGCATCTACTACTACGGAGCCTCCAATTACGCCCACAGGGCCAGTATGGCGCCCTACCTGCTGCAGTGGGAAACCATGAAATTCTGCAAGGCCCGGGGGTGCAGAACCTACGACCTGCTCGGTATAGCGCCCGCCGGTGCTCCGGGAGATCACCCCTGGGCAGGCATCTCTTCTTTCAAGGAAAAATTCGGCGGGCAGGTAGTCCCGTACCCGCCGGAACAGCAAATTATTCTCCGACCGATGGCGCATTATCTTCTACACCTCAAAAGAAGACTCTTGCGATAAGCCCTCACCCCAATGTCCTCACGGGCATTTGCCCCTCCCCCGTCCGGGGGGAGGGGCAGCGAGTCCGCCTGGGGCGGGCGAGCGGGGTGGGGGCAAATTATCCCATTACCAAAAAGCCCCCCGGGGTAAACCGGGGGGCTTTTTTATCTCAATCGTGAGATCAGAAGAACTGAATGTCCGTTAGCTCTGGTAGCTGGTGGACTTCACAGTCGCCTCTGGGTACTCAACCCACGTGAAGTTCGTTGTGGTTGTATCCACATCTGACCACTCGACATAGCTCGTAGCGGCAGCTGTGCCCACGTTGAAGCTCGTGCGGGTAATAGAGTTAAACCTCGTCAGAGAGACCTGGAGCGTGCTCACGGCACCGACCGTGGAGTTGCTTGGGTCGGTCACGTTGGCCTCAAGAACGAGCGTGATGTCGTCACCCTGGTTGATTTCCGTGTCGATGAGGGTGTTCGACTTCAGCTGAGGACAGTACACCGTGAAGGTGCCGGAGGCTGTGCCTGCCATAACGGTCGTGCCGTTGTAGCCGGTACAGGCAACCTTGTTGGCATCACTGGAGTTGTCCTTGTTGTAGATCTTGAAGGTGCTTGCATCAAGGGAGACATTCGTCGCATTCACATTGAAGACAACGCCCGAGAGCACTGCATCATTCAGACCGTTCTTGGAGTTTCCGTGTGCAGCGGCAGCAAACTTAAATGCTCCGATGTCAGATACGTCGGCCGGAACGGCGGAGCCGTTCGCATCCTGGCTTGCGTTGGTGATCGAAGTGAGCTTCGCAAGGACAGAGACGTTCTTGTTGCCGGTAATATCGGTGTTCGCAGCTGCAGCGGAGGAAAGGCCAATGAAGACCTCGCCAATAGCTGAGGTATCTCCGTCGTTCGCAATGAGGTTGTTGCTGGACTCGTCTCCGCGTGCGCGGATGGCACCGGAACCGGTGGACTCGTCAGAAACAGCCTGCTTGGCGATGAAGAACCAGACTGTCTGGTTGGATGAACCACCATTCACGTCATTCTTCATCTTCGGGCGGACGAGGACATCCATGTCATCGCCCTCCGGAACAACGAGCTGGCGGCTCTCCATGTTGGCACAGAACGCCTGGGTCATGTCGATGGTCGAACCGGAAGACACACCCGTGTTCTGCGTCAGGACATCATCGTTTCCGCATCCACCGACGGTCGCAAGCGCGAACGGAGTGGACTCACCAGCCTTGTAGAGTTCAAGGCGGTCTACGGAGTTGGCGAGAGAACCGGAAGAGTTGATCTGGATATCCGTCACATCGACTGCCTCATTCTCTGCATGGAACTGCATGCGGAGCACCGGCTCACCGAGAACGCCACCAAGGAGCTGGCGGTTGGTGAGTGGCGTGGAGTCCTTCGTGACGAAGAGATCTCCCTGGGCTACGAGTGCCCAGAGCTGGGACTCGACAGTCGTGACGGTAATGTCGCAGGACGTATTCGTACCGTCATGACAGGTGCCTGCGGTGTATGCAGCGCCGGCGATAGAACCTCCGTTCACGAGAATATTCGAGAGGTTGCTGCCGTCATCGAGTTCTTCTGCCTCCAGGAAGGTGACAGTGGTACCCGTGGCGAACTGCACCAGCAGGTCATCGTTTGTCAGTGAGGAGGCAATATCGCCATGTACTTCGAAGATCACTGTCTCTTCAGCCGGGATGACGTAACCGCCGCCTGCGAGATCGGAGAATGGAATCTGGGAAGACTGGGATGCCACACCGTCCTCAAGGATGGTATCGACGACACCATCACCGTCGGTGTCTACCCACAGAGCGTAGTTGCTCGCATTCAGCAGAGAACCCGACTGGGCCTCAAGTGTTGCCTTGGTGAAGAGAATATCCTCGGCCTCACCTGCGCGTGCCTCGAAGCGGAAGAGGTTAACGTTCTTCGCGTTCTCCACAGCAGTGTCACCCGTGCCCAGTGCCTTGACGGCAATGGTGAGGGTGGCTGCGGAAATCCGGTGGAAGTTACCGGCAATGTTGCCGCGCGGGCGGACATCACCGACCTTGTCACCGGTGGAGAGACCTTCGACCTGCATATGGTAGGCAGTGCTTGCAGTAGCAAGCAAGTCGCCGAAGTTGCAGGTTGTCGTGTTGGAAACAAGCGCGCCGCCACTCAGGATGTGCGTCGGCTCGCCGCAGATGTGGATGCGGAACTTGTCACCACTCTGAGGCTTGTTGCCGGATCCGTTGTCGATGAAGTCGACACGGAACTCCCAGGTTTCGCTGCCCTTGACGATGAAATCATCAAACCGGTAAATCTGGAACGTACCATAGTTGGTACCAGCTTGCCTCTGGCCACTGTCGGACGTGCCTGTCAGGCGTACGCCGTCGATCGTGCGGCCGGTGGTCTTGTTGCGGACTTCCACATCCTCGAGCACTTCGTGGATCTGGTCGTAGCTGTTTGTAGTGAGATTGCTCAGGGCATCGCCCGTGGAGGTCTGCGCCTGGATAGCAATGAAGAGGTCCTTCACGTCGACATCTTCGCCACCCGTCTGGAACTCGATGTTCCCGAGAACGGCGTCGTTGTCATCACGTGTGTAGTCCTGCGTTGCAGGACCATCGATACCGAGAGTGAATTCTCCGGCATCGATCGTCACGGTGTCAGGCAGGGTGGCAGTCTCGGTGGGCAGGGCAATCTGCGAACCGTACAACTGGCCGTTGACGCCGTAACCGTAGAGGGAACCGACAGCAAAGAGGTCGGAGCTCTCCTCAAAGTGCATGATCATGGAATCAGCTGCACCGCCGACGATATCGGCAATAATTTCAAGCGTGATCTTGTCACCCTCGAGAATGGTGAACGGAGGATCGAAGACGACCGTCACGAAGTCACCAACTGTCTGGGAGACAGTGTTCGTGAGAACAGTGCCGTCTGTGCGGCGCACTGCAATGTTCACGAAATCCCCATCGGAAGCAGAGCTGTTCTGCTCCAATGTCATGGAGTAGAACGTCTGGTCCTCCGTGGAGTTCACTGCTACTTCAAACTTACCAATGACCACTCCTACATCACCCACTTCCACCTCATCGGGGGAAACGGTGCGGTAGGTGAGAGTCACAATACCACTGGTCACAGCAGCGAGACGGAACGTGCTGCCGCGGACAGGGAAGTTCCCACTGACATCCTTCGCATTTCCGAAGACATCGGACGGGAGCTCAATAACCATATTGTGCTCTGCGGATGTCGCGGAAGTGGAAGAGAAGTCAGCAACAACATCTACTGTCACTGTCTCACAGGGGTCAAGAACAAGCGGAGAGGAGAAGCGCAGATCGGAGGTCTGATCCTCGGAGTCGATGGTGCGCTTGCGGGTCACACGTGCGCCATTGATGGCGGCGTAGATACCGTCGACATCTGTTACGGCACCGAAACCTTCATGCAAAACAGTCAGGTTCTCGATTTTGACAGAATCATCGCAGGAAGCGGTGAAATCGGCAGAAAGCATCACCACGCCTACTGCACCCTTCGGCACAGTGTCGCCCACCGGGCTGCTGGCGGAGAGTGATACCTCGAGCTCGCCTTCGCCCTGCTCAAATGCAGTGTAGCCAAGGAAGCTCATAGCATCATCGAAGACAACGCCATCTGCTGTCATAAGATCGGTCACGGCAATCGTGTACTCATGACCTGGGTCCATCGCCTCGCCGAGCGTGAGCTCAACGACGGTGGCACCAAGCAGTTCAACAGCACTCACTGGCACCTCTGGAGAGCCTGTCACCGCGTAATTGGCGACTTCCTCAGCTGAGGCTTCATCGAGTGAAACATTGAACTCGAGTTCAACGGTTGTGGCGGATGTTGCGACGGCATCGGTGAGCATAGGCTCAGCGCTGACGTCTTCATCACCACAGTCGACACCGTACTGCATGCCCTGGTCGACGCGGTAAAGCATCACCACCATTTCTGCACGGTTCATGTTGTCGCCTGGGCGAACACGACCGGTGCGGTCATCACCCTGCAGCACGCAGTGATCTGCGGCTGTCTGGATGACGTCGGTGTACCACTGGCCAGCAGGGTTATCGACGAACTGAGGCGCATCGCCGGTCGACTCAAGTCCGAAAGAGCGGACAATGAGGGCGGCAGCCTCTGCGCGATTGATGTTCGCGCCTGGACGGGCGTAGCACGGGCTACTGCCGTAGCAGTTGCCGTCACCACGTACCCATCCTTCTTTACCGGCTTCTTCGAAGTACCCGTAGTACCACGCGCCGGTTGGCACATCGTTAAAGCTCGGGACGGCTGGCGGGGTGGAGAGAATTCCACCATTCAGCTCGACCACAAGCTTGACGAACTCCGCACGGTTGGCAGGATCGCCACCGCGGAAGCGTGCCTGTGTGGAATCGAGGTAGCCTGCATCGACAAAAGCGCCGACGGCATCCTCGTACCACACTCCTGCAGGAACGTCGCTGTACGCAGCAAGCACGGTCCCCACTTGGGTGAGGGTGAGAGCTGCAACGGACATTCCGGCAAGGACTTTCTTCAAACGAGAAAGGTCCATAGGAATGAAGGGATGAAAAGAAATAAAAACAAGGTTAGAAAAAGAATTCTTTTTGTAGCTTTGTAGAGGAAAGAGCTTCTGCTCTGCCCATCCCGGCACTCTCGCGTGAGAGGCGAGTGTGATTCCACGTGGGAATCCTTCACTCCTCTCCTTATATATAAAGAGGGAACACGAGTGCGGGACACATGAATGCAGGCAAATACTCTTCTAAGAAGGGCACGATCCCAAAGGGATGTGAGAGACTCGTCTCTCCTTCAGAAAGGAAAGGCAAGTTGCCGTGTTGTGAAGGAGCGTCGTCATTCACCCTGAGCTTGCCTGCGCTGAGCGCAGCCGAAGCGTCGAAGGGTGAAAGGACATACACACGGATCCACTCTTCTTTGGAAGAGCGAGATCAGCGAGAATCCTAGCGAGAAGCGAATGCTAAGCGCAAGAGGACCACACTGATCCGTGCAATAAGAAGAACGGGGAAGAGGCATGCCCGTTACACCGCACCGAGAGAGATACATCGGGCTTTATGGCAAATATTGGCGTTTATTTTCGATTTCGCGTTCGAATACTGGAGAGGAACGCCGGAAGGAGCAGAGAATCCTGCATAGAAATTAAACTTGCCATATCACAATATTATTGTATGAATTTAGAAAAGAACGTGAACTCGGCTGTACATAGCGTTTACCCGGCTTCACATATGATACCAAGTTGTAATGAAAACATTACAAAATTTGGATCAAATACTCCCTCTCCCATAGGGAGAGGGTTGGGGTGAGGGGTACGGAACCTCTCTATGCGCCATACAGCCCCTGAGCCCCTCTCCCTCACCCTCCCCCGCTGGGGGAGGGAAGAATGTTCTATTGGAACAAGCCACAAGCGAAAACTCCATGCAATTATAAGGAGGGGGTATTTGTTCCCGTATTCATCACGTTTCCATCGCGGCCTGGTATGACTACATCTTCGTGATCTTCTGCCCCTCCGCGGTGTCCCGTACCTCGTACCCGAGGGCTGCTATCTCGTCTCTCAGGCGATCGGACTCTTTGAAGTCCTTCGCCGTTCTTGCCGCCGCGCGCTGGTCTACGAACTTCTGGACCTCCGCAGGAATCGCCTCTGCTTCTTCAGAATCGAAGCAGCCGAAGGTATGACGAATCAGTTGAATAAATTTATCCAGTTCCGTCTCAAAACCTAATACTGGTCTGTGTGCATGGTATGCTTGAGTTCTTAACTCAAAAACAGCGGCCAGTGCGGCTGGTGTGTTGAGATCATCGTCCATGGCTTCAGTAAATCTCCGGAGATACCTTCTTATATCTTCAACACTAAAATCAGCGTTGGGCGGAATACCACCGGAATGTGCGATGAACCCAATGTCCCTGTTTTGCATCCATTTTTGCATCCATTCCACTAATGTTCTGCGTGCATTCTTTGCATCTTCCAATCCTTTCTTTGCGAACTTGAGCTGCGTGCGGTAGTGCACGGAGAGGAAGTAGTACCTTAGATCGAGCGGCGAGTACCCCATGGCCTGAATGTCCGGAACGCTCAGCACGTTGCCAATACTCTTAGACATTTTTTCTTTGCCTAAACCAAGCCAGAGCACCTGCATTTTAGGCATCGCAATTCGCCGCTTATGCACCCAGTACTTCACGAAGGGCGCGGGTCCGCTGCACTCGCTCTGCGCGATCTCGCACTCATGGTGAGGAAAGATATTATCCTCCCCGCCAGTGTGGATGTCGATCTGGCCCCCTAATAAAGAGGAGCTCATCGCTGAGCACTCGATGTGCCAGCCGGGGAATCCCGACTCCTCGTCTTCGCCGACGGTGTCGCTTCTTTTTCCCGTCGCAAACGTCCAGCGGAGGACGTGCCGCGCGTTGTCGCCGACGCACTTCTTCCACAGCGCGAAGTCCGCCGGGTGCTTCTTCTTCTCATCCACCGCGATGCGCGCGCCGGCGGAGAGCTTGTCGATGGTATTGCCGGAAAGGGCTCCGTACTGCGGAAAACTCTGCACCGAGAAATAGATGCCATCGTCCGTTTCGTACGCATGCCCGGACTGCAGCATCGTCTTGATCATCGCGAGCTGCTCTGCGATGAACTCGCTCGCACGGGGGCGCTTCCACGGATCCAGAATGTTGAGTGCCTTCTCGTCTTCCAGAAATTCGTTCGTGTGCTTCTCCACCACCGCCATCACGTCCTCCCATGTGACGCGCGCGGCTCCCCCCCCGCCTTTGCTCTTCTCCGCCTCCCGCTGAATCTTGTCATCCCCTTGATCCGCGTCATGAAGCAGGTGCCCCACATCCGTGATGTTCTTCACGTGTATGACCTCGTAGCCGGAAACCTCCAGCCACCGGCGCAGGAGATCCGCCATGAGAAAGGAAGAGTAGTTGCCGATGTGCGGGCGCCCATAGACTGTGGGCCCGCAGGTGTACATGCGCACCTTCCCTTTCTCGAGCGGGACGAATTCTTCCTCGCCTTTGGAGAATGTGTTGTAGAGCTTGAGAGGCACGTGGAGATGATAGCGAAGCGGGAAAAAGAGATACAGGAAAACAGGCACGCCTCACATGTGAGGCGTGCCGTAAGCCCGACTCCGGATCTCCCCCGTCTCAGGCAGCATCGTGCACTTCGGCCCGACTGATCGGTGTCACCGACACCGCCGCCATGGAGCGGCAGTGGAAGGTGGCAGCAAGTGATCCCCCGAAGTGGATACGCAGGAAGATGTGCTCCCCGATGCGCAGGTAGGGATCTGTCTTGCTCAGCATGCGCTTGCGATGCCAGATCCCCATTGCATCGGAAGGCGGCTCAATGTCCTGCCCGGGGACGTCTCCCCCCTCAAGCTCAACATGCTTGAGAGATGCAATCTCGATGCAAACACTGCTTGCGCCAGAGGTGAGGAAGCGCACCTCGATATTGCTCCCGAGACGGAACCCGCCGCCGAGCGTAACTACCCTGCGCTGGTTGCGCCACCTTCCGGTCTTGTCCTGGTGGAACTGCTGTTCCACACCGGACAGTTTCTTCTTGTTCGCCATTCGTGTTCTCCATAACTGTAGGTAACCGCCGACAACCAACTCCCCAATGGAGTCAGGAATGGAAGCGCAGAAGGTGCGCCTTCAGCCCTGACTCAGGTGATGTGAAAGAGCAAAACAGAGAGAAGCATAGCGTTGCATAGGCAATTCTCCGCAGAGAAAAAGTGGGAAAGTCCGTCGTCCTGACGTCCTTTCCCGAATCCGTTCGCGGCATCGCATCCTTTCGACACCGGCATCGTGGCTACGCCGCCCTTGCCAGAGGCAGTGCGGCGGCGTCGATGGCCGCGAGGACTTCGTCGGGTCCGAGAATCTCGAACCTCACCTCGTCGCCTTCGACTGCAGCCACGGTGACAGTGATGTCACCCTGAGGGGCCCGAATGGTAATCCCCTCTCCAACGCCGCGGTCCACAGGACCGCGCAACGACGTTCCGTGCATGGTGATACCTCCTTACATGCACTGGGTGAACGGGCTGGTTGCTCCTTGCAACGGCCCGTGACGCGGGAGGAGAGACCTCCCCCCATGTCACGGGCCCAAGCAGGAACAGGGTGCGGGATGAAAACGAACGGAGCGGCAGTATCTTCGTCACACAGAACCATGACACGCGTTTTGAGCTGTAAAACTATCTGTACATCTGTCTTTGGCTTACAAATGCCAAGAGATAGGGTGCTCCGAACAGACAAACGCTTGTTCCCTTCTTGTGATCAATGTCCTAGAAAGGGGGAGGAGGGCATGATAGCCTACAGGTACCACACAATTTTCCTGCCCCTCACTATGGACTACACAGCAATTCAATCCCTTCTCGGCGAAGAAGCTGAGAGCCTCCTTTCTCATGAGTGCAAAACGATCAGCAAAGACCGGCTGCATCTCCCGGGGCCGCACTCAGTGAAGAAGATCTTCGCACAATCGGACCGCTCCGGTGCCGTGCAGAAGAATCTGCAGGCACTCTACGGGCACGGCAGGCTCGCCGGCACCGGCTACCTCTCCATTCTCCCGGTGGACCAGGGAATAGAACACTCCGGTGGCGCTTCGTTCGCCAAGAACCCCGACTTTTTCGACCCGGAGAACATTGTGAAGCTTGCTGTGGAAGGAGGGTGCAATGGCGTAGCCTCAACATTCGGGGTGCTGGGGATGGTCTCCAGAAAGTATGCGGACAAGATTCCGTTCATCGTGAAAATGAACCACAACGAACTGCTCAGTTACCCAAACAGCTTTGACCAGATCATGTTCGGCACAGTGCAGCAGGCGTACGACATGGGGGCCGTGGCCGTAGGCGCAACCATCTACTTCGGCTCACCGGAGAGCGGCAGGCAGATAGTGGAGGTGGCTGCGGCGTTTGCCGAAGCACACCGGCTCGGCATGTTCACCGTGCTGTGGTGTTACCTGAGGAACAGCGCATTCAAAAAGGATAAGGACTACCACGTCTCCGCAGATCTCACGGGGCAGGCAAACCATCTCGGCGTCACCCTGGAGGCGGACATCATCAAGCAGAAGCTCCCCGAGAATAACGGCGGTTTCAAAGCGATGAACATGGAAGGGAGTTCCTACGGGAAAATCGATGACCGCGTGTACACGGAGCTCACGACCGATCATCCGATCGATCTGTGCCGCTACCAGGTGGCCAACTGCTACATGGGCCGCATCGGGCTCATCAATTCCGGCGGTGCCTCCGGCAAGAACGATCTGCAGCAGGCGGTGAAGACGGCAGTGATCAACAAGCGCGCGGGCGGAGCAGGGCTCATCTCCGGACGGAAGGCATTCCAGAAGCCGATGGCACAGGGTGTGGAGATTCTGAACGCCATCCAGGACGTGTATCTGTGTAAAGAGGTGACTGTGGCATAAGTTTTTGCACTGTCCTGATTCGTTTGCTCGTTCTCTGGTTTGCTCGTTCGCTTGTTAGGGAACCTCTGAAAAACACAAAAAGCATGTCATGGTGAGCTCTGTCGAACCACGACATGCGCCAAATTGTCGCAGTTCGTCAGGGCTCACTGTGACAATTTGGGTGTTTTTCAGGGGTTCCTTAGCTCGTTTTGAAACGAGCGAACAAAATCTCATGCACAAAAAAACCGGAGCACCCCATTGCATAAAAGAGTTGCTTCCCCCACAATGCGCGCCCCCTGCTCTACGGATGGAGCCAGGGAATACGCTTCGCTCTTTTCGGCACCGGTGAAAGGAGAGAGAACATACGGCTACTGCATGGTGCAGGGGCAGCCGCAGGGTGAAGCACATACTTTTTCATCTCAAACGAGGAAACGGAAGAATGACGACATTCGATGTCCAAGAGGCCTGGGGCGAGCTGCTCGCCGCACTCCACAACCGCGAGTGGCGGATGGTCAAAGAGTTGGCCGCCGCTCTCCGCACACACGTGAAGGGTGGGGGCACTCTCCCACGGATCTTCGCGGAGGATGTGGAACTCCCGGAAGAGTTTGTCCGGGGCTGCGTGCTCTTCGACTGCGAGCTGGCACTGCAGCTTGCGGAAGCCAACCTGTCCTAGAGGAGATTCACCAGCCACAGAAGCGAAGCGTCCCCGTATCCCACATGGATACGGGGCGCTTTGTATGCAAGAAAAAGGACGCCCGAGGACGTCCTTTCATTCATCCAAACTAGTCTTCTTTTTTCTTGCTGCGCACCTTGTACAGAATTGCGCCGAAGATCTTCTCGAGTTCTCCTGCTTCCTGCACGAGCTTCGCGTGCATCTGCTCCCCCTTCTCATCCAGATCGCCGCTGAGCAGGTGCAGCCAGTGGCCTGTCTGCCGCGCCTCGCGGCAGCAGTCGGTGATGTGGAAGAGGAAAGCTTCCCTGCTCGGTGCGATGTCCGCCTGCAGGTAGGAAGACCCTATCTCGCCCGAGGAGCGCGCAAGTCTGCGGCAGTCGCCCATGCTCGCGAGGGTTTTGGGGGTGCGGCGCACGAACGTGCGCACGTTGTAGGCAAACTTGCTGGTGCGCTCCGCAAGGTTGCGCTGTGCGGTACGGTCGCCCTTCTGCGCTGTGCCGGTGGTGTGGGTAGGAGTGGAGGATGTGGTGATCATGCCCTCACTGTACGAAGGGGAAGGGAGAGGAAGAAGACCCTGGAGGAATCCTCTGAAAGTATGCTTTGGTTTTTGTTTATTTGAAGCCAAGAAAATGGTTCCACGTTCGTACAGAACAGGAGGAAGGAAGATGGGGTAAGGGACAGGGGAAGCCCTAAATAACCAAATGTCTCAAAAAAGCCCCCGTACCCCGTACTACTTTCTCCTTATCCCTTACCTCAGTTCTTTCCTGTTCACCACAATCTGCTGTCCAATGGCGAAGACCGTGCTCACGCCCCAGTAGAGGGAGACGGCTGCCGGGAACTGGAATGCGAAAACACCGATCATCACCGGCAGGCCATAGAGCATCATGCGCTGCTGCATTTCCTGCTGCGAGTGTTCCTTCTTCTTCTCCTGGCCGTCCTTCTCACTCTTCCTCTTGGCGATGGCAAAGCTGAGTTTCATCTGAATGAACTGCAAGATGGCGAGGAGCGGAGGAAAGAGGATTTTGCTCGGCAGCACAAGATCCAGCCCGAGGAACATGGTGCCAAATCCCCAGGAGAGGTTGCTGTAGAAGGGGTACACCAGGTGCCGGGAGAGCTCGAGAGTGGAACCGTCCCGTATGACGAAGAAGAGACCGATGAGGATGGGAAACTGGATGAGCATGGGAAGGCACGATTGCATAGGATTCACCCCGTGCTCCTTCCAGAGCTTCATAACTTCCTTGTTCATCTGCTCGGGATTGTCCTTGTACTTCTTCTTGATTTCATCAAGTTTCGGCTGCAATTTTTGCAGCTTCTTCTGCCCCTCCATGGAATGCTGCGTGGGGAAAAAGAGTGCGAATTTCACGAGGAGAGTGAGCACAATGATGGCAACACCGAGGTTGTGGTCCGGCAGGAAGGAGGCAACGAAGATGAGGAAATTGAGGAATGGTTTTGTAATGAACGTGCGGAAGAGCTTTGTAATGGGACCGGACTCGTGAATGGAAAACTGTGCAGTAAATGTTTCCGGCTCCGCATCCTGTGCAAGTGCGACCTTCAGGCGCATCTCGTACTTCCCGTACTCTGAGAAGAGGGAATACTTCCAGGGTGCAAGATCGATAGTGACGCGCTCGCCCTGCCCTACTTCCGTGAGCGGCTTGCAGGGCAACACCGTTTCTCCTGTCTTGAGCTCGGTCATCTGTTCACCTTCCCTTGCAAACCATACTTCCACCGGCGGCATAGGGCAGCGGTCAGAGAGGACGATGCTTCCATCTGTTTTGTTGACGAGCGTGAGGAGCGGATGGTGGCCGCCCTTCACAGTTGCATCCACCGGACGGAGGACAACCGCTGAACCATTGAGTTTACTCTCAGGCCCAAACTGTTCAGGAAAGAACGCAGTGAGCACCACACGCGAACCCACGTACACGAGCGCGAAGATCAGGAAGAACTGCGCGAATTTAAACCGGGCGTTTGTTTTGGAGGGGGGCATGAATCGAGTATAGAGAGAAAGGCATGAACATCCTGCGCGATGTCATGGAAGTCGCACGTTAGACTAGGGGAACGGGGAGAAAGTAACAACTGAACAGTCGGAAGTTTGTTGCGCTCGCGCACGATGGTGCGCAGTGCCTCGCGGCACCGGCGCCGCATGCGGTTTCTCTTCACGGCGGATTTATGCAGCTTGCTCGAAGCGAAGGTGCCGACGAAGATCCCCTGTGCATCACGGGGCAGTGTGCGTGGCGTGCCGGGCAGCCAGCGTATGAGCATCGTTTTGCCCTTCCACACGGTGCCGTTCCTCATCACGCGGTCACACACCTTGCGGCCGCGCAGGCGCGAAAGCTTCATGGGGATTAGTATTCAGGGATACGGGAGAGAGGGAAAGTGGAAACCCGTTCAATACCGGGCGTTTCCCCCTTACCCCTTCTTCTGAACTTCGGTATCCTCGTAAGCGCTATGGCCAATCTCAGCCACGACGACGTCCGGCACATCGCAAAGCTCGCCCGCCTGCATTTGCGCGAGGAAGAGGTGGAAAAATTCTCCAGAGAACTCACCTCTATCCTGCAGTACGTGGAAAAACTGCAGACAGTGGACACGAAGAGTGTGGAACCCACTGCACAGGTGACAGGTCTTGCCAATGTTTTCCGTAAGGATGAAGTGCAGGAGAGTGATGCTACCGCAGCAGACCTCCTGAGCTGCAGCCCCCTGCCAATCATTGAGAAGCAGATTCAAACACCTTCCGCCCATGGCTCCTAACACGCTCACCATCGCAGAGGCACACGAACAACTGAAGGGTAAGAAAATCTCTTCAGCGGAGCTCACGCAGGCATGCATAGACCGCATAGAAAAAGTAGATGGTACCCTGAATGCCACAGTATTCAGAAATTTTGAGCGAGCCCTGGAAGAAGCCAAAAAGATTGATACGAAAGGAGAGTTCACTCACCCGCTCTCCGGTATCCCCTACCTCACAAAAGATGTGTTCTGTGAGAAAGGTGTTCCCACTACTGGCTGCAGTAACGTGCTGCGCCGGAAGGACTATATCCCCGCATTTGACTCCACAACAACAAAGCGGCTCAAGGCGGCTGGCGCCCTGAGTCTCGGCAAGACCAACACAGACGAGTTCACCATGGGGGCAAGCACAGAGACTTCCTGCTATGGCGTTACACGCTGCCCCTGGGATACGAAGCGCGTGGCCGGCGGCTCCTCGGGCGGCTCCGCTGCTGCCACTGCAGCAGACGAATGCCTCTTTGCCCTCGGCACAGACACGGGCGGTTCCATCCGCCAGCCGGCGAACTTCTGCGGCTGCACGGGGCTTCGCGTTACCTACGGACGCACGAGCCGCTACGGAGTGATGAGCATGGCAAGTTCGCTCGATACCATCGGGCCGCTCTGCAAGAGCATCGAAGACATTGCCATCGTGCTGGAAACCATTGCCGGCAAAGACCCGCTGGATGCCACCACATCCGATGTCCCGGTACCGCATTACCGGCAGGCACTCTCCGGAAGTATCAAGGGGATGAAGTTGGGCATGCCAAAGGAGTACTTCATCAAAGGCATGCACAAAGACACTGAAGCAGCTGTACGCGATACAACCAAAGTCTTTGAGAGCGCCGGAGCAACAGTGGAGGAAATCTCTCTGCCACACACAGAGTACGCAGTCCCGACGTACTACATCATCTGCCCCTCGGAGGTGAGCTCCAACATGGCCCGGTACGACGGCATCCGCTACGGGCATACGACAGGCGATGCGAAGGACCTCATCGACTACTACCACAGAGTCCGTACCGAGGGGTTTGGCAATGAAGTGAAACGGAGAATTATGATAGGAACGTACGCCCTCTCTGCCGGCTATTACGACGCCTACTACCGGCAGGCCCAGAAAGTGCGCACGCTCATCAAGCGCGATTTCGACGAAGCATTCCGGAAGGTCGATGCCATCATCGCTCCTGTCTCACCTACACCCGCATTTACCGTGGGCACGCACGAGAATGACCCTGTCGCAATGTACCTGGAAGATGTCTTCTCCGTGTCGCAAGCCATGGCCGGCATTCCGGCTCTCTCCGTCCCCTGTGGATTTTCAAAGAGTGTCACCCCAGGCTTCGTTGAGGGGCTCCCCATTGGCCTGCAGATTATGGGGCCACAGTGGCAGGAGGAACGGATACTGAAAATCGCGTATGCCTATGAACAGGCAGCGGAGTGGCACGAGAGGAAACCGAAGCTGTAGATTTTCAGTGAAGAAATACAAAGGAAGAGTCCATCCGGAACTTCACTAATACGCATTTTTGTGGTATAATTATATATACAGCCACATGAACCACCGTCGCATTGATCAATGCCACAGCAGACCCTCCGGGCGTGGTGAAACGGGGCATACCTGGGAGGTTGACTACCTCTACAGTACTCAGGAGCAGACGGATTTACGTATCCCTGCAACTGCGAGCCAGATACCGGGGAATATCCCGCAGGATCTCACCTTTCGTGATGCACTGCGGTACTGCATCGAGAAGAGCCCCTACCGGTACACGCCCGAGAATGTCAGCGATCCTCGTGCGCGCAATATGAATGCGCTGCACTACTTCCTCTGCGAAGAGTTAGAGTGTGAAACCGATGCACTGCGTGTCTACCCTGGAATCTGCACATCTGCAGACAGGCGGGGAGCAGACTTCATCATCATCTATCACGATCCAATCACCGATTCAGAAATTCATGTGACCGCAGACCTCACAAGAAACAATGTGAAAGTGGAAAACGAGGACTTCTGCGCAGACATCCTCATTACTCCGTACGGCTGCATCGCCCACCCTGAGTACTACAAGAAATTCGAGAAACAGTACGCGGACGAGGGAGGACGACGCTTCGCGCACTACGGAGGCCAAGACGACAACGAGAAGGATGATGAGGTGCGGGCAGAAGGAGCCGCAAAACTCATCGGCAAGATCATTCATGAAAAAATGCGGGCGCGCATTCACGCTGAACCGGAACCAAACCAGGTCCACCGCATCGACAGGCACACTCACTCTTTGATTGCGCACCTGTTTGGAGACGATGCTCATTCTCCCGGACATGCAGCCGCTGTGCACTGAACGACAGCACTGCGGACATGGGCAAGAAGAGGATTCTTCTCCTCGCGCATTCTCGGATCCACGTACTCCCAAGGATCTTCGTCTGTACCAAGCTCCGCATCTGCCAGGCACGCCAGCATAGCTTCTTCCACGATCTGCCCGATGGGCACCTGCTGCTGCGCGAGCAGACCTCTCACAGTGTGTTCCGTAATGCCACAGGCAGAGAGGACATTGCGATCGGCCTCTCCTGTGTGCACCAAGTACTGAAGAGCGCGGGGAACCAGCCTCCGTTCCAAGAGTGCTTTTGCCGCCTCAAATTGTGGTCCCTCTGCAACTGTCATATCTTTTGTATTTACACACAAAATATTATAACAGTCAAATTTATCAGAAATATTCTGCACACACTTCAAATTGTGAGGGATGCACCTCCGTGTTAGCGTGCAGCAGACGTGCTTCGCCCAAAACGCTTCCTCGGCAACCTCCTCCTCAGCATCGCGGTCACCGCAATCGCACTGCTCGGTGCCGAATTGGCGTGGCGGCAGATCTTTGAGAATGGGGATGTATCCCGGGAGTTCAATGAGAAGTTGCGGTTTGTGAACCCCCCGAATGCGGAGTGGGTGATCCGCACGAAGGATTACAAAACACAAATCCGCACGAATTCTCTCGGCTTCCGCGGCCCGGAGATGCCGACGGAGCAGAAGGGTGACGAACTACGCATACTCTTTCTGGGGGACTCGTTCGTGGAAGCAAAGCAGGTGAAAGAGGAAAAGCGTTTTGCAGAACGAACAGGAGCACTGCTTGCAGCAAAACTTGGAAAACCTGTGGTGACCCGTGCACTCGCAATAGGAGGATCGAACCCCGCGCTGGAACTCCTGTACTACCGGGAAATCGGAAGAGAGTTTGACCCGGACATTGTGGTGCAGGTGCTCTTTCCGGAGAATGATCTGCTCCCCATGGAAGGGCCCTACACCTTCCACACGGAAAGCGGCGGTCTTGTGCTTGAAGACATCTGGGTGGAACCAGCTCCTCCCTGCCCCTGGAAGTGCGAGATGCTGAAGAGGAGTTCCATCCTCCGTGCTTTCTACCATTCCTCCCGCCGGAAAGAAACCCGTGAAACGATGGACCCAAAGCAACTCGGGGATTACTACTGGTACACCAACGAGGGGCAGGACGTGCTCGAGAGAGAGAACCGCTGGGAAGTGTTGCAGGCCCTCGTAGATACTCTCCGCAGAGAAGTGGAAAACGATGGTGGGAAATTCTTTGTGCTTCTCATGCCGAGCGGATTTGAGATGCAACCCGTATGGCAGGAGGAGTACTTGAGCGAGTCCCCTCTCCCGCGTGAATCCTGGAACACCAGTCAACTTCTCTCTACTGCAGAAGATGTACTGCACCGGAAGAGCATTCCCGTACTCGACCTCCGCGATGCATTCTTGGGAACCGTTTCGGATGAGGATCCCCTGTACTACAAATCCGATCCGCACTTAAGTCTGCGGGGCCATGAGGTGGCAGCGCAGGCGATTGCAGAGGCTCTCCTTCGTTTAAGATAATCTTAGAAAACTATCTGAAGAAAGCAGAAGCCAACAAACTGAATTGAATATGGAATGTGGTATGTCGTATGTGGGATTCCCCACATACCATATTCCATATACCACATTCCATATTGAGATTTGTTTTTCAGAGTTCCTAAGGAATACTAAAAAGCGAGACTCTGTAACCTCCGGTGGAGAGTCTCGCGTAGGGATCCGTCGTCGGGCTTGAGCAAAGAAACATGTAAGCCTCCGATGTGGTAGGCTCTGAATATTATTATAATATATATTTTATTAAAAATAAGTACCTCCGCAGCAAGAAAATCTGGTTCCAATTTGCATTTTCTCGTAAAAGGCCGAGAATGAATTATCCCACTCGTATGGCATCAAAGACCACCAGCGGGAAGAAAGACACGCAGGGACTCCAGTACCAGCGCTGGATCAGTTTTCTCACATGTGTACGTGACACTCCCCAGAACCAGGACCTGCTCTTGCAGTACTTTCTGGAACAGTTTCTGGGTGCGCCGGAACTGTTCTACGAGTTTCTCTTCACTCTGCAGAAAAAGCTGGAACTCGGCAGGAAGAAAACTGTGAAGGAACAACTAGCGCGGGAGTACCTGCGGGTACTCTCCCCGCTCTGTGAGCGCTTCGGCATGTTCGAGGAGAAAGAAACTCTCGACCACCTTTGTTTCCGCATTGCATACCCCACAGCATACCGGGAGGTGGAGCAGGTGCTCTCGAAGTATCAAAAGACTGCCGAACATACCATTCAGAAAATTCTGCGCATACTGCGTACCCTGCTGAAGAAGGAGCACTTCACCTGCACAGTGAAAGGGCGCTACAAGAACGTCTACAGCATCTACCAGAAAATGCAGAAAAAGAGGTATGTAAGCCCTATTGCCCTCAACGACATCTTCGCTTTCCGCATCATCGTGAAAAGCAACGATGCAGAGAAGTGCTTTGAGATCATTAATCTCCTCCATGACTATTTCCATCCGAGTGTGGACCGGTTTAAAGACTACATCTCTGTGCCCAAGGTCAACGGGTACCAGAGCATCCACACAACCCTGCGCGGTGTCATACCGGATTTCGATCTCCCCGTAGAAATACAGGTACGCACAGAGATGATGGATGGCTTCGCGGATCGGGGAATAGCCTCCCACTGGATTTACAGCCGGAACAAAAAAACCAGCCTCCTCACGGAGCCGGAGCGGAAGCTCCTCGATCACTACACATCACTCTCGGAGAGATTACAACAGGAGAGGAACGTGTACTTCTTCTCATTTGAAGGTGACATCAATAAGCTCCCCGAAGGATCCAGCGTGCTCGACTTCGCGTACCGGATCCATACGGAAATCGGTAACCATGCAGAGGCTGCCCTGGTGAACGGGGAAGAGCAACCCGTACACTACCGTATCAACGAGGGAGACCGTATCCGCATACTGACAGCAGAGAGTCTTCAGGTCAGTGGACAGAGGCTCTCCTGCGTTCATACTTCTCTTGCCCGCCGAAAGATCCATGAATACGCAGAACCCTGACACCCTCTACCGCAAGCTCGTCGAGAACATGAACGAGGCCGTCTGGATGGGAGACGAGCAGGAGCGCACAGTGTACGCAAACCCCAAATTCTGCGAACTCATGGAGATGACACTGGAGGAGATGCTGGGGAAGCAGTCGTATGAGTTCTGGGATGAGGATAGCGCGAAAAGGGTACGGCAGGTGAATAGTACGGACCGGAAACGAGGCATCAGTTCCAGCTACGAGGGAACGCTTGTTTCCAAGAGCGGAAAGCGCACACCTGTGCTGCTCAGCGGCACCCCCCTTCCCGGTGGGGGGACGATTGGAATCATGACGGATCTCACGGCCCTCAAGAAACAGGAATCTATGTACCGCAAGCTCGTCGAGAACATGAACGAGGCCGTCTGGATGGGAGACGAGCAGGAGCGCACGGTGTATGCAAACCCCAAGTTCTGCGAACTCATGGAGATGACACTGGAGGAGATGCTGGGAAAGCAGTCGTATGAGTTCTGGGACAAAGAGAGCGCCAAGAAGGTGCGCCAGGTGAATAGTACGGACCGGAAACGAGGCATCAGTTCCTGCTACGAGGGAACGCTTGTCTCAAAGAGCGGAAAACGCACACCCGTACTGCTCAGCGGTACCCCCCTCCCCAGCGGGGGGACGATCGGGATGATGACCGATCTCCGTGAACTCAAAAAAAAGGAGGAGAAGGAGCGCGTGCTCTCCAGTGCCATCATGTATGGAACAGATGCTGTGCTCTCCGTAGACAAGAAAGGAAATATTCAATCGTGGAACAAGGGTGCAAAAATGATCTTCGGGTACAGCCAGAACGAGATTGAGGAAAAACCCCTCAGTACTATTTTCAGTACGGAGGACTACGAACCACTCCTTTCAAAAAGTAATATCCAGTACAACATTGAACTGACAGGAAAGCACAAAAACGCACAGGACACAGTGGTGAGCGTCACGGTCTGTCCCATTATCCATAGTGAGGAGAAAATTCCTTCTGCATTCATCCTCATTGCAAGAGATATCACCGCACAGCGGAAATTTGAGGAGGAGGTGATGCTGAAGTACCAGAAGATCCGCGACGCATACAACAAGTTTGGAATTATCCGGAGGCAGATGGACTACATTTTCGATCTCACGCTCCTCTACGCAAGCACGCACGATGCCAAAGCTCTCGGGGATTTCATTGTAAACTCCGTCATCATGCTCTCCCGTGCCGATGCGTGCACTCTCCGCCTCCATGATAGAGAGAAAGGGAACCTCGGGCTGCTCGCTTCGTTTGGAGTGACAGGAGATTGGCTCGGAAAATCCATCGTGAAGTACAAAGACAGCCTGGTGGAGAAAGCCTACGAACAGGGTGCCCCCATTAAAGTGATCGATATTATGAAGGAACCGAAGTATTCCTCTCCTCATCTCGCGAAGAAGCACAACTTCTGTTCCGTGCTGATCATTCCTCTCACATTCCGCGGTGAACTCATAGGGGGGCTCTCGCTGTATGTTTCCCCGCAAAAAAAACTGGAGCTCTTCGAGAACGACTTCATAGAGAAGTACGCTCTGCTCATTGGCATTGTACTGCATTCATCGCGACCGCCTGCCCCATCCGCGTCGGTATAATTCTTCCTTGTTCCTCCCGCCCTTCCAAGGTCTGCCATGGATGGGAATATCCGCGGAAAGCCCAAGGAGCGCGTTTGTGAGAATGTGCTCTCCCGCATTTTCTTGTATGTGTCCATCCGTCTCGGCCCACATTGTCCGTAGACGTTTTGTCCCCACATTGTACGTCTTCATGATGTCCTCTCCCTGCTTATCCACTTCGCCCATGATGCGGTCTCTGTCCCTCTCAGTCACAAGATCCACTTCGGGATGCGTCTGCATGCTGTACGCTTTTCCCTGATATAGATCACACATGATGGGAAGGCCGGTAAGCTCACTGAGGGCAACAGGGCGTACGTACCTCTGTCCATTCCCCTGAACATTGTCTAATCCGTCCACATGCCTGCCATGCGTGTTCATGAGTGTGAACCGGGAAGGGCAGTCCCGGAAGAGGGGATGCCTCGTATCTCTCACATGTACCGGCGTGGGACAGAATTCCAGCGCACCGGGCCCGGAGCGCACCTCCGGCAACTGCCCCCTGTGCGCTTCTCCGATAAGATCCATCATATTCTGGTGCCCGAAACAGATGAAGAGCCCTCTCGCTGGCGATCCTTGGGTCGCAAGAGCGCTGTGGATCAGCTTGCCGTACGTCTGCTGAAAGAACTGGCCGTACGGATCGTCGGGATTAAACCAGCTCCCGCCCACGATGAAGATGACACCCTTCTTCGAAAGTTCATGAAGCCTCTCTTCGTTCTGCCTCTGAAAATGCGTCACAAGATGATCTATGCCCCTCTCGGGCTCAAAACGGATACTGATGTTCGCAACGGACTCACCGTAGCACTCCTCGCCCACAATGCGGCGCACTTCTCTCTCGAGGAAGAGATTCGTTCCGCAGTCCTGGAAGAGAATGAGCTGGATCGGAGCACTCCCCGTCATGAGCCGTATCTGCTGCAGATTCTCTCGTACCTGCCTTATTTTTGCGCCCTCGAGTGCCTGCATCTCCACAGTGCCGAATTCATGGTTTGTCGCGAGCCTCGCGATCGGGAATTCGCTGTGCGCATTGGTGCGTGTAATGGGATCTGCGATGCGCGGTGCAACATGGAGGTACCCCTGCCGGAACGTTTCAAGCCCTCTTCCCACCGTCACCGGCTCCTGCACGCCAATGAGCTGCCTGACTCTCTCTCGCAGATCCAGCCCCATGCGCACAATAATCTCGCGTACATCTCTTGTGGTGAGTAAGGGGTCCTCGCGAAGTTCTGCATTCCCCGCGTGCTGGCACGCCTCTTGCTTCCACGCTGCGTACTCCTGATCTGTGAGGGAAACATCGGAAGGCCGCTCTCCATGCACCGCACGGCAAACCCGCGCAGATAAAGCATGAAAGAGTTCGCTTTCATACTTCTGACGCACTTCTGCGGGGGCATCCTTTCCCACACCACAAGCCTCCATGAGGATATTTGAAAGCCCGAAGAAACTCTGCCCCTCTATCTTCTTTGGAGTCACTCTCAACGGGCAGCGGAGGTGCTCGCCATAGGAAGCCCCTGGGGCAAAAGAATCACCCACCACCTCACACACCCTCTTCCGCGTGAGCTCGAGCAATCCCGGATCCACAAGATCGAGGTACCGTGCAAGGTTCGCCGTTGCCACCCGCCGGAGGCTGCGGTCCCTGTCATCACCAATATGCTGCTGGCAGTCTTTAAATGCCTGTGCGTTCCCTCCTGCAATGGCATCAATCTGGCGACGGATGACCCTCTCTACAAAAAGATCCGGACGCCTGCGCATCATGTGATCACACGGAACAAAGGAGACTTCTTCCTCGTTGAAAGGCATCGCAAGATCACTCTCACTAAGGTACCCACGCTCCGGATGTCTCCTCTGCACAAGAACGGAACGGGGAACGTGCGTTGCACGATCAACCACAAGCGTCACCCGGAAATCATCTCTCCCTTTGACCGCCCGCATAATTTCCTCGAAGCGGTCTATGCGGGTGAAGGACTGGCGGTGTCCGTCTGTGAGGTACACGCCACCCGGCGCGAGAAGGTTCAGGGTGAGTCCCACATCCTCTTCGAATTCCCCGGGCGCATCTTCCAGATTGATGGTGAGTCCTGTGAACCCCTTGAGCGGCGTGGAAGGTTCATGGGAATCTGCACGGCTGGCAGAAATGAGGAGACAGCTCTCAGAAGGTACCTGGCTGAGAGTTGAGGTAAAGCGGCCCGGAATGAACTGCCGGAAGTGCATCACCGGTCCGGATCGATTCAGGTCGATGCGGACGCCTTTCTTCCGGTACTCCGGATCTTCGTACTGCTCATGCTCTGTAATTTCTGTTGCGAATGCATCTGTGAAGATTTCCTGGAGCTTCTCTGAGGCCGAGGCTGTCTGCTGGGCATGGTCTCTCACTTCCCCCTCCCTCTTCCTCGCTGCCTGGATCTGCCGCTTGAATCCTTGTGACTGCTCTTGGCACTCCTCTATCTCTTTCTCAACAGCATCCGCCAGCAGTGCATGTGTCCATCCCCCATCGGGAAGACTGGGATGCTCTGCAATGGCGGCAAAATCCGTAGCCAATGTTTCTGTGTCCGCAGATGAGGAAGTTTGGGAAATCCTTGCCCGCAGTGTGTGGAGTCTCTGAACCCTCTTGTCTACTCCCTGTTTCAGATCGACGAGCTTCCTCGCAGGGGAGTCTTGCATCCGCCTCTGTCTGATCACTTCTTTCTCAGTGTTCAGTGTCTCCAGAATCTTTGCAGAGAGATCGGCCAAGGAAGAAACATCACGCAGCATGTGGCCGGTGATGAGCCAGAACTCATGGATAGAAGGTTCCAACGATTGTTCATCCCCCTTCCTCATGGCGGCAATGACCTTGCTGTGCAGCGCCTGCATCCTCTGGCACTGCGCTTGCGCGTAATCAACCTCGCAGTCTGCAAGCTGCACGATGTACTCCTGGGCAGCATGGGGAACCATGTCTACCCTATCGTCCTCAAATTCCTCCGAGGCCCTGTAGAGAGCCTTCATCATCTTCTTGTAGATGTTCGGCAGCCATTCCTGGGGGTGCGCGAGGAGCGGGAAAATGTCATTGAGATCGCAGAGAAACCCCCTTGGCTGCCAGCGCTGAATGATGCCATTCTCATCGCTCACAGGCTCGAACCACCGCTCGTGCAGCGCACCCTGTAATGCCTGGGAAAGAGTGGCAATGATCTGACGCACTATGGGATCCCCTCTCCTCTCGGGACGAACGTACTGCAGAAGTACACTCTCGATCGTGAAGTACAACCGGTCCCCCACACCCACTTCCTCCATGTGGCGAGATCCCGTACGGAGGTGGTGCATGAGCTGCCCATTCCCGGGCCCCTTATGCAGGTGGACTCTCGCGGGCTGGCGCACATGCGCTGGCGGTGCATACTGCTCAATGAGCAGCTCCTCCAGGAGTGCAGCCCCTCCTTCCCGGAGTCCCCACCGCTGCTCGGCTTCCGCCACCCTGTCCACTTTCCAGTCGCGGAAGGTGATGGGTATGGCAATGCCTGCAAGACAGAGGAGATTCGCCAGCTCCTGATATCTGCGTGCTCTCTCCTCGGTCTCTTCCTGCTCGTCTGTGCATTCGTTGTACTCACGGAATGTGGTCAAAATCCACTCCTGTACTGCTGCACACTCACTCGATGCTGTTGGGAGTGCTCCTATGGCAAAGAGGTGTTCCCGGCGTTCCTGGCTCTCCGGCCCGACGAGGAGGCTGAGCACTTCTTCCTGAAGAGCGGTGTCTGCCCGGGCAAGGAGTGCTTCTGCCCCCTCCGGAGCAGCGGAACCCCCATCGTTTCCTTCCGGAGACGTACGCATAGTAAAGGGGATATATATACTATTTATTGTGAATTTGTCAATTTCTCAGCATCCGCGGATTGCGCAATGACGTCTTGAACGAGATGCTGTAATGGCACAACTTCTCTTTCTCACATTCACTGTTACCAATCTCCTCCACCCGCATGGACATCGAACGACTCGCCATAGAGTGCTCCGAGAAGGGAGAATGAAAAGATCTCCTGCGCGGTTGCTACGAACACGCATTACAGGGAAATCATCCCCCGGCACACAACGCTGCTTTGCATCATTTTTGCGTTTGACGACCCTTGAAATTTCCACACTCCTGTGATAAGAAGTGCGCCAGAAAAAGCCGCAGAGACGCAAACGTGAATCAATTCTTGCTTACTCTCAGATAAACGTAATACTGTATTCTCATCCATTATCTTCACTCTTTCGCTATGCCCGGTTCAGTTCTCCAGGTCATCGGAGCAGTCGTGGACTGCTCATTCGAGCAGGGGGAAACCATTCCCTCACTCTTCGCGGCACTCAAAGTGCAAATCGACGGGAAAGATTTGACGCTCGAGGTGCAGCAGCACCTCCAGAAGGGGGTTATTCGGGCGGTTGCCATGGGCTCCACGGACGGCCTCCGGCGCGGGGCGCCGGTGGAAGATACCGGCCAGCCGATCATGGTGCCGGTGGGACCGGAAACGCTTGGACGCATGTCCGATGTTCTGGGAAACCCCATTGACGGCATGCCGCCAATCAAAGCCAAGAAGAAGTATCCCCTCCATCGCGATGCACCCGGGTTTACGGAACAATCCACCAAGACGGAAATTCTGGAGACGGGTATCAAAGTCATCGACTTGATCTGCCCGATTCTGAAGGGCGGCAAGGTTGGCCTCTTCGGCGGCGCCGGCGTGGGGAAGACTGTGGTGGTGAAGGAGCTCATCCGTTCCGTCGCCGCAGAGCACGGAGGATATTCCGTTTTCGCGGGAGTCGGAGAGCGAACACGCGAAGGGAATGATCTCTACTACGAAATGAAAGAATCCGGCGTTCTGGATAAGACCGCGCTCGTGTTCGGGCAGATGAACGAACCGCCGGGACCGCGACTGCGCGTCGCTCTCGCCAGCCTTTCCATTGCAGAGTATTTCCGTGACGAAGAAAACCGCGACATCCTTCTCTTCATCGACAATATCTTCCGTTTCACGCAGGCTGGTGCCGAGCTCTCTGCCCTGCTTGGACGCATCCCATCCGCCGTGGGATATCAGCCAACGCTCGCGAGCGAAATGGGTGCGCTCCAGGAACGCATCACCTCGACGAAAAAAGGTTCGATCACGTCAGTACAGGCCGTGTACGTTCCGGCTGATGACTTCACCGATCCGGCACCCGCGACCACGTTCGGCCACCTTGATTCGACCATCGTCCTGACACGGGCGCTCACGGAAATCGGCATCTATCCAGCGGTCGACCCACTCGATTCCGCATCCAGTATCTTAAGTCCGGATGTGGTGGGCCAGGAACACTACGACACGGCACGCGGTGTGCAGAAGGTTCTCCAGCGTTACAAGGAGTTGCAGGATATCATCGCAATTCTCGGCATGGAAGAACTCTCCGAAGAAGACAAGCACTCCGTACTCCGCGCACGCAAAATCCAACGTTTCCTCTCACAACCGTTCTTCGTTGCTGAAACCTTCACCGGCACGCCAGGGAAGTTCGTACGCCGTGAGGACACGGTTCGCAGTTTCAAGGCGATATTGCAGGGCGAGTACGATAACGTTCCCGAGCAGGCCTTCTACATGAAAGGTGGAATTGATGAAGTTCGCGGATAGACCACATCCATTCCTTCGGCTCCTTATCAATCATTATGCTCCACATCGAAATCGTCACTCCTGAAGGCGTTCTGTACAGCGCCGCGGCGGACTCCATCTCTCTGCCAACACCGGACGGGGAAATAACAATCCTTCCTCATCACATCCCGCTCATCAGCAGTGTGGCGCCGGGTGGCATTCTCATCCGCCACGGGAAGGAGGAATTCTTCTTCGCGGTTTCCCGCGGGGCCGTGGAAATCGACGGCACAACTGTCCACGTGATTGTGGATTCCGCTGATCGTGCGGAAGAATTGGAAGAACAGGTGATCCTGGAGGCGAAAGCAAAAGCCGAAGCACTCCAGAAAGAACGCCGCGGGGACCTGGAAGGTTTCGCCGAAGCCACTGCCGCGCTTGAACGTGAACTTGCCAAACTCCATGTGGTTAGGCGCCGCAAGCCGGGCCGTTCCATGCCCCCAGCTTCACAGTAAATCCCATGCATCCTCTTACTCCAGCACGGGCACGAGAGCAGGAATCCATTGTCCCTGCGCTTCTCCTCAGTCTCCGGCTCGCCTGGAACCTTGGGTACATCATCGCCATCCCCGTCGTTCTGTTCGGATTCGGGGGCGCGTATCTCGATAAACATTTCGGCACATCTCCTTTCCTGGTGCTCTCCGGCTTCACCCTTGCGGCAGTGCTTTCCGCGATCGGTGTGTACCGCAAGGTCAAGGAAATCTTCAAAGCCACCGTTCTTCCTCCTTCTGCCCCGCATGGAAGGAATTGAAACACCGCCACTGGCATCGGAGACCATTGCCCATATCGGCAGTTTTGAAGTGCGTAATACTCTCATCATGGCATGGCTGGCAATGGCTGTGATCGTGGTCATTGCCGTGCTCGCCCGCCGCACCAGGTATCGCGAGATCCCCGGCCGGTTCCAGGCGCTTCTTGAATTGATCGTGGAAGGTCTCTTCGATTTCTTCGACTCTGTCATTGGAGACCGTAAGCAGACGCGTACGTTCTTTCCCCTGATTGCGACGATCTTCCTTTTCCTCATGCTTGCCAACTGGATGGGCATCCTGCCCGGCGTCGGGAGTATCACATTGGAGGGCATGCACAATGGCCACCTGGTCCCGTTGCCGATCTTCCGATCCATGAATGCGGATGTGAATATGACTCTTGCGGTGGCGATTATTTCGGTGGTTTCCACGCAAGTTTTCGGCATCGCTGCGCTTGGATTCCTCCCGTATGCGGGGAAATTTATCGTTGCCCCCTGGAAAGATCCCATTGGATGTTTCGTCGGCATACTGGAGTCCATTGCGGAGTTTGCAAAAATCATTTCCTTCACCTTCCGTCTCTTTGGAAATATTTTCGCCGGAGAGGTGCTCCTGACCGTCATTGCGTTTCTCCTGCCGTATATTGCTCCCATTCCTTTCCTCGGGCTGGAACTCTTCGTCGGATTCATCCAGGCGCTCGTGTTCGCTCTCCTCACGGCCGTATTCCTGAAAATGGCGGCCACGGCTCATGGCGGGCATGACCATGGTTCGACCAGGCCTGTCCTGAGCATTGTCGAAGGGCTCACCACAAGTGAATCTTCCCATCATCTCGTCCAAACTTAAGGTAGCGGCAGTTTTCTTTTCAAAGACCCTTGTTTCTCTTCTCAACGTCCTATTACCATCCCTTCGCTCATTTTCTCCCCCTTATTTCTTTTCTTTCCCCCAGCTTCGTATGAATCCACCAGAAGCAGTACAGGCAGTCCAGAGCGCCGTATCGGCTCTCGATAAGAATCTTCTCGTTGCTCTCACCATGTGTTTCGGTGCTCTCATTCCCGCGTTCAGTATCGGCTGGATCGGCTCGAAAGCCATGGATGCCATCGGACGCAACCCGGAGGCGGCAAACCGCATCCAGACGCCGATGGTGCTCTCTATCGCTTTCACGGAGGCCATCGCCATCTACTCTCTCGTTGTCGCACTCATCATCAAATTCGTCTAGAGAAACGACCAGCGATGTGAGCAATCGAATCTTTCCTACCGCTCTGCAACTATGGAACTCCTGACAAAGCTTGGCATCAATTGGCAGCTTCTCCTTGCGCAAATCGTGAACTTCGCGATTGTCGTCGGCGTGCTCTCATTCTTTCTGTACAAGCCTCTGCTCAATCTTATTGATACCCGTCGTGAGCGCATCCGGAAAGCAATGGAAGATGCGCAGCGCATTGAGAACCAGGCGAAGGAGATGGAGGAATTGCGCCAGCAGCACCTGCAGAAGCTGGATGCGGAGAGCGGAGTCCTCTTCGAACAGGCACGCAAACAGGCGGAGGTTATCCAGAAGGAGCTCATTGCTTCCGCAAAGAAGGAAGCGGAGCACATGCTGGAGATGGCATCGAAGCGCGCGGAGGAAGAACGTCGCCTGATGCTCGAGGAAGTCCTGAAAACGGTGCACAGAGTTGTTCTGACGATGACGGAGAAGATCCTCGAGCGCGAGTTCGGTGAGGCGGATCAGAAACGTATTACAGAATCCCTCGTTCGGGAGCTCCCCAGCCTGATGCCATGAAAGTGAACGCTCTCTCCATTGCCCGGGCATTCGTGGACATCGCAAAATCCCTTGCAGCCGAAGACCAGGGCGCCCTTGCAGATGCGGCTATTCACCTGCTCGTCGAGCAGGGACTTCTGAAAGAATGCAGAACGTTCCCTGCGCTCGTGGAGCGCGTTTGGCGCAAGCAGGAGGGAATCGTTCCCGTTCGTCTTACGACGACCTCCGGCAACGCTGGTCCCGCTGCTCAGCACCTGCTCCATATCATCGAATCTTCTCTCAAGAAATCCTGCGTTCTTGAAGAGCGGGCCGATGCTTCCATCGTGGGAGGGTTGCTGCTTTCCGTGGGAGATGAGCGTTTCGATGCAACGCTGCGCTCTTCTCTGGTACATCTTGCTTCCCGTCTTCTTGAGCCGCTTCCCTTGTCATCCTGATTACCCCCTCTTCCCTATGGTTATGAATCAAACACTGCTCAAAACGCTCGAAGAGCGCATCTCCTCGTATCGAAAGGAGGTGAAACACGAACATGTCGGAACCGTTATCCAGGTCGGCGATGGCATTGCCAAGCTCAGCGGACTCTCACGTATCGGCGCATCCGAAATGATTGATTTCGGTCAGGGTGTGCCCGGTGTTGCATTCAACCTGGAAGAAGATCACGTCGGTGCGATTATTCTGGGAGACTTCGCCAAGGTGAAGGAGGGAGATACGGTGAAAGCCATGGGACAAATTCTCTCCGTCCCTGTGGGGGAGGAAATCATCGGCCGCGTTGTTTCACCGCTCGGAGAGCCTAAGGACGGCGGTCCGTCCATCAAGGCAGAGAAACGCTATCCTGTGGAGAAGATCGCCCCCCGTGTCATTGAGCGAAAGTCCGTCTCCCTTCCTCTGCAGACCGGCATCCGTGCCATTGATGCGATGATTCCGATCGGGCGGGGACAACGGGAACTCATCATCGGAGACCGCCAGACAGGCAAAACAGCTATTGTCATTGATACGATTTTAAACCAGAAGGAAACGCAGAAGAGTGACCGGCCGGTTATTTGCATCTATGTTGCAATCGGCCAGAAGGAATCCAAAGTCGCCAAAATCGTCAGTGAGCTCCAAAAGCACGGCGCGATGGAGTACACCACCGTCGTAAGTGCCGCGGCTTCCGAGCCTGCCTCTCTCTCCTATATTGCTCCGTTTGCCGGTTGCGCGATGGGCGAATATTTCCTGGACCAGGGCAGGGATGTGCTGTGCGTGTATGACGATTTGAGCAAGCACGCCTGGGCATACCGCCAGCTTTCACTCCTGCTTCGGCGTCCGCCCGGACGCGAAGCGTATCCCGGTGATGTCTTCTACCTCCACTCGCGGCTCCTGGAGCGTGCGGTGTGTCTGGATGAGAAACACGGAGGAGGGACGCTCACGGCGCTCCCCATCATTGAAACACAGGCAGGCGATGTCTCGGCCTACATTCCAACCAATGTCATTTCCATCACCGACGGGCAGATCTACCTTGAATCGGATTTGTTCTACAAAGGTATCCGCCCCGCGGTGAACGTCGGACTTTCCGTTTCCCGTGTGGGCTCCGCGGCGCAGCGGAAATCGATGAAGAAAGTCGCCGGCAAGCTCCGTATGGAACTGGCCCAGTACCGGGAACTCGCGGTCTTTGCCCAGTTCGGATCGGATCTCGATGCGGAAACCAAGAAACAACTCGATCGTGGCGCCCGTCTCACGGAACTTCTCAAGCAACTCCAGTACGAACCGGTGCCCGTTGGCGAACAGGTCGCCGCCCTCTATGCCGGTATCAATGGTTTCCTCGATGACATCCCCGTTGATCAGGTAAAACAATTCGAGAAAGAGTTCACCTCCTTCCTCATAAAGAAACATCCCGTGGTGCTTGAAGCTCTTTCTCTGGAGATCAAGCCTGAAGTTGAGGAGAACCTGAAACGTCTGCTCGATGCGTTCAAGCGCGATGAATGGAACGCGAAATCATGATCTCCTCCTATGGCCAGTAACCTCCGCGACCTCCGGCGCAAAATGAAAGCGATTAAGTCGACTCGCCAGGTGACGAAGGCGATGGAACTGGTCGCCGCATCAAAGATGCGCCGCGCTGTCCAGAATGCCCAGAAGCTGCGCCACTATGCCCTGACGGCATGGCATATTCTGGAAAGGATTGCGAGCGTCCAGCCGGATCTACACCCGTACCTTCAGCAGCGGGAACCCCGGAAGATTCTCGTGCTCCTCTTCACGCCTGACCGGGGACTCTGCGGCAGCCTGAATGCGCAGCTCCTGAGAACGCTGACGCACTATCTCAAGGGGCTCAAAGAACTGGCAACGTTTGAGAAAGTGGATTTTATCGCGGTCGGGAAGAAGGGGCAGCAATTTTTGCCGCGTCTCCAGGAAAACATGATCGCCGCGTTCCCGGGATTCTCCAGTTTTCCAACTTTCAAGGATGTGCTCCCCATCACACGTCTTGCGACCGAGAGTTTCCTTCAGGGAACGTATGACCATGTGGTGCTTCTGTACCCTGATTTCATCTCCGCTATCGCCCAGGAACCTACCGTGAAGGTGCTGCTGCCATTCTCGAAGACGGGACTCAAGGACATGCTCTTGAGCCTGCTCCCGCAGCGCTATCGCCGGGACACAGAACAGGCCATGGCAGCGAATGCCGTACGCGAGTATCTCTTCGAACCGTCCCAGGAGACGATTCTCAGCACCATCCTCCCCCAGCTCACCGAAATCCAAATCTATCAGGCCGTTCTGGAAACCGCCGCATCCGAACACTCCGCACGTATGGTAGCGATGCGCAATGCTTCGGATAATGCCTCCGATTTGCTCGACGACCTCACCCTCACTTACAACCAGACGCGACAGGCGGCCATCACGGGCGAGCTTGCGGAGCTCTCAGCCAGCAAAGCAGCGCTTGAATAACCTGTCCGTTCTCTCGTTCGTTCCATCTCACTCTCCCATACACCCCCACCATGGCCTCTCCAGATCAGCATAACAGCATTGAATCCTCCCCCCAGAGCAACATCGGCACGCCACAGCTCTTCCCGCGGCGTGATTTTCTTGCCTACGGTGCGATGGTGACGCTCCTGGATGGAACGGCAGCCTCTGATACCGAATGTCTATCTCCCCCCTCTCCCTCTATGCACAACCATCCAGACATGACTGCCGAACTCAAGACGCAGATACAGCACGGCTTCAATAAGAATCCGGAGAAGTGGCTCGAAGAGCACGGAAAGGAGTTCGATGCCTGCTTCGACTGCTCGAACGACCCTGTAACAGAGGTTGTTGTACTCTGCATCGACGAGCGCATGCTGACGGCTGTGCAGACAAAATCCGGCGTCCGGGTACTGCGCATGGCAGGTTCCGGCGTGCTGTTCTCCAAGCAGCCCACAGAGGATCTGGAAATCGAAGTGCTGGCAGACAGCTACGCGCGGTACATCAGAGAGCTCGCGAAGCAGAGCGGACAGCCTGTGGATTCCATCACCCTCAAAATCACCTCCCATAAGACCTGCGGCGCGGCAGGCGAGAAGTTTGGAGAAACGAGCGATGACCCGGATGAAAGCGCCAGGGTATACCAGAAGAAATTGGTCGCAGCACTCAAGAAACGCGGCATTCGCGCGGAATTCACCAACGATGTCCCCATGAACGGCAAGACCGTGCACAACACGCTCGGAACAATTTTTGATCTCTCCGGCGGCCGTTTCCAGCGACTGCCTATGACCAAGGAAACCATCGATGGGAAAGAACGCCCCGTGTCTCTCAACACATTCGTTGTCTCTCCAACTGAGGACGGCAAGGGAGTGGAAGATGCTCTCCTCTCGCTGAAAATTGCTTCAGGATCGCATAGCTACGGTGAGCAGCTCCCACAGTACACCTTCCTCGCCCTCATGAACTCCGACGAGCCGGAGCGGTCTGCAAAGATTATAAGAGAGCTCACCGCCGGCGTGCGTCCGTACGAGGCGAAAGGCATCAAGGTGAAGATCGTAACGAGGGAAGCTCCGGCTGTGAAGAAATAGGGATGCATCCATTGGTACGGCCTGCACCACAAGAATCTGCTACCATCACCGTGCACTATGGACACAGAAGCATTGGGTATCCCCCTCACGCAGAAAGAACAATATCGGCTCCTCCTGCATGATTGCTACGAGCATGCCTCCACGAGCAATCACCCCTCCACGCACAACGCTGCGCTGCTCGTACGTGACGGCACGGTCGTTCTGCGGGGCGTGAACCGGCTGCCTCCGGGAGTGCGCGCATTGCCGGAGCGATTTGAAGGAGAAAACAAGCACAAGTATCCGAACCACGCGGAGCGGGACGCCATTTATGGAGCAGCCCGTAAGGGGATTCAAACGGAGTCACTGACGATGGTCATGCCCTGGTTGCCGTGCATCCCCTGCGCGAACGCAATCATCACTGCAGGTATACGCACGCTGATCGTCCACAAGCAAATGATGGAGAAAACCAATGACCGCTGGAAAGAAGAACTGGCAGCAGCCGTTGGCATCCTGCAGGAAGCCGGTATCTCCATCTTCGCATACGACGGCACGGTGGGAAAAAAGTCCTACATGCATGACCAGTGGTGGGACGCATAGCAACGGTTGTCGATCTGAGTGATGTCGGGGATGGTGAGGCTTCCTTCGACAAGCTCAAAATACATCTCCATGAAGCGATCAAAAAAAGCCGTCGCGAAGCGCGGGTCTCGCGGGTCCCGCGCTGGAGCGACACCGCTAAGGGAAGAGAGAGCTTGTGGGAGAGAAACCGCAGGTTTCTCTTCCACGAAATGTGGCGGGGATGACGAGGCTCCCTTCGGCAAGCTCAGGATAAACTTCTCGCCTCTTTCCTCAATTGAAAAAGCCACCACTGTCTGTGGTAGCTATTCTGGCGGGGATGACGAGGCTCCCTTCGGCAAGCTCAGGATAAACTTCTCGCCTCTTTCCTCAATTGAAAAAGCCACCACTGTCTGTGGTAGCTATTCTGGCGGGGATGACGAGGCTCGAACTCGCGACCTTCCGCGTGACAGGCGGACGCTCTAACCAGCTGAGCTACACCCCCATAGTTGAATTCGCGCTAAGCGCGAGTCCGAAGGACGAAGCGCGAAGCCGAAGATACTATGTCCCGCACGCGACACTGAGCTTGTCGAAGTGGAGCGGTGCGGGACAGATTGTATGAAAAGATCGGGCGGCGAAACAGTATCAGGCAGGCAAGAACCTGACAACGAAAATACATGTTATTGGATGTAGAGCATCGGATTCTTCTTCACCCCCTTCAGACGGACTTCAAAATGCACATGGATGCCTGTCTTCCCATAAACACGGCCAGTGTTCCCCATGGAGGCAATCTTGTCCCCCCGTTGCACCGTATCCCCTACATTCACAAGAATGTCCTTGTTGTGAGCGTAGAGCGACACAAGACTATTCCCGTGATCAATCTCCACAACGTTCCCATACCCCCCGTTCCAGCCGTAATCTGCGCGGAGAACAACGCCTGCCTCTGCCGCATAGATATTGCCCCCACCACGCTCCTGCAAATCCACTGCGTAGTGACCCGCGTGATAGTACTGCGTCACGAAACAGGAGGCACTGCAGGGCTTCTGAAGCACCCCGCTCGTGATATCTGCCGCAGCAATCTGCTCGGATGTCACCACAACCGGAGCAGGAGCAGGACGGGAAACCGGCTTCTCCGCACCCTCTGCCGGGGTCACACCTGCAGCAGCTCCATCCGGGAGCAAGCCAGCTGAGGCGATCATCGTGCGCTTTCCTACAATCGGTTTCCCCCCAGGGATGATGAGTTCCTGGCCAGCCAGGATGAACGTATTCTCAAGATTATTCTGCTGAATGATGTTCTCGGACGGTGTGTCATAGAGTTCCGCAATCCGAAGGAGGGTCTGCCCACGTGTAACCGTGTGAATGACACCATCGACCGGGAGTATGTGCAGCTCATCTCCGGGACGGAGCGTACTGTTTTCACCAAGATCGTTTGCCCAGCGGATCGTATCCACACTCACTCCGTAGCGCCGTGCAAGACGCTCCAGGCTCTCGCCTTCCTTCACAACATGAATCACTCCCTGTGCATACGCCCTGCGAGCCCCCTGACGTGTGAGAGAGGAGGATTTCATGAGGAAACCTTCTTCCACAAGAAGAAACTGCTGTTGTACGAGACTTGCTTCCGGTTGTGCGAGCGCAGCCTTCGGTACGTAGGGGGGGAGAACCGACCCAATAACAAACGTAAGGATGCACACGATCCGGACGCGTAGAGACAGCCAACGGCGGGTATTTTTCGCAGAGGAAGACACGTGAGGCGTGGTTATGCAGCCGGCAGCTGAGCCGCGCTAATCACTGGAGACACTGGTGCAATGGCTGCGAGAATACTTTGCATGTCCCTGTACCGCTGGAGGGAATGCAGAAGAACAACAACATACTCTCTGTCATCCTGTTCCACGACAGACACAAGACACTGGCCAGCAGCATCGGTGGTACCGGTTTTCCCGCCGATAATCGGCGTATCTCCGTGGAGCATCGCATGGGTGTGCGAGAGAGAAATAGCTGTCCCCTGCTTGCTGTAGACCATCTTGCTGCTCTGGCCCATGCGTTCGCGGATTTCAGGATGGCGCAGGGCGGAGATAGTCAGCCATGCAAGATCCTGGGGCGTGGACCACTGCCTGGGATGGTCGAGCCCGGACGGGTTTGCGAAAGAAGTGCCTTTCAGGCCAAGCGCCTTCGCGCGGATGTTCATATCGAATACAAAGGAAGCCTCTGTCATGGAGTGATACGTCGCCAGAGCCAACGCTGCATCGTTCGAGGATGAAATGAGCAGGGCAGAGAGGAGATCCCCTACGGTGAATTGCTCGCCGGAGGGGAGATGCACAATGTTGCCCTCGACATCCTCTACATCCTGAGAAATAATCACAAGTTCATCCATCTCATGATTCTCCACAATGAGAAGAGCTGTCATGAGCTTGGTAATGCTGGCCATCGGCCGGCGTACCGCCTGCTGGCGACCATACAGTTGCTGGCCACTTTCCACATCCATGATGACAACACCTGATGCAGAGAGCCGCTCAGAAACTAACACAAGTGATGCGGGCGGTGCGACACTGATGTCGAGTGGTTGTAGCTGCAATACGGGGTGCATAGCAGCTGGAATCATCCCCAGAAAGAGCACCGACAGAATGGAATGGTACATCCCGTCCAGCATAAAACATTCGCCCCCCAAAGGGAAGCCTCACAGCTTGCTGAAAAGCAGCAATTTTTGTGCTGTTTAGCGCTTTTCCAAGCGGAACCTGCCAAAGCTATCGTGTACGATGGCACAATCATGCGGAAACGGCTGAAATTCCGATCTCCCATCCCTCCATTGCGAGAGAAAAAATGCCTTCAAACACTCTACCGGTACACAATACGATCTGTGAGGCGGAGATCGACGTACTGATGGACTTCTGACCTTGGAACAGACTGGAGGAAGATACGGTACTGCTGCAGATGCTGCTCCAAAGAACTTCGCATATCAAACCAAAGACTCATGCCATCTGCGAGCAGGTGGTACTCCTGCGCACGCAGGTAGATGGTTTGCAGCTCTATGGTGTGGCCGAACTGCAGGCGCAACGCCTCACGCGTTTCCTGCAGACGCGCGAGAATTTCCGGCGGCACCAGTGCCTCACCCGGAGCAGGCCGTACCCCCCAATCGACAAGACGAATTGTTTGCAGTCCCTCGGCTTCCTGCTGCGTCGCTGTGGTAACGTACACTCCTTCTTCCGTGAGGAAATCCACCCCGGTGCCTGTACCTGCTTCCGGGGCAGCCTCTGCATCAGGGTTTACGATCTCCAGCCGCGCGATGAGCGGATGCAAACCGATGGTGACGATGAGCTTTGATGGATACTCCTTCTCCACCTCAATAGTATTGATATCGTTCATATTCGCAGACAGCATCTCCTTCACTTCACTGGCCGGGAGGAAGAGAAGATGCCTGCCGAAAATGGGGGAAAGAACCTGTTGCACATGCTCAATATCGAGGCGGGGATTCAGCCGCCTGACGGTAATTTCGCGAAGGTGGAGAAGAGGAGAGAACAGCAAGAGCAACAGAACACAGAGAATGCCTCCTGCGCTTGTGATGATCGCCCACCGCACTGCACTGCTCTTCCACTCTTTTGCGGCATGCTGTGTGCGCCTGAACACACGGCGGATGCGCTCCTTCTTGCACTCCAGACGACGCTTGTACCGGCGACCAACCAGGCGCCGGGTCTGCTCGCTCACACGGCGGTTGTAGCGCTTAGGAAGATGAGCAGACGGCTTCAGTGACATTTGCTTGAAGGGATGGAACGAACGCATGATAGTGCACAGAGGATCATGGATCGAGCAGAGAACTGATATGATGCTCCTGTGAACAAGCAGCACCTGCGTCTGGCACTCATAGCTGACTGGCTTCCCACTTTCGGTGGAGCAGAACATGTCATAGCAGAATTCCACTGCCTATGGCCGGAAGCTCCCCTCTTCACCACAATTGCCAACCATGGACACATAGGCCCGCTCGATAGAGCGAACATACACACCAGCCGCCTGCAGTACGCATACAATCTGCTGCATACGCACAGGCTTCTCCTCCCGTGGATGCCCCAGACCATGGAGAACATCGATCTGCGTCATTTCGATGTGGTTCTGAGCTCCTCCCATGCCATCGGCAAGGGAGTAATCCCCCCACCCACCGCCGTGCACATCTGCTACTGTCACACCCCTATGCGCTACGCATGGGAAATGGAAGCGCAGTACCTCCAGGATTTCCATATCCCCAAGATACTGAAGGGTACGGTGCAAAAACACCTGCGGCGTCTGCGAAGGTGGGATCTCACAAGTGCGCAGCGTGTGGACCACTTCATCGCAAACTCCAGCACGGTACAGCAACGCATTGAGCGGACGTACGGGCGAAAAAGCACCGTTGTCCACCCTCCGGTAAGCCAGCGTTTCTTCGACACACCACTCCACTCCTCCGTCCGAAAGGAGTACTTCCTCGCTCTCGGGAGACTGGTACCCTACAAGCGGTTCGATCTGCTGGTCGAGACCGCCAATATGCTCTCCCTGCCGCTCAAGGTTGCCGGGAGCGGCCAGGACGCACAGAGACTCCAGCGCATGGCGGGCCCCAGCGTAGAGATGCTTGGATACGTCCCGGATGAGGACCTGCCAGCACTCTACCAGGGGGCAAAAGCATTGCTCTTCCCACAGCTGGAAGACGCCGGAGTGACACCGCTGGAAGCACAAGCTTGCGGTACACCTGTCATTGCACTCGGAAAGGGAGGAGCTCTCGATACGGTCGTGAACGGGAAAACAGGGTTGTTCTTTGAAGAACAGACCGTCGCCTCTCTCCAGAGCGCCCTCCGAAAATTTGAGGGTATGCAATTCGATGTGAAAGCCATCCGCTCCCACGCGAAAGCATTCTCTTCCGACAGATTCCGCTCAAAGATCGTGTCGATAGTGGATGAGGCTGTTGAAGCTCAGGAGAAGAGGAAACGAGTGGGATTTTTTTCCAACGAATTCGCTGTATCACAGGCTTTCCCAAACGGGTAGCATACAAACATGCAGAGGAGCCCGGATTCACATAAGGGGGAGAACGGAAAAGTAGCCGTCGTAGGGGGTTCCCGCTCCATGCATGGTGCGCCGCTTCTCGCGGCCCTCGCCGCAGAGGCAAGCGGCGTGGATCTTGTCTTCGTCTGCCTGCCAGCCTGCCATGAAGAGGTGGCTAAAGAAACGAGCCTGAACATGCAGGTACACCCGTTCCGGGGTGACGATTTGAAGGCCGCTGACCGCGAGCCCATTCTGGAACTGCTTGCGACCATGGACAGCGCAGTTATTGGACCAGGCATTGCCCGTACAAGCAGCAGTATCGCTGCTGTAGGAGACATTATCGCAGAAGCAACGTGCGCACTGGTGCTGGATGCTGCCGCACTCCAGAAGGATACATTGGATAAAGTGCGTGGGAAAAATGTCGTGCTCACGCCACACCTTGGTGAGCTGGAACGGATGGGGCTCACGCAGGAAAAACTCCCCAGTATCGCAGCGGAGAGGAGCGTAACTTTCCTTCTGAAAGGAACCACCGACCATATTGCAGGTGCAGGAGGAACAGAACAGATCTCTGGAGGGAATGCGGGACTCACGGTCGGAGGTACAGGGGATGCACTCGCCGGACTCATTGCTGGCCTCATCGCACAGGGAGAACACCCTTTCCAGGCCTGTACACGGGCAAGTTCCACTATCAAGAAAGCAGGGGAACTGCTCTTCCTGGATGTGGGGTACGCATACACAGCGAGAGACGTGATTACACAGATCCCCCATCTGCTCGCACATGATTGACCAGCCATTCTCTCTCTTTGCCCCGTACGCAGATCGCATTTGTGTTGCTCTCTTCACGAAGGAAGATGCCATTCTCTCAGACACAGACGCAGCAAAACACCTCGGCCTTCAGAAAGCCGCAGGGCTGCACCAGGTACACGGAGGCAAGACAGTGGTAGTGCAGGAGGCTCACAACCGCACCATCCAGGCAGATGGCATGCTCACAGACACCAGAGAACTCCTGCTCGCCGTGCGCTGGGCCGATTGCCAGAACTTCGTGATGTACGCACCGGCTGCACACGTCGCCGGAGTACTCCACGTAGGGTGGAGGGGGCTCCTCGCAAGTGCAATCCCCGCATTCTTCTCTGTTCTGCAAAAGAAATGGGGCATACCGGCTTCCGAGGTGCTCGTTGGTGCAGGGCCCTCTCTCTGTCTCGCATGTGCAGAGTATGCCAACCCCGGGCATGAGCTGCGGAAGAGAGTGAGCAGTGCCTATGGCCGCAACTGCTGCATCGACCTGCAGCGCATGGCGGAAGATCAGCTTAAGAGCTGTGGTGTACTTCCGAAGCACACTGAGCGGCACTCCGACTGCACGAGATGCCACAGAGAAACGTACTGGACATACCGCGGCGGCCATCGGGAACAAGTGCTCGCAGGGAAAACTAACATGCTCTGTTGTGCATTGCTGCAAGAAAAGTAAAGTATTGTTCACACAGTTCTCACCCATGGGAAAACCCAAAAAAGACGATGTAAAGTTTTTTATACTACATGCGAAGTTTTTTTACGCGTACATCGCACTGTGCAGACGTGCACTCGACACGCTGAAAAGGCTCACGCAAGCGATAAAGCTATGTTCCGGAGTGCCAGAACTGATAGAGTGACTTTTATCTCGACTTCGCGTCAGAGTAGTTACGTTTCTTCTCTATCACATCATGAAGGGAGGCTCAATCACTCCGGTCCGTGGACCTGAGTTGCGGCCACCCACCTGGGACTATCCAGGGACGAGCGTTTCTACTCAACGGCTGTCTGGATGCCTTTCCGGCAAGGAGGTTGTCTGTGTTTGTGGATTGTTCCTTTGTGTTTGAATACTTGAGTACCGGAATACCAGAGTACGAGGGGATTCGTTCGGCAATAGGATTGCGAAACACCCACGTATCCAAGTACTCAAGTATTCAAGTACTCCATACCACACTCTCCGGTACACTGAAATCTCCATGAAAACACTCGCCGAGAGACTGAAGGAGGCTTCCGCTCTGCTTGCCCCATACGCAGTGCCCATTGCAGGCACCCTTGGGCGCACATTTCCCGAGCCGGAAGATGACACGAGGTTCCCCTTCCAGCGGGACAGAGACCGGATCATCCACACGCAATCTTTCAGGCGCCTGAAGGGGAAAACACAGGTGTTCGTTACCGGCCAAGGTGACCACTACCGCACACGCCTCACACACACTATGGAAGTTGCACAGATCAGCAGGGACATTGCACGTACCCTGAGCCTCAATGAAGACCTCACTGAGTGCATCGCACTCGCACATGACCTTGGGCATCCCCCATTCGGGCATGCAGGCGAAGAGGCGCTCAACACCTGGATGCAGGAATCCGGAGGCAGTTTTGAGCACAACCATCAGTCATACAAAATCGTGACACTCCTCGAAGAACGAACAAACCAATACCCCGGGCTGAACCTGAACAGAGAAGTGCTGGAAGGACTCCTGAAACACCGCACCCCTCACGATCGCCCGAAAAGCATGATGGATCGGGGACCTTCTCTTGAAGCACAGCTCGTGAACATCGCAGATGAAATCGCGTACACCGGACATGATTGTGACGACGGCCTCAAGGCTGGACTCTTCACACTGGAAAATATTTGCAGCATCCCACTTGCAGCCCATGCATACGAACGCATCAGAGACCGGGGAACCTCTCTCCGCGGATCCATCATCCACATTCTCGTCAGTGACCTCTATGGCATGTCATCCAAGAAATTGGACCGAGTGCGGACACTGGATGCCGTCTACGCATCGGCGGAACCACTCATTGAATTCTCAGAAGAAATGACTCGGAAACTGGGCGCTCTGAGGCAGTTCCTCTGGGATCACATGTATCTGCATCCGAAGGTGCTGGAGAAGAGTACCTCCGGGAAAGAAGTAGTTGGTACTCTCTGCAGACACCTCTTCAGCCACCCGACTGCCAAAGTGAAAGAGCTTCAGAAGAAAACCAAGGGAGCCCTAGAAGAAGCCGTAAAAGACTATGTCTCCGGCATGACTGACCGCTTCGCACTCGCACAGGCAGAAGAACTGCACCTACTCTAGAAGTTTGTACGCTGCTTCTCCTGCAATCTCCAGACCAGCCATGAACGGCAGGTGCGCAAGAGGATCCACATGCTCTCCTCCCACCATGATCTCGAAGTGCAGGTGCGGCCCGGTGGAAATTTCTCCAGCGCCTGGCGTGCCTTTGCGTCCTCCGCTCTGCCCAATCACCTGCCCCTCTTTGACCTCCTGTCCTTCTCCCACTCCAAAGGAAAGAACGTGCCCGTAGAGAGTGGCATACCCGGGGTGCTTGAGAATGAGATAGTTGTACCCCATGCCATGGTCTACAACCGCCTCCACAGTGCCATCTGCAGCTGCATGAATGGGGGACCCCTGCTTCACAGGAATATCGATGGCGTTGTGTTCAAATCCGAACAGCTGCTCGTACTCCGGATCTTTGAACCCGGCTGATATGCCGTACCCCGGCTGAATCGGCCAGGAGACAAGCACTGTCACGCTGTCGCTGTCCATACCCATGGTCGCTACACGTACACGCCCTTCTGCCTCCCACATCTGCTTGAGATACTCCGTGACACGCGTGTCCGCCTCCTGCTGATCGCGCAGGAGAACAACGAGCATATTCCTGCTCTTACGAAGCTCGTCCAGCAGCACAGGATCCACGCTTGTACCTGCACGCTGCCGCTCATCTTCAAGAAGCCGCAGCTGGTAGCGCAGGATTTCTTCACGGCGACTCAACACCGCCTTCTTCGTCCGGAGGCTGCGGATTGTACTCTCGGCCTCCAAAGTGGCTTCTATGTCCTCTACTCCCACTGCACCCGGCCCGCCGAGCGCAGAGACGAGCTGTGTCCTCCAGCCCTCTGAGAGGAACTGCTGATCATACACGAGCAATGCTGTGCCGCCCCCCCCAAGCACCAGGAGCAGAGCCAGAAGCTTTAGTGGTCTCATAACGCGCATTCGGTTTATTATAGCAGATTCCGGAGGTCCCATACAGATAGAATGCCCGCGGTCATATGTGAAGAACAGGGCCGAGAGCAGCTGTGCAGCTATAATATATATAGCTGGTATTTGCAAATATATGCAAATTATATTATAATTATATGATTGGTAGACACACAACCCACCACTTCTGCGCACTGGCTCAGTGAGAGCTTCATCAGAGCAAAGCATCTGATAGCACGGCATGCCGTGCTCTTTGCGAGCGTTGGCGTCCTTGTGTTCATTAGTGCATTCGCTCCATACAACATGGACGAATTCATTCACTACAACGCCATTCTTTCTTCCTTCCCCGGGAACAATATTTGGGGCGATTCCAATCCCTATAAACTCAACTTTCTCAATACAGGAATCATCCTGCCGCTCCGTGCATTTTACTACGCAGGTAGTTTCCCTGCCCTGTACTACTACCCTATCTACTTTCTCTGGAGCAGCCCAATGTCTGCACGTGCGCTCGGTCTTGTGTTTCTCTGCACTGGCGCTTTCTTTGCTGCACGCACATTCAGACTCACATTCAAGTACACCGCACTCGGGCTGCTTCTCTGGTTCCCCTACACCTTTCAGCATGTGGTGGATACGGGCCCCGTAGGACTGCAAATTCTCTCCGTCTACCTGATGTATATCCTCATGGACCGCTGGTGCGCGACATTGCAGAAACGGTACATCGGCACGATGACCGTGCTTGCCTTTCTCTGCATTTGGACCAAGTTTTCCTACTTCTGGATGGCACCGGGCTTCGCTATCTTCTTCCTCATACAGGCCTGCCGGCACAGAACATTTCTCTGGTCACGGAAAAATATCCTCCGGCTGCTCGGCCAGTCCCTAGAAGCAATTGCGGTGCTCACCGTTCTTGTCGGAGCGCTGTTGCTCTCTACCTCACCGACAGATGCCGCATTCAAACCGTACCTGCATGAGCTCATGATCAGTGAGTCTTACACAGTTCGAGAGCTCTTGAACGGGGCATGGTTACGCTCCGGTGTGGTGTGGGCGCTCCTGCAACCCCTTGAAACAACTCACCGGATTTTTCTCGTAGTCATTCACGGGCTTCCGGAACGGCTGTACGCAAGGATGCTGTACCTCTTCGTCCCCGTGACACTCACCCTTCTCTTTGCCGCAGGCCTCTTGCGCAGGAAAGTCTCCCTGCGTTCCCTCATGCTGCCATTTGCCTTATACGCCGCGTTCTTCATAACGGTCGTGATGATCGCGCGTACGAAAAATGCAGGTGTCATGCACCACGCCGTACTCTCCCTGCCCTTCCTTGTTCTTGCCATTCTCTCAACCGTGCGGTGCGCGCTCGACAGTCAGCTCCCCCGGCACCTGGTACAGAGGACTCTCGCCGTCACCTGCAGTGTCTTCCTCGGCATCAACCTCTTCTTCTTCGCTGCCTTCCCGCAGCAGCCACTGCGCGCGTCAGAACACCCCTCAAAACTCCTCGCACACAGTATCGTAAACACCGGCACTGTTCCTGAACGCTTCACCATTCTCATGGTCAACTGGGGAACGTACTTCTACGAAGGCCTGTACGGCTCCCGGAGCAAGAGCGCCATCTTGCTGGAGGGGCTGAGGGATCCGGTCGTTGTGAAGCAAATCCGGGATGAAGCCCACAAGCATGGCCGCAAGCTCATCGTGATGTACATGAGCGACGGAACAAATGCGTACCCGCAGCAGATTCAATCCGACTTCCCTCTGGTGAGCTGCAACGGCATCCCAAAGGACGCAATCTGGCAGATTCTCTATGAACCCGACAGAGAAATGCGGAGTGTATGCAACATCCACAACAACGCTCAAAAGTCTTCCGGAGTGAAGAAGATGCTCTTGTATGCATCACTGCTGAACTAGACACGGCGTCGTTTGTCGGTGAACATCATTGCCGCGATAACGGCTGCGCAAAGCCAGTGAAGCTCCACGCCTGCGTGCCGAAACGCACTCCGGCGTGCAGGCACGGCCTTACGGCCGTGGCATCTCTTTGATGCGCCGCCGCAAGGCGGCGGCGGAACCCGGCGTAGCGGGAGGCCACTTCGCCCTTCGGGCTTCGCGGCTTCACCCGCATTCCTCCACGGGCTTACGCCCGTGGCCTCCTGCGGAGTCGGGTGAAAGTTTGATTGGAAACGGCGCCGTGTCTAGCCACTCAACTGCTCCGGGCATCTGCACCGAATACCCCCTCAACCAACACCGTATTGAGCATGTGGCTGCACTTCCCTGCATCGTTCATCCACTTGCGCGGGAGGTGCTTCTCCCGCCTGCTGCTGAGAGAGAACATGTTGGAATCCACAATAACAATGCGCGCACTCACCCCATGCCCGACCACCACCAGATTGGACATCTGCGGAGTCCCCGCAAACACAGAGGAGAGAGCTGTCTGTATGCATCCTTCCTTCCCTAGGAAATCCAGAGCTTTGCCGTGCTGCTGCGAAAGCCTCTTGTTGCGGAGCAGGATGTCATTGAGCTGGCTGGCAAGGCTCTTGTTCGCGCGCAAATGTGCGCTTGTGAGATTCTCAAAACTCCCGAGTCTCTGCTGAAGAATGCAGTAGGAACTCCCTCTGCTGCTCGGATGGACGCTTGAACGCAGGCTGTATTCCCTAAAATGCATCTCAAGTACCCACAGGCTCTGCCTCGCATCTTCCGCAGTGATGATGGAGAGCCTTTCCTTGATCCACCGGATTTTGGGGATTTTCACTACCTGTGTCTCCCCATATTCATACACATCATGTCCGGCACCGGCTCCGCACCAACGACCAATATTCTGTGGATTCAGGCCACATTCCTCAAGGTGCGTACGATCCAGTGGAGAGAGTCTCTTAGACATACGATTGATATTATAATAGAGAAATCGTAATTGTCAATTCCCTGCTGCCTGGAGGACAATAGCACAGTTTTCCCTGCATGCGATACTATTATCATCGTATGAGTTTCATCCAAGATTTTCAGCAACTTCTCAGAGAGAAACCTCGCTACAACGTAAAGCATGTTATGGCAGAGAATTGCGGCTTCTCCGATACTGCGATCAAATCCAAGAACTGCTACTACTGCTTCTGCGTCTTCTACTGTGAGGATGTGTACTACGCCCGGTACTCACGGAAATGCACGAGCTGCAGCGGTCTCACGTTCTGCGTGGAGTGTGAGTGGTGTACAGAGTGCTCAGACTGTGCGAAATGCTACGGGTGTGGCTACTGCCGCGACTGCCAGAACTGCAGTACCTGCCAGTTTTGCAGTGATTGCTTTGGATGTAAGGATTGTTTTGGTTGCGTGGGATTGCACCAAAAACAGTACTGCCTCTTCAACGAACAATTGCCGAAGGACGAGTATAGGAAGCGAATGCAGGAACTTCATTTGAAGAATAACGCCCACCGTCAACTTGTAGTGCAGCGCGTAGAGAAACTGCGCTCCAGACACCCCAATCTGGCACCGCACCAGTTCATGGCAGAAGACTGCACCGGCGACCACCTCACCGAGTGCAAGGGCTGTTATCAGTGCTACGACGCATTCACATGCGAGGATTGCCTGTACAACATAGAAGTCAACGGCAACAGAGACTGCAGTGACATCACCGTCTGCTTTGAAACGGAAGGATCGAGTAACTGCGTGCAAGCGCCACTCAACTACAACTGCCACTTCCTTATGCACACAGACCAGTGCAACGACTGCGAGTTCTGCGCATACTCCAAGAATCTCAAACACTGCTTCGGGTGCGTGTATCTTGCGGACAAGGAGTACCACATCCTCAATAAACCGTACTTGCCGGAAGAGTATGCAAAGGAAGTGGCAAAGATCCGTAAGGAGCTCTCTGCAGAGAACCTCCACAACATGGGCCTCCACTTTGTCTCAGACTACGAGAGAAACCGCTTCCTCTATGAGGAGGATTCCTGCATCCAATCTGTTCCTCCGTCCCTCTAACCTTCTCAGCTATGGCGAAACGTGACTCAAAAACAGGCACCTGCACGAATCCCGCGTGCAAGAAAGAGTTCCTGATCATTGCCCAGGAAATCTCTTTCTACGAAGAGAAAGGCCTGCCAATGCCCGACCTCTGCCCGGCGTGCCGCCACCGCCAGCGGATGGCCCTGCGCAATGAGCGCAGGCTCTACAAGCGCACATGCGCAAAATGCAACAAAGACATGCTCTCGACCTATCCTGAGGACGCCCCCTACACCATCTACTGTCAGAAGTGCTTCTGGGAGCATATTGGATAGAGCATCCTTCTCTTCTGGAAACAGAATCTCATTCTGATGTTTTTGCTGTGGCAGGCGCTGTAGGGATCGAACCTACGACCTTCGGTTTTGTCCCCATTTCGCTCGCTTTGCTCGCTCCAGGGGATCGCATGCTCTCGGCTTCACGCTGCGCTTCACTTGCGCTCAGCACGAGATCATCCGAGAGACCTTCGGTTATACTTGTTATTGGCAGGCGCTGTAGGGATCGAACCTACGACCTTCGGTTTTGGAGACCGACGCTCTACCGACTGAGCTAAGCGCCTTTAACTGCACTATTCTATCGGATATCTCCCCAGGAGAGAATACGTGATCCACAGTTTGGATGCACACACGGGCATACTCATTGGTTGATCATGATCATGATCATGAGATGATCACCGTAGGGAAAGAGAAAAAAATGCACTACGCAAGAACATGCTCATGAACAAGATCAGCACATGCTCATTCAATTGAAATCATGCGAATGACACCGACGCGCACCCGGCGCACCTGTAATTTTTCGAGCCCTTACTGAACAATAAAATATGGTTCCTGCCACAGCGAGTGCTCAACAGCTCCTGTGGATTCTGCAACAATGATGCGTGTACATGAGCATGCTCATTCTCCACAATGATCACGATCATCCATTGCGAGATAAATGAGCATGATCAGAGCATGATCAGAGTATATTCCCTCCCATTCTATGCCGACATTCCTCTCCATTAAAGAAGCAGCCAGGCGGGCTGAGAAAGCAGAGATCACTGTCCGCAGGTTCGTGCAATCCATCGTGAAAAAACAGACCAGCTCCTCGCAGCGCAAGCACATTCAGCCCACACCGGCAGAAGTGCGAACCCTGAAGAAGCAAAAACGTCCCTTCTCCTGGAAAATCTCGGAAGAGCTGATTTTGCAGCAGTTCCTGCGCAATACCACCCTGCAAGTTGCTGCAAAAACACAGGAGAAAACAAAGGAGGACTCCGCACTCTTCTCTCTCCTGCAGAGCGAGCTTGAGAGTAAGAAAGAACAGATGAAAGTGAAAGACGATCAGATACAGGCCCTCACAGAAATCGTGCATTCGCTCAACGAGAGAATGCGAGAGGGGAACGTACTCATGGCCTCACTCCAGAAGCACCTGGCGCTGCCTGCCGGAACGGATGCCGTTCACCTAGACAGGCGAGAAGGGGATAGTGAAAAGGATGAGAAGCAACCAAAGAAAACCTGGATAGAACGCCTGTTTGGTTAGCGTTTTCTGTACTTCACAGGACCTCTCTTCCGCTTCTTCGCAAGCAGCTCCACGGCTTTCTCAAACGTCACGTCCTCTGGCGTGAGCTTCTTTCCGAGGGATGCATTCGTCTTCCCATCGGTCACATAGGGGCCATAGCGGCCGTCTTTCACCTGAATTTCCCCTCCGGTCTCGGGATCCTTCCCAAGAATCTTCAGGGGCTCTGCAGCCTTCTTGGCTTTCTCACGTCCCTCTTGAATGATCTGCTTTGCCTCTTCAAGTGAAAGGGAATAGGGATCCGCATCTTTGGGAAGCGACACTGTCGTTTTCCCCAACCGAAGGTAGGGCCCGAAACGACCGGTATTCACTTCCAGTTTTTCCCCTTCCATCCTCCCAAGTTCCCTCGGGAGCTCAAACAGCTTGAGGGCCTGCTCCAGCATTATTTCTTCCTTCGGAACACTCTTCGGGAGAGAAGCACTTTTGGGTTTCACTTTCTTCTTCTTCTCTTCTTCTGAGAGATCTTCCAGCCTGCCAAGCTGCACGTACGGACCAAAGCGCCCAGTGCGGACAACTACCCTCAGACCTGTTTTTGGGTCCGTACCGAGCTCCCTTTCCTGCATGACATCCTCTTTCCTTACTTCTGCGTTCTTCTTCTCCACCAGTGCCTGGAAGGGGTTGTAAAAACCCCTGAGAAACACATTGCGCTTCTGGCTGCCCTCTGCGATGTCATCGAGGGATTGCTCCATCTTTGCCGTAAATTTGAGGTTCACAATATCGCTGAAATGATCGGCGAGAAGATCTGTGACTGTGAAGGCAATCTCCTGTGGCACAAGTTGTTTGCCATCCTTTGTAATGTAACCACGTTGCTGGATGGTGCTGATGGTTGGTGCGTACGTACTTGGTCTGCCTATGCCTTCCTCCTCCAGTTTCTTCACAAGACTCGCTTCGGTGTAGCGGGGTGGTGGCTTGGTGAAGTGCTGCTCTGGTGTTATCTCCTCGCACGTGAGTTTCTGCCCTTCGGAAAGTGGGGGGAGTATTTTCTCTCCATTCGCTTCCTCCTCTCCGCCATTGCGGTCTGCCGCTTCTGATTCGTCGTGACCCTCCCGGTACACACGGAAATACCCATCGAAGAGAACAGTCTGCCCTGTGGCGCGGAACGTGTACTTGCCAGTTTCGATATCGGCCCCTACGCGCTTGAGTTCGGCAGCAGCCATCTGTGTGGCAACCGTGCGATTCCAGATGAGTGTGTAGAGCTTGAGCTGCTGGTGGTCGAGTACATCCTTGAGAGATTCTGGTGTGCGGGAAATTTCTGTGGGACGGATGGCTTCATGCGCCTCCTGCGCTGTTTTGCTCTTCGTTTTATACCGCCGCGGTTCAGTGAGCACATACTCACGGCCGTAGAGTTTCTCGATGGTTTGCGCCGCATCGGAAAGCGCCTTCTGGCTCAGATTGACACTGTCGGTGCGCATGTAGGTAATGAGACCGGACTGCCCCTGCCCCTTCCCAAGACTCACTCCCTCGTAGAGTTGCTGTGCCACCACCATTGTCTGCTTTACAGAAAATCCCAGTTTGCGCCCTGCCTCCTGCTGCAGAGTGGAAGTGGTGAACGGCGGGGGTGGTGTTTTTTTGAGTTCTTTCTCCTCCACAGAGGCAACCACAAAATCATTCTTACCCTTGATGCCTGCCAGCACAGCATCTGTTTCTTCTTTGGAAGAAGGAACGAATTTCTTCCCTTCCCTCTGCTTCAGCTCCGACGAGAAACGTTCTCCCTTCTCTGTCGCAAGATTCGCCTCCACTGTCCAGTACTCCTGCGACTTGAATGCCTGAATCTCCCGCTCACGATCGACAATGATGCGCACTGCGACAGATTGCACACGCCCCGCAGAGAGCCCGCGGTACACTTTCTTCCAGAGAAAAGGGGAGAGGGTATACCCGACGAGACGGTCGAGGATGCGACGAGCTTGCTGCGCTTCAATGAGATCCTCATCGAGCCCTCTTGGATGCTGCACAGCCTCCGCGATGGCAGTTTCGGTGATTTCATGGAAAACAATGCGCTTCACTTTCTGGTGCGCTTTGCACCTGAGCACCTCAGTGAGGTGCCAGCCGATAGCTTCACCTTCACGGTCTTCGTCTGTTGCTATCCAAAGTTCATCGCACTCATCCAGCACCTTCTGCAGGTTCTTCACCACTGTCACTTTGTCCTTAGGCACCTCATATACCGCTTCAAAACCGTCCTCTATGTTCACTGCAATAGAATTGCTCGGCAGGTCGCGCACATGCCCCATACTGGCGTGCACATCGTAATCCTTCCCTAAAAATCTCTTAATGGTTTTCGCCTTGGTCGGGCTCTCGACAATAACGAGATGCTTCGGCATGGGCCAGAGACTAGTGGTCGCATGAAGAGGTTGTCAAAGAGTGTCTCAGTATTTTTCCCGGGCATGCAGAGGCTGATGCGTGAAAGGACAGGTATGGAAAAGAGAAAGTGGAAACAAAAAAAATGGACAATCGAAAGGCAGATCCTCTCTCCCATGGGATATTTTTCCCCTTCAGAGAGCACATCCGCATACGAGGCACTATGACCGGAATAAGGCCAAAACTAGCCAGAATGTACAGAATTCCTGACTACCTTTCGTGCTCAGGCTTCTTGGCTTTTCCTAGCCACTTTTTCGAAAGAAAGCCAAAAAACAGGGGCTGATAATACACTTTTTGGCTTGCGCAAGCGCATCTGCAGCGTACCATGACTGTCGTCATATTCTTTTCCCCCCCTGCGATATGACCAAGCAAGATCTGATCAATGCGATCGCAGATGCTTCCGGCATCACCAAGCGTGCTGCCGCTGATGCATTGGACGCTTTGATTTCCACCATCACCAAGCAGCTCAAGAAGGGTGAATCGGTGACCATCACCGGGTTTGGTACCTTCAAGGTATCCAACCGCAAAGCTCGCACTGGCGTGAATCCTCGCAATCCGAGCCAGCGCATTTCTATCCCTGCCATGAAGGTCCCATCCTTCAAGGCTGGTAAGACGCTCAAGGACGCTGTGCGATAAGACTTTCTCAATGCTACGTGAAGAAGCCTCCGTAAACCGGAGGCTTTTTTGCGTAAAGAAGTTTCCGTGAGAGCCCTGGGCTGCTACGCTCTGCTCTCGATGGATACAGCACTCATTCAAACCACCCTCAAAGAACTCCTCGAGAGACTTGATCTCCCATTCAGTGCCATACAACTCTCTGAGGAGGAAGACATTGTGCGTGCGGAGATTACATCAGAGAAAGCCAATAAAATTATTGGATGGCATGGGGAAACTCTGAATTCTATTCAGCACCTCCTCAAAGCCATCATCCGCTCCAAGGAGAAGATGGACCGCAGCCCTTTCATTGTGGTGGATGTCGATGGATACCGCCGAATGCAGGAAGACAAGGTGCGAAAGATCGCAGAGCAGAAAGCAGACTTCGTCCGGCGAACAGGGACCCGTGTCGCACTCGCACCCATGAGCCCGTACTTCCGCCGCATAGTGCATCTGCATATCGCCAACACTCCCGAGCTGCAGGACCTCACAACAGAGAGCACGGGAGAAGGGGACTATCGGCAAATCGTGCTCCGGCTGAAAAAAGAGGGGAATGTGCGTGCAGCAGCTGACGCAGGTGAAGAGCTCTCTCCGGTGATTGAGGAGGACAACGGACTGGAGAATCTGGATATCTAGCTCCGTAGCTGATTAGCTTCATTAGCTGCATTAGGGATTCGGATTTTGGATCTAACACCTTGTTACTTCCCTAATAAAGCTATAAACCTAACAGGCTAAGAAGCTACTCACGAGAAATGTCTTTCCACTGCTCGAGAAGTTCCCGCTCTTTCCTGCTGAGTTTTTTGGGAACCTCCACATGTGCCGTCACGTAGTGATCGCCTGTGCGGCTCGTAGTACCCGCTACAGGCATGCCCTTGTCCTTCAGGCGAAATACTTGCCCTGGCTGCGTGCCCTGCGGAATCTTGAGTTCCACCGCCCCGTAGACCGTCTCCACGTGAACCTGGGTCCCAAGAATAGCATCCAGAGCAGAGAGAGTGATCTCGCTGTGGATGTCATCCCCCTCGCGCACAAAACGCTTGTCTGGCTTCACTGCTATACGTACAAACAAATCGCCTGATTCCGCCCCCTGTCTCCCCACATTGCCTTCGCCACGAACACGGAGCGTCTGGCCGTCGTGAATGCCGGCAGGAACCCGCACCGTCACCGTTGCCTTCTCCTCCCTGCGCCCTTCGCCGCCGCAGGACACACACGCTTGTTCCGGCACTTCGCCGGAGGCATTGCAGCGCGTGCAGGCAAAACGCTGCGCAATGGTACCGAAGAACGACTGCTGCTGGCGCGTGATCTGTCCCGTTCCACCGCAGTCCGGACAGGAAACTATCCGTGCACCCTTCGCGGTGCCTGCCCCATCACATTCCTTGCACCGCACCATCTTGTTCAGATGTATTTCGCGCTGCGCACCGGCCACTGCATCCTGAAAATCAGCAGTCAGTTGAATCTCTATATCCTCGCCACGTTTACTGGGCTTGCGACGGGCACCGCCTCCTCCCCGGAAGAAATTTTCAAAAATATCTGCGAAACCGGAGAAGTCTCCACCAAATCCTGAGAATCCCTCAAATCCTCCTCCCATTCCCGGACCACTTGTGGTGCCGAACTGATCATACATCTGCTTCTTCTGCGGATCACCCAGCACCTCGTAGGCCTCGTTGACCTCTTTAAACCGCTGCTCAGCGCTTTTATCTCCTTTATGCTTATCCGGGTGCAGCTCCTTACTGAGGCGTCTGTACGCTTTTTTCACTTCCTCTATAGTGGCCCCGCGGCTCAAGCCGAGAACTTGGTAATAATCTTTTGTCACTGGCTTCAAAGCTTAGCGAAACCCTCTCTGGCAATGAAGGAGGAAAACTGATATAATATTTTGATGGCTTTGCGTCACAAACCACAGATACACCGCATTCTACGATGGCTCACCATCGGGCTCGGAGCGAGCTCGTTCGCCCTCATCATGTATGCATTTACTGCCCCCACAGGAGAGAGCCTGGAAGGGAGACTCCTCCCAAGCCACCTGCGAAAAGAGCAGGAATGGGTGACAATCTCAGCAGATCAAGTGCGGCAGGGAGTGACGCTTCCCTCACATTCCAACGTCATCATCCACATTCCGGAAGAAGTGACGCGCATTACCCGGCGAACGCTCTTCGGCCGAAAAGGCGACCAGATAAAGTACTGGGGCTACTGTTTCCCGGAGGATTACGACCAGGCACAAGCACTCAGGCGACGCGGCTTCCCGGGTGTGCTCTTTCTCTCCGAGAAAGAACAGGAGGAACGAGAGACATTCCAGCTCAAAAACCGGAAAGAATCGTTCTCGGTTACAGAGGATCTCGATGAAGATGAATTGAACCGTACGCGGGCGGTGCGAGGAACAATACGCCACCAGATGGAGATCTTTACGGGCGGGCAGTCGTGCTACATCATGACAGAAGAACCGCTCCCCATCGGCACAGACAATGACGGTGACGGTGTGAACATCGCAGTGGAAAGAGACTATGGATCAGACCCGAACAACGCGGATTCCGATGGTGACGGCATACGCGACGGTCTGGAAATCTTCCAGTTGCTCTCCATGCCTACCCGAAGAGACACCGATGGAGACGGCCTCATCGATGGCATAGAAGATGCTGACCGCAACGGACGCGTCGATGAAAGAACAGAAACGAACCCGCGTGAATGGGACAGCGACCGCGATGGTCTGTGTGATGGTCTCTGTCTGGTGAATAAGGGATCCGAACTCCGTGGAGAAGACAAGAACCTCAATGGAATACTCGACAAAGACGAAACAGACCCCCGAAAGAAGGATACGGATGGCGATGGAATTCTAGATGAACAGGAGTACTTCAACTGCCTGCTCAGAAAAGGAAAGAATTGCTAAAATGTACATTTTCCTGTACAATACTCTGATGCGCTCATCCAAAATCATCTTCATTGGCATCATTGCCGGCATCATGCTCCCCCTGCAGGGGATCGCATACTTCACACCGGAGGATGTGCTCCTCAGTAAGGAGTTCTTCCTGCCGCCCACAGCACGGGAAGGGGAAGACCGCATAGAACGGCAAGTCACAACGAGCACTGAACGCCGTGAGCGTGAGCAGGATATCATCTTCGATGCCCAACATGTCGCGGAACTGCGGGAATTGGGCGACACCGATCTCCTTGGGGAAACATTGAACAGCGATGAGACACTGCGGGCCGCCGCACCCGGTACTATCAATGTACTCGGCGGACTCGATGCCAGTGATTTGGAACTTCTGCAGACAATACAGCTCCTGCAGAGCCGTGAAAACCGCCTGCTCAATCGGGTGAATACAAACCAGCAGGTGCTCCAGTACTACGGCAACCAGCCGAATGTCCTCCATGGGGGCGCACCCTTACTCGCTCCTACAGGAGCCGGAGGGATACTCGCAGCAGTCACCATGGTCGGCGCTGTCCTCTGGACACTGCGCCGTGCCCACAAAGCAGAGCGCGCGGCCAGGGCAAGTGCCTAAGAGGAAGATCCAAGATACAAATCACAAGATGCAAATAAAAAACAAGGAACAGAATCCAAGTTCCAGAAGAAGGTTCGAGTTACAAACCACCTTGGGATTTGGATATGTTGGAGGTTGGATGTTGTTTGGAACAACTTGTAATTTGTATCTTGGATCTTGTGGGACAGGTGGCTCACCGCAGGCGTGCGAAGTGGCATGAGTACCTCATCCAAAGAAAAATGAATACGTCTGCAGGGCCATTACGGCTGCGGTCACGAGAAATCCTACGAAAGAAATTGCCATGCTGCCATAGCGCCCCGTCCGGCGGCACAACGTCGCGCAGGAGAGATTGATGAGGATGAACACGCAGAGGATGACGGCGCTCGTCGCCTGCGCAAGTTGGACGATTGGAAATGCGAGGGCGAGAATGAGAATAAGCACCACAACGACGATCGTGGAGAACACCGGCGTCTGTGTCCGTGCATTGACCGCACTGAATACGGAAGGCAACCATCCTGCTTTGCTTAAGCCGTAGAACATGCGCGACGCCATGATCATCTGCACCACGAGTCCGTTGAGCACCGCAAGGAGACCGATTGTCGTGATGAGGACGGGCTTTGCACCCGTGCTGTGCTCGTAGAGGAGCGCGAGCGGCGCGTCGCTCTGAGAGAGAACATCAGCCGGGAGTGTGAGCACGGCAAGCAGCGCGAGCATGCAGTACAGAATGGTGACTACCAAAATGGCAAGACCGATGGCGCGCGGCATGACATGCACGGGGTCTTTCACTTCTTCGGCGACGTTCACCATATCTTCAAATCCTATGAACGCGAAGAACGAGAGGAATGCGCCGGACAAAATCCCTTTCCAAACTGAAATGTCGGAAGAGGGGATCATCTCCGGGAACCGGGAGGGGAGCATCGCGATATTGTCCCACGTCACACCAATGATGATGAGGAGCCCCACCACCTCCACCACTGTGACGACTGCGACTGCGAGGGCCGATTCTTTGATACCCCATATGGCGAGCAGCCCCATGAGAACAGTGATGGTGATGATGATGACGGGAGCCGGCACGGAGAAGAACACCTGGAAGTACCCAACGAAGCCGTGGATGATGGCACCGGCGGAAATGATTCCGGCAACGGCGACCGACAGCCCGACAAGCAGGGAGAGCCACCGTACACCGAATGCCTCGAAAATGTACCGGGCTTCTCCGCTGCTCACCGGAAAGCGCGACGAGAGGACGGCAAAGGAGTACCCCGTGAGAGCCGAGAGGACCGCAGAGACCAGAAACGCCACGGGCGTGTGCATGCCCGACATGCCGGCAACCTTGCCGATGAGTGCGTAGATGCCCGCCCCCATGATGGTGCCGACGCCGTAGAACACGAGGAGAGGCAGATTGAGGGAGCGGCGGAGAGTGGGGGTGGCGGGCATGTATGCTAAAAAGGAAGAAACAATCTGAGTATACAGGATGTTTGGTTTGGAGCGTGCGAGCAGAATGGAACCGCCATCCCCATCTTGGAAGGCTGGCATACCAACTGCTATACAACGCCCGCTTGAAAGATCCAAGATACAAATTACAAGATGCAAATAAGAAACAAAGTACAGACTCCAATCCGCAACAAATCCTCAAATGGCAAACCTCCTTTGAATCTGGATTGAATGTTGGATGTTGTTTGGAACAACTTGTTATTTGTATCTTGGATCTCGTAGATAGTGTTCTTCTCCTCCCCCATAGGATCTCCTCTATTTGTCTCCGCAGGGATCTGCTAGGGTGGGCATCCTGATGCCTGAGGACGTTTCCCTGACCGGAAAGAGGTGGCTGCCTCCTGAAAAGAGCGGCCAGACTGCGGGCGACGCCATTGCGTATCTGCTCCACTCTCGGAAGCTCGATATTTCCGTTTCCCCCCCTGTCTTCCCACACATGGAACAGGCGGTGGAACGTATCTTTGCGGCAGTGAAACGCAGAGAACGCATTGCTATCTTTGGCGACTACGACTGCGACGGCATCACTGCAACCGCACAGCTGGTTCGCTTCTTCCGGCGAAGAGGACTAGATCCTCTCATCCGTCTCCCTCACCGCGTGCACGACGGGTACGGCCTGAACACGGCCATCGTGGAAGAATTCCATAGGGCAGGAATACAACTCCTCATTACTGTGGACAACGGCATCTCTGCGGTACAGGAAATTGCGCTCGCGAAGCAGTACGGGATGGAAACGATTGTGACAGACCACCACACCGTGGGAACAGAAATCCCTCCGGCAAGCATCATTCTGCACCCGGAACTTGCCGGGTGTCCCGGGCCGCACCCTTCCGGTGCAGGCGTAGTGTTCCTCCTTCTCCAGGCACTGGAGAAAGGCACATGGGAAGAAGAGCCCATCGATCTTGTCCTCGCCATGTGCGGCACTGTCGCCGATCTTGTGGAATTGCGTGGGTACAACCGCCAGCTTGTACGGGAAGGGCTCACAGCACTCCGGAACCTCTCCGCAGGGCCACTCATGCTCCTGCGGGAGTATACAGGGACCCGTACGAGCACAGATGTCGCTTTCCGGCTTGCACCACGCATAAATGCAGCAGGACGCTTGGGGGACCCTCTGCTGGCCCTCCAGGCCCTCCTGGAAGGAGGGGAGGCCATCGGGGAACTCGATGCACTTAATACGAGCCGTCAGCAGCAGACACAGGACCTCTACAGAGAGATACGACATTCCCTCGATGAGAGCTCACCGTTGCTTTTCTCGGCGGATACAACATATCCACACGGACTCATTGGCCTCATTGCCGGCAAGCTCACTGAAGCAACCGGAAAGCCCAGTTGTATCGTGACTGTGAGCGGTGATGAGTGCATTGCTTCTCTGCGCAGCCCCCCTTGCTACCACATTACACAGGGGCTCGTACGTTGCTCGGAGTTGCTCTCACGCTTTGGGGGACATGCATGCGCTGCAGGGTGCAACTTTCCCCTGCGGAACATGACGGCATTTGAACGGCAGCTCACATCCGACATTGCGCAGCACACGCAAAAACAAGATCTCCAACCGTTCCTCCAGGTCGATGCAACGATCCCACCGGCAGACATCACCCTGGATCTCTGTGCCGCACTGGAAACGCTGGAACCGTTTGGAGCGGGGAACCCTGAGCCACGCTTTCTCCTTGAGGGGGTGCACCTTGAGGGAGCACGCACCGTCGGTGCAGAGAACACTCATTTGCAATGTTCTGTTGCCGGGAGAAAATCCATTGGATTTCACCTCGCCCCATTGCTCAGTAAGCTTGATGCGCCACTCGATGTGCTCTGCCGTCTGCAGATAGACAGCTGGAATGGGTACAGGCAGCCGCAACTCATCATTGATGATGTGCGTGTAACAAAAAGAGCACCTGTGAGCTTGTAGTTTGTAGCCGGTAGTTTGTAGGAAGCTTTAAAACCTAAAACTATCAAACTTCATACATCCTTTCATCTTCAATAGAGACCTTAAAACTTGCGACAAGCTACAAACTACCGGCTACAAGCTCGTCATCACACAGGCACCAGGTTTCCCTCCATTTGGAATACTGTCGTCACGCTCTCATCGAGGGCTGCAGCGATCTTGTATGCCAGCAGCACTGAAGGATTCGTCTGGCCGCGTTCTATGCTCATAATTGTCTGACGACTCACGCCGGTGCGCAGCGCGAGTTCCTCCTGCGTCATGCCTCTATCGAAACGCAGCTTGCGAATAGTGTTTTTGAGAACGGGACCAGCCATGGGAGTGGGGAAGAATTCAGTAACAGGTTCGGGAATACTACTGACACTTCGGAAATGTTCAAGCAGAAAAATAAAGACTTAGAAATTTCTTGAGCAAAATCATATGCCCCGCGCAAGCAAGAGCACACTTATTACAACAAGATACCAGGAAAACCACGCAAGACTGTGCTGTGTGACAAAAGAACGCAGGAAGCGAATAGCGAGAATACTCGCAACGAAAGAGCTCACAAATCCGACAACTATGATCCCCGCAGCGGGCAATGCCACTGTACCTGCAAGAAGATGCCACAGGGAAACTCCTGTTGCTCCTGCGATGATAGGAACCGCGAGGAGGAAAGAAAAATCGAGAGCGTCTCTCCTTGTCGTATGGAACAGGCGGGCAGCGGAAATGGTGCACCCCGAACGCGAGAGACCCGGCACAAGCGCACATGCCTGCGCAAGACCGATGACGAGAGCCCGGCTCCCGGTGAGATGTTCCGCCTGCCGGCTCTGTTCCGAACGTTCCCCCAGCAGAAGCACAGCGGCAGTAACGAGGAATGCGAGAACCACAGCCAGAGGCGAACTCAGTTTCTGTGCGATCACATCCTCAAAAGCGAGCCCCGCAAGAGCCCCCGGAACAGTGGCGATGATCAGTAAGATGAGCAGGCGCCGGTACGTTGCATCTCCTGTGAAAGGGGAGAGAAGGAGCTTCCTCCACTCCGTGAAATAGCAGAGAACAAGCGCAAGGAGCGTGCCTGCATGGAGGAGCACATTGAATCCCAGCATGCTCAGCGGATCAATCTCCATATCAAAGAAGGACTCAGCGAGAATCAGATGCCCGGAACTGGAGACAGGCAGGAGCTCCGTGAGCCCCTGCAGCACGCCGAGGATAAAGGCCTGGAGAGATGTCATCTACGAGCGTTCCCTTGCCTCCAGCATACTGCGAACTTGCCCGACTGTCTTACAGTTTTCCACCTCAATCACCATCATCTCGCTCAGTACAGACAGAGCTCCATTTTTAATGGCACTGTTCCCTGTTGTAAATGATGAAAATCCTGCACAATGCCGTGGCCCTAATCCATGGACTACCTCTCCCTTCTACTGCACATCGATGAGTCTCTCCAGGTTGCCGTAGAGAACTATGGCCCTCTGCTCTACGCCATCCTCTTTCTCATCATTCTCTGTGAAACAGGCCTGGTCGTGACGCCGTTCCTGCCCGGGGATTCACTCCTCTTCGCCACCGGCGCCATTGCCGCACTGGGCGACCTGGATATCATTTTTCTCTGGTTGCTCTTATGTACAGCAGCTATTGTTGGCGACTCCATAAACTACGCGGCTGGCAGCTGGTTCGGCGAACGTATTTTCAATGGGAAGATTCCTTTCCTCAAACCGGCATACCTTGAACGCACACACTCGTTCTTTGCACGTTATGGCGCGAAGACCATTGTGTTGGCCCGCTTTGTACCCATTGTCCGGACCATTGCCCCCTTCGTCGCCGGTGCAGGCACGATGCACTACCGTACTTTCCTGACTTTCAATGTCGCCGGCAGTCTCCTGTGGGTGACACTCTTCCTCCTCGGTGGGTATTACTTCGGACAAATCGAATTAGTAAAAAACAACTTTGAGGCGGTCATCTTCATCATCATCGCGCTTTCACTCGTTCCTCCTTTTGTGGAATGGTGGAGAGAGAAGAGGAAAGCAAAGAAAGCCCTCTCCCCATAATCCACAACCTCCAAGCATCTTCCGCAACAATCGAGATTTGCACAACAGCAAGGGCATTCTGTACGATAGACTCTAATGACCCCTTCGCCGTTCCACGGAATCTTCAGCGCATTCGCTGAACCGGGAACTCCCTCCCCAGGCAATTTGCCTTCAAACCTCACTCTCGACGAGGGACTTCCGCAACCAAGCGGGACTCCTTCTCCTCTCCCTCCACCGAAGCAAACTGGCCAGATTACGGTGGATATCTACGAACTGGATAACTACTACATTATCCGCTCACCCATTGCGGGTGTGCGGCTGACTGATCTTGATATAGAGGTGGACGGAAAAGTGGTGACCATCCGCGGGCGGCGCACACTGAGTGATACGGTTCCGGATGGCCAATACTACGTCCAGGAATGCTTCTGGGGAGAATTCAGCAGGAGCGTCACCCTGCCCACTACCATCGACCCTAAAAAAGTGAAAGCGACATTCAGTAAAGACAGCATCTTGAAAATTCTCATCCCCAAGGAGGAGAAGGTGAAAATCATCCGCATCAATGAGGGGACGTGAGTGCTGAGCTTATTAGCTTCTTTAGCTGATTAGCTTGTTAGGTTTATAGCTTCATTAGCTTCACTAGAAAAACACCAAGGTACCAGGTTCAAAAATCCAAAACCCTAAAGAAGCTAATAAGCTACTTTTTTATTTTCTCCGTCCTCTTTGCTGCCGCCTGCTTGGCTGCACGCGAGCGGGCTGCACGTACCTTGAGACGTGCAGACATTTCTTCCTGAATACCCAGGAGTGTGGCCACCACATCCTCGCCACCCATGTACCGTGGATCTGCTTCATCGAGAAGAACAGCGAACTGGCGGAGACACTGCTTTGCCTCCTTCGCCTGGCCCTCGCTGCGAATGCCCCCCTGGAGAAACCCTATGAGTTCCATCTGCATAAGGTAAAGATTCTGCACTGTTGCAAGACCGGATGCCTGTTTGGTGTTTGCCATACTATTTGTGTGTGGAGAGATAGTTCGCTATATATTTTAATAACTTTTGAACAATTTGTCAAATTTCTATTACAGACTCTCTCTGCGTGCTACAGTAGCAAATGCAGATTTTGCTGTTGATACGCCCATAATCCCATGAAAATCACTCAGGCGATTCTCCCCGTTGCGGGACTCGGCACCCGCTTCCTTCCGTGGACAAAAGCCGTCCCGAAAGAGCTGCTGCCCCTCGGCAACCAGCCGATCATCGCGCATCTCGTCCACGAATGTTTGGATGTGGGCATCACCGATATTTGTTTTGTCATCAGCAAGGGGAAAGAAGCCATCCCCCAGTACTTTAAAATTGACCCGGCACTCGAAGAGGAGCTGAAGAAGCGCGGAAAGTTCCACCTTGTAAAAGAGCTGCTGCGTTACGACTCCGTGAATTTCCACACCGTCTACCAGAATGAGCAGCACGGAGATGGCCACGCTATCCTCCAGGCGGCTGACTGGGCTGGGGAGGGGACTATCGCCATCCTCTTCGGCGATGATCTTTTCACAGGAAGCAAATCGGCACTCCGGCAGCTGATAGATGCGCACAGTATGCTCACAGAAGATGAGCGCGGAGCCATTGTTGCCCTTGAGAGAATCCCGCCGGAGGACACGCTGCGCTACGGCATTGTGGACGTGGAGAAGGAACACAAGTCCTCTCCACGGCTCAAGAAAGTGAAGGGGCTTGTGGAGAAGCCAGAGCCGCAGTTTGCCCCCTCCAATCTTGGCATCGTGGGCCGCTACCTCATTCCGCGTTCCGTCATAGATGTCCTCCCGGAGGTGGAGTCCGGACATGGCGGAGAAATACGCCTGATCGATGCACTCACCCGCAAACTTGGTTCCCTCCCGATTTACGGGTACGAGTGCGAAGGCACACGCATAGACACCGGACACCCGGAGGGATACGCCAAAGCAGTGAGCATCTTCTCAGTCGAAGAAGAGGAGGAATAGCTGATTAGCTTGTTAGGTTTATAGCTTCATTAGGGATTAGGGATTTTGATCTGATACCTTGATACCTTCCTAATGAAGCTAATAAGCTAATCAACTAAAGCTAGTGCCTGATGCACTGGAAGTCACTCGGGGGAGTGCGGTAGTTCGGACGGTAGTAACTGTGGTTCTGGCAGTCAGTGGCGCTTGGAACCCGGAAGTACGGGAACTCCGCAAGGAGAAACTGCTGCTCGGCGCTTGTTCTCCTGGTACTCCCTACGTCGAGGAGTGTGTAATAGTTGTTGCGGTAGAACGGGTGTAGTGCGTATGTCACCGTCCGGCGGAAGTACGCGTTGTCATAGAGCAGGCGGCTGCGTGCCCTGTGCGAGAGCACTTGTGAGGGCTTGCGGTTGGAGCGGTCGTACGGGTGCACTCCTTCCCATGCCGCCTCCGCACGCGGTGAAAGAGGGGCGAGAAGTAGTGCAGTGACCAGGGCAAGCGAGAGCTTATGAAACATAGGAGGCATAGGCTAACCCGCTGCACTCCTGAGTCAAGAGCTGTGGGAGCTACACCGAACAAGAGATGTTTCCGGACTTGGGAGGCCGCAGCTTCTTTTCCCGCAGAGATGCACCGAACACGGTGCACGGCACGAGGAGAATGAAGAATATCCCATACCACCAGAGCGGCTTGACACCCTTTTCCAAAAACATCGTGAGAGTACCGAGGACAATCATGACCAGACCGAGTATCACTGCAACTCTTCTCCTGTTGCCCATCGCAATGAGCGCAGACACGTAGCCCCCCACCAGTGCAAAGACAAGATTGAGCGCAAGCGCCACTGCGAGAGCCCCTGCACCAAGCGGCACACCTGTGGCAGGATTCGGGAACAGCCCCGGCCAGATCTGCATGAGCACGCCGAAACTCAGCACCACCAAGATGACTGCGGTAACGTAACCGACAACCACAGCGAGGACTTTGCACTCTAGAACAGCAGACGCTTTGCGGACTGTGAAAGGACTGAGAGGCATGGGAAAAGATTAACACCACCGGAGTGTGAACACTACGGAGCAGATGGCGATCTGTTTGCAGTAATAGAGTATTTGGATTTGTTCCTTGGAATAATTGAGTACTGGAATACCAGAATACTGGAATACTACTCAATACTACATACTCAGCTATGCTGTGCGGTCAAACCGCAGCGTGCCACTTAAGTTGTCTTTGCCCGCCTTGTAGGGCTCGTTCCCAATCTGCTCGTTCACCCAGACAACGAATGCATCCTGCTGCTCCGGCTTCATGCCGTGGAATTCCTGCGAGAGCGCCTGGAATGCGGCGGGACCATCCACCTTCTTATCGGCAGCCACCTCGCTGTTTGCCTGCTTCATGGCAAGGACGAGATCGCCCATGCTCTTCTCCGCCGAAGGCGAAGGCACGTACTTCTCCTTCTCCGGTTGTGATGCCTGCTCCGTGCCTCCTTCCTGCTTCGCAACTGCAAGACCACCCTCTGTCTTCTGCCAAGTGACAGATCTGCCAGTGCCTTCCTGATCCTCGAGGCTTGCATCGAGTGCATCCCCCGTCGCGTTCTTCTCATCAAGTTTTCGCCCCATCATTTCATGAAGGCGCGTCGACATCTTAGAAAGAGATAGACCGTCCTCTGACAACTGGAGAACCCGCGGGTCCGTGATGTTCACCGTACGCCGCTCGGCAATGTTCTGTCTCCCTTCCCGATCCACATCCAGAGTTTCCTGAATAAGCATATGCACAGTATCACTCGCATGCTGCACTCTCTGAAAAAGGAATTCTTGGGTACGCTGAACTGTCTTACCTGCCCCTTCCTTCGCCTGCTTCCCGAGATCCTCCACCCTCTGAGCCAGGAGATCGACATTCTCCGCTACCAGCGTGTCGATCCCATCGAGCTTCCGCATGTTATCACCAATCATCTGGTCGATCCTATCCAGTGTCTGCCCGTGTCTCTCCGTCGGTTCCACTGACCGCTCTGCACCTGTTTCCGGCCCGCCCGCTCCCATGAAGCGGAGCATGCGCGGCTCGCAGATGCCACTCCTTTGAGTGATGAACGGGAAGATCATTTGATGTTTGGATCAGGTGCCTTGTCTGCCTCTCTCATAATTTCTTCCGGGGTTTTCTGTTTCACAGCTTTCTGCTCTGCAAACGTTTCCTCCAGCTGCGTGATCTTCTCTGCATCCATGGCATTCGTTGTCTGCTCCAACGAAGCATATGCCGTATGCACGAATTGCTTGATCTCCTTGTGCATGGCCTTTTCACTCTGCTTCATGATCTGATTGAACGTAGAGAACGCCTCCATGTAACGCCTTGCATGTGCTTTCACTTCCTCAGGCTTCTCAGCTTTCAGCCGCTCGCGCACCTTCGGCAGTTCCTTTGAAACAAGTTCCGGTTCCACCATTTGCATGATGGAGTCGTAGAGTTCCGTGCCATTGTCCGGGAGCGGCGGGAGCTCCTTCGGGAACGGCAGAACGCCACTGGGGTCTGTTTGTGTCTTGGGCATTATTTATTATATTATAGCATATTTATACTACTAAGACAATTTTGGAGGTCAACACCACTTCCTCCCCTTGGGCCTCCTAATGGGCTTATGTTCGTGCACGCGCGGCGGCGGCGCATCCGCCTCCCCGGAGACATCGCAGTTGTGTTCTGTAATGAGCTCCGCTGCGCGCCCCCGGACTGCATCGCCGAAGACCATAACAGAATTTGCAATCCTCTGCGGTCCTGCGATCTCGTAATGCGCACTGAGTGACACGCAACCTACGGTATCGAGAAGAAGATCCACAATACGGTCCCTGCTCCCACCAATAACTCTCCGCACCGCATCTGCCTGCTCCTCAACAATGTCCCATACCTCTCGTGCAACTTGCTGGAAGGCAGCATGTGATGGTTGCACGTTGATACCGGCATTCTGGATAGCCTTCGTAAGCCTGCGTGGGACTTCGCTCATAGAAGCAGGCTATGGTCTCACCACACAGAAAGCTCGTCAAAGAAGAACCCCGTGGAATGCTGATGCGAATCAGAGCTCTATAACTCCCGTCTGAGCAATTCGATCTCGTCCCTCAGATCGGCAGCCCATTCGGCTGGGCTCAGGACTGCCTTTCTGAAACAGTTCTCATAATTCACGTCTGAGCAATTCAATTTCATCCCTGAGATCGGCAGCCTTCTCGAACTCCAGGTTCTGCGAAGCAAGTTCCATCTGCTGTTCCAGTTCTTCGATGAGACGCTTCTTCTCGTCCTTGGGAATCTTCTCGTGCCTGCGCTTTGGCCGGCGGAGTTCCATCTTCCTCTGCTCTTCGGAGATATCGTGCACAGCCTTCTCGATAGATTTGGGGGTGATACCGTGCTTCTTGTTGTATGCCTCCTGGATCTCCCTACGGCGGTTCGTTTCGTCCACCGCCTGCCGCATGGCATCAGTCCACATGGGCTTCCCTGTCTTTGGATCCGGTGTGGCATACAGCGTCACATGCCCGTGCACGTTGCGCGCGCAGCGGCCGATGGTTTGAATGAGTGCGTCGCGTGAGCGGAGAAATCCCTGTTTATCGGCATCGAGAATTGCAATATAGCTTACCTCCGGAAGATCGAGCCCCTCGCGGAGGAGATTGATACCGACGATGAGATCTATCTCTCCCGTACGCAGCTGGCGGAGAATCTCTATGCGCTCGAGAGTCTCGATATCGCTGTGGAGGTACCGCACTTTGAAGTCCTGCTCCAGCAGATAGTCATTGAGCTTCTCAGACATCTTCTTGGTAAGCGTGGTGATAAGTGCGCGCTCTCCGCGCTTGATAGCCTGATTGATCTCTTCGGTAATGTCATCGATCTGGTTTTTGCTGGTTTTCACTTCCACCTTCGGATCCAGCAGCCCCGTGGGACGGATGACCTGCTCTGCAATGTACTGCTTCTTCGTGTGCTCCTTCTCGTACCTGCTCGGCGTGGCCGACACGTAGATGGCCTGGTTCACCCGCTCTTCGAACTCTCCAAATTTCAGAGGACGGTTGTCATGCGAACTCGGAAGACGGAACCCGTACTCCACGAGCGTTTGCTTGCGGCTGAAGTTTCCTTCGAACATGCCACCGATCTGCGGGACGGTGATGTGCGATTCATCCACGAAAAGGAGGAAATCTTTGGGGAAGTAATCGAGCAGCGTGCTTGGCGGCTGCCCGGGCTCCGTATTATTGAGGTACCGGACATAGTTCTCTATGCCGGTGCAGTACCCCGTCTCCCGGAGCATTTCGAGATCGTACTCCGTGCGCTGGCGCAGGCGCTCCGCCTTGGCAATCTCCCCTGCACTGAGCATCTCCTTCTCGCGCACATCGAGATCCGCAACGATCTGCGCAACAGCTCTCTCTATCTTCTCCTGTGTCGTCACGTTGTGCGAAGCGGGGAAGATGGTGATCTCATTGAGATCTGCAATGAGTTCCCCAGTGAAGCTGTCGACTTCCTGGATGGTCTCTATTTCGTCGAAGGGCATCTCGAGCCGGAAGACCGTGTCACCTCCCGGCGGAAACACTTCCACTGTGTCCCCAAGCACATGGAACATGCCTTGCTTGAATTCCATGGCACTCCGCCTGTACTGGATATCCGTGAGTCGGCGCAGGAATTTGTCTCGCTGCACGGCTTCACCCCGTGTGAGCTTGATTGCCAGTGCCTCGTAGTCTTCCACGTTGCCAAGACCGTAGATGCAGGAAACGGATGCAACGACGAGCACATCGCGCCGGGTGAGGAGATTGAAGGTGGCTGCATGGCGGTACTTGGCGATCTCTTCGTTGATGCTCGCATCCTTCTCTATGTACGTGTCTGTGGTGGGGAGGTACGCCTCCGGCTGGTAGTAGTCGTAGTAGGAGACAAAGTAAGAGACGGCGTTCCCCGGGAAGAATCCCTGGAACTCAGAGCACAGCTGCGCCGCGAGCGTCTTGTTGTGCGCGAGAACGAGGGTGGGACGCTGCACCTCATGGATGATGTTGGCCATGGTAAACGTCTTCCCTGTTCCCGTGGCACCGAGGAGTGTTTGATGCCGCTCACCCGCCTTCAGCCCTTTGAGGAGCTGCGCGATAGCCTGGGGCTGATCACCGGTGGGAGAGAAATCCGAAACAAGTTGGAATGGCTGAGCTTCTGGCATGTCGGGGGAGTATAGCCGTATCGGCTATTCCAGAACATCATTCTCCCATTCGGATTTCATTGCAGGCCATTGACATAATCAACTTATATGTTGATAATATCCGCTCGACCTTTTGCACCACCGTCTGCTCTGCATTCGCCGTCTCTCAGTGCACCTAAGCACCGGGGGACATCGTTGTGCAGAGTCCCATCATTTTTTGAGAGAGAAAGGGAAGGATATGCGAAAGAGAACGATTTGCCGGCCATGGAGTTACTATTGGAGAATCTTCCATGGCCGCGACGAAGTGATCGTCAGGCGGGAGTCGACACCTCTAACGGTTCTGACCCCTGGACAGTCGGTCAGTTATTCAACCGTCGTGCTGAAACATGTCGATGGCGGGTTTAAAGCCACTGACGGACGACGGTGGGAAGGTGCAGGGATCATGGTTTCCGAAGGCGAGATTCTTGGTCTGAGTGTCGAGTACCTCTCGCCCGGTCACCTCCATCTCTTCACTGGAAAAGGTACTTTCACTTCCTGGGTGTAGAGAGACGACTGAGGCACAACAAACCCAAACCTTCTCCCATGAATTCCTCACGGAATCCATCGGGAGAAGGTTTAGAAGACTCCCCATGAGATTGTGCGTGGAGTGGACAGAACAAGAATGGGAGATGATTACTCTACGACATTGTTCCTGCTACGATACTGCCATGATCGACCTCCAGGATCTCCGCGCCCGGCCTGCTGCTTACCAGGATGCAGCGAAGAAGAAGGGGATAGATATTTCCATCGAGGGTTTTTTGAAACTCGATGATCTGCGCAGGGAGCTCCGGCAGTTCGTGGATGACATGCGTGCGCAGAAGAACAGCGTAAGCAAGCGCATTCCAGCCATGAAGGATTCGGAGCGGACGGAGGCACTGAAAGAAATGAAGAAGCTCTCCGAGAGCCTCAAGGAAAAGGAGGAGGAACTGCGTATAGCAGAAGAAAGCTGGCAGGAGATGCAACTGCAACTCCCCGCTATCCCGCACGAGGATGTCCCCGTTGGGAAAGATGAGAGAGATAATGTGGAAGTCCGGGGGGAGGGGAGCCTGCCGAAGTTTACCTTCACACCCAAGGACCACGTTACCCTGGGTGAGGAGCTGAACATCATCGATATCCCGCGCGGCGTGAAAGTTTCCGGGACACGGAACTACTACCTGAAAGGAGATGGCGCGCGCCTGCACCACGCCGTGCTGCGCTTCACCATGGATTCCCTCGTGAGGAAGGGCTGGACTCTCTTCTCCCCGCCACTGCTCGCGACCTACGACTGCTTCATGGGCACGGGTTTCTTCCCGGGAGTGGACCAGCAGAACATCTATGCGGTCGGGGGGCAGGAGAGAAAGGATGACCCCATACAAGGCGATGGACTCCACCTCATCGGAACTTCAGAAGTGACCGTGTGCAGCTACCACAAGGATGAAGTGCTGCAGGAAAAAGATCTCCCCACACGCTACGCCGGGTACAGCACCTGCTTCCGACGCGAGGCAGGAAGTTACGGCAAGGACACCAAAGGGCTCTACCGCGTGCACCAGTTTGAGAAAGTGGAGCAGGTGGTGCTGTGCAGGGCAGACCAGAAAGAGGGGATGAAGATGTTCGAAGAAATCCGGAACAACGCGGAAGACGTGCTGAAGGCGCTCAAACTTCCATACAGGGTTCTGAACATCTGCACGGGCGACATGGGGAAGGGGAAAGTCTTCATGCAGGACATAGAGACGTGGATGCCCTCACGGAAGAGCTACGGAGAGACGCACAGCTGCAGTTACCTCGGGGACTTCCAGGCACGGAGACTTAATATAAAGTATGAGACAAAAAGTGGTGAGAAGAAGTTCGTGCACACGCTGAATAACACCTGTATTGCTTCCCCGCGCATTCTCATCCCTCTCCTGGAAATCTACCAGAATGCAGATGGGACTGTGACGATTCCGGAGGTACTGCGACCGTACATGGGTGGCCAGGAAAAAATTGGGTAACTGAGAATGCTAACACAGTTTTTTGGTTGGGATAACACCATATCACCGGAAGTGTAGGTCTTTTTGATGTTGGGCTTTTATAAGCCAAAAAAAGACCAACTGTGAAAAGCATTGCCGCTGTAGCACCCATCAGACAACATGCAGTCCCATTTCCCATTCCCCATCCACTCCATGACCACTTTTGGAACACCAGGATACGACTTTATCGAAACATCGGAAGGAAGGATTGGTGACTTCTCCTTTGTCCCTGTTGCGGAGAGAAGAGACAGGAAAGTAGCAGCCGAACAGAGACCGGTACAGCCGGAAGATCTCGCTCTTGCAAGACAGGAAACACCCGACGCTACGCGAACGCTCCTTGGGGCACAGCAGGGATAGTATCTTTCTGCAGTAGAGGCAGTGGCCGGGAGCGGGTTCTCCGCGATTGGCCTTGCACGTGATGGTGTATGCGGATGAATGTTTTTGTGGTATAATATTTCTGTAGACCCACACACATACCATGATTCTGCTCCTCTCTGGCGCATCGGAAACTGCTCGGGCACTTGTGGTAGACAAGATCCTGGACACGCACAAAGACTGGCGCCATCTCGCGCTGGAGGATTTGCGTGAGGAGGACACATGGAATGAAGAGGAGATTGGCATGGAGGAAGTCTTTGGTGTGATGATCGCCTGTGACTGCGCAAAAGATGTGCAGCAGGAAGGTTGCCATATCATCATCACCTGCCCCTCCGTGCACCTCATAGAAACGGTGCGCGACACGTTCCCTGAAAAGATTGTCACTGTGCACATGGGCGAAGAGAAGGAGGGAGAAGAAACATTCTCCCACGTGCTCAATCCGAAGACGCACTCTCTCAACGATACATGCAATTTTTTGGAAGAACTCATTGCACAATGAAGCCACTCTTCCTTATAGCCGACGATTCGGAGTCCAAGCGTGAGTTATTGGAACGTATAGTGTTAAGGAACGTCGATGTAAAAGTGCTCACCGCACGAACCACGGAAGAAGCTCATGGACTTATTGTGGAGCACGTGGAATTTGCCGGAGCATTCATAGACTATGAAATCCCTTCAGAAAACGGACCGGCCGTCATAGCACACCTCAAAAAGCACAATCCAAATTGCTGCATCGCCCTCGTCACATCGGCTGATTGCTCCCACTACAGGGAAGAAGCCGAAAGGGCAGGAGCAGAGGCTTTCGTGAGTACCGCCTGGCCACTCGATAGGGTCGAGACTGATCTCAATTTACTGCTTGCTGAATGGAAAACACAGATGCAATGAAGCCTGGAATATGGAATGTTGTATGTCGAATGTAGGGAACCCACATACGACATTCTACCTACGACATCCATACCTTGACTCTTCCGCCTAAAAGCTGAAAGCTACAATCCAAATGCCTGCACTCTGCCTCCTATGAAAATACTGTTTACCCTTCGATGGCACTCAGGGCGAGAAAGTAATCCAAGGGAATCATCTCACAGTTCCTGCTTATGAAGATATTGTTTACCCGCTTCCCCCTCGAAAGTGCCCACGGCGGTGCAGAGACACAGACAATTTCGCTCATGAAAGGATTGAAGCAGCGTGGCCACGCGGTGGCATTTTTAGGAAGTTGCCCCACACTGCTCGTTCTCTGTCAACAACACCAAATCCCCTGTGCTTCTCTCGATATCGGCCCCCCGCCGGTAAGCAAAGAAACAATCATCAGCTTCTTTTGGAGAAAGAAGAGGATGCAGCAGAAGCTTGTAAGCGCCTTCAGGGAGTTCTGTGCCCATGGTCTCGACACGGTGATAATGCTGAGCATCTCAGAAAAGCTTCTGCTTACGCGCTCCGCAGCTGAGGCAGGTATCAAGGTGTTATGGATTGAACATGATTCCATCGGCCCGTGGCTGAAGCACAACCCCTTCCTGCGTAAACTTCGCAAACAGAGCCAGTGGGCAACAACCGTGTGTGTTTCGGAACTGAGCAGGAAGCTCTACCTTGATCTTGGATGGGATCCAAAGAAGGTGATGAGTATTCCAAATGGCATCGATCCTCAGCGCTTTTCCGTGGAACCGCCGGAGAAGAAACCGTCTGATCATCCTCACATTGGCTGTGTTGCCCGCCTCTCCGAGGAGAAAGGTATAGACCTGCTCATAAAAGCAATGAAAGATCTCCCCAACACCACACTCAGCATCGTGGGAGTGGGGGAGCAGAGGGACAGCCTGGAGAAATACATTTCCAAATATGAAATGGGTTTCCGCACGAAGATTGAGTCTCGTAAAGGAAACCTGGGAGCGTTCTACCACTCTCTGGATATTCTCGTGCTTCCTTCGAAGCGCCATGACCCCTTCGGTCTTGTGGCGGCGGAAGCGATGATGCTGGGGATTCCTGTGATCGTTACTGATGTCTGCGGCATCGCTCAGCAGCTCACACACGGCAAAGATGCGATGATCGTGGAAGCAGGTTCTGTGGAAGCACTGAAAGAAACCATTTCTGAGTTGCTCATAGACGAGAACCTGCGACGGAGCATCGCTCAGGCAGGCCAGCAAAAAGCGCTCTCTGACTTCACGATGGATAGCATGATCGACCGGTACGAGGAAGTGCTGCTTCGGAAGAAATAGGTGGGTATACTCGCGGTATGCGACTACTCACCGTTGCTTCAGCCGCACTGTCCACAGCAGTTGTAGGCAGCGTTCTCCCCTCCAATCTTTCTCACGTACAGGTGCATACATTTGAGGAGCCAATCGATGCACTGAGTATAGGAGTAGTAACCGACGAGATAGACCTTTCGGTGAGTGCGAGGCTGGGGTCCACATGGGCGGAGTGGGAAGACCTCTTCATTGAGAAGGAGTTTGATCCCCTCCTGCGGGAATCGAACCTGGTGCTCTTCCCCGAACCTGTGTCGGAAATCCGTCTCCGCGGGAGGACGGACCAGTACGTACTGCATCCTATTCGTGTTTCAAAGGAACCGATCCGCTACGCGGTCGCAGCCATAGGCAGTGTGGGCAAGCCTCGCATCCTCACACGGAGACAGTGGGGCGCGGATGAAAGCCTGACCTACGTCGGCACACCGACAAGCCGCTCTGATGAACCAAGCGAACCACCGGACAACAGTGAATACAATGCCGTGCCGCAGCGTGTACTCGACTGCGAGGAGGCGCAGCGCGACTTTCCGGAAGAATTCCGCACAGAGAAAACAACTGAAAACGATCCCAGCGGTAAGGAGTATCGCTGGCCCCGGCGGTACTCACCGGAAATCCGCCAGCTGGTGGTGCACCACACAGCACAGAAAGTGGATGGTGATGCCCGCCCCGCGGTGGAACGCGTGCGTGCGCTCTACGAGTACCACACAAATGGGCGCGGGTGGGGAGACATTGGGTACCACTACGTGATTGATGGGGAGGGGCAAATCTACGAGGGACGCGCAGGCGGAGACTATGTGGTGGGCGGCCACGTGTACTGCGGCAATGTGGGAACAATCGGCATCGTGATGCTGGGGAATTTTGATGTCGAACAACCGGCACACGCGCAGACAAACAGCCTGAAGTGGCTCCTCGCCGAACTCGCGGACAGGTACGGGCTCGACCTCGAAGAACAGGCAGTCTTCCATGGAAAATCCATGCCGGTTATTGTGGGACATGGAGATCTGATTCCCACCGAGTGTCCTGGATACTATGTGCGGGAAACATTGAATACCATCCGCAGCCACGTGATTGCCGGTAATTACAGCGCAAAAATCACCTATCCGACTATTGCGAAAACAAGCGCAAAGAAACCCACCGCTTCCCGCGCAATCCTTCTGCCCGTTGGAAGTACGGAACTCACCGGAAGACCCGGAGGTCTCCTCCACGTCTCCTTGCAGTACAAACCGGCAGGCAGCATGCAGAGAAGAGGGCGCATTGCAGCAGTGAACCGCTCCAGCTCTGTGATCGGCCTCTGGCAGGAAAATGGAGGACACTACTCGGAGGTGCGTAAAGAGCTCATAGCACCGGAGAACATCCGCGGCGGAGAGGCAGAGACACTCCGCCTCCGCATACAACTCCCCCGCATCGCCGGCGTCTACACCGTGGACATCGGACCTGTGACATACGTCCTCAGGGCCGAGGGTCGCCGGGCCCCGGCTCCGAAGACCACACCCACCAGACAGTCCTACTCGCCGGAACAACGGCAGAATCTGCAGACACCCGGTTACCGCAGGATGCAGGCAGAGGAACAACCCCCTCAGAACACGCAGACACGTACGCCGGTGGGCACAGCTGGGAAGCTTTCGGATACCATCCGCATCCGCCTCAATTACACCGAAGAGAGCGCAACGGTGGAAACGAGCACCAGCCCTACTGTCAATGGAGTGCTTTTGGATGGCCGAAATTTCTCTCTCCGGAAAAAGGATTTCTCCTGTGCCCTCCTCGCAGACGGGAAAGTGATTGAATCGGGCACAGTGCGCATGGATACCAATGGCGGCATCTTCACCCTTGCAAGCTGGGAAAAGCCGGAGAACCGCTTCCGCGGTGTCCTGGAGTGCCGCGTGATGTTCGGAGAGCTCGTGCTGATCAATGAGCTCCTGCTGGAAGATTACATGGCCGGAGTGGCGGAGGAACCGGACTCAGAACTCTACGAGAAGCAGAAAGCCTTTGCCATTGCCGCACGCAGTTATGCTGCTCACTACATGGAACCGGAGAACCGCAAGTTCCCCGGCATGCCCTACGACGGGAGTGATACAGGAGCAAGTTTCCAGAACTACCAAGGATATATCTACGAGCACAGCAACCCCCGCTGGGTGCGTGCTGTGCAGGAGACAGAGGCACAGGTGCTTAAAAAGCTCAACCGCATTGTGAAGGCCGCGTACTTCAGCAGCAGCGACGGCCGCACACGTTCACCGGAAGAGAACGGTTGGAAGGACTTCCCATTCGCAGAGGTCTTCCGCAGTAAGCCAGACCCCTGGTGCAAGGGGCTATCACTCCTCGGCCACGGAGTGGGAATGTCCGGCTGCGGCGCAGAAGGACAGGCAGAGGCAGGGGAAAGCGCAGAAGAGATACTGGAGTACTACTACCCGGGAACACGCATGGAGTTATTGAGCCACTGAATTGCTCAGTGACTCAATAACTACTCTCTTTGCGATTGTTACTTTGCCTTTGCTGTACTGCTTAGCACTTTCACCGCAGCCCGCAGTGCATCGACGCGATCGGTCTTCTCCCAGCTGAACCCGGGACGGCCGAAATGACCATACACCGCTGTCTGGCGATAGATGGGCCTGCGGAGGTCCAGCGTCTTTATGATGCCTGCCGGAGTCAGATCAAATATCTGCTTCACTGCACTGGCAATGACGGAGTCTTCTGCTTTGCCGGTGCCGAATGTCGTGACATGAACAGACACAGGCTCGGGAAATCCGATGGCATACGCCAGCTGTATTTCACACTTGTTCGCAAGGCCTGCTGCCACAATATTTTTCGCAATGTAACGAGCCATGTACGCACCACTGCGGTCCTGCTTATTCGGAACCTTACCGCTGAACGCACCTCCACCATGGCGCCCCATGCCACCATAGGTGTCGACGATGATCTTGCGGCCAGTGAGGCCGGTGTCCCCATGAGGGCCACCAGTGATAAACGCGCCAGTTTCGTTCACTAGATAGCGTGTGTTTTTGTCGAGGTATTTCCCACAGACAGGCTTTATAACATGCTGTATGAGATCTGCTTTGATCTGCTCTGCAGTGATACCCCTATCGTGCTGCGCAGCAAGCACGACGGTGTCCACGCGGAGGGGGCGGTCGTCTTCACTGTATTCAATGGTGACTTGGCTCTTCCCGTCGGGACGGAGGTAGGAAAGCGTACCGTTCTTGCGTACTTCTGCCAGGCGTCTTGCGAGCCCGTGCGCAAGCGTTATTGGCAATGGCATGTACTCCTCGGTTTCGTTGCAGGCATACCCGAACATAAGACCCTGGTCCCCCGCACCCTGAGCTTTGTGTTTCCCCTGGCCTTCTTTTTCGCCTTGTGCGATATCTGCGCTCTGTTCATGAATAACATTCACCACCGAGCAGCTTTGGTAGTCGATTCCGTACTCTGCATTATCGTACCCGATCTCCTTTAAGACATTGCGCACAACCTGCTGCACATCCACATAGGTCGTGGTGGTAATTTCGCCGCCAACAACAATGAGCCCTGTCGTCGTATAGCATTCACAGCAGCAGGCGCCAGCCGGGTCGTCTGTGAGAACGGCATCGAGTATTGCATCGGAGATCTGGTCGCAGATCTTGTCCGGGTGGCCCTCGGTCACCGATTCTGAAGTAAAGAAGTAAGACATGAGAAGAGTGTGAAAAGGAATAGAAGGAACCACGCTCTCCCCGGTGAGGTGGAAGCGAGACTAAAGCTATCTTCCCCCATGCGGGGCTGGAGTTCCCACCGTTGCCCTCACGGGCGGGTTGGGGGGCATCTCAGCGGGCCAGTTCCCTCGATGCCTCTCTGGATAGAAGCGATGATTGTAAGACAAATTTACAATGCCTGGGTAGCTCGTGCAAGCGGTTGCTGCCCATTCTTTCTCTTATGTAAATCGAAGTACTGCTCACGCGTGAGTGGCTGTACCTCCAAAGAATGATTTCCTGCGTCGCCCAGCGCTGCAAACAGCCACGATCTAATACGATCCCGGTACTCTCCCTGCACATAGACAATCATAACGATACGTTGCCCAATTTGATGCGTTGCGATGCATATCTCGTAGAGAATATTCTCGGACGCACACACTCTTTCCACCTGTTCCCTTACTTGGGCAACTTTCACCAGTCGCTGCGCTTCCTGTAATTGCTCCGCACGCTGCTCCGCAAGGGAATCATACGATGACTGCGTGAGCGGTCCGACCACAAGGCGCGGGAAGCGTCGAGCAAGCGCACCGCATGCTGCTGCCAAGTGCTCCCCCTGTACCCACACATGTGCATACCCGTGCCCTGTACCATCACTCAAATTTCCCACGCTGAAGAGGGCGCCCGGAGGCAGGGTGTCTCTCGCGGCTCTCTCAATCTCCTGGAGATGCCCCGTGTAACATGCAACCGCCTCTGCACCCTGCAGTCCCTCTTCGCTGAATCCCGTTTTCGTATCGAGAATCACAGTTTCAGTGTAGTTGAAGCGCTTTAGAGAACAATAATACTCATTTTTTGGCTTCTGGAAACCATCTTTGTAAGGAAACAATACTTCACAAGAATCAAGGTACCTTCACACGACTTCGTCCGCTGCGGCGGACTACGCTGTGTCCCGCAGATGAAAGCGATTGGTGTTCAAGGAGATTCCCAGTTCTAAAGACCGGGGAGCTTCACAATTCGAAGCTCATGACCCGTCGCCCGAAGGAACGCCTGGAGCCCCTCCCGGGAAATGACGAGCGAGGCTGTATTGACGAGCGGATGCACCCGGAACGACTCCTCCCTCCAAAGATCTTCATCCATGTAAAATTCCACCGCATGCTCCGTGTCGTTGACGAGCGCAAGGATGCTCACTGCACCCGGCGTAATACCGAGATATTTCTGGAGGCGCTCAGGAGATCCGAAACCGAGCTTCTTGGCATCCAGCAGTTCCGAGAGCGCTTTGATATCCACCTGCTTCTCGTATCCCACTGTCACAAGGATGTGCCGTCTCCCTTTTTTATCCCGCAGGAAGAGATTCTTTGTATCCGCACCCGGAATACCTTCGGGAATCAGCTCCTGTGCCTGCTCGCAGGTGAAAACAGCGGGATGATCGTAGTGCCCATAGGGGATCCCATGATCCTTCAGGAATTGACGGATGTCTGGCATGGGAGAACTGTAGCAAACAAACGGGAAGAGTATAGTGCCTCCATGAAGTATGGAGCTTCTGCGGCACATCTTGCGAAGAAGATCCTCTCGCGTGTGCGGAACGTCTCAGAAGCACCAAGAAAGTTCTTTGTGCAAATCGGGGCAGGAGATGGATGGACCGAATGGAAAGGGCCGCCCGTGGGGAAAATGATCACAGGAGGGGACTCCATACACCGGCTTGTGAGCCAAGGCGGATGGGAAGGAATACTGGTAGAACCAAACCCCCATGTCTTCCAGAGACTCCGGTGGAATTACAGGCATATGAACAGCCTCATATTTGAGAACATCGCCGTAGCAGAGAGGGACGGCGTGAAAGACTTCTACATTTGCCACAAAAACACTCACCTCAGTTCTTTCTCTCTGGAACACACCCAAAAGCACGACCCGACAGGCAGAGAGGGATTCGTGGAATCAGTAGAGAAAATACGCGTGCGCTGCATGTCACTCAGCACACTGCTCCAGAAACACAATATGCATACTATTGATCTCCTGCAGATAGATGCTGAAGGGTACGACTTTATGATCCTCCAATCCCTTGATCTATTTGCGATGAAGCCACGTGCCATTCGCTATGAACACAAACACATGACGCAGGAGGAGCAAACGGCATGCAAAGCCCTGCTGGAAAAGAATGGTTACAGAGTACACCCCACGGACTTCCTCAATACTCTCGCAAGTTTGGAAGGCATGTGCGGGATTTCAGCGGATGCCCCTCCGGGAGGAAGGAAGACCAGCGCGCATACGCAAGAGCAATCTCATGCTCTATAGCGTGAGAAACACTCTCTAGAGAGCACAGATGCCTCTCTCTCCAGTCACGAAGAAACGCATGTTGAATTTCAGTAATGAAAGGTAACACCCATTCAGCGTCCTTTGCAGCCGGTGCCGCGCTGTTCCAGAATGCAGGCCAGAGAGAAGCCATTGTCTGTACCTCCTGCAAAGAAGGAGACCTCTCTATGAGCTGCATGATATTCCGCTGTGCCATTTCCAATGCATGTGTCCGCTGCACCTCCTGCATGGTGAGTGACATACTCTCAGGACGGCCACGACGAAACTGGACCAGCACGTCTGGTATGGACCCCACATCTGCTTTTCCGGCCATGCGACTCCAGAGATCATAGTCTTCTGCACTATTGCGCTCAGGTGCGTATCCTCCGAGCTGCTCTGCAGACCTCCTGCGGAACATCACGGCGCTCTGGCATGCGAGGCAGTTGTAGAAGAGGAGATGCCAGGCAATAGTCCATGGTGCCATGGGAACCGTAGAGGCCCCCAGAGAACACCCCCGCGGAACGGAGTACCACTCCCAGTTCGTACAGACGAGATTAGCCTCTGGGTGCAAGTCGAGAAAGGCAATACTCTTCTCTAATCTTGTGGGAGAGGAAAAATCATCCGCATCATTCCTGGCTATGTAGTGCCCCCGCGCTTCTGCAAGGGCCCTCATGGTTGAGCGCGTTTGACCGATAGTTTCTGTGTTGTGGAGAACGCGTATGCGCGCATCTTCCTTCGCAAACCGTTCCAAAGCTGCCGCAGTTTCATCTGTAGAGGCATCTTCGACGATCAGGAATTCAAAATCCCTGAAGCTCTGATGAAGTATGCCTGTGACAGCTTGCTCCAAATCCGGCATGCCGTTATGCACAGACATCACCACGCTCACCCGAGGAATGGCCATGCCAACAGTTCCGGGCACCACTGCCCCTTCTCTCTGGTATTTCACGGATTGTAAGCGGTTGTAAATGGGAACACGCTTCTGCATAAATTGCTCCTGCCTCCAGGCAGCAATTCCTCTCTTCCCCTGGGTCGGGCAGTCCAGGAAAGGACCGACATTGTGGCAGAGAGGTTTTCCTGCACCGGAAAAACTCAGCAAAATATCATCACAGAAATTCTGTGACCACGTTTCTTGCCTACCAAGATCGAGCAGATCCACCAGACGGAAAAACTCTTCCACATGCTCTCTTGTGAAGCAGTACACACGGTTCAAGACATCTAAAGTGCTGTTCCGGCCATGTTGTGCGTGCTGCACTCTCCCCTCTGAATAAAGTTCCCCGAACATACCGTGAAGCACGGCAGGATTCTGCCGCACCGCCTCGCAGAGAACCTGCATCTGCTCCGGACGAAGGAAAATATCGTCGTCGATGGCAAGGAAGAAATCGGCAGGCTCCTCTCGCGCAATTACAAGGCGCTCCACGACATTGCGCCTCTCTTTCGGATTCAGGATGCGCACGCGCGGGTGGCGCACCGTCAGCCACCGGCGCAAATTGCAGCGGGGATCGTTGTTGGAAACAATGATCTTCCCCACCCCGGGTGTCTGCAGGGCGGCACGAACGATGAGATCAATATTCTGCGGTCTCTTGTATGCCAAGATGATTGCCGTACACCACCCTGCAGATTCCTCCGGTATCCGTCCGCTCCGTATTTCTCTCTCATAGCGGCGAAATGCATCCAGCCACAAAAAATGGTTCTTCCATGAGATGCCTTCCGGCCTGCAAATGAGCCGCCTGGTCTTTGTGAGAGGATGCAGATGCATGCACTGGGAATTGTACAGAACAAGGCGTTCAATTGTATCCCCGCCCTCTCTGCCATACCATACTCCTCCTTGGCTCCTCTGATCTGATGAAGATTGTCTCCATAACATGGGCACGGAACGAAGTGGATATTCTGGAATCTTTTGTCCGCCACAACGCGAGCATCGTGGACCGCATGGTCATCGTGCTGCACCGGACGAAAGATAACTCTTCCACTATCCTGGAAATGCTCAGGGAAGAAGGTATGGCAATTGATATCCGTACAGAGGAGCACCCTCTGCACCACCAGACGGAGGTACTCACGGCACTCATGCATGATCTGGCACAGAACGATGCACCGGACTGGATACTCCCACTCGACGCAGACGAGTTCCTCATCTCCCCGGAGAACGCTGATCCGCGGGAAAAACTGGAAAAACTGGATCGGACTACGCCGCATCTTTTGTGTTGGCGCACGTACGTCCCCACTGAACGGGATTCCCCCACAGAACCAGATCCGGTGAGGCGCATCATCTTTAGAAAATCCTGTGAAGAGCCGCCTTTCTCCAAGGTGCTCATCCCGGGGACCCTGGCTGCAGATGACAATGTTTGCCTTGCACCCGGAAACCATAGCATTCTTCGGCATACACCCGAGGGGAAAATACCGGTGAGCGCAATGCCTGCTTCCCATCTCGCTCTGGCACATTTCCCCGTACGGAGTGAATCGCAGCTGCGGAGGAAGATTCTGCAAGGATGGCCAAGTGTCCGGGACCTGCCGACCCGCCAACCGAGAGAGGCATACCACTGGAAACAGCTTTTTCCCCGTTGCTCAGACCCTGCCCCCATCGGCAGAGAGGAACTGCAGAAGATCACCATGCAATATTCAGCCAACAGAGACACCCCTGTAGATTTGACCGTAGATCCTCTGATACGCAGATATGCCCGTATCCGCTACATACAACAGACAGTGCCGGTCCCTGTGGGAAATGCAACTACCTCCCCGCATACGCGCGTTCACCAACTCTCAGCATCGGAAACCAGAGATGCTGACCAATACCAGCGTTTCATACTCTTCTGCCACCCCAGATGCGGGTCTTCGAATCTATGCAGAATACTCTCGCAGCATGAAGATATTCACTGTGCTTCGGAAATTTTCAATGTGGGTAATGTCAACATGCAGCGCTACCTTGCTGCCACGCTCGGCATGAAACCCACATGCCTGGAAAACCACGAAACCATGCTCCAGGATTTTTTCTTCCGCTGTCATGCACATGAGAAAAAATCGGTGATCGGGTTAAAAATTCTCGACTATCAGGTACCCGAGTATCTTCAGAAGGGATGGCTACTGCAGCCTGAGCACAAGGTGATCCTCCTCTCCCGCCAGAACATGCTTGCCGCAGCACTCTCGATCCAGATTGCCTGGAGAACCGGCATTTACAATATCCGACCGAATGAGGAACTCGTTCTCCGCCGCCCATTCCGCGTCCGCAAAGAAGACATAGAACACTGGATGCGATCACAGAGGGAATGGCTGCAGGAACTGCGTTCGCTGCTCTTGGAACATGGCAAACCATTCTTTGAGTGTACCTATGAACAACTGGGGAAATCCACCATTGCAGAACTATGCCAGTTCCTCGGTTGCTCCCCTCTGGAAGAGTATGAAAACTACTTCTCGAAAATCACGCAGCCGCACCATTATGAGTACATTGAAAATCTCTCTGAAATTCTCGATGCATTCTCCTCTGAGGAATATGTTTCCATCCCCGTAACGCCACACACAAAAACTCTCTCTTCCCTGTAGCACGGTCATGCGCTACTTGCGGTATACTTGAGCCAATGCTCGCCGCGTCTTCACCATTCAGCCTCGTTCTTTTCGGCGCCTCCGGCCATCTGGCAAAACAGAAGATTTACCCGGCCCTCTATGTTCTTGCGCTCAAGAAGCGCCTGCCAAAAGAGTACTGCATTGTCGGGTTCTCCCGCTCAGAAATGGACGACAGTTCTTTCCGGGAACATGTAGCAAAAGCGGTGCGTGCCGGCATGCCGGAAGTGACTGAGAAGGCTCTCTCAGAACTTCTCAGCCACATGTACTATCAACGCGGCCAGTACGACAAAAAAGAGGACTTTATCCGATTGAATACCCGCCTCTTAAAGATTGAGAAAGGTTGGGAGAATCGCGTACGGCTTGCATACCTTTCCATCCCACCCACGGTGTTTGCGGGTGTATTACGCAACCTGTGTGCGGGGGGGATTCATACACACGAGCAAAGAGGAGACTTCCGCTGCATCATAGAGAAACCCGTTGGACATGACCTGCAGAGTGCAGAGGAAATCCAGAAGGAGCTCTCCCACTGTTTCGAGGAGAAAGAGATCTACCTGCTTGATCACTACCTTGGGAAAGAGGCTGTGCGCAACGTGTACTACCTTCGTTTCGCGAATCCCATACTGGAGCAACTCTGTAAGAACACGCTCATCCACCACGTGCAGATTTCAGCGGCAGAGTCTGCCGGGCTGGAAGGACGTACAGGGTACTTTGAGAGCACCGGTGCTCTGCGAGACATGTTCCAGTCGCATTTGCTCATGGTTGCTTCACTGCTCACTATGCGACTTGAAGGGGATGAAGCCTTCCGGACAAACCGGTTCAAAGCAATGGAGCAGTTCTACCTTCCCCCTGCCACAGACCTCAATGATATTGTGCTGCAGGGGCAGTACAGCACGGGAGAACTACTCGGTAGGCAGGTGGCCGGATACACAGAGGAGAAAGGAATTGCAGCAGATTCGCGCACCAACACATTCATTGCCTTAAAGATCCTCTCGCGCACTGCGCGGTGGCAGGGAGTTCCCTTCTATCTCCGGAGCGGCAAGCGGCTGGAAAAGAAGGAAACCCGCATAACCATCCAGTTTCAGGAGCCGCATCTGGTGGGCAAAGGATCCTCCCCCAACCGTCTCGACATCATCCTGCACGGGGAGGCAGGCATGCGCGTGTACATGCAGACGAAGCTTGGCGGCACGGAGCCGGAGTTCCGCCCTCTCATCCTGGAAGATCCGCTCGTCTGCTTCGGGGATTGTCTTCCCGAGCACGGGCTCCTGCTCCTCGAAGCCATTCACGGCAAACAGCAGTGGTACTTGTCGTTCAATGAGGTGCGGTTTGCCTGGCGGTTGCTTGACCCCATCCAGGCTCATCTTACTAAACCGAATACGCCTCTCTACACATACACTGCCGGGACAGAAGGCCCGAAAGAGGCGGGCAAATGGGTAGAGAGAGACGGTATACACTGGTTCTGACCATGGACTTCGCACACCTTGCCACCGATACCGACGGGGAGTTTTCCTCCGCAAGCGTCACTCTCCTCGAAGGACTCATGAACGCAGCGATGCTTGAAAGAGGCAACTGTATTCTTGGTCTCTCCGGCGGCTCCACGCCCAGACCTGTCTACGAGGCACTGGGGAAGAGCCAGGAAATCGACTGGCAGCACGTATGGCTCTTCCTCGTGGATGAGCGCTATGTTTCTCTGGAGGAGGACGAGAGCAATACAAAACTCATACAGGAGACACTGCTGACAAATGCCGCACTTCCCTCTATGCAGTTCAAACACCCTGCAGATCTGCCGCTTGAAAAATGGCAACAGGAATACGAAAAAACACTTGCAGATCTCCTCAAGGGGAAATGGCCGGACATCGTGATACTGGGCATGGGAGAAGACGGGCACATTGCCTCTCTCTTTCCACCGGTGTCCGAGAGGGGGATGGGACCGGAGCTTACCGTACGCACGACTACTGATCGCTTTGCAGTACATGATCGCATCAGCGTCACACTGCCTGTGCTCACCAATGCCTGCTCAAAAATCTTCCTCCTGAGAGGAAAGGAAAAGAAGAAGATATGGGAGGAAATGCTTGCAGATGATGCCGACGAACGGAGATGGCCAGCGAAAGCTATCCTTGCTTCCGGAAACGTGACGGTCGTCACTCAGTGGTGAGTTCGATCTGCTTCATGTGCTCTGTCACTTCCCCTCCAGCAACACAGAGGGCATCTATTCTATAGCTGTCGGAAAAGTCCTGTGCAGAGACCCACATCTCCGCTGCCCGCTGCATCCTCCTCTTTTTCTCCGTGGTAAGACTCAGCTCCGGACGGAAGTCCGGATCATTCTTCGAACGTGTCTTCACCTCTGCAAAGACGATGACCTTCTCAGAAGGATCGTACGCGATGAGATCAATTTCATCCCGGCCTACGCGAATGTTGCGACCGTAGATGCGGTACCCGATCGAACGCAGGTACTCCTCTGCCATACGTTCTCCTGTTCTCGCCACTGCAATACGTGGTGTGTCTTTTTCCATACAAATCTGAGTATCCTGCAAAGGTGTACAATCGTCCAGTCGAAGTACTGGATTACAAGGTGTACGTGGGTACACTCGAAGACAGTTGTTCCCTCTGATCCTATGCTCACGCAGCTTACCTCCTTTGCGACTGTCGGTCTTTCCAGTGAAAAGGTGACGGTGGAAGTAGGTGCCATCCGCGGCGAACCCAAGATGTACATCGTGGGACTCGGCGATACCGCCGTACAGGAAAGTAAGCAACGCGTGAGAATGGCTGTACGCAGCAGCGGTTACACATTGCCGACGGGGAGAAACATTACGGTGAACCTGGCACCTGCGGACCTGCGCAAGGTCGGACCGCGCTACGACCTCGCGATTGCACTCGGACTCTTGATTGTTCATGGATCAGTGAGTATCCCCGAGGAAATTCTTCATGATGCAGCGTACATAGGCGAACTCGCCTTGGACGGCGCGCTGCGGCATGTCTCGGGGGTACTCTCAACGGCTATTGCCTGCCGCGAGCATGGCATCTCCACCATCGTCGTCCCGGCGGCAAACGGCCCGGAAGCCGCACTCGTGCCCGGACTCAGAGTGATTGCTGTAGAGAACCTCTGTGAACTTATCGCTATCCTCAATGGAAAGAAAAACCCGCCTTCTATCTCCACCCCAGCGGCAGGCACCAACATGGCCCCCCTCAGAGAGAGTATTGATTTCGCCGATGTACGCGGGCAGGATCACGCAAAAAGAGCACTGGAAATTGCTGCGGCAGGCGGGCACAACGTGCTTCTCAGTGGAGCACCGGGCGCGGGGAAAACTCTCCTCGCGAAGGCATTCCGGAGCATTCTCCCTCCGCTCACTGAGGAAGAATCCATTGAAGTCACACAAATATATTCCGTGGCCAACCTTCTTCCGCATGACTTGCCTCTCATACGGCAACGACCGTTCCGGCTCGTGCACCACACAGCCAGCGGCGTGAGCATTGTCGGCGGAGGCCAGATACCGGGACCGGGAGAAATCAGCCTCGCCCATAAGGGCGTCCTCTTCTTAGATGAACTTGCCGAGTTCCCGGCTCAGGTGCTGGAAGTGCTCCGGCAGCCACTGGAAGACCGCCAGATTACCATCAGCCGCGCACAGGGCTCGGTGACATTCCCCGCCGACTTCATCATGGTTGCAGCCATGAATCCACCTAAATTCAGCAGCGGAAGAGCAGACAGAATCCACAAGCGGATCAGCGCCCCACTGCTGGATAGAATTGATCTCACCATTGCCGTCGACCCTGTGAATGTTGAAGACCTGCAGAGAGAACCGCGGGAAAACGTGGAAACCAGCGTTGTCATTCTTGACCGCGTCATCGCTGCACGGGAGAGGCAGCGACGGCGCTTCGCGAAGCTCCCCATCAACACCAACAAGGAAATGGGTGTGAAGCAGATCGACGAACTCTGCCCCCTGAATGACGGCTGCCTCGCACTCCTCAAGCAGGCTGTTCAACATCTTGGGCTCTCTGCCCGCGCCTACCACCGCACCATCAAAGTCGCACGGACCATCGCGGACCTCACCGGGGATGACGGGATTGACCAGGTGCACGTTGCCGAAGCCCTGCAGTACAGGCAGAGCATTGAGGGGTAGGGAATAGGGTTAGGGAATAGGGTTAGGGCTAGTATTTTTCTTTTCAACAATCATGAGAATCCAATCGTTTACATATATGGAGGTATGGAAACGGGGTATGGAACTAGTAGTTGAAATATATTTGCTTACAGACAAGCTCCCGCGAGAGGAAGTCTACGGTCTTTCGTCACAGCTAAGGAGGGCTTCGGTTGGGATTCTTGCGAATCTTGCTGAGGGTTTCAGTAGATCAAGTAATCCCGACAAGGCATACAAATACACTATTTCTCGCGGAGAGTGTTCTGAGGTACATGCATTGCTTCTTGTATGCGTCAGACTGCAACTCCTTTCTGAAGAAGAAGCAAAGAAGGCACTGCTCCTTAATGCTCATACAGGAAAGTTGCTTACAGGACTCATCCAGAAATATTCTTCTAATCCTAGCCCTAGCCCTAGCCCTCTAGTAATGTAGCCCTGATGCACTTTGCCGACGCCCTCACCAGAGCAACCAAAGAAAAGTCTCCCGTGTGCGTGGGGCTGGACCCCAGTGTCTCCAAACTCCCGGAGGGAATTCCACATGATGCTGCTGGCGTGCTGGAATTTTCGAAGGGGATTGTGGACGCCGTAAAGGATGTCGCAGCCTGCGTGAAGCCACAGATGGCGTACTATGAGGTGCTTGGATGGGAGGGGATGAAAATCTTCTGGGAAACATGCGCATATGCCAAGGAACAAGGACTACTGGTAATTGCTGACGGCAAAAGAAACGACATCGGCTCCACCTGTGAGGCATATGCCGACGCATATCTGAACGCACAAAGCCCTATAGATGCTCTCACAGTTTCCCCGTATCTCGGCTCAGATGGAGTAAAACCCTTCGTCGAGAGGTGCAGCAAAAACAACAAGGGGATCTTCATCCTGGTCAAAACCAGCAATCCAAGTTCCGGTGAATTGCAGGATCTCCCGACAGGAGACGAAGTGGTTCACGAGCACATGGCGCAACTTGTAGAAAGCTGGGCTGCACAAGTGCTTGGCCCGGAATCCAACTTCTCCTGCATTGGTGCAGTCGTGGGCGCCACCTATCCGGAGGAACTCAAGTACCTGCGCACACTCATGCCCCATGTGCCTATTCTCATACCCGGCTTCGGCGCACAGGGCGGCACGGCGCAGGACGTAAAATACGGCTTTGTGCCGGATGGCACCGGAGCGATTGTGAATTCCTCCCGCGGGATTATCTTCGCAAGCAAAGGGAAAGACTGGCAGGAAACAGCGCGAAAAGCTGCCCAGGAAATGGCAGCACAACTGAAAAACCTCTTCTAGGCACGGCAGTGTTTTCCTGCGTGAGCATGAGGAAAGAGCAGAGCTACGAATTGTTCGGAGATGCCTGAAAAACACTGCCGTGCCTAGTACCGCCAGACCCTCCCCTCCGCGACGGGGGCAGGGGACTCTATCCACTGGTAATCAGCGGAACCGTCTGTCCAGCGCACATCTCCGCTCTCGCTGAGAGATCCTGGAACTTCCAAATTCACCTGCAGTGTATCCCCGTGTGAAGCCTGTGAAAGGTCCACATCGCCGTAGAGATCCAGTATTCCCAGCCTCCCCAGCTCCTCGGGAATGGCAAAACAGTCGACGAGACTCAGTTCTTGGGAATCTGACTCTTCCGTGTTACAGGCGTAGCGGCGTTCTGTTCCTTCCCCCCGCAATTCCCAATTTGTGACCCGGATACCCGGCGCATTATGCACATGAAAACGGAGATGACGTACCCGGAAATCAGCCACCGGATCTTTCTCCGTCTCAAAGAGGAAAGACGCAAAATGTTTCCCGGCACCCTGGTCGAGACTTCCCGTACTGCTCAGAAGATTTTCTACCCGCGTAATGCGTGCCTGCACGGTTTGGTGCGCAGGGTAGTGCGCGCTCGCCGGAACAATCTGGTACTGCACTGTTGGATCAACTACTTCTCCGACCATCACAAACATCTTTTTCACTTTAACCCATTCTTCAGAAAAACCCCTCTCGTGAAGCCTCCTCAGTTGTGCCTGTAACACAAACGTGCTTCCTGTGCGCTCGGAAAGTATGAGACCGCTCTGTCCCGGCTCAAACGAGACAATCCATGTTTCATCGTCCCGGTCGTACACATCCAGCTTGAGTTTGGCGATTTCTTTCCCACTTCCGGTAAAGAGATAGATACCCGAGAGTGTGCGGGCTTCCCTTTCCAGAGTGACTTTGACGATGCGCAGCTCAACCGGATTCTCGCGCGTAAAAAGCTGAAAATCCGCAATGGGCCCCCTTTGGCCCACCATAAGAAAGCTGCTTTTTACAGGAACAAGACTCTCCTTTCGCGGAGAAGGGGGAAGTGGCTCCTCTTCCTCCGGCTCAGGCTCTGCTTCTTCTGAGACAACAACATCCTCACCACGCTCCGCGCGCCTGTAGTAGTTTAATTCCCCTTCATACTCCGCACGGAACGCTGCAGCCAGTCGCGCCATCTGCCCCCGCGTGAGGTAGCGGTCATATGCCAGATTCACCGGGAGGGCTGTTCTGTGGTTTTGTGCCGCCTGTACATAGATCTCAAACCACTCTGCATCCGCATCTGCATACGCGGTGTAGGCGTACAGCTCCCCCAGCATCTTCAGGGCCTCAGCATAGTTCACCGGATTCTCCGGACGGAAGAATCCATCGGGATACCCGGAAACAACACCGCGCTTCTTCGCGAGACACACGTACCTCGAGAACCAATCCTCTTCACGGACATCCGGGAAACACCCCGACGCATCGGAGAGGGAAACAACAATCCGTGGGTAACTCGCGAGAGCAATTTTGAGAAATTCCGCCCTGTTGAGGGTGCGCCGCGGCTGAAAGGTGCCATCGGGGTTCCCCTCTACGGCGCCAATAGTCGTAAGTACACTGATACCCGCCGCCTCCGCAGGCAGGAATGGGGCATCTAAGTACATCAGACTCTGGTCCCGATAGTCGAGTGCCTGTGCTCCCAGAGGAATGAGGAACGCACCGAGAGTGATGAGCAGCCGTCGCATCGGCGACAGTATAATAGTCAATACAGAAGAGAAACAGGGTTCTTCGAATCACATGATTCGACATATTTTATGCTGGTTTTTGTTTTACGGAGGCCAAAACAGTAGAATGAAATTCTATAAAAAAGGAATGGATTCATTTTTGCACGTACTCTGGTGCATTCATCGAATTTATTGGAGTAATATTCTTGGCTATTGCTATGGCCGCGACGCCAGCAGGTGGTGTTTTGGACATGGATTGTAAAGCTAATGATCTTAATGGGGAATGTCTTAAATAGTTTGTTGTGATGAAGCATCCATATCTCAATAACATAGGTTTATTTTTTCTCGTTGCTGGATTCTTCGTTGAATTTATTCCTGCAATTCCTCAAATCCTGGAATGGTTTAGTGCAAAGATTCATAAATCCAAATCCTGATTATGTAAATGGCAACTGAAGTGTTTTTCGAAGCATATGCTTCAGAGCATTTTTTCCTTGTGTCGTTTTCAAGTACTTCTCACGACGGAGCGCATCATCTTGTGAAAGATAACTTTCAATAAATATGAGTTTCCAGGGTCTCTTTATCTTCGTTGAAGTGACGCTGCCTTTGTTATGCGCGGCAATGCGCTTTTTAATATCAGTTGTATAGCCAACATACAATGAACCATCCCGTGCACTGCGGAGAACATAGACTATGAACATAGCATATGATTCTATCAGAAAGTCCCGTAGTACGCACTTCACTGCGTTACATGCAACTACAGGACACTCAGTATGCTGACTGCGGGAATTAAGTGGCCTGCCATGAAGTTGCTCGAACGAAGTGAGAGCATACTTCGTGGTGACCCCGGCGGGAATCGAACCTGCATTTGCCCCTTAGGAGAGGGCTGTTCTATCCATTGAACTACGGGGCCGCAAGGAAATGTTAAATGGAAATGCGGAAAAAGGGAAAGCGATGGCATCTTTTTCATTGATGGTACACTTTCCCCTTCCTCAATGTATTACCCGCGTTTCAGCACCACAATCTCACGCCCTTCCACAGGGAGCACTTTCACTTTGTATTCCGGCACAGCCTCCTTCCCCCTGGCACCACAGACACCCAACACCTCTGCATACGCACTTTCATCCCCGTTGGAAACAGGAATAAGAACACGGGGATCAATCTCATCTACCAGCTTCTGCACACGCTTGGGGTCGTCTGTAGGAACGACCAGCACATCTATGTCACCCAGAAGTTCCAGTTCGTAGTCGCTCCATTCCTGGAGCGGTGACGAGAGGAATCCGCAACGGACAGAATCGAGCTCCACAACATAGGAAATTTGTGCCCCTTCGTTGTGCCCGATACCCCGGATAGTCACATCCTGAATGTCATACTCACCCGGCCAGGAAATTGTTCCTTTCTGTGGGGCTTCCTCCGGCGTCCGGAAGAGCGTCACAAGCGCATCTGCCTTCTCCTGTTTCTCCGGAAAGACAACAACAGATCTGTTCCCCCATTCACAGCGGATAGCGGCGCCTTTCGGTGACTTCAGTACGAGCATGCGCAGATGATACTGGAGGCCAGTCTCCACGCAAAAGAAATTCATGACTTCCCCCTCCAACTAAAAGCCCCCTACTCCTCCTGCCCGCTGGTCTCAATTTTTTGGATCTTTGCGCCAAGACTACGCAATTTTTCATCGAGACGATCGTACCCACGTTCAATGTACCGGATATCGGTAATGGCTGTTTCTCCCTCAGCGCAGAGAGCTGCTATGACCATAGCTGCACCTGCCCGGATATCATTACTGGCAACCGTTCTCCCCCGTAGAGGTGTCGGGCCAATAATGAGAGCCTCATGTGCGTTGAGCACTTCCACGTGTGCTCCCATTTTTTCCAGCTCATACAAATATGCCATACGCCCCTCGAAGAGACGCTCAAAAATTCTGCTCACACCATGGGCTTGCGAGAGTGCCACCCCCATAGGCGCCTGGAGATCCGTAGGAAATCCAGGGAACACATTGGTTTTTATGCTCAGGGCATGGAGAGAGGAAAGTTCCCCATCGACGAAAAGCACACTATCGTCAATGTATTTGCATATGCCCCCCAGCCGCCGTACTGCATCGAGGAAAGAGAGGAGGTGTCCTGCATCTGTGCCATGCAGCCGCACCTTGCCCTTGGTCACAATAGCCGCGAGAACGAGGCAACCTGCTTCAAGGTAGTCAAACGGAACGGTGGCAGAAACACATTGCAAATCTCGCCGGCCACGAACAATAACGGTATGAGTACCTATTCCCTCTACATCCACTCCCATAGCTTGTACCAGCCTTTCCACGGCTTGCACGTGTGGTTCGGCAGCTGCGATATCGATACGCGTTTCACCGGGGAGAAGCGCGGCGGCAAGCACGGCATTCTCTGTCGCAGTGACAGAAAACTCCGGGAGGATAACATGCGCGGGTGCCAGCTCTCCTTGCAGGTGAAGGATATCTTCCGTGCTCATGTTTTCCGCTCCCAGCTGCTCCAGAGCACCAATGTGCGCACCAACGGGGCGCTTACCGAGAACACACCCCCCTGGATATGCCATCTCCACAACTCCAAAGCGGGAGAGAAGTGGGCCAAGAAGCACAATAGACCCGCGCAATTTGGAAACGAACTCCGCAGGAATGGGTTTGCTCTGCACATTGTGAGTGCGGATGCGCACAGTCCCATTCTGGAATGATGTTTCTGCCCCCAGAAAATCAAGAATGGAGAGCATAGAACGCACATCCAACAGATCCGGCACGTTGTGTAGCACCGTCTCCCCGCTGCAGAGCAGGCTCCCTGCAATCATAGGTAGAGCCGCATTCTTGGAGCCGCTTACAGTCACGTCCCCGCGCAGTGGCATACCTCCCTGTACGCTGTATCGAATGTCCATCTATGCTGAGTGAAGGAATATGAGGTGACTCATTGTAACGTGCCGGGGAAAGGGGCAACAGCCATGAGGCAACAGAAGTATCATTTCTGCTCAAAGAAGCAAGTATTAGCAGCGTTTTCGGGCGCGGAATTTCTGAAAAATCAACTCCGCAAAGAGCAGCGAAACCCCAACTGTGATGCAACTGTCAGCAACATTGAAAATGGGGAATCTGCCGATCTGGAACAAATCGGTCACAGTCCCATTGTGAAGACGATCCACAATGTTTGCGAGGCCACCTCCCAGGAGGAGCCCAAACCCCACCTGGCTTTCTGCGCTACGGGCGGTTCTCAGAGCCATCACGGCAACCGCCACTGCTGCAACCGCAATCAAAATTGGCTCCGCAAGCCCCAGTTCAAGCCCAAAAGCCACTCCCGTATTCATAGATTTCTGCAACCCAACAAACGAACCGATGAGAGCGACGCGCTCATGGAGAAAACGCTCTGTAAGCACCGCAGAGCCAATACTCCCAAGAAAACTGAGGATGAATGACCCCCAAAACAGTTGCATATGCCCCAAGCATACGCCCCTGATGCTTGCTTCGTCTCCTGAAAGGGGTACAATATACTCAACACTGATGAAGTAGAGTTTTCACTGTTTCACTTGATGCTGAAACGGTGGTTTTTTTCCTTTCACAGTTCCACTTTCTACCACCCCTCGTCATGCGTGCATCATTCATAGCCGCAATCAACCAGATTTGTTCGGAGAAGAACGTAAGTCCCGAACAGGTGCTGGACGCTATCAGGCAGGCCATAGCAACTGCCTACCGTAAAGATTTTGGGAACCGTGAGCAGGAAATCCGCGTGGAGCTTGAAGAGGGCAAAGACATGCCTACCATCCTCCTTGTGAAGGAAATTGTGGAAGAGGTGGAAAACGATAATTTCGAAATCAGCATCAAAGATGCGAGGAAGATTAAAAAGGATGCGGATGTCGGCGATGAAATTGAGATTGATGTTACCCCTTCAGGATACGGCCGTATCGCTGCACAGGCAGCAAAACAAGTCATTCTGCAAAAACTGCAGGAGGCAGAGAAACAGAGCTTGTACGAAATGTTCAAGGACCGCGAGGAGGAACTGCTCACCGCCACAGTCACAAAGGTGGAACCAAACTGGGTGACACTTGAAATCGAAGGAATGACCGTAAGTCTCCCCTGGAAAGAGCAAATACCGGGCGAGCACTACTACACAGGAAAGCGCATCCGTGTGTACCTTGATAAGGTGGAGCTCACAGGGAAAGGGCCACAGCTGCGCATCTCCCGCACACACCACGGCCTCGTACGCAAACTCCTCGAGCTGGAGATCCCGGAAGTGCGCAACTGTGATGTCGAAATAAAAGCCATTGCCCGCGATCCTGGTTTCCGCAGCAAAGTCGCCGTTGCAAGTACCGACCCGCGGATTGATCCCATTGGAGCATGCGTGGGACAGAAGGGCGTACGCATCCAGGCAGTGATGGAGGAACTCAATGGGGAGCGTGTTGATATGATTGAGTGGTCCGATGACCCTATCCGCCTCATTTCCACCGCGTTACAACCGGCAGCTATTTCCGCTGTCATCATCGTGAATGACACAGAGAATCTCGATGAAGAAGGGAGGCGCATCAAAAGGCGCGCCGCCGTCTTTGTGGAAGAAGCCCAGCGTCCCATGGCTATAGGGAAAAAAGGGCAGAACATCCGCCTGGCTACTGAGCTTTCCGGCTACGAATTGGACATGTACAACTATGAGGAATTGCCTGCCTTTAAAGCAAAACTAGCAGAGCTCACGGGCTCCGATGCACTCAAAATGCAGGGAATGACCCCAGAACAGCCTGCAGAAGGAGCCGTCCCGGACAAGAAGGCCGCCGCAGGGAAAGAAGTTGCAGAGGAAAAACCTGAGAAAGAAAAAGAAGCGAGCGGAGAACCAGAGGCAACAAAGGAGAAAGAAGATACCGGTGAGACAAAGGAGGATGGAAAGAAAGAATAATTCGGCAAGAAATACCATGTCCCGATGGTAGCGAGAGCGCTACCATCGGTTCATGCAACTTCCGGGCATCCCCCTTGTTGTTCTCGACACGGAAACGACCGGCCTTCTCCCGCGCGTGAACAGGATCATTGAATTCGCATCCGTCTTGCTGAGGGACGGAGTGATGCAGGATGAATATGAACAGCTCATTTTTGTGGAAGAAGCGATTCCGCCGCATGTAGAAGTACTTACGCGCATCAAAACAGCAGACCTCCAGGGGAAGCCACGATTGGAGGATGTGCGCGGAGATATTTTGAAGCACATAGACAAAGATGCCATCATCGTCGGGCAGAACATCACCTATGACATGGAAATGCTCAAGGGAGAAGGAATCGACCTCAGCGGTCGCCCATGGATTGATACTTCCATGCTCGCTTCGCTCGTATTCCCGGAGTTCGAGAGTTACTCGCTCGGGTACATGAGTACCGTCCTCTCACTGAACCATGAACCAATGCACCGCGCACTCGGGGATGTGCACGCCACAGTGGAACTCTTGAGCAGATGCTGGGAACGCATGCTCATGCTTCCCAGAGAACTGCAGATGCAGGCACAGGATATTATGCGGAGAGCACCAGAAGGATACAGACGCTTCTTTGGGGCACTGCCCGCTCCTCACACAGACACCAAACCAGTGTGGTTGCACATGGGAACAGATACAACCACTGGGAACGGCAATGCTATCCGTGGCGTCACTCTCACTAAACCAAGCGGCAGCGTGGCACTTCTGGAAGAACCAGCATCTCCAGGAGTATTGGAAATAGTGATGCGCGCTGCAGTAGCAGACAGCAACACTGTCCACTGGCTCGCGGTGAAAAACCTCGAAATGACCACAAAGAAACTCACATTACCGGAGGGTGTACGCATTTTGTTCCCGCCGTACCTCCTCCTGGACCCCGAGGCCGGAACAAAGTTTATTCACCAGGAATCCTTCACGGCAAACGAGGCAACACTTGCCCTCAAGCTACTCTGGTACACACCAGAAACCCAGAGCGATCTCCCATTGCACGGCGATGAAGTGACTGTATGGAATGGCAAACTCGCCTGTACGGAAGAGTCTGCGGCGTACACCAGGCAGTTTTTAAATCCCCCAGGTGTTCTCCTGCTGGATCACCGCCAGCTTCTCTCTTTCATTGCAGACCCAAAACATACAGGACACAATGCGCTCACGACACAGGCACATATCGTCATTGATGATGCTTCTATGTTGGAAGACACCGCTACGAAAGCATACGAGTGGTACTGCCCGCTCCCGCATCTTCGTGCAGCCGCAGAGGGAAACGAAATACTCACAAAACTTGCGGATATAACCGAACTCTGGGCTGAACGGACAAGGGGCAACCAGGATCTCCATTACCTCACAGTGAGCGACCTTCAGAATCCTGACGCCCGGGGCATGCGTGACCTGCTTGATGAGGCGCTGCAGAACCCCGACCTCCCGCGGCTCGCCCTGCGCTACCTCTCCCACCTGCAGCAGATCCTCCGTCCAGAAAACCTCAAAGACCGCATTGTGTACATTGAACTGCGCTACAGCGGAGATTTGCATATCCATTCCGCACCCGAACAAATCGGCATCTTCCTCCAGCGCCATCTCTACGATGTATTCCCCACCACGCTCCTCGTGCCGCCCGGCAGTGCCAACACCCTGAAAGAGGTGCTTCCTGCAGGGACTAAAACAGCCATACAACCAGCTATCCAGGCTGCGATTCCCTTCGAGATTTTGTACCCCGAACATCTGAATCTCAATGAACTCATCACCACCACCCCTGAAGGAAAAACTATTGTTCTCATGAGCAGCAAACGAAGTATTGATGATGTGTATATTAAACATGCTGAAGCGCTGGAAAAACGCGGTATCTCCCTCATCTGCCAGGGCCTGTGTGGGGGAGCTGGACGGATGCGAGCCAATTTCATTGCCGCCCAAAGCCCTGCACTCTGGTTCCTGACACCATGGGCGTTTGAAGGAATTACACTCCCAGCCAATACCGCAGATCGGTTGGTTCTGTTCAGTCTCCCCTTCGATCACCCTTCTCATGCCGTTCTCAGCAAACGTGCCGAACACTACCAGAATGCCTTCATGCAGTACTCGCTCGCGCGGCTGCAGCACAGGCTCTTCCGGCTGCTTCGGGCATTCAGCGGATACTGCAAAGAAGGGGCAGAGGTGCTCCTACTCGATGACAGATTGCACACCAAAAACTACGGAAAAGATATCCTTGCGTACCTTTCTCAATTCAGAAGTGATGCAGGAACCGATCCGTCTCGCTCTGCCCAGGTCACTCTTTTTTAAACAGTGAATTTTGCTCCGGAAGCCGCCTGAGGACGAACCGCCCGAATGGGCGGGACGGGCAAATCACCGGCTCTCCGGCGGGGTGCACATGATTCCATTGTCCTCGCCCCAGTCATTACACCCCGGGAGAGGCTCGCATTGAGTGGCCATTCCATTGGTGTAGAGAATGTACCGCGCCGTTTCCTGACTGCACTGCACAACACACTCATGCGGCCCCAGTAATTCGCCGTCATACTCATACTCCACAACGATCGGTTCACCTGTGCACGGATCCCCGTCGTGGGGATAGACGGGCGTCCTCACTCTTCCCTTTGGCATGGTTACCGCCTGGTAACCCACAAAGAGCAAAAGTGCCACAAGCACGAAACCAGACCAGGAGATTTTTCTCTTCCACTGCTGCATCATGTACATAATATACATACATTCATTTCTCGCAAGACCGCAAACTCACAACGAACGGTGTCCGCCAGAGAATCCAGAGATCCAGTAGAAGCGACCACTCCTCTATGTACTGGAGATCGTACTGCACTTCATCCTCAAACTTGAGGTAGCTGCGCCCAGAAACCTGTGCCAGACCAGTGATTCCGGGTTTCACGGCGAACACGCGGCGCTGATGGCTTGCATAGCGATCCACTTCCTCCGGAAGATGCGGCCGGGGCCCCACAAGGGACATATGCCCCATGAGCACATTGAGGAGCTGCGGCAGTTCATCCAGATCAAACCTACGGAGCAGCTGGCCAATGGGCGTGATACGCGGGTCTTGGCTCATTTTGAACAGGGGACCATCACACCGTTCATTCTGGGGAAGTAGTTCATTCTTTTTTGCCTCCGCATCCCGCACCATGGATCTGAACTTCAGTACCGGGATACGCCTCGCCGCGTGCTCGCCCACTCTCCAGGAGACGAAGAATACCGGCCATCCGCTGCCCACAATGATGAGAACGGCAAGAAGGAGAAAGAAGGGGGAGAGCAGAATGAGCAGGAAGAAACTCACCACAAAATCGAAGAGGCGCTTGATGACACGCCCCCAACCATCCAACGGAGTGGGCTGGAAACGCATCATGGGGAAAAGACCAAGACGCTCCACAACAAGCTGATGGGGGACATCGGCAAATACGGGGGGAAGAAACGCGTACCCAATGTGCTGGGATCGGCAGTAATCAATGAGTGCAGCCGTTTCCGGGCCTCGTGGATTTGGGTCAGTCTGTACCACAAGATCAACGGGATGTTCTTCTCTCAGCTTTTGGAGAGAGAGAAGATCCTGCAAATGCCCCAGATACCGATATCGTACGTCTCTCTCAAGTACCTCTCTCGCTCCCTGTGCAATGGGATGTACTCCGAGAGATGCCACAAGCCGTACACCGATACCAGCGCGAAGGAATGCCCGCTGCAGAAGCACCACTGCGCTCCGTGCCGCAAGGACGAAAAAAACAATGAAAAAAGTCGCATGCATCAGCAGCACACGCGAGTAGAACAGCTGTTTGCGGACGAGGAAATACCAGCCAATAACCGCAACAAGCCACAGTGCCCCTGCGATGATAATATCGCCTATTTCCACCCACGCACTGCGTGTAGAACGAAGCGTGTAAAGACGGAGGCAAGCTGCAATGATGAGGAAAAGACCCACCCCCGGGAGCACAAACGAATCGAAAAAGAACTCCACGGGCGGGAGAGTACTTGGCGGATCAAGAAGTTGTATGCGAGGAATGAGATCCATACTTGCCTCGCGCAGGCGGTAGCTTAAGAGGAGTGCGGCCATCACTGCGAGGGCATCCAAAGGAATGCGCAGTAACCCGAAAAGCACTTCTGATCTCTTCATGAGACAGCATTGTACACTAGCAATAAGGCCCAGAGCGCCCAATGCACAGCAGAAGAGGCTGGGAGTGCAATAATATCAATATTATGGTATAATAATACATGTTCGTATGCCCAAACCAGAGAGAAAAAATGGGGGGAAACTCGCTGAAATTTCGGGTGTGCTCCCTAAACATAAACTCGGGCCCTTTGTCCCACAGAAGCAATCGACACTCTTCCTGGCGCTCATTTGTGCCGTGGTTTCAGCCTTGTACATCTGGGGGTACGCCCACAGAGAGCTCACTTCTGCCACACAGACAGCCACCGTTGTTCTAGTGCTTTCTGTAGGGGTGATGGGAGGATCATTACTTGTGGGGATTCTCTACGCTCTCCTGCGGGGAGAGAGGATCAAGGACGAGACTGATTTTTATGAAGCACTCCTGAACGCCCAGAGTGATTTAGGAGAAGGTCTCATCATCATGGAAGAAGACCGGATTATTTATGCGAACGACGCATGCCACACCATTTCCGGTTACACCTCAGAGGAGTTTTCTGCCATGCCTTCTTTCCTTCTCATAGTCGTACCTGAACAGCGTGCAACGCTCGCTGAGCGCCTACGTAAACGCATACAGGGGGAAGTAGTGGAAGAACAGTACGAAACGGCAATACTCCACAAGGATGGCAGACGAGTGGATTTGGAAATATCGATTAAGAAATTCAATGTGAAAAATGCCGTGCGCCTCGTTGTTATTGCCCGCGACATTTCCGAGCGCAAGAAGATAGACAACGCAAAGAATGAGTTCGTCTCATGGGTTTCACACCAGCTGCGCACACCTCTGACAGCATCCAACTTCCTTGCCGAGATGCTCCTCGCCGGAGACGACGGCAAACTGACTATCGAACAAACACGCTCCATTGAGAAGATCTATGACGCAAACCAGCGCATGATCAGCCTCATCAATTCACTTCTGAATGTCGCCCGTATTGAATTGGGCACCCTGGTTGTTGAATGCTCTCCCACAAATCTTGCCGAGATCAGCAACAGCGTACTTGATGTGCTGCGACCGCAGATCGAAATAAAGAACCTCAATGTACAGAGGATATACGACAGAGAAATGCCACTTGTGAACACAGACCCAAACCTCGTGCTCATGATCTTCCAGAACCTGCTTTCCAATGCCGTGAAGTACACGAATAAGGGGGGCATTACCGTGAGTATAAAGCGCAGTGCACAGAACGTGCTCATCAGCATCACAGACACAGGCATGGGCATACCGAAGAGAGACCAGGAAAATATCTTTGGAAAACTCTTCAGGGCAACGAATGTTTTGACGAAGGAGATAGAGGGAACAGGTCTTGGCCTCTACATCATCAAAGCCATCGTGGAATTGTTTGAGGGAGGGATTTGGTTCGACTCTGAGGAGGAGAAAGGCACAACGTTTTACATCTCCCTCCCGCTCAAGCAGAATTGTTGTTCACTCCGGGAACCAAACTTCCTCTAGAACTCTAGGAACCCGGAACGGTCATGCGCTGCAGGCGGTAATAGCAGCGGGCACGCCGCGTTCCAATGGTAGTGAGGCACGGGTCATGTTCTGGCTCCAGCCGGACTTCCCCTGGCCTGCTGCGCTTGCTGCTCGGAAGATACTCAACGTTCTTCTCTTCCCTTGTGCCGGGCGCTTTTCTCACCGGCGCAATACGCTCGTATGTATCCATCATCTCCTCTCCCCTGCGTTCCATGAAGCGATTTTGGTCCTGCTGTTCCAGCAGTCTTTCACGCCGTTGTCCGGCACTCAGATTCTCCAATGTGCGCTGCTGCTGGATCGCACGGTACTCCATGCGATAGTCCAAGAAGGTGCTGGACTCCGATGCCTGGCGACCACGTGCCCTCTTGCGCAACTGTCTGCGTGTAGGACGAAAATCGGTATTGCCCACTCTCTCTACTTGGGTGGTGTCTTGGGCGGTATCTGGAGGAATACCCTGGGCTGACATGAGAAACGGCGTGGTGCCGAGAACCAGACCAAGAAGAACAGCAACGAACCGGCGCATGACTAGAAAGGGAAAGGCAATCCTCATTCTACTAAATATTCGTTCCGGTGACACCCCCCATATTCTGTGGAATGGTGCGTGATCCCATTTGTGGAAACTCTTGAAGTTCTTGCCACCCCAAAAATGACACTTGTCGCTCTCAAAGTGAAATTACATCTCCACAAGCACTATGCTCACCGCTGCGAGGAAAATCCCCACTTTATTCAGGAAAGAAAGATCTTCATGAAAGAACACTGCACCAACGAATACCGCGCCAAAAAGGCTGAGGAGCACAAATACAGTAATCGCCTGTGAGAGAGTTTCATGCTTGAGAGTGAAAGCCCAAAAAACTGAACCCACAAAATACATCAGCAGCCCGAACCCCAGGACGAACATGCCGTCGCCCAGTGCCCATTTTTTGAAGAAGAAATCGCCCACAAGCTCGCTTACGACCGCCAAACACATCAGGGCCAGAAATATGATTTTCGCAGAGTGCATAGAAAGAGAATACCTGAAAGTAGTATGGCGAACATCTCATTGAGCCCACATGTTCCTATGGAATGCGAGCTTGGGAACGGACGGCATCTCTGTATTGTCCTCCTTCGCCCGCCTTCCCACTTCGCCCTTTGGGCTACGAGGGACAAGTCAGCGGACTACGGAGGACAACGGCTCTTCGGTCTCGCGCTACGCCCTATACCGAAAAACGAACTTGGCGGCTGCCCGGCTTCGCTGCGCTATGCCGTGGCATCCGGCTTTGAGGCAACCATCGCGGCGTAGTCTCGGCGTCGCGAAGCGACAACGGACGGAGCCGGATGGAGCCACCTCCGGGAATCCCTTCGTCTCCTCGTCCGTCTTCGGCGAACTCGTCGCTCAGGGTAAACTTTTCTTCCCGGTTTCCATTCTTCCTAGCCCATGCATTTCGCTTCGTATTTACTGGAGCCACCTCCGGGAATCGAACCCGGGACCTACCGCTTACAAGGCGGTTGCTCTAGCCATCTGAGCTAAGGTGGCAGAAAACAGGGGGAATGAGCAACGGGAAATAGCTCCTTCAGAGCCGCTGCGCATTACATATGCTACTTTCCATTATTGCGGAAAAACCCCCACTCTGCCATAATAGAAAGCCCTGTTCTTTTGATGATCGCCCCGCACCGTACGGTGCGGGGAGGAACATCCGGGCACCAGTGGAACGCTATGCGGGTAACACCCGTCGCCGCAGTACATATCAAGCAAAACTGCGGTAGGACAAGTGCCACAGAGACGAGTCCCGCGCAAGCGGGGAGTGAAACGCCTCGGAGTACCGAGGACTGCGAGCTCTCTCTGCTCCGGGCTGACCATTCAGCCCTGCATCTTCGATGCCTTCATGGGTCCATACCCTCCAACGTATCGAAGCACGAGCTCATAGTCGGTAAACTCATAGTGGTGCAAGGAGGATTTGGGTGGCCAGATTCTGTGATGGTTCCGTCGCACCGGCTACCCCTCCGCGCAGTGCCCCGTACGAGTGCTATACACTCCGCGGGACCGAGGTCTGTGAGCAATCCAGATCCCAGATAGATGATCATCCCCCCGCATCCGCGGGGGAACAGAACCCGGAGTACAAAGGGCAGGGATACTCATCGCGAAGACTCCGAAGACTACCTCTTCGGTGTTTTTCGCATCTTCTTAGGGAGATAAACCGTAAACACCGTTCCCTTTTCCTCCGAACTCCTAAAACGAATATCCCCCCCTAAGCTATCCATAACCATGCGGGAGATATAGAGTCCCAATCCACTCCCGTCTGTGTCGAGCTGGCGGACATTATCTGCACGGAACAGACGTTCGAATATCCGTTTCTGGTCCCCCTTCGGGATACCAATCCCCGTGTCACTCACCGTGATTTCATATGCAGTCGGCTTTTCCTGAAGAGCAATTTCCACCTGCCCACCAGGCAACGTGTACTTCACTGCGTTGGAGAAAAGATTTTGGAGCACAATGTGGAGCAGAATGACATCAGTTGAAACAGGACATTTTCTGTCTGGAATCTGTACCTCGCACGCGATTTTCGATGTCTTCGCGAATGACCTCAATTCCTCAGCCACATCTTCCATGAACTCCCTCAGGTCGAAGTTCTGGCGATTGGGCTTGATGGCCTTCCCTTCCAGCCGCGCTGCGTGCAGCAGAGCATCGACGAGTCTCGCCATGCGTCTGGAGGCAATTTCCATCTCCCTCAGATACTCCCGCTGCTCCCCGGAGAGTTTCTTCTCTCCTGCACTTGTCAGAAGTTCTATGTACCACTGAAGCGTGGAGAGGGGGGTACGCAGCTGGTGCGACGCAAGAGAGATGAATTCGGATTTTAAGTAGTCCACACGGCGCTCTTCGGTAATATCGTAGAACACTGCAATGGCACCAAGCAGCTTCTTACCATCGAGAATTGGCGTAACCGAGAGGGTGATGGGGATGAGCACACCATTCTTTTCGTGGAGAATACTCCAGCGCACTTCAGGAACCGCCCGCACCGGAACCTTCTTACGAAGACATCCCAGCACAGGATGTTTACCGGGTTCGACTGGGCGCTTGTGCAGGTGCAGACGGAGCACCTCCTGCACGGACTTGCCGAGGCAGGACAATTTGTTGCATCCGATTAGCCCATCTGCCGCAGCATTCTGATCTAGTACCATTCCCTTCTTATCCACCACTACAATGCCGTGTTGAATTGATTCCAGAATGGTGCGGGCCTTCTCGTACTCTTCGCGCTGTGCTTCCGTTTGTACCCGTACTTCCTCTTCCAGATTTTCATACACCACCTTGAGACGACAGGCTAAATCTGCAGTCACCCGGTCGAGCATCTCCACCTCATCACCCGTGTGGACCGATTTATGGAAACCCCAGTGGCCAGGCCCAAGGAGCAGTACTTTCCTGCTTAATCTCCGCAATGGAGCGGTAACATTGTGTGCAATGACAACAGACAGCAGTGCCGTCAGGATAAGAAGCACCAGACTCACTACAGCAAGTGTGGCACCCATTGCGAATACTCCCGAAAGCGCCTGCCGCGTATCAACCTTCACAACAAGCCCCCATCCCAACACGGGAAGATAGCGGTACGCAGCGAATACCTGGTTACCCCGGTAGTCTTCTGCCTCCTGTACTCCTTCTACATGAGAGAGGGCAAGTGCGAGAACATCGCCGAAATTATACTGGTCCCTAAGAAGACCAAGATTGAGTGGCTGGTTGAATTGGCCGACAGGACGGTAGTGTAACAGCACAAGCTCCTCCTCTCTTACTTCACCGATAAGGATCTCAGCTGTATCCCCGAGAGTTTCTACCGAGAGCACATCCGTCAACAGCTCTTCCACCTCATAACGCACAACAAGAAAACCCTGCAGAACATCTGCATCATCTCTCACTTGTACAAATACGTTGTGGCCTGCCCATCCGCTCTCCTCAATGAGAGGAACAAGTTTTGTACGCGCTGCCATAGGAGGCACGCGAGAGGTGGAGATTCCAACACTGCCAATAGCATCACCATCCGCTGAAAAAAGAGTCATCCCTACCACCGGTATTTCTTCATGGAGGAGCTGGGCGAAGAGAGGCGCGAGCTCCTCACTCTTCCCTGTGTTCACCATCTGCAAAATCTCCCGCCGTGAAGCCAGAAGTACTGCATACTCACGATCCTGCCGCAGTCTCTCTTCTATGGAATCCTCCTTCGCCGCTACAAGAGAAGAAAGCTGAGCCAACGTAGCCCTTTCCACGTACGAACGGGCAATGAAGAATGAGGAAAATGAAAGGGTCCCAACTGTGAGAGCGGCCAGCAGAAGCATGTACAGAGCAACCCTCCATAGGAAGGATTTGTGCTGCAGAAGCTCTGTAGAGCGTCGCTGACGGCTTTTAAGCATGATTTTGGGTATAATTCGTTTAATTATAGCATAAAAACGTGTTTTCAGCCATAAGACCCCCGACCGGAGTCGGGGGCCTTTCTTTTTCAGAAAACCGATAGTTATCGTGTCACGCTGATAGTACTTGCTGCCTGCTCGGTAGCCGGAGCAGAGACTGTGATGCGCCCATTCGCATCCTGAATAATGAAGTACAGAGTCCCCGTGGAAGTTGCGTACTGCGGATCTGTGGGCAAGCTCACAAGGTATGTCCCTGTCAGCATGCGCAGGTTCACATCGCCAGCTGCAATACAGGTAGCAGGATCAAGAGTCTCGCGGCAAATCTCTGCTGCGGCCCCTGTCGGAATGTTGCCTGGTAGATTCCCGTTGTTATCGATCGCGTACTGGTAGACCGCATTCAGAACGGTGTTGACGTCGCTGCGGCGCTGGGCATCGCGGGCATCTCCGAGCTGCTTGGTCGGGTTGATGGCGACAATGACGATGGACGCCAGAATCGCAATAATACCGATCACAAGCAGGAGTTCTATGAGCGTGAACCCTGCGCGGGTGATGCGGGGGGAAAGGTGCATTTTCATAGGAAAGTAGGGGGAAGAAATAGTCAATGTCCTCCGGAGCACTTTCCGGAGAACGCCGAAGATGAGCTTACCATATTTTTTGCATAGTAAAACCCCCGCAGGCATTCCGGCGCGGGGGTTCTTAATTCCCAATGAGAAAATGTTACCTCGTCACACTGATGAGACTCGTTGCCTGCTCGTACTCAGGAGCAGAAACCGTGACACGGTTGCTTGCTGTGAGCTGGATGTTGTAGTTCGTGTCGTTGCCGGTAGCACCACTCGGATCAACCGGGATGCTCACAAGGTACGTACCAGTGAGAGCACTCAGATTGCATCCGCTTGTCACACCAGTGCAATCGTTCGTCAGACAGATGCCACGATCTGTCGTATCGATACAGGTCGGGAGCGTGCCGTTGTTATCGATCGCGTACTGGTAGACCGCATTGAGGATGGTGTTGACGTCGCTGCGGCGCTGGGCATCGCGGGCATCTCCGAGCTGCTTGGTCGGGTTAATGGCGACGATGACGATGGACGCCAGAATCGCAATAATACCGATCACAAGCAGGAGTTCTATGAGTGTGAACCCTGCGCGGGTGATGCGGGGAGAGAGATGTTTCATAGAGAGAAAAGGGGAAGGGTTGGGAAGAAATTAGGAGGATCGGCATACAAAAACTCCGATCCGTTGATTGGAGTTGATTGTACCAAACAATGGCCATGTGTAGCACGTTTACCTTGACTACATGCGCAATATCTTATGGCTCACACAACAGAGTAACCGATACCGCCGAACAGGAACCCGATTCACAGTAGCCCCAACTGTAGCTCCCACTACCACTGCACACTGGGGAGCTACACCCGCAATCTCCTTCTTCCTTATCATCTGGGAACAGCGTCACAAGTGCTTCAAATGTCCGGGAGAATTCTGGGAATGTGGGCAACGGAATGGTTCTTGAGAGCACGAAGGAAATAGTGACACTCTGTCGGCTGTCCTCCGGCGATGTATTCCGCACAAGAAAATTTGTTGCTACGATATTCCCCGAACCAGTCATGGGACGAACTGTATTTGCTTCCACCACCATAATCACCCCGCTCCCCTGCGCAATGATAGTGGGATTTTCCACATCCTGAGCCATTTGCAGGAAAAGGAGCGAACCTGTTTCCCCCTGCGGGGGGTCAATGATTCGTTCCGCACGGCGGACCCGCCGCGTTATCGACTGCAGCAGCTGGATACCTGTCTGATCAACAAGTGCAATAGTTTGCTGACGTACCCGTTGTTCATTGGATGAAAAAAGCAGCGCTACCACTACCCCTGAAACCAGCGAGAAGAACGCAAGAAAGAGCAGAAGTTCAACCAGCGAAGTCCCGGAACGGACACGGAATATTCGATGCATATTAGTAACTACAGGAAGTGAACAGCGACACCTCTTGCCAGGAAGTAATGGTCACACTGGGGAGCAATCGTGAGACAAGAATTTCCATGCGCCGCGCCGTATCCCCCCGTAACCCCTCCGTGCAGATTGTGCGGTTCTCGTTTCCTGTCCCCCCAACGGCAAGAATCTCGCATGTCCCATTCCCCTGATCCAGCAGTTCGTTCCCGCCGTAACTGCTGTCACTCCGCAGTTGAAGAAGAGCATGTTCCGCACATGCCTGTGCGAGCGCGAGCGCTTCGCTGGAGTGCTTAAGCGAGAGGCCTGTACGCGCAGCGGAAGTGGAGAGGAGGAGGACAGATGCGGTGACCGCAAGAGAGATGGTCCCAACTACCAGAACGCTGAGAAGAAAGATGTACCCCCGATGCTGTGAAGAGTACTTCATGGGCCGGGTTGGATGATTTCGAACGCATCGTTTGTAGCGAGAAATACGCGGTCTTTCAGCATATCGTAGAATATGCCGCTCGCTGCTCCGTTCGGACTATCGTAATAGGTGAGCTCTGCGGGGAGACCACCCGAAAGACGATGGGGATCGATAACCTGCAGCTCCTTGTCCGGATGGCTGGATGCCAGGAAGACGTACCGTCCCCCCGGTTCCACCGCGATATCGGATGCATTGCCACCCACTTCGTAGTACCAGGGCCCCGGTGGCGGTGATGGTACGACGCTCTCTGAGATATCAAAGAGAATGAGTTCTTCTATACTTGTCCCATCGAGCCGGCCAAGCAGGGCGGCAGTCCCAAATACAGCGATGGCACTGCCATCGTGAACATCGGTAAGGTTGTATCCTACCCCCGGAGCATCAGTCAGATTTGCCGGATCGAACGCATCGACCACTCTCAGCTCCGCGACATCCTGGGTGCTCCCGGCGTAGATGTAGGCCTGGTGGACTTCAATGTCCATGAAACCTCCGGCGTTATTCATAGAATCGAGGAGGGCGAGAACGCCTCCGGACGCGCTGAACGAATAGAGTTCATTTACCAAACCATCCTCGCTCGCCCCTACGAAGAGCGTCCCGTTGAAGTAACCCAGTGACCGTGCACGGTCATCTGCGGGAATACCCTCCTGATCGATGAGATCACCAGAAGAGAGGGTACTCGGCGAAGAAATATTATAGGAACGGAGTTCGGAGGAAGCATCCGATGTCAGCACATACAGCACGTCGCCAACGGCGAGAAGATCATATCCTGCCGCCCCCAGAGAGAAAGAGTTTGCTGTGCGAACAGGATTGCTAAGATTAGAAATATCAAAAACATAGAGCCCGGTCGTGTTGCCGCTTGTGACAAAAGCATAATTGCCTTTGACTATTACCTTGTTAAAAAGAACACCAATGTCTGTGTACGCACCCTGCGGTGAAACGTCCGACCAATCCCCAATGGGCTGCACTTTACGCCAATTGGTTATTTCCGTTGTGAGAACCACGCTTCCCGAGCGTCCCATCCCATGGTTCCACGCCGTCTGTGCGACCGCGAAAACGGTATCTGCCCCGGATGCAGCAATCGTGACATGAGAAGCATACCCATCGGATGTAGTAGCACCGGACTCTGTGAGTTCCCATGTGCCTCCAAGCCCTACTCGTACCCCATGATCTCCCTCCGTAAGAAGGGAGAAATCCTGATCACGCATGGTGCGGAGTGCCTCGAGAGACTGCTCTGCAAGAAATGCTCCACGCATATGATCGCCGCTTGCGAGAAAGCCGCGCTGGCTGAAGAGAAGACTGGACCCTACTGCAATGATGAAGAGACCAAACACCACGACCCCCAGGAGGGCATCGAGCATCATGAAGCCACCATGGACCCTGCAATGAGGTGAGCTTGTTCGCACTGTAGCTCTCATACTAGCAGTGATACGAACTAAACCGAAGACGCGGCTCACATAAAGCTGTTCCGGATCGCCAATTTGGGTTGGGCGGCTAGCGACTAGCTACACGCTAATCGCTAACCGCTAACCGCTCATTGTCTACCTAAAAGGCTTTCACCATATCCACGATGGCTTTCCCGCATCCAAAATCGCGCGCACCAGTGGTGTAGAACGGGAAGAGGCTGCGCATCTGACGGTGCAGACGCGGGAACTGTGGGAAGTGGTAGGTCTTCTTGTTCTCCGCGACGTCCACAAGCTGCTCACAGCTGCATCCCTTCGTGTCACTCAGCGTGTACTGGCCAATCTTCTTCCGTGGACCATGGCGGAAGATGGGGCTATCGGCTGTGAGGGCAAAGCGGTCAAAGAGCATATACTGGCCCGGAACGCTCTCCGGCATATACGTATTTGGGCAGAGATCCGCGCTGTTCGGGACAGTATCACCATCGGTGTCACTCTCACAGGCTCCCTCGCGGTCACCATGATTCTGGTGCGCTGACCAATCCGAGACTGGAATTTCCAGCGTCTGCGGATTACTCGTATTGCCCGGAGGGTAATGGCAGATTGTCATTATTTCCTCGTCCTCTCCCGTGCCACCACCGGTATCGCCCGAGGAACTGCTGCTTGAATCTGTACCCGTGCCTCCCGCACTGCTGGAAGAGCTGCCACTGCCTCCCCCTGTATTTGCAGCACCACAGATTCCCTGGCTCGCAGGCTTCTCCAGGATGATTTCCACTGCTGCATCCTGGTAGTCGGAACCCGCATTGAGCTCCTGAAGTTCGAAGAGAAGAAGAAGCGATGTCTTCCTGATCCGTATGCGGTTCCCGTCAATTACATTCCGCATGAAGCCCTTTAAGCCCGCAATGTTTGTGTATGGAGTGGTTCCCGGAACCGCCCCTCCTCTCCTCAGAATCTTCACACGACCCGTACCATCAGCCGTATCTGCCTTGCTGCGGAAGAGCCATGAATAACGTCCTTCTGTCCGCAACACAAGCCTGGCACCCGGGCCCACGCCACTGAATGTTTCCCATTCTCCGCCATCGATATCGCGGAACCCGAAGAGAGACTGCCAGGTCATGCCACCATCCAGGCTCGCGCTGATGTACGCACGCACTTCCGGCCCTCTCGCGCCGTAGGTGACATGAGAGCCAAGCGCATGGAATGTAATATCCGCAGGTTCATTGATCTCTATCTGACCATTCTCCGTGATGGTGTAGGCAACACCACAGGGATCTGGCGTACTGTCATCCAGGTCCCCTCCGCCGGAATCCGTGTCCCCCCCACTCTCACCGGTGTCACCAGTGTCGTCCCCTGTGTCTCCCGTATCCCCAGTATCCCCATCTTCTTCTGTGTCTCCCGTATCTCCTGTACCACCATCCCCATCTGTGTCGTCATCGATACCTGCCCCCTCGCTCTCCACCCAGTGAATGAGAATAGCATCATCCTGCAGTGTCACACGCGTCTGATAGAGGAGAGAGAGGTTGTCGGCCGCGACCACCACTTCATCGCCTCCTGCGCCATCATTCACAATGCCATCCAAAGGATTCTCAGTAATATTCTGCCCCGTGTCGTTCTCCACGGAAGAAATAACTGCATTCTGAAATGTGATGGTGGCATCGACGATCTCTTTGCTGCCATCGAAGTGCGACCCGTGCTGCAGTACGCGAACGTACCCGCTATGACGCCACGCAGCGGGACCCGGCACATCCTCTGTCAAAAAATTATCAAGGAGCATTGATCCGCTGTCCCTGAGAGGAACCCATTCATCCGGCCCGAAAATCATTCCCTGCTCGCCAACGAACAGCTTTGCCTGCGCGTCTCCGTTTCCCACGTTTTCCACACGCCCAAAACTCACTTTAAACCGCGGTTCGTCCGACGAGGCACAGCTCCCTGCCGGCTGACTGAACGTCACCTTCACAACAGCATCCTGAAAATCGGCGCTGCTGCCTCCCAGACTCCCCAATTCTGCAAGGAAGACTGCATCGTAGGTGCCAATGTCGATTGTACCGTCTTCCCCAATGATGATTCCGAGGAACGCCGCAAGATCTTCCTGGTTATCGAACGCTTCGTATTCCGGCGGGGTTTCTCCGTCTCTCAGCACTTCAATGTGCCCTTCGCTGTCATTGGATATGTAGGTGCGGTTGAAGAGCCAGGAGTAACGGCCGTTCACCTTCAGGAGAACCTGGCTGCCGTTGGGGATATTCAGAATTGTTTGTTCCTCCCCGCCATCAACATCTGCTTCGTTAAAGAGCGGAACCCACGTGGTTCCTCCATTGGTACTCGCATACACCCGCACCTGGATCTCCGGTCCTCCAGCACCGTAGGTAATCTGGGACCCGAGTACTTCAAACGTTGCGTTGACATTCCCCGTGGTGGAAATGACTCCATCTGTACCAATGGTAAAACGGTCTTCGCATGTCGGCTCACCCGAATCGCCTCCCCCGGAACTTCCGCCGCCATCATCTCCTCCGTCATCTCCCCCCCCATCACCACCACCGCTGGAAGAACCGGAGCTGCTCCCTCCATCATCCCCTCCGGCAGAACTGGAGCTCCCTTCACCCTCTTCCCCGCCCCCTGAGCTGGAACCGCTGCTCCCCATACCTTCTCCTACTCCTTCTCCGCCTTCGATACCCGAAGAAGAAAGCACCCCATCGATACCGACAATAATAATGCGCTGTTCTCCACTTAAGCCCTGAATAATGATTTCCCCCGTGCGGTCAGGAATGCCGTCGACACGGGAAAAGGAAACCTCGGGCAGACCGGAAGTGTTAATGGTGGAAGGCACCGGATATGTTTCGTCACTCTGCGGATCACGAACGGCATATGCCTCGCCCTGATACAGAACCCCATCCTGCACATAGAAGCCCCACGAGGAATCATTCTCGCCGGATTGCGCGAGTACCTGCGCGCGGCGAAGCCCCTGGATTGTCTGCTCTGTCACCAGATCCAGATCACTGCGAATTTGATAGTTGCGGTACATGGGAACTGTGAAGCCCGCTGTCACGGCTATGATGCCGACTGTGAGCATGGTCTCAACAGCTGTGAACGCTCTGTACTGTGCCATAGTGGAGAAGGGTAGGGGATGGGGGGAATTCAAACTGAATCGTTTCCAGCGGGATTATGATCTCCCGACATTGCCAACGACGCTGTAAATTGGAACGATAATAGCAAAAGCGATAGTCCCTACGAGGGCACCAATGAAAAGAAGGAGCATCGGCTCGAGAATAATAGGAAGTTTCTCCGCAGTCTCTTCGGCCTTCTTCTCATAGATGTCCGCTATTTTAAGCAAAGTGGCAGAAAGTGTTCCGGAGCGTTCTCCTGTCACCACTAATTGCTGGACAGAAACGGGAAGGAGTTTCCTTGTATGGGGCATCATCTCAAATGCTTTTGCAAACGAGTCCCCGACATTGATGCGCGCAAGAAGCTTTGTGTAGAACGATTTGTAGGAATAGACCTGCGTTACGTCCGCCAGTGATTCCAATGCCTCTACCAGAGGAACACCCGCACGGAGGAGCCCGCCCATGATCACGCCAAAACGTGCGATGGTCGCCTCTTTCGCAAGACTGCCGATCCCCGGGATGCGGAACATGAACCACTGTGTCACAGCCTTGAAGCGCGTGAATCTTGAAAGAAGCGAAAGAAAGATGAAGAAGAGAATCATGAGCGGTACGACTTTCATGCCGTATGCCTCGAAGAACTTCGACACTTCAATGACAATACGTGTCGCGAGAGGAAGATCCACATTCAGCGAGTAGAGAACCTGCACAAGATTCGGGAGCACAAACATACCAAGGCCCATCACGATGACAAACATCATGGTGAGAACAATGGTCGGATAGATCATGGCCATCTTCACCTTTTGTTTCAGTGCATGGTCTTTTTCCTGCTGATCTGACAGATATTCCAAATTGCGGGCCAGATTCCCCGCATCTTCGCCAATGTGCACCAGTGCTATTTCATACGGACTGAAAAAGCAGGTGTCCTCCATGGCCCGCCAGAACGAGCTTCCATTCTCAACGGAAACAATGACTTTGCCGACCATTTTCTTCACTGCCTTCGAACGCACTTCTGCTTCGAACGCACGGAGAGAGTCAAGGAGAGGAAGCCCCGCATTCAACATGGTCGCGAGGGTTTGGACGAAAAGGTGGCGGTACCTCCCCATACCAAGGTAATTCAGTGTCTGGAAAAAAACGGCGACTGGATTCTTCTTCTTCTTTTCGCGCACCTCAATGACAAATGGGCGCTCCTTGGATTCCCCTGCTGCTGCTTCCTCCTTCTCTTCCCCTTGCTCCTTGTTTTTCTTTCCATGTCCAAAAGAGAAGAACCTGTGTTTCTTCTCTGCTTTCTTCTCTTTCACCTCACCGGCACTTTTGGGAGTAGCTTTAGAGCGCTTCCCAAACGTATTTGCGCCGCTCTGTACTCTCTCTTTCTTCTTGTTTTCCTCCGACTGATCTGATGTCCGCTCTTTCTCTTCTGGTTGCTCTTTCATCATCTCTTCCTTCTGCACCTGTTTTCCCTTTGGGGACGTCTTTCCCTGTTTCTTCTTGGGTACCACATGCCTGAGCATCGCAGAGATCCCCTTTTTTCCAGCCGATGCAGACTTACTTTTTCTTGCCATGCTTGCCGTAGATTTCAAAGACAACTTCGGGTGGTGCCGCCACACGCATGAGCTCCTCGATCGTGGTGATCCCCGCCTCCATCTTTTCGAACCCGTCTTCGAACATAAGCTTCATACCCTGCTTGCGAGCAAGGAGACTGATGTCCGCACTCGTAGCCCGTGCGATAATGAGTTCTTCAATCTCCTGTGTGACAATAAGCAATTCGTGGATACCAATGCGCCCGCGGTATCCTGTGTTTCCACAGGCATCACACCCCTTTCCTTTGTAGAGAGTGACTTTTCCCTGCTTGAAAAATTTCCCTGCACCGGGAAAGAGGCTGCGTGCTTCCTGCCCCGGGATGCTGTAGCTATACCTGCAATGGGGGCAAATGCGCCGCAGGAGCCGCTGCCCAATGACTATCTCGAGTGTGGAAGCGAGTAGAAAAGGCTCCAGACCCATATCAATGAGACGCGGCACTGCTGTCGCCGCATCGTTGCTGTGGAGTGTTGAGAAGAGAAGGTGCCCTGTGAGAGCGGCATTTACGGCGATTTCCGCCGTTTCCCCGTCACGTATCTCTCCCACGAGAATCACATTGGGATCCTGGCGTACGAGCGCACGCAGGCCGGATGCAAACGTGAGGTTCGCTTCGGGGTTCGTCTGAATGTGATTGATGCCAGCAATCTTGTACTCCACTGGATCTTCTATCGTGGAAATATTCACATCGGGTGTATTGCGCAGAATAACGAGCGCATAGAGCGTGGTAGACTTGCCCGATCCTGTCGGCCCGGTAGCCAGAAGCATGCCGAATGGCTTGCGTGCCGCCTTTTCGAGTACCTCCTGGTTCTCTTTTGAGAAACCAAGTTCGGAGAGCGTGAGGCTGCTCACGTAGGATGCAAGCAGACGCATCACTGCCTTCTCGCCATCTACAACCGGCACAATGGAAACGCGGATATCGATGGTGGAACCGTCCGGAGACACATGGCGGATGGCGCCGTCCTGCGGGGCAAAGTGCTCGTCGATACGCATGTTGGCTTCAATCTTGATGAGGTTCACAACTCCCTCGTAGTAGATTTTTGGTATGCGCCCTGCCTCGTGCATCACACCGTCCACACGGAAGCGGACAATCGTAAACTTGTCTCCCTGCGGCTCGAAATGGATGTCGGAAGCGCGCAGCTGAATGGCATCGTTAATGATTTCTACCAAAATTTCCGGTGCCACCTCCTTTTCCGCATCAACAATCTGCTGGAAACGAGTGGCAAGCGGCTTGCGGTAGCGGAGGAACATCGCCTCTATGCCCTCTTTGGAAGCAAAGACATACGTGATCTTCCCCTTGAACCCCTCTGCCTCTGCCTTCTTCCTCCCCAGACCAAAGAAACCTCCCCCCGCTTTCTTTTTCTCTTTTACTTCTTTCTCCTTGCTCTTGGGCTTTTCTTCCTTGCCCTTTTCTTTCTTTGGTTCTTCTGATTTTTTTTCCTCTTCTTCTCCCTTCTTCTCTTTCTTCTTCTCCGTGCTTTCTTCCTCCGGAAACACTGCTTCCTCCTTTCCCAGATTTACCCGAATGACCTCTTCCAGATTTTCCTGCTGTGGATCCGTTGTCGCGATTTTCACAGAATTTTCTTTCTTCTCCACAACAATGACAAAGTATTTCCGTGCAATTGCTTCCGGCAGGGAGGCGAGTTCCTCCGTGCTCGGCGGATTCGTCTGCAAATCATAAAACTCCAGTTTGTAGTGCTCTGCGAGAGCACCCTGTATGAGACTGGGAGTAATGAGCCCCTGCCCACTGAGTACATTGATCAGCGATTGTTTATTCTCTTTTGCCTCCAGCAACGCATTCTGCAGTTCCTCTTCGGAGAGATAGCTCTGCTTCACGAGGATCTGGCCGACAGCGACATCTTCGAGTGGCATACGCTAGAGGGCAGTTTTTACACGTTTAATAATGTCTGTAATAGGTGTGTTGGATTTCACAAAGTAATCCACCGCACCAAGCTCTTTGGAACGCGTGCGGTCTTCATCCTGTCCCAGATTGGAGAGAATAATAATCTGGCAGTTTTTCTTCCTGCTCTTCAGTTCCTCCATGAAAGTAAAACCATCCATCTGCGGCATAATGAGGTCGAGAAGAATCATGTCATATTTGTTCTTCAGCGCTTCCTCCAGAGCATCTTTTCCATTCACACACACGGTGGTATCGAACCCTTCGTGTTGGAACTTCAGTTCCAGCGCATGCGCCAGAGGACGCTCATCTTCAACAATGAGAATTTTTTTACCCTCTCTCCCGGGCTTTGCCTCTGGTTTTTCTTTATCTGCAGACTGGGGCTTCGCAGGCATAGTACGAGTAATGAATCCTCTTATTTTAGCAAAAAAACTGCTTTTAGGCAATGCGGCCCCCCTGCTCGTTTTTCTCCGGGACAACACTGGCAATACCGCACATTGCCTGTACACTTTTATGCTGGTTCTTTCCTTTGTCTGACACACCTCTCATGGGTAAACGCGCTCTTCTTTCTGTCTCCGATAAGTCCGGCATTGCAGATTTCGCCCGGGCACTCGCGGAACTTGGGTTTGAAATTCTCTCCACAGGTGGAACACAAAAGGCCCTAGAGAAAGCCAAAATCCCTGTGACGCCAGTGGAAAAAATCACACAGTTCCCTGAGTGTTTCGGGGGACGGGTGAAAACAATGCATCCGGCAGTGACCGGCGGCATCCTCTTCCGGCGTGGCAACGCCGAAGACAGAAAAGAAGCAAAGGAGCACAACATCGCACCTATCGACATTGTTGCTGTGAACCTCTACCCCTTCGAAGAAGCATCCAGGGACAAAACAAAAGCGAGAGAGGCACTCATCGAACAGATTGATATTGGCGGTCCCACGCTCCTCCGCAGCGCGGCAAAAAATTATGCCGATGTCACCGTACTCTGCGATCCAGCCGACTACAGCCGGGTAATTGATGAGCTGCGAGCCCACGGTGAAACTTCCCCCGCCTGCAGGGCAGAGCTTGCTGCCAAGGTTTTTGCGCGTACCGCGGCATATGACGGGATCATCGCCGAGGTGCTCTCGGGAGGGCGGAGTAAAGGGCTGATGCTCACCAATGAATTGGCTCTCCGCTACGGAGAGAACCCGCATCAGTGGGGAAAATACTATGATGTCGCTGGACATGGCCGGCGATGGGAAGTGCTGCAGGAAGAGAAGAAAATGAGCTACCTCAATATTCTGGATGCGGATAGCGCCATCAATCTTGTCTGTGAATTTGAGGAGCCCACTGCCGCCTGCATCAAGCACGCCAACCCCAGCGGAGTAGCGAGCCACTTAGATATCACCGAAGCATTCCAGCGGAGTTTCGATGCTGACCGCCTCTCTGCGTTCGGCGTGATCGTCGCCCTCAACCGGGAATGCCCGAAGGGAGTAGTCCAAAAAATTATTGACCAGAAGATTTTCGCAGAAGTGCTCATTGCTCCAAGCTTCTCAGGTGAAGCATTGGAACTTCTCAAGCAGAAGCCACGGATCCGCGTTATACGCTGTGAATGTCCACGGGCTGAAGATCTGGTGACATACCGCTCCATGCTCGGCGGCATCCTGGTGCAGGACGCCGATACAAAGGAAGTGGCAAAAGATAATCTGACCTGTGTCACAGAGGTGAAACCAACGAAGCAACAAATAGAGGATCTGCTCTTTGCCTGGAAAGTAGTCAAGCACGCCAAAAGCAACGCCATCGTATTCGCGAAGGACAAGGTAAGCACGGGAATCGGTTGTGGGCAAACAAGCCGTGTGGACTCCACGATCATCGCAGCAAGGCGCGCAGGAGAGAAAGCGAAGGGATCCATGATGGCCAGCGATGCATTCTTCCCCTTCGCAGATTCTGTGGAAGAAGCAGCGAAGCATGGGATCGCCGCCATTATTCAGCCAGGGGGATCCATCCGGGACAAAGAGGTGATTGCGAAAGCAAACGAGCTCCTTATCCCGATGGTCGTGACAGGTATCAGAGGATTCAGACATTGAATCACAGCACCCTTCTTCCTGCGATTGCTTCTTTCAGAGTGATTTGGTCTGCGAACTCGATATCCGCCCCCATGGGGAGTCCATGTGCGAGGCGGGAAACCTTCGGGACAAACCCATCGAGTTTCTGTTTGATGTACGTTGCCGTTGCCTCACCTTCCACATCTGGATTGGTGGCCACGATCACTTCCTTCACACTCCCATCCGCACAACGCCTGATGAGCTCCGCAAGTTTGAGCTGCTCAGGACCCATGCCGTCGATAGGGGAGAGCACGCCGTGGAGAACGTGATACACACCCTTGTAGGATGTACGTTCAAAAGAAATGACATCGAGAGGATTCTCTACTACGAGAATTATTGCCCTGTCCCGCGCGGAATTGGTGCAGATGGAGCACTGCTCCTGCAGTGCGACCATCTGGCAGCTGCTGCAATACTTGAGTTCATTCTTGAGCTTCGTGAGTGCTTTCCCCAAGTTCTCAGGAGAAGCCTTTGAACTCCTGAGGAGATGGAATGTCAGGCGCTCTGCGGACTTGGGGCCAATGCCCGGAAGTTTGGAAAACTCCTCAATGGTCTGCTGAATCTGTGGGGGGAGAAGAGACATGACAGCTTTCAGCTTAAAGCTAATGGCTGAAAGCTGAAAGCTAATAGCTGTTAATAGTCTTCCCCCCTGTGCAGTTTCTTCTTTACTTCTTTCTCCCGAATCTTCTGCCGCTTGTCGAACCTGCTTTTCCCTTTCCCCAGACCAAGAAGCACTTTGATGTACTTTCCCGCCCGTACCTCCAGTGGAATAATGGTGATACCCTTTTCATCCGATGCTGACTGCAGCCTCTGAACATCAGCTTTCGAGAGGAGCAGGGGGCGATCTCTGCCGGGATCGTAACTCTCCAGCCCCGATGCAAATTGATACGCAGCGATTTTCATGCCCTTGAGAACCGGTTTTCCATGCAGGAAGGAAACGTACGAACCCGCGAGATTCGCGTTGCCGTTCCGGCAGGACTTCACTTCCTGGCCCGTGAGCATGAGGCCTGCTTCCACCGTATCGAGTATCTCGTAGTCGTACCGGGCACGCCGATTCTGGGCGACAATTTTCACCACCGTTGCAGTATGCGCGAAAGCGCTTGGAGAGCCAATAGAAAGCCCTGAACCAGGGATTCTAACTGTAAGGAATCCTTGACACTCTGGCAATATTTGGGTACCATGGGCCCGTCAGTTATGCATTCCCTGTATGCTCGCTTGGGTCTGCCACCTTCACTCCCTGTGAAAAGAGGCAGTTCGAAGTGAGCATACAGCGGCGGGGACTTCTGTCTTCCGACAAGTATGCTCTTATACTGACGAAAGAATCATGGGCCTACTTGTTCCAACAAGAAGGCCCATTTCTCATGAGAGAAACGGGATTCCAACGCAGGCGCGCGCGGACCACAGCAGGCAAGACATCATTCTCTCCCCCATAAGAAGAGCAGTGAGTGTGCCAAGCGCAAGGAAAGGACCGAACGCAATGTAATCCTTGCGGGTTATCCTCCCCGTAAGCAGAAGAACAGATGCAACGAGCGCGCCGAGAATGTAGGAAGAGAACAGCATGAAGAGCACGAGTTCCCTCTGCCCGAGAAGTGCACTGAGCCCTACTGCGAGGAGAACGTCCCCGCTCCCGATCCACTTCCCCCTGCTCAAGATCCACTGCGCCCCAAAAAAACCGACACCAATCACGAAGGCAAGAATATCGAATGCCCCGCTGAGCCCGGTATAGAGGAATGCCAGAATAATGAACAGAATGGTGAATGCATCCGGAATACCCTGGATACGCACATCAACAACAGCAATGAGGAGGAGCATCCAGAGTGCGAAAGCGAGAACAACCGCCGAAAGCAAAGAGGGCGCAATGAATGCCGCAGTCACTGCAAGCAAGCCGGACGCCAATTCCACACCGGGGTACTGCCAACTGATCTTTTTTTTACAGTGTCTGCACTTCCCCCGAAGGCAGAGGAAACTCACAACAGGAATGAGACAGAGAGGTCCAATACTCTTCTTGCATCGGGGACAATGTGACCTCCCCCAAATGCTCTGCCCGCGTGGCAGGCGATAGATGAGAACATTCCCGAAGCTCCCGAAGACAAGTCCGAGGAGAAAGAAACACACCCCAATGAGCACCGCAGGTACCCCTGCAAGGGAGAACATGACCACTAGGCTATCACATCTTGCCCCGCATGAAACATGCTATGCGCCTGCGGTGGAAACCAACCGTACCGCCAAGAGTAACGAGAGCGGCAAGCCACAGCTCCACTCCCGAGCTCGGAAGTTCCGGCGCGCTGTTCACCTGTGTGGCAGCTACCGGCACTTCCTCCGCCACTGGAAGAGGAGCAGGAACCGGCTGAACTTCTTCCTCCGCGGGTACTGCTTCGGCAACTGCACTCGCCGTGGGTGCTCCTTCCCCCCAGTATGATTTGTCCCACGTATCATCCCACGTCTGCGGTTCTGCCGGATCATTCTCGTAGGCAAGTGCCGAAAGAGCCTCAAAATCATCGTCCCATGTGTCATCCCACGCCGCATCCCACTCCTCTGTTTTTTCCTCTTGTGGTTCTACCGGTGGTTCCGGCCATTCGTCAGACCAATCTCCCCATCCTTCATCCGCAGCTTGTTCCATGTTTCCTATTGCTTCGAGATCCCAGTTCGCCGGGGTATCTTTCTTGGGTGCGGGAGGTTCTACCTCCTGTCCGAATGTATCTACTATGAAACGTGCGCGCTGCGCAATCCGCCTCTGTTCCGACTCTTTGAGACCCGTCTGAGCAGCAACACCACCCTCCACGCTCAACTGATCCTGTGGAACGGTCAGCCACGCAGTCACTATGGGAGTCACAACAGGGGCACTGTACTGATACCCGTAGTAGATACCGAGCGCCAGGCTGCCTCCTACGACCGCCCCTGTGAGCTGCCGCAGAAGAGATGCTTTCTGCTCTTTGCCTTTCTTCCCTTTAGTGCTCTTTTTTGTGGGCATTTTGTGTGAATATTTCCTGTAAGTATAGCAGATTTTGCTTTCCTGGCCAAGGTCTTCCTTCTCGCGCTTTTCTTCAAAAGGCTGCTTTTGTATTTTCCAGGGTGAAAAGCCTCTATGCGTTCTATGGGGCAGGGAAGATCTCTTTCACCGATCCCAGGCGGGAACGACTGGTCATATCCAAAGAGGATGAGATCCGGCTTCGCTCTCCTCACAGGAGCAAGATAATCCTTTGCGCTGCCATAGAGGATTGTTGCGGAAGGATATGCCTCTCTAATGGCCTGACCACGTGCATGCTGGCTCTGATCCGGGGAAAAACCTTTCACGAGTTTCACCGTCCTTTCGTGAGCAACCACCACAAAGAGTTCACCGTACTCCCGCGCCCTTCCGAGCAGGAATCGATGCCCGAGATGCAGGTGATCGAACGTGCCAAACACGAGTACTCGCATAGGGATGAAGATAGTACCCTATGCAGCTCCGCAGGGAATACAAAATCTCCAGTTGTCTCCTATGTATTCCCCATGTCCACCACGTAAATATTCCTCGAGTCCATCACGTACAGCCGCGACTCATCCGGATCCACGTAGATGTCTTTGAGAATGTCAATTTCTCCCTCAAATACATATTGTTTCGTATAGGTTGATTCGCCAGTGGAACCACCATCCGTGACAACAATAACGCGCTTATTCGCCGAATCGAGGAAGTACATATTCCCATCGAGCACTTTGAAAATCCTTGTGGCACCTTCAAGGATGTTCCCTGGCAGGTGGCGAATGACAAACGGGGTCTGCTCGCCGCGGAAGAGCTTGAGCACTTCTCCATGCTCCTTCAGCACATACACACTGCCATCGATTGCCATATCAATGGCATTGTGGAGATCGGCATTCACATTGTACTCGCTGGGAGCGGCATAGCGGTTGGAATAGCGCTCGTACTTGTAGATCTGATTGTTCTCCGGCGAGAGAATGTAGATGTATCTCAACCATGCCTCCGCGTCGCTGCCCGTAATCCACCCAGCTGGGTCTTCTGTCTTCATGGAAGTGGGCTGGTTGGCAATAATTTCAATAACGCTGTTATTATCCGTCTGGAATACGAGCGTTTTGTAACGCGGGAAGGACGCACCATAGAGAATCTGCTCACCCTCTGCTGCAATAGTACTTGGGTCTTCAACAGAATTGAGTAGCACTCTGTACAAATCTGTCTGATCGTAGACAACGAACTCTCCATCGGAGAGGCCGACGAAGCCGAGGGCAGAAACATCCGGATTCTTCGCCGTGAGACTCACCACCACCCGCGGGGAGAGCCGGATAATGTTGTTGATCTCCTCCCGCTTCGCCCGAACCCTGCTGAGCAGATCGTGCGCCTGAGACCGAAAGAGTTTGTTCTCATTATCCATCACCTGCTTTGCCCTCTCTTCCGCACGTTGCAATATGGCATTGGAAGAATCTATCTCGCCCGTAAGGAACCGGTTTTCCGCCGTACGAAGGTCTGTTTCAATTTCCTCAATGAGCTGTTCGAGTTCCGCCCGTGTCTTACTCCGCTGGCTGTAGGTTGAGAGGTTCACAATCGCCCACACAAGCAGGAAAACAATGAGAATACCCGCAAGCAATAGCATGTGCGCCTTGCGCTTGCGCGTGGGATCTTTGAGATCGGAAAGGAAATTCACTCCTCTCTGCTTCACTTTCCCCACAGTATTGAATGGGAGGCGAATGTTTCTCACTTTCTCTCCAAACCCACTGAAAATTCCCAGCAGAGCTGCTGGAGAAAATGTTCCACTCTTTCCCCTCCTTCTCCCGGGACGGCGGCTCTGCGTATCCCTGAGTGGAGCTGCCCGCTGGGGACGTGCACCTTCAACGTACATGACACCAAGGGCAGCCATTTCCTTCTCTGCTTCCAGAGCAACCCGCACTTCATCGAGGAGCTGATCGCCCCGCTGGGCATGCTGCGCCAGCTGTGCCGGCGTGAGAGTGCGGAGCAGGCGTTGCGTACTGAAGACAAGAACATCCTTTGCTTCCAGTGTGCCGCTTGCGATGTGCACGAATGCCGGAGTAGGTTTGCCGCGGGTGTACTCCGTAATCTGACTCGCTGCTCCTGCACGAACAACATACGCTTCCGCACGCCCCGCATGAGAAACATGGAGCACCCGCGCGGAATCAACAATGGCAATGATGGCATGAACATCCTCAATCTGCTGTGCAAGAAGCAGCCCCTTGAAAAGGCCATTGAGTTCCTTCAGCGTCCCATCCAACCGGGAGGAAGCCTCCCCCTCCGTTTCCAGCAGAGCATGTTTCACGATGGTCATGGCTTCTTTCTCAAGAGTCTTCGCCTCCTGAACTGTCGCATGGACCTGCAGGAGAACACACACCTGTTCACCCAGTGCTGAGTCCACAGAATTGGCTACAAGCTTTATTCCTCCTATCGTCTTCGTCTGCCCGGTCTGAACACTGATACCCATCAGCTACGAAGGCTACCTTATTTGCCTAAAACCGGGCAAGTCGGCTGGGTTGTTCTTGAGCACAAAAAATGTCACCTGCCTCGCGTGCACGGGGGATGTTTGTAGGGAATTGAAATAAAAAATCAAATTTTCTGGCTAAAAATTTGTTTATTTTAAGCCAAAAAACGGACATAACGACAAATATCCTATTGCATACCACCCGAAGGAAGAGTACTGTATGCTCAGGTGAAATATCACCTTCTATTATTTCTTACACAATATTACGAATGAAGACAGTAGGAGAGTGGCTGCAGAGCGCCGAAGGGAGCTTGCAGCCGGGGAAGGGCGAACGGTCTACACCACCGAAACGTCCTCAGGACCCAAACCAGGCACGCCAACACCATCGGAGGCGGCGGAACGGCCCGTTCCGCAAATTTCACGGGCAACAGCAGAGTGTCCCCCCCAAGCCGGGTGTACAACCACAGCAGATAGCTGCGCAGGGACCACGCCAGGGAGGACTGCGAATTTACCCCCTCGGCGGCTTTGAACAGGTCGGCCGCAACTGCACGTGCATTGAAGTCGACGGAGACATCTACATGATTGATCTCGGTCTGGAATTCCCGGACGAAGACATGCTGGGAATAGATTACCTCGTTCCGGACATCTCTGCCCTCAAGGGGAAAGAGCACCGCATCAAAGCAATTCTCTTCACCCACGGCCACCTGGATCATATAGGTGCTATTCAGCACCTTCTGCCGTCTCTCCATTTCCCCCAGTGCTATGGAACGAAACTCACCATGGCCATGGCACGGAAGCGCCTGGATGAAGAGGGCCTCACCAGTAAAGCGAAGCTCACCTCTGTGGCGTACGGCGAAAAAATCCGCATCGGGAAAGTGGAAGTGGAATTCCTGCGTGTCACACACAGTATTCCCGACTCGGCTGCAATTGCCCTGCACACCCCTTACGGGACTCTTGTCCACACCGGAGATTTTAAGTTTGACCTCACACCAATGAACGAACCGCCGGCAGATTTCCAGCGCTTCGCCGAACTTGGGAAACAGGGTGTGCTCGCAATTATCGCAGACTCAACAAATGCGGCAAAACCCGGCACGAGCTTGAGCGAAAGCCAGATTTCCGACACGATTTATGATTTGATCCGTGACGCTGAGGGGCGTGTGATCATCTCCACATTTAGTTCTCTGCTCAACCGTACCCAGCAGATCGTCGACCATGCAAAACACTTCAACAGGAAAGTGTTCATCTCAGGCAGAAGTATGCTGACCAACGTTGAGCTCGCTCAGAATCTGGGATACCTCAAGGCCCCACGCGGACTCATCCGCAAAGTGAGTCCCGGCATGAGCAAGCTCCCTGATAAGGAGGTACTCATCATCACTACCGGGAGCCAGGGTGAAGAGAATGCCGGCCTTGCGCGCATAGGGCTCGGAACTCACCGGCAAATTATCGTGAAAAAGGGTGACACCGTCATATTGAGTTCCAATCCCATTATTGGAAACGAGAGAGCGGTAATGAAGGTTGTGAACAACTTGCATTTGAAAGGTGCAACGGTGAAAACAAATGCAGAGCTCGCTCTGCACACCACGGGACACGGCCACCGGAATGACCTTCTTATGATGCATCGTCTTGTCCATGCCAAACACGTGATCCCGGAGCATGGGGAACCATTCATGCGTGAGGCTCATGCGGAAATCGCCCGCGATATCGGCTATCAGGAAAACCAGATACATATGCTCGTGAACGGCGAAATACTGGAGTTTGATCCCCAGGGCAACGCACGGAAGAGCAAGCAGAAGTTTACAGTGAACGACGTGATCATTGACGGCCGCGGAAGCGCAAGCGAAGGGCAACGGGTGCTCGATGACCGGAAGGTCATGAGCGAAGGAGGAGCCATCGCCGTTGTGTTCCGTGCTTACTCAGAGAGCAAGCGCCTTGTCGGGAATCCCGATGTGATTACGCGCGGGCTCATCTACGGCTCAGAGCAACAGGAAATTACCGGTGAAGTGATCGAGGCTGCCAAAAAAGCCTACGAAGATGCGCTCGGCAGAGGAGAAACCGACCGCAAAGCATTCAAACGGTCTGTCGCTGGTGCCCTCTACCGATACTTCGATCGCAAGCTCGACCGCGAGCCGATGATTATTCCTATCATTGTAGAAGTATAACAATGGCTGTTCCTGTGTTTCCTTCTCCCGCCCCCCGAAGCTCTGCGCATGCGGAGCGAAGGGGGGTGATTATTCCTATCATTGTAGAAGTATAACAATGGCTGTTCCTGTGTTTCCTTTTCTCGCCCCCCGAAGCTCTGCGCATGCGGAGCGAAGGGGGGTGATTATTCCAATCATTGTAGAAGTCTAACGATAATCCCTTTCGTGCTTTTTCCTTACGCCCCCCGTCATCCATTCAGAATGCAGGGGGCGATTTCCCGTATCATGAAGACGTATGAAATTCGACGCAGTTCTCTTTGATCTCGACGGCACACTCCTCGATACCATCGGCCTCTGGATACGGGCCTATTTGCACACGTTACAGAATGCGGGTGTGCATATGGATGTGGAAGAATTTCTTCTCACCACCTACACGCAAAACAGGCACTTTGAAGATGTACTTGCTTATTACGGTTTGGATCCCAGCCGCGGAAACGAGCTGCGGGTGAAGCGGGATGCTCTTTACACACAATTCCTCGCATCGGAACCCCTGTGGATGGAGGGAGCGGAGGAAGTCCTTCGCACCACCACGAAAGCATACCCGACCGGAATAGTGACAGGTTCCCACCTGCATTACATAGAAGCGATTGAGAAGCAGATTCCCCTGCGCACACTCGTGCCCGTGCTCGTCACCTGCGATGAGGTGAAGGGAAGAAACAAACCCCATCCCGACGGATTGCTCCTCGCAACCCGGAGGCTCCGGGTCCCGCCGAAACAGTGCCTCTACGTCGGAGACCAGTCATTCGACGTGGAAGCCGCGAAAGCGGCAGGCATGACAAGCTGTCTCTACTGGAACGAGTACACACCAGCTCTTGCGGGGCAGGAGGCAGACATGAATATAGAATCTCTTGGAGAAATTTCATCACTTCTGGGGCTCCATTGACATCAGGATGTCCGGGTTTTCCCCAAGATACTGCAGGAAGTTCACAAGCACCCATGTGATGAGGATGACATCACACATATCGACCCACTCTTCCCTCGTGTGGACTCTCCTTGCACCGTTGGCATAGTTGAGAGTAGCTATCCCTTTGTTCGTGAGATCACCTGCATCACTGCACGCGCGGGTGACTTGCATCTTCGTTCCGAGCCCGATGTTCTTCTGCACAGCGCAGAGCGCCTGGATGAGTGGCATACATGGGTCGTGGTGATACCCTTCGCGGCGTGACGTGTACTCCAGATGCGCTTCCGGGGCGAATTCACCCGAAGCACTAAACTTGTAGAGGATGCTGTCGATGATGCGCTGGTACTGCTTCATGAGTTCCTCGGCTTCGAGTGAGGTGAACGCGCGGACTTCCCCCTCAATCACCGCTTGTTCAGCAACCTGATTGACTGCAACACCCCCCTCTATCTTCCCGATATTCGCATAGAGCCCTCTGTGGATTTTCCCCTGCGGGAACTGTGCGATGGCCGCGGCTGCCATGTGAACAGCACTCACTCCTTTTTCTGCCTCAAATGCATGGGCGGCAGTGCCTTTGAAGAGCACACGGAAGTTTCGTTTGAACGGACCTGCTACTACCAAAACCCCCGGTTCGTCTGCACGGTCGAGGAGCATCCCCTGCTTTGCACGGAGATGCGTCTTCCTCAATTTGCGGACACCAAGACCACCGAGCTCTTCCCCAACGGTGAAGAGAAGATCTATTGGGGGACAGGGGATTGCCTTCTCTTTGATATACCTGAGTGCGGTGAGGATTTCAAAAATCCCGGCACCGTCATCTGCTGTGAGCACTGTGAGACCATCGCTCTTCACAACATTCCCCTTCCGGATGACCTTCACATCTTTGCACGGCATCACGCTGTCCATGTGGCCTCCCAGCATGAAGGCATGCTTCCCCTCCCCAATGTACCCCATGAGATTCCCTACGGCGTCTTTGCGTGTTTTGGCATCCAATTCCAACATGTCCCGTCTTAGAACTTCCGCCAATTTCTCCTCCTCTCCCGGAGGATTGTCCGTCTCCAGTATTTTGACGAAGAACGGGTACCTGCTCTCCACGAAATCCGCGAACGACTTGGGATACGCTTTCATGTATGGCGATTGTAACACACACTTCCCTCTCCCCTTAATCCCTGCCTGTCCGGCAGGCAGGCCCTCCCGCCCCACTTCGCCAGGGCTTCGAGGGGTAAACCGGGAGGGGGAAAGATTTGAAGTATATTCGGATGCAAAACAACATCAGGCCTCTCTCACGCGAATGGAAGAACGGACTTTCAAAAGAAGATCTTTCGCGCGCCGCACCACCTCCTCGTAGGAATCGGCTGTCACAAGAAACTTGAGAACAAAGGAATGGCCATCGGATGCGCGACCAACCATGTCTCCCACCTGCTTGTTCTGCGTCAGGGAGTACAGGTGCTCCTGCTCCTCCAGGAAAGAGGATTCCACTGCCTCCAGGATACCGTTTTCCGGCGAGAACACTTCTGCAACGGCTGCAAACCTTTGTGGAATGGAGGCGACATCCGGCTTCAGTCCGAGAGCAGCTCTCACGAGACCGAAATCGTAATCCCCTCCACAGGTGTGGTACACCATCTCGGCACGGAATCCTCCGCTCCGGGAAGCAACCTCTATAAGACGGCAGTCCTTCGTTGCCCGGTTGAAGAACACTTCTACATGAGTCACGCAGAAGTCCGCACCCAGCGCCTTGAGAGACTTTTTGACCGCAGAATCCACTATGCCCTGCTCTTCCTCACTCAGGTTGTAGGGCATGATGCGTATGGGAAGATGGTGGTCATGGAACCCCATTTCCTCCGGCATGATGTACTTGCATATGGGAGTAAGAAAAGGTTTCCCGTCCACCACAAATGCATCCACTGTCAGTTCTTCACCGGAGATGCACTCCTCCACAAGGAGGTGCGTGCGGTAGTCCGGGCCTGCGATTGTTTTGGGGAAGTGATGGAGCTGACCGTGGAGGGTGCCGGTCTCCCGCGAGAGGCAGTCGAGATAGTACTCAATGGTAGACCGGAGACCCTGCTCATCTTCAACTCGGGCAACATACTTGGAGTGGATGCCGGCAATTTGCTTCACCATGAGTGGAAAACCATGTTTCTCCACCATTGGTCTTGCATCGTCGGATGAGCGTACCAGCTGGAAATCAGCGGAAGGAACACCATGCTCTGCAAAAGCCTTGCGCATGAGGTACTTGTTACGGAATTTCGGCGCATCTGCAAGCGCGACGGAACGAAGACCGAGGAAATCTGCCACGGCGGAAACGAGGAAAGTGAAATCCTCAAAGCGGGTGAGTACTGCATCGTAGTTTGTGCCTTCTACCGCAGCGGCAATTTGTCTCCAGTCAAAAATGTCATCGAGTACATGCACCGTATCGAATGCTCCTCTGTACTCTTCCCGCATTTCGCCCGCATCGATGATGAGATCGAGGAGCATGCCCTCGCCACGGGCAGTTCTGAGGTGAGATTCTTTGCCACGGTAGCCAATGAAAAGAATGCGTTTACCTGTGAAATTCATAACGCGAAGTAGTGTGGAGGGTAACACAAAAACGCTTCCTGTGCTCACAGAAGGGGTGGAATGGGAAATACTTCCATCCCTGCCTCTACGAAAAAAGGGATTTCCTCCGGATGCACAGGCGCCGAGAGGAGGGAATCCAATCGCCCGCCACCGCTGATGTATGCACGCACGATTTCAAATCCCTGCGCATAGAGAGCGTCTCTCGTAAATGCCCCGTGAGAAGCTCCATCCGTGAGCCCTCTCTTCACACGCAGTGTGTGCACCCATGCGTCTTCCGGGCTGCAACCATATTCACAGAGCGCCTGCCAGGTTTCACGGAAGGAATGCCCCAAAGCCATTTGTACCGCAAAATGCCTTTCGTACAGGCGGGGATGCCCGTCGGGATGTTCCACAAAGCAGGCCACCCCTTCTTCCACCAGGCGGCCGCGCGACGTGCCCACATGCAGGAGAGGTTCTTTCTGCATACACCCGTGCGCATAGCGCACCACATGCACCCCTATCTCATGGCGGGTGAGAGCGGAAAGTTCCTTCGGGGTGATGCGTACATCTGCACGTACCGCGATTTTTTTCTCCCACTGGTTCACAAACATCCGGCTGGAGCAGTGCCGTTCAAGTTTCACCTCCCATCCTTCAATCCCACATGCTGCGAGGGCTTTCTGAAACGTGCGCATAATTTCTTCTGCCCCAATGGAAAGTTCTTCCTTCTCCTTTGGAAAAGGCAGTGGATTCCCAACCTCCGTGACCGGAAAAAGAACCTGACCTAACGCGGAAAATTCTGAATCGTGCCCCACGAGCCGGAGGAGCAGAGCGAGCCCCCTGGTCTGCCCTATGCGATCCCTGTAGAGAGCCTCCAGTTCCGTACCCACTGTAATTTCCGGAAAGTTCATCGCCGGAACCACACATGCCCCATACGCAAAAATGGGTTCTTCTATCGACCCCGACAAAAATTTTTCTCTCTGCTCCGCCGCATTCGCCGGATGCAGCATGACAGAAAACTCCATTTGTTTTTCCGCAACAATGACGGCCCGAGCAATGCTTCTCCGGTCTTCGAGAGCCACTGACATGCGCCCAGCCTACACTATCGGCTCTATAATCCCAGGATTCACCAGCCTTCGCCCCGCATGCGCGGGGCTACAGCCGGCGAGATCGGCCGTTATACAACTCCCCGGGATGCCCTATTTGTAAGCCCCTGAGTATCCACCGCATATCCTCCAACTTTCCGAAGGACATACTTCACCCTACCCCGTACTTTCGCCCCTTCAAACGGTGTCCATCCGCAGAGAGAGTGAAGCGATACCGCATGAATTTCCCATTCTTCCTTCGGATCAACAATGAGAATGTCCGCGTCCGCGCCATCGGCGATGTGCTCTTTGCCAAGGCTGTAAATGGTATTGGGATTATCAAAGCAGAGCCGGACGATGTCGCTGTAGCTCAGCTTGCCCGTGGCCGCCACGGTAAGGAGAAGCGGAAGCATGGTTTCCACTCCGGGTACCCCACTCGGCGCCGAGAGCGGAGATCCTGCCTCCTTCTCCTCTTTCAGATGGGGGGCGTGATCCGTCGCTATGCAGTCGATGACGCCGTCGGCAATACCCTGCCAGAGAGCGGCAGAATCTTCGCTGGAACGAAGAGGAGGATTCATCTTCGCGAATACTCCGAGATCTTCGTAGCGGCTTGTATCCAAAAGGAGATGATGCGGCGTCACCTCGCAGGTAACTGCAAGTCCTTCTTCCTTTGCCCGACGTACAACTTCAAGGCCAAGAGCAGCAGAGAGATGTGCGATGTGCAGACGGGTGCCGTACCGCCGTGCAAGGGTGGTAGCATGCTCTATAGATGCCGCTTCAGATTCCGGCGGTCTCCGCAGACTGTGCGTGGCAATGTCCTGATCGGAAATAGCGGCGTTCGCTGATGCGTTCAGGACCGGGTCCTCACAGTGAGCCACTATGGGACAGTCTATCTCTGCGCAGAGCCTAAAGGCCTCTTCAACGAGATCCTGGTCGGTTTTCAGATCCCCTGTGGAGTTCTCCAGAAAAAGCTTCAGCCCGCAGCAGCGTGCTTTCAGGCGCTGCATCTCCGGCAACAGACTTGCCCACACCGTTCGCAACTGCGCGAGGTGTTCCCGCGCCACCGCCCCCATGAAGAAACGGATATCGCAATCTGTTACCTCCTGTGCAAGGCGAACCTTATCTGCCAGCGCTCCCGCGGTAAACGTGGGGGGGCTGGTGTTCGGCATCTCGCAGACCGTTGTAACTCCTCCTGCCCTCGCCGCCCGTGCTTCCGACTTCATGGTGGCCTTATGGGTGAGCCCCGGTTCGCGGAAGTGCACATGGCAGTCGATGAGACCGGGAAAAATGAGCAGACCGGAAGCATCTATTGTCTGATCCGCAGACCCTTCAGAATCCACGAGGGAAATATCTCCGTTTTGGATGAGGATATCTGCCTTCTCTTCTCCATTTACCCGGATGATGGTGCCGCCGCTGATGAGGAGGGAACTCATGGGAACAGGAGCAGCTTAAACGCGCCAGCGGAAATTATAAACAGCAAGAGATATTCAAATACATGGACACTGACATACGGCATAAGCCTCTTGCCGATATTCACCCCGAGTACTATGACCGGAATGGAACACCCGAGGACAATGAGAAGCTCCCTGGTCCAGAGAATATTGGGGAGGTAAGCGGCAACTTTGCCCGTGTTCGTCGCGAGCGCAATGACGGAGGATGTGCCAAGGAACGGCTCTTTCACAAGACCCATGGAGAGCAGAAAAGGGGACCGCAGGAGCGTTCCCTCCCCAACCATTCCACTCTGCAAGCCATTGAGCGCCCCGCAGAAAAGAACATTCCTCTTCGTAGGACGTATGGAAAATCCGCGTGGAGAAAGCCGAAGCACAACAAAGAGCAGACAGAATATTGCAAGCAACAGTTCTATGCTGCGCATGGGAATTTCGAAGAAAATCAGCCCACCCACAAAACTGAGGGGAACGCCGAGAATCAAATACCAGCCGACAATGTCCCAGCGGGCAAAGCGATAGAAGTGAAGGAACTTTGCCGGTTGGATCACGAACCCTATTAGAGACATCAGCACAACACTCGTCCGCACATCAAGAAAGAACGTGAGGAGAATGATCGCAATGATGCCCAGCCCCGCCCCTGAGATCGTACAAAAAACGCTCCCAATGAAGAGTGTTGGCAGAAGAACGGGCAGTGATTCAATCATACTTTACCCAAGAGCATACTGAGCAGAGCCATGCGTGTGATCATGCCGTTGCGCACCTCTCGGAAGTATGCGGCGCGCGGGTTACTGTCCACTGCCGGATCTATTTCCCCCACGCGGGGGAGCGGATGCATGATGGTACATTTCTTCCCGACGAGGTGCTTGGGTGTGAGAATATACTTGAGCTTCAGACGTTCGTACTCGGACTGGTCCGCGAAGCGCTCCTTCTGTACACGTGTCATATAGAGAACATCGGCGTTGAGCCCTTCTTCGATACTTTCAGCCTCCCGGTACTCTATACCCTTCTCTCTGTAGAACTCTGTCACCTTCTCCGGCATGGTAAGTTCCCTCGGTGAGACGAGTGTGAACTTCACATTCTTGTATAGCCCTAAGAGAAAACTGAGTGAGTGCACCGTACGCCCGTAGCGCAGGTCGCCCACCATGGTGATGTGGAGACCGTCGATATGACCAACTTCTTTCTGGATGGTATAGAGATCCAGCAGCGCCTGTGTGGGATGCTGCCGCGGGCCATCCCCGGCGTTGATGAAGGGGACCGGACTCACGCTCGCCGCACGGTCCGCGCTCCCGGCCTCCGGGTGCCTCATGGCAATAATGTCGACGTACTGACCAACAACGACGATGGTGTCTTCAACAGTTTCCCCTTTGTAGAGGGAACTGAATTGGAATCCGTCCGCAGTCACCACATCGCCGCCGAGACGATGCATGGCCGTCTCGAAGCTAAGCCTCGTACGCGTGCTTGGTTCGTAGAAGAGACTTGCGAGTACCTTCCCCTTTAGGCGGTCATCCCCGCTTTTCTTCTCCAGCAAGTTCTCCATGTCTGCTGCCACTTTCAAAATGGCGTCCGTATCTTCTCGTGAGAGTTGTTTTGTCGATGTGAGATGCTGGAATGAGAGGAGCATTCTACAGAGAGAGGGTAGAGAAAAGGCCGGGAATTGTCTACCGAATTGCGGATTTCCTCAGAGCTGCAACATACACCATTCAATGGAAGAAATATTGTTTTAGGATATTTTGACATTATGTCTAATCCGACTTACCATCACGGTAAGTCCCCCCTGGTCAGAGGCCATTGGGATTCACATGGGGTCGCTATATCCCCAGCGCATTGTATGTCCGATTCCTCTTGTAGGTGTCACGACAGAAACGCTGGTCCGCGACCCCCCGATCAACAAGACGCCTCACATGCACTAGGGGGGCTTCTTTTGATTCTTTCGTAATCCTCTACAATCCTCCCGATGTCCACCCGCGCCATTGCAACTTCCACCCTCTGGCAGCTCGCGAGCCAAGTGACCATGGCCGCACTCAGTATTCTCACGGTGAAGTTTGTGGCCATGGGGCTCTCCAAGGAACTCGCCGGGAATTACAACTCTGCGTACGGCTACCTGCAGCTCTTCGGAATTCTCGCGGACTTCGGCCTCTATGCAGTCGCTGTCCGGGAGGTGAGTAAGGCAACAAAGCGGGAGGAAGTGCTTGGGGCGCTCATTGTCATCCGCTTCTTCATCTTACTTGCTTCGCTCCTCCTCGCCCTGAGTGTCATTTGGCTCCTCCCCATGTGGCGAGGCACGCCGCTCCCTCTCGGCGTGACGATCGCCGCGCTCGTCCCGTTCTTCACATTGCTCGCCGGTATTGTGCGCACTGTTTTTCAGGTGCATTACAAAATGCAGTACGTCTTCATTGCCGAAGTAACTCAGCGCATCATCACTGTGTCACTCATTGGGTTGTTTATTGTTGTGGGGGTACGAGGCAGCACAGATCTCCACATCTACCACCTCTTTCTCTTCATTGGGGGGATAGGCGCATTCGTGCTCTTCTTTCTCTCTCTCCTCTGCGCAAACAGCATCATGCGGGTCCGGCTGCACTTCGACACAGCATTGCTCAGGCGCCTCCTCTGCGCAGCGGCACCGTACGGCATTGCCTTCTTCTGCATGGCACTCTACCGGCAGTTTGATGTGACGATGATCGCACTGCTCCGGCCGGACTTTGAACTTCAGAATGCCTACTACGGCTTTGTGGTGCGCATGACGGATATGGGATTCCTCATTCCTACATTTCTCCTGAATTCCGCTCTCCCTATTCTCAGCGAACGTGATACAAACGGGGAGGATACAAAATCGTTGCTCGGGAAAACGTTCCTCATGCTCCTCATCTTTGGCTCCATTTCTTTCCTCTTCGCTCTCCTCTGGTCTCGTCCACTCATACAACTCCTCACCACAGATGCATACCTCAGTACTCCACAGAGACCAGGGTCCGATACCGCACTGCGCCTCCTGAGCATCCCCTTACTGCTTAACGCCGTTGTGCTCTATGGATTTTACGTTCTTCTCACAAAACACAAGTGGAAGCAGCTCGTCCTCTCGCTCCTCGTCGCAGCAGCTCTCTCACTGACATTGAACATACTATTCATCCCCCAGTATGGTTTTGTCGGAGCTGCAGCAACTTCCATCATCATCCACACACTCCTTGCTCTCCTCCTGCTCCCGCAGGGCCTGCGCGCGATGCCAATGAGACTGCAGAGACTGCAGATTCTGCAGTGGCTGCTCTTCTGCGGGCTTCTGGGAGCTGGTTTGTGGCTCTTCACCCCTCTCCTTAGAAATGAGTTCTTCACGGTGGTAGGACTTGCTGCCATGACCGTATGGATGGGGGTCGCTGTTCTCCTCACAGGACTCCACCGGTCTCTGCTCTCGTAAGTGGCAAAAGAAGGCAAAATCTGCTACAATACTAGGAAAACACAATGCAAAACCGCATGTCCTGTGCTGTGCTGCTTCTGCCCGCACTCCTTGTGCCGGGGATTCTTTTTGCCCAGATTGCCCAAACCCCCGGGGTGGTGACAAATATCCGCGCAATCTCCATGGACGGCACTATTACCGTTACGTGGAATCCGCCGGCAGACCAGAATATCTCGTACTACCGTGTGTACTTCAGCAGCCAATCCATTCTGGGACATGGGGGAGTGTACGACGACTTCGAAGCAACCCCAGGACCTGAGACAAAGTACGTCCTCCAGTACAAACCTGCTAATCCCGCACTCTACATTTCTGTTCTTGCCGTCAATAACCAGGGAGTGGAGGGGGAAGTATTTGTAGAAGAGGCAGTAGTAGTAACGACACAGGGGAGAAATGCCGATACACCCATTACTCCTGTTCTCCAGCAACAATCAAACCCACTCCCACAGCAGCCAGCACAAACCACTCCTGACACAAAAACATTCAATGTGGCAACGGGGATCGAACAGCGAACGGCAGAAGAGGAAAACCAGCAGGGCAATGACGGGCAGACGCAAGCTCTCCCCGAGTGGGAAGAACCTGATCTTGGGGGGACGCTGCACCTTCTGCTCACAGATACTATTTCTCCTACCGAAGTAAAACTCCTCTTCTCCAGCCCACCGACTGTGGAGCCAGAGCGTGCACCAACGGCCTTTGCGATTACCGATGCGGATGGAAACCCCCTCCAAATCAGGAGTATTTATATCGATCAGGAGACCATTACAGTGAACACTGAGGTGCAGGTCCGGGATGCAGAGTACGAACTACAACTTTTGGAACCGCTTCGCGGGACCGATGGGTCTCCGCTCCACGAAGTGAACAGGCGCAGCTCCTTCCGGGGGCACCCCGATGGCAAATCGAAAGAAGAGACGCAGAACGTTTCTCCGGAACCACAAAAGCAGGCAGAGCCCATACCTGTCACGCCGCAGATTGCGGGCACCAGCGGCATCCAGAATATCCGTATGGCAGCGTCTTCACTCCTGAATGGGACCTATACGGTTAGTGCCCGGTGGGATGCCGCAAATCCGCTCGGAGATCTTGCATACTACTCCATTCGGCAGTCACTGGACGGAGGGATAACATTCAGTGACCCCCAGCTCCTTCCCTTCGCCATTAATGGAGTGGATGTGCCTGGCGTATCCCCAGGAAACTATGGCATAAGTGTCAGCGCTATCAGTATCTTCGGGTATGCCACACCAGAAGTGTTTGCTTCTATCCTCGTTGGCCCCCAACAGCTGGTCCCCATCTCTCAAGCACCGTCGTCTTCTCCTGCACCCGTCTCTGAACCAGCCCCTCCCGAGCAGGAACCCACCCCACAGGGAGAAGAGACAGTAGTTCCTGAGCCGGAAGAGGTGATCCGTACTGTTGAAACAAAGAGCCTCTCACGATCCGGTGCCGGCGTGGTTCTTGGATCACTTGGAACCATGGGAATGCTCATGGGCTGGCACAGAGCACGCCACGCGAAGAAATGAGTTTGCAGGGAACGGCTCAGGGGAGAGAGGCCAAAGATACAATGGCTGGCTACGTCTCGGTTCCATGCCAGCCCCCGCGCCCTTCTCCAGCTGTGCGCTGTTCTCGCAGCATTGGGGGTACTTGTTTCCCGGGAATATCATCTGCAGCCAGACGGGCAGCTCCACGTACATTTCCTGGATGTACAGCAGGGGGATGCTGTGCTTCTCATTACCCCTTCCGGAAAACAAATCCTGATTGATGGGGGACCCAATATGGAAACATTGGAATACCTGGGAAGGTTCCTCCCTTTTTTTGACCGGCAGATTGAGCTCCTCGTCCTCACACATCCTCATGAAGATCATCTCACGGCTCTCCCGGAAGTTCTGAGACGGTACCAGATCGCGCAGGTTCTTCTCAGTGGGTCGGATGCACCTTCAGGACGCTATGCGGCGATGCTCCATGAGCTCTCCGCCCGGAAGATTCCTGTGATCCTCGCTGGCCCGCAAAAAAGCATCGTGATGGAAGACGGCGTGAGTCTCGACTGCATCTGGCCCCGGGCAGAGGAGCTGCATCAGCTTGACCCAAACAATGCATCAGTGGTGGTTCGCGTTCTCTTTGGGAAGACTGCCATTCTCCTCCCGGGGGATATTGAGCAAGAAGCTGAACGGGCGATTCTCCTCTCGGGAAAGAATGTTCGGGCGACTGTCCTCAAGGTACCCCACCACGGCAGCTCGTCTTCCTCTTCCACGGGGTTCCTCCTCGCAGTACGGCCAGAGCTTGGCATTGTTTCTGCGGGGCCCGAAAACCGCTTCAGCTTCCCTCATAGTGCCATAGTGGAACGGTACGAAAAGATGGGTATTCCGCTGCGGACTACGGCAAAAGAAGGTACAATTTCCCTCACGTTCGCACGTTGACCTCTTCCCCGTGAAAACTCTCCTCCTGCTTGCCGGCCGCTCCACACGCTTCTGGCCGCTCACGGAGAAATCTCTCTTCCCTCTTTGCGGGAAGACCCTCCTGGAGCACCAGATAAGCCGCCTGCATGCAGCCGGCTGCCGCGATATTGTCCTTGTCGGAGGAGCTCATAATTTGGAAGAGGTGAGATCGTCCTTCCCTGGTCTCCCCGTCATTGAACAGGAAAACCTTGAGTTGGGTATGCGCGGGGCCCTCCTCAGTGCTCTCCCCACGATCAAGAATGAACCTGTGATGCTTGTGAGTGGTAACGATGTCATCCACCCCAGTGGATACGCAAGCCTCCAGAAAAGGGCAAAGGGGGTAGCCGGTGCCCTCCTCGCCCAGAAGGTCAACCAATACTTCCCGGGGGGGTACCTTGAACTCGATGGTGACAGAATCGTTTCCATTATCGAAAAGCCGGGCGAGGGAAACGAACCGGGCAATCTTGTGAACATCGTTGCCCATGTGCATAACAATGCCTCTACTCTTCTCAAGGCGCTCGGCAATGTGAATGAAGAACGGGACGACGGGTACGAGCAGGCGCTGCAGAAGCTCTTCGGAACAGGTGAGTACCGTGCAGCCCCCTACGAAGGGGTGTGGCAGGCGGTGAAGTATCCCTGGCATCTCCTCTCCCTGCTCCCAATCTTCTTCTCTGATTTCAAGAAGCCCATAATCCACAGATCAGTTTTCATCCACCCCACAGCAGTCATTGACGGACCAGTGGTCATTGAAGAAGGTGCGAGAGTCATGCCTCACTCCACCATACGCGGCCCTTGCTTTGTGGGCCGCCACAGCATTATCGCAAACAACGCACTCGTACGTGACTCTAGCGTCGGAGAGAATTGTGTTATCGGCTATAACACAGAAATCAAAGGGAGCATTTTGCACAGCCACGTGTGGACCCACATGAGCTACATCGGGGACAGTGTCATTGGACGGAACGTCTCCTTTGGCGGGGGAACAATTACAGCGAACTTCCGCCTGGACGAGCAAGGTATTTCTTCCGCCGTCCAGGGGAAGGAATTACAAACCGGGCTCACAAAATTCGGCGCGGTAATAGGGAGCAATTGCCGACTGGGTATTCAAGTGGGTATAAGCCCGGGAGTGAAGATAGGGAGCGGCACTTTCATAAGCAGCGGTACCCAAATCGCAGAGGATATCTCTGATGGAAAGTATGCCCGCATGAAAGAGGGCACACTGAAAGTCTCTGACAACCGCACGAACGCCCCGGATCCGGCTGAGCGGGAACGGTACCGCACAAAGGTGGAAGGATGAGCAGGAGTTCTCCACACATTCCCACAACGGAAGCCCCTGTGCCTACCCGTCCCCATCCAGAACCCCAAAGTAGTTATGCACACCTAATAACCATTTTCAGCTAGCAGAAGCCAAAACATGTCTCTTCCCTCCTTCTCATTACTCTCTCCCAGGTTTTCCACAGGTTCTCCACAGTTTTTGCACCACCTGCTTCTGTCTTTTTGCCCATTCCCCTGCACAATATTTATGTAGCTGAAATGCTTTACAGAAGTTTTCCACAAAATAGACTATATTTGTTCCTTTTTGGAAAGAGGTCGCTATGACTACTATTTATTGGTATATTACTATCTCCTATTTATTATTGAGATATGAAGTTCTCCTGTAAGAAAGAAGATCTGCTCCAAGCACTTAATCTTGTAAGTCGTGCAATCGGAGGGCAGCAAGCACTCCCAATTTTAGGAAACATCCTTCTTGAGGCAGAGGGAAAGCGCTGCACGGTAAGTGCTACTGATTTAGAGCTGAGTATTATCACAAGTTTTGGGGCGAACATTGAGAATGAGGGAGCTATTACTATTCCAGCGAAAGCTTTTCTCAATTTTGCACAGTACAACTCTGATGATGAAATTCTCTTAGAGACAAGTGAAGGAACACAGCTTAAATGTACATCAGAGCACGCAAAAACAGTCATTGCGGGGGAGTCTGCACAGGAATACCCAACAATTACTCCTATAGAGAAAGAAACCTCTCTCACACTAGAAGCTCCACCACTCCTTGGAGCACTCCATATGGTGACCTTCGCGTCCGCGCGCACAACCCTCCGCCCGGTGCTCTCTGGAGTGTATCTCCGTGCTGAGAAGGGCCAACTTATTTTTGTAGCGACAGACAGCTATAGACTCTCTGAATTTCGTATCACTGCAGAGGGGGGTGGGACAGATATTTCCTGCATCATCCCGGTGAAGGTTTTGGAGGAATTGCGGTCCATTCTGAGTTCACGCAAGACTGATGCGGAAAAAAAGGGAGAGGACAAGAAAGAAAAAGTCGGCAAGATTGAGGTGGCGCTCAGCAGCCAGCAAATTGAGCTCCGGGTGGGCAACACCATCCTTCTCTCTCGCCTCATTGACGGAAAGTTCCCGGATTATCAGCAAATTATTCCCAGCGAGACGAAAACGACAGTCGTGCTGCCAACAAAAGAACTCACAACCACCATCAAGCGTATGCACTATTTTGCGAAGGAAATTAATAACAATCTTACGTTCGAGTTTAAGAAGGGGCATGTGCGTATCACCACTCCCCAAACCCAGGCAGGCCAGGATGAAACCACACTTTCTGTGAGTATAAAAGGAGGGGACAATAAAATTGCGCTGAGCTCGTCTTACCTTCTAGACTTCCTGAGTCATGTGGGCGACGAAGAGGTGGAGTTCAAGCTGACGGACAGCATGCATCCTGCGCTGTTCCATCTTCCTTCCAATGATCTTTTCCTTCATCTCATCATGCCCTTGCGCATTCAGGAGGAATAGGACTAATCGATTTCTGCCCTTAGGGCAATTTATTATCAAATGATCGGCTGCTATGAAGCCCTCTGTTTTTCTTGGTGATAGTACGCACAAGGATCTTGCGCAACTGCTTCAATCGAAGCGGCGGCTTATTTTGTCTGGTGCTTCCAATGAGACAGCAAAAGCCCTTCTTGCAAGTACTATTCTCCATCATCATCCACAGCCCTCTCTCCTTGTGACGGAAAAAAGTACAGTGGCTGAGTCCCTGCGCCATTGGCTGGGTTTCTTTGATCTCAAGGCACATATCCTTCTTCCCATTGAGAATGATGCAGGGGAAATTGATTCCGCAGCACTCCAGGAGTTTCTCCTTTTCATGCGGGGGGAGAGCGACCGGATTTCCATCATGACTCGCAATCTTTGGGAGGTGGAGTTTCCCTCCTTTGAGGAGCTGCAAGAGAGGGTGATCACCTTTTCCGTGCACGAGAAAATCCACTTCACCTCCGTTATCGAGGAACTGATAGAACGGGGGTACAGTCACGGAGAGGATCTCTATCTCCAGCCAGGAGAGTACCGGAGGGCTGGTGACACATTCGACATCTTCCCCATCCAATCCGATCATCCCTATCGGATTTCCTTCAATCTTGATACTGTTGAAAAAATATTGGCGGTGGACAGAGATGATCTTTCCAGGGCAGAGGATGCGGGGGGCGAACTCTCCATGTTCCCTGTTGTCTACGAAGAGACAGCTCCGCTTTCGGTGCAGCTCCCCCCCGAGACTCTTTTGGTACTGGATGATCAGGATGATGTGGAGGATCCTCTCCAACTTGCTACGCTGCGGTTCACTGCTTTCCCAAAGACCGAGGAAAACCACGTACACCTGCGGTATCTCTCGGTTCTTAAGTTCTATACCCTCACGGACTTTCTGAATGATATCCGGGACAAAATACAGCAGAAGTGGAGCATTTTTGTGGCAACAAAACGCCTTGAGGAGCTACGAGCGATCTGTGACGAAGAGCGAATTCCCTACACGCAGGAGGCACACAAGCAGGAGGGTGCCCTGACCCTGCTTTCTGCCGGGCAGGATGATCTTCTCCCCCACTCCCTCCAGAACCCTGATTTTTCAATTGCACTTCTTACGGACCGCGAAATCTTCTCGCTTCGGAAATCCGTGAAACAAAGGAGCATCCAGAAGCTTGCTCTTGATTTCATCACGTCGCTTACGCCCGGTGACTACGTTGTGCATATGGAACACGGAATCGGGCACTTTGAGGGTATGACCCAGAAAGAAGTGGATGGCACGTTTCGGGAGTACCTGGAGCTTACGTATGCCGAGCGGGACAAACTCTTCATCCCCGTCGACCAGGCGGACAAGCTGAGCAAATTCGTCTATGAGGAGGGGAATGAACCTACGCTTACCCGCTTAGGCACTTCGGAGTGGAAGAAGATAACGGAGAAAATGAAGAAGGAAACGGAGAAGATCGCCAGGGAACTTCTGGATCTCTACGCAAAGCGGGCGAATGCGAAGGGGTATTCCTACGGGGAGGACAACCAGGCAATGAAAAAGTTTGAAGAGGCATTTGTATACCAAGAGACTCCCGGCCAGATGAAGGCCATTGAAGATATTAAGACGGACATGGAAGACGAGCATGCCATGGATCGCTTGATTTGCGGGGATGTGGGATTCGGGAAGACCGAAGTCGCCATGCGGGCTGCATTCAAAGCCGTGCAGTCCGGCAAGCAGGTTGCGATTGTTGCGCCCATTACCATTCTGGCAGACCAGCACTATCACAGTTTTCTCGAGCGGATGAAGGATTTTCCGGTGCGCATTGAAATGCTAAGCAGGTTTAGGACACCGAAAGAGCAACGCGAAATCCTCGGAAAGCTGCGGAAAGGCGATATTGACATCGTGATTGGCACCCATCGGCTCTTACAGAAAGACGTGCAATTCCTGAATTTAGGGCTTGTGGTTGTGGACGAGGAGCAGCGGTTTGGTGTGAAGCAGAAGGAACATCTTAAGGAAATGCGTGCGTCTGTCGATATTCTCACTCTCACAGCCACTCCTATTCCCCGTACGCTGAACCTCGGTCTCCACAAGCTGCGTGATATCACCACTATTACCACGCCTCCGCCGGGACGCCTGCCCATTATCACTGAGGTGCGGAAGTACTCTGATCATCTTGTCCGTCAGGCAGTGGTGTCTGAACTGGAGCGCGAGGGCCAGGTGTACGTTCTCCATAACCGGGTGGAAACGATCGACGCGTTTGCTGAAAAGCTTAGAAAGCTCATCCCGGAGGCAAAAATTGTCGTGGGGCATGGGCAACTGAGGTCCGATGAACTCGAGAAACGCATTATGCAATTTAAGCAGGGGGAGTACACCGTTCTGGTAAGTTCGACCATCATAGAAAACGGTATTGATCTGCCCAGGGCGAACACACTGGTTGTGAACGAGGCGGAACGATTTGGTCTCTCACAGCTCTACCAGCTGCGCGGCCGTGTCGGGCGCAGCAAAGTACAGGCGTACGCGTTCTTCCTCTACCACTCCCAGAAGCTCAAGGATGACGCCAGGAAGCGACTTCGTGCCATTGTGGAAGCCTGTGAGCTTGGGAGCGGTTTTCAGGTTGCCATGCGGGATTTGGAGATCCGGGGGGCGGGGGAAATTCTTGGAGCTCACCAGTCAGGGTCGATGCTGACGGTGGGAGTAAGTCACTACCTGCGCATGCTCAAGAATGCTGTGGAAGAATTAAAGACGGGTCAGCGCGGTGAGCTTGAGACAGAAACAAATGTGGAAATCCAGCTGCCCATAGAAGCGCTTCTCCCGTCGTACTACATTCCCGATGAGCAAGAAAAAATCTCCGTGTACCAGAAGCTTGCCGGGAGTGAAGATACGGCGATACTTGCTGAATTTGAGGAAGATCTCCGTGAGGAGTACGGCGACCCCCCCAAACAGGTTCTCAATCTCTTTGCTCTGTTGCGTCTTAAGCTTGCCTGCCGCCACAGTGGCGTTGTGCGCGTGAAAATGGAAGACGGCAGAGGAGATCGAGATGTAGTCCTCACGTTGAGTCCGCGGGTGACTGCAAACGAGATCATGCAAATGCTCAGTGTGAACTCCAAGTGGCGAATCAGCGGTTCCATGCTGCGCCTCCGGGAAGATCATCTTGTGAGCGGAAAAGGCAAAAATGATGTGGACTTCATAGGGAATCTCCAGCACGAGATTGTATCCCTTGAACCGCGGGGCAAATCAAAAAAGAAGAAGTAGAGGGCAAGAGGAGTTGGAATATTCACTCAAACACCGTTTTGGTGTATAATTCTATGATATGTCCGACTCTGATCAGCACCAGGCAAGCAATGCGTCTGCAGGCGGGGGGGGAACAGGATGGACAAAAGACCAGTGGAATGCATATGTTGCGAACAAGGAATTCATCCAGTACTACGCTGAGAAGGGGGTTGTAGACACGGCAAAACTTGTGCAGACCATAGGAATGCAGGGGTATCTCATGCTCATGGAGAACTGCTCGCACCTTGTGGTGTATAAAGACAAGGTGTACCACGCAGATACGCGCGAGGGGCAGAATCTTCTGGAGAGCGTTTTGAAGAGAGGGGAGCTCCCCCTCGCCACTCTTGCGGCGGCAGGAATTATCCCCGGGGATAAGGCCGATGATCTCATCCAGGATGCCATATCCATTGCGAGTGAGTGCCTCCAACCCGGGGCGATATGGGACGATGAAGCCTATAAAGCTGCTATGCTCTGGGCACCGGACCAATGGCGGGAAAGCATACGTTACAGCGACTTTGCCAGGCATTTTGTGCATGGAGGTATTGTGCAGCTCTCCAAACTGAAGAAGGACATGCCGCCGGAGCTGCTTAGGAGAATGATCGATCGTTCCCTCAACCTCGTCTGCGTGGAGGATCATGTGATAGATGCGGATACGGACGAAGGAATACATCTTCTTGAGAGAGCGCTTGTAGACGGCAAAGTAAGTCTGGCGCGTCTCATTGGGGCAGATGTCTTCACACGGGGAGAAGCTATCCATATGCATCAGGAGGCGGTTACATTTGCAGAAAAGCACCTCAAGAGAGGTGTGAAATGGACAGAGGAAAAGCGGAAATCGGTGGCCCCCTGGATACCCGAACAGTGGGATGCATTTGCCGACACTCCTCAGTTCGATGCTTTTATTGAGGATGGATTTGTGGATGTGCAGGGACTGAAGACTCTGATGGGGGCCGAAGATTTTAATATCATGCTCGGGAAAGTACACACCTTGGTGGACGTGGGTTTCCGTGTGATCACTGCTTCTACTGTGGCAGGGATACAACATCTCCGAGATGCAGCGGAACATGGGAAAATTTCTCTCAAAAGTCTGGTGTATGCAGGAGTTCTCACGGGAACGGATGTCCAGAAGAGGATTGAGGAAGCGCAAAAAATCTCACAATTCTGCTTCCGGGAGGGGGCGAAATGGGATTCTCTCAGTGAAAGAGATGCCATGAAATGGTCTACGGATGAGTGGAATGCTGCAATTACTGGCATTAAGTTTGCGGAGAGATTCGTGAAAGGTGGAATAGTACAGAAAGACAGGTTCATGGGAATCATGAGTACAAAGCTATTTAGCAGGATGGTGGATCGTTCTTCCTTTCTCATCCACTTTGAGAATCAGGTCCTTGATATACGAACTGCCAGGGGAAAGGAACTTGCGGAAACAGGGCTCTGGAATGGAGAAGTTCCTATTCATACTGGTGTGGAAATGGGATTTATTGACAGAGACCAGGCTGCCAAGCTGTATGAAGAAGCGAAAACAATTGCCTCAAGGAATTTCCGGGAGGGTGTGCAGTGGGATGAAAAAGACAGGGAAGCCGCAAAAAAGTGGAGCCAGGATCAGTGGGAGAAAGCACTCCAGGTTGTGAACTTCTCAGAGCTTTTTACCAAACATGGGGTGGTGGACAGAGATAAGGCTGTTGTGGCGATGGGACCGGAGCTCTTTGATGCCATGGTGAAACATGTGGGCGATTTCGTTTCCGTGGGGTCGACAGTGTATGACGCTTCCACAAAGGAGGGGTACAACCGGCTCAAGGAGATGAAAGTCCTGTGAGGAGCTGAAAAAAATCTACAATTCTGCTATAATTCTCTGATACACACATCCACTCCTATGTCTACAGATGACACTGCAGCCGGTGGCTCCGCACAAGCGCTCGATCCTGAACTTGAGGCGCTCATACCCTCGGGTTCGGAAATTTACGACTCGTTCATGGCATTCATTGAGCCGGAGCTTCTGAGTGTGAATCTTCCTTCGCTGGCGGAGAAGTACAAGGGAGAATCTGAAGAGGAAAGAAAGACGCGGATGGAACGGTATAGAAAAGCCTTTGCCGCATACGACAGAGCCTACGAGAAATGGATAACGGGACTCCGCGATGCTGTGAAACAGAAGCGCAGCGAGGCGTACCGCGCCGCGGAAGAAAAGGAAAACAAAGAGCAGACATCCGCCCTGCAAGACCTTGAAGCGCAATTCGAAACGGCCAAACCCTCCCCCAAATAATCATGCACAGATTTCATCAGCACCGTTCACAACGCTTTTCAGAGCATCGGCTCTGCTTCGGTATGCCAGAGGGGGGGAATGTTCCAGAGAACGCAGATTTGCGCGTGGAAACGGACGAGGAACTCTCCCCCCTTGTGAGTGATGGGGAAGTCCGACAAGAAGCCGGTAAGCGCGAGAAAACAGCGAGGCAGGAAACCCAGGCGGTTATGACAGGTCTCAGCAGCCGGGAAGTCCCCGTAGCTGTGGACACCAACAACCCAGATGACCCCGTTGGGCGCTCGCTCAGTGCAGTGCACAGGACAGAAGGGCCAAAAGGACAGGAGCACAGGTCAGAGACTCAAGTGATGCAGGAGGGGGAGCGCATGATTGGGGAAGGATTGGAAATGAGTCCGGAGGAGCAGCGGTACCTTCTCCAGATGGAGACAAAATACCGTCAGGAGTACCAGCGTGCATCGAAGCAGGGGGGCTTCAATCAAGTGGAGTTCAAGAAGAACTGGATCGACCAGCATGGGAGTGAAGTCGCTGCAAACACGAAGTTTAGGCTCAACCCCGGAGTGCTAGGCTCTCCCTGTATCGGCATTCACACAGAAAAAGCACCCTACAAAGAACCGACGCCGGATCAGGTTCGGGTACTGCGTAGCATAGAGCAGAAGTACAACCAGGAACTGCAGAGGATTCTCCAACGGAACGGCAATCGTCCTCTTCCTGTGCAGCAACTCCTGCGGTTCAAGCAGGAGCAGATTACAAAGTTCAACCAGGAGCTTGCGGAGAACAATGTGCAGCTCCGGTTCCACATGGGCATCCCGGAGAGCTACTCCTTCGGGGTGGACTGGGACGGTGCGAATGCTGCTGAACCTCCCAGGAATGCTCTTGTCGGCAGTGCCGAGGGGCCGCGAGATGCAGCCAGCAGGGCTGCAGACAGATTAAATTCAGCTCCCAGGATGGGTGAAGCACTGGAAGCATTTCTCGAAGTTCTCGGCGCCCTTCTCCAGAAAATTCTTGAGTTTATCGAGAGGGCGGAGAAAGGAGAGACGCGGGGAGAAAAGAATGCAGAGGATGTAAAGGAAGATGCGAATGTACAGAAGGAAATTGATGCGGAGCTCAAGAAGCCGGGAATGACCCGGGAGAAACTTCAGGAGCAGACAGAAGGTGAACTGAAGGGTGCACAAGAGGAAGCAAAAAAACTCGAAGAAGATATCCCCTCCGCCGAAAAACAGCTTACGGAGCTTGGGGAAAAGGAGAAAAGCCTTCAGCGCCAGATAGACAATCCTACAGAAGGAGTGGATGTCGGTGATTTGAAGACACAGCTGCGGGATGTACAGGAACAGAAGCGGTTGCTGGAGCAGAGCATTGGAGAGAAGAAAGGCCGGCTCGAAACACTAAAGAAGAACATCATTCCGCGTCTTGAGCGGAAGAAGAGGCTTCTGGGGGCAGAGAAGGGCGGCGAGAGAAAGGTGCAGCTTACAGAGGAACAGCGCGATCAATTGGATGCGGAAGCCCGGAATCTGAGAGAGCAACTTAATCCGCAGATACGGGAACGTCTTGGCAATTTCCGCCTTGGTCTTACAGAGGGGGGAGAACCGGCGCTCTTCCCGGAGAGTGCAGGAATATTGAAGGATATTGCCGGCGAGAAAGGATATATAGCTCTTTCTGATTTGCGGAGTCCTGATTTTGCCGGGCGCGTACGCAAAGCTTTCGAGAAGAGTATCAAAGGTGATGCTCGCAGGGGGCCAGGCGGGGAGCCAGGGGCAGAAGACAGAAAGCAGGAGGGGACGCCGGGGGGTGCTCCAGGAACAAGCGAAAGACCGGATGGTTCCAGCACAGATGTCGGGGTGTCCGTCGCCCGTACCAGTGAGGCACTTACAGATTACCTACGACGCACGGAAGACTTCATACGTCGCCGTGTGGATATGTACCGTGCCCGCGTGAAGGGCACACAGCAGGAGATCGACAGTGCGAGCAAGTGGAATGTTGTTGACTGGGGGAGACAGAATGTACTTGAAAACACGCTCCAGCAGGAACAGCGGGCTCTGGGCCAGGCACTGGACGCACTACGCGCAATAGATGCGGCTCGGGGGAAAGTGGAGGCAAAAATTGCCATAGCGAACGATACAACAAAGAAAGATGGCGAGAGAGTTCAGGTGCTCAAGGACGGGAGAAAAGTCTTGGATGGTTTACGGGGACTTATTCAGGACCCCAATTATGCGAAGATGAATGCAGAACTTGCTGCCATAGATAATCAGCTTGCAATCGCGGATAGGGCAGCGAGTGCCGTATCTGATGTAGTTGAAAATGCAGGTGAGGGTCTGATGAGTGCGGTAAATGCGATAGGTGACTATGCGTCCAAGATCCCGGGGGCAGCAGCGGATATATGGAGACAGGATATTGTTCCAGGTTGGAATGCGCACATTCAACCCCATCTCAGCTCACTTGCAGATTGGGGAGGAGAGCAATGGGATGCTGTAGGGAAAGCTCTGGGAGAGATCGGAGATGGTTTTGCAATTCTCTATAAAGGCACTGCTTCGGAGTTTGGTCAGGCATACAAGGAACAGTTCGACCAGATGTACGGTGGCGGTGTACAGAAACTTGAGGGACTCCTCGTTTCGGCTGGGGTACCTCAGGAGGATGTCGCTGCTTTCAAGCAGATGGTAGTGGACTCCTTTGATGCTGCGATCGATGTCACCCAGGATATTAACAATCGCGGATTCTCCGTTGTTGTCAGTGAAATGTGGGATGGGGTTTCCCATGAGGTGGCTTCTGCCTGGGGGGAGAGTATCCAACCCCACCTCGATACTGCAGGAAGCTGGACGCAGGAACAGTGGGCAAACCTTGGTACGCTTGTACGGGAAGTCACAGACGGCGCCCGTTCCATTGCACAGGGGGCACCAGGGCAATTCGGTCAGAACTATAAAGAGCAGTTCAACCAGGTGTGTGGCAATGCTATGCAACAGATAGAAGATTCATTGGTCCAAGCGGGGGTAGATAGAGCAGCCATAGCATCTTTCAGGCAAACAGTTGAGAATTCTTTGCCATCATGATCTGATTTTTTTCAGAAGTGTCTGCAGATTCGGTATTGTTATCTCATAGGTTTAGAATGGTTTCTTCCACGTATATCGTCTTTTTGAAGCTAATTTACTGCTCTTGCTATTTACGGGAATTTCCAGGAGTATACTTTTCCTATGAAATATCTTCTCCTCATCGCAGTACTTCTTATGGTTCCCGCCACGAGCAGCGCCTTCTTCATCGAGGATTTCTTTTTCCAGAGTCAGCCTCCTGAATTTGTACGCACTGTTCAGCCCTCAACATTGCCAACGGTGCAAGGCTGGCCGAGCTGGATTGGAAGACTGGATGATTTCTCTCTCATGCTCTTCGGCCGGGAGTATGAGAGTCTCACGCGGAAACAGCAGGTGCAGACTCAGGAGCTTTCCAAGGAGTGGCCCAGCTGGATTGGTGTGCCGCTCCTGGGAATCATGCGGTAGGCTCTGAGTGAAGTTCCTGTGGCGTTCAAATTCACCTGAGCCCGAACGATGTGCGTACCACTGCTGTGACTTTCTTCTCGATAACGGAGGTGTCGTACATGCCGTAATCGGCGATATCCACAGAATTCTTTGCTGTAACCTGGAGCACTCCCATGTTTGCAGACCGGAGGTCGCCCAGCTTGCCCCCCGCACTCTCGACCATTTGGGTTGCGCGCGTGCGGGCATCTGCCATGGCGTCTGCGAGGATCTCCGCCTTCAGCTGCTGGAGTCCACTGTAGAAGTACTCGAGTGACAGTGTCGAGACCACTGCTCCTTTCGCTATGAGCTCGCCTGCTGCCTCTGCAGTGGAACGGACAAGATTCACGTCTGTTCCCTCCACTATCACATTCTGACGAAGGGTATAACCGCTGGGAGCGCCCCCTCTGTTGTAATCGTACATTGTTTCGACACTCACTGGTTGTGTCGTTACCCACTCGGATGGGATGTTCTTCCGGTCCAGGAACACTTTTACCGCCTCAAGGTCGTTCTGCATAGCTTCATTGCTCAGCTGCAAGCCGCTTACGTCTGTTGCATGGGTAATCTGCATCGTCCACTTCGCCGTATCCGAGACGATCATGCGCTCGGCGGAACCTGTCACGGAAATCGTGTTTGTCAGTGCCCGCGTTTTGTAGAAACCGAGCGTCGCAATTGCTCCTGTGAGGACAATTGCCATCCCGAGGATGAGAGAGGGGAGAAGGAAATTATTGCGTGTCATGGCAGGAGGGAGAATGTGACTACGCTACGCCAAATCCTTCCACGTGTCATTGGGCACTATGCGGGGGAACAGGCTAGCTCACTGCTGGTTTCTCGCTTTCTCAGGGCAGTCCACCTTCGCTCCTGATGGCTTGCCAGCCGTAGCCGCAGCGACATAGTTGCTGTTCTGCAAACGAAGCTCAGGAGGCTACGGTGGACAGCCTTCGCTGCGCGAAGGCTGGTGCCGAGAGAGAGACTTGGATTCGTCTCGCCCCGTGTACGCGGGGCTCGCTCACCACAGGCTTCTCGTCTCTCCTATCGCAGATAGTTGCATTCTGGGTTCAGTGGGTCAATTTCCTATTTTGGTGTCGTGGGAGAGACTCGAACTCTCACGTCTTTTGGACACCAGCTCCTAAAGCTGGCGCGTCTACCAGTTCCGCCACCACGACTCGGCACTTCGGCGGGCAAGTCTACCAGTTCCGCCGTCTCGGCCTGTAAGGTTTATTCTACTTCTCTCTTTTTAAGTTTCACAGTGAGATATTTCTGTTTGGGGTCTTCCTCCTTTCCGACTTCCGACACCTTAATCACGGCAGCATTAATCATCCTTCTCTCCACTTTCTCTGCCTCCTCGTGTGCGAGATGTTCTTCCCGCAAGGAGCTATCCATTTTTGCTTTCAGTCCAAGATCCGCATTTGTCAGCGCTTTGTGCTCCTCCTTCACCGCGTCATCCTGCTTTTTCTTCATTTCATTCCTGAGGAGGGATTCCTGCTTGCGGTACTCCACTTCAAGCTGTGTTTTCTTCCTGTTCGCTTCAAAGCGTAGCTTCTGAATGTTCTGCTTGTGCTCAAGATCCAGAGAATACTCCCGTTGTCTGCGTGCTACTTCAGGGAGCTGTGCAAGCTGCATTTTTTCACGCGATAGATTCTGCTCAAGCTGCATTTCCTGCTGCTGCTCCCAGGTGCCCACCAGTGTTACCTGTTTCTTCTTTTCCTCCTGGGCTTCTGCTATGCGCTTCTGCATTTCATTTTCGGTGTCTCCTCTCCTCTTCCTGCAGTCTTTCTCTGCCTTTCTCCTTGCCGCATTTGCGTCGTATTCGGCTTGTTGCCTCATGAAATGTGCTTTTTTCTTCCCCTCATCAATTAATCTTTTCATTTCTTCTTCTGTCTCCTCCTTCATTCGCTCTTCAGCCATTTTTCTCTCGTTTTGGATGCGCAGGTTCTCCATGTATTTGAGGTGTTCTTCCTGCTCCTTCTTTTTTCTCTCCTTTTCTTCCTCCAGCTTTTTTCGTTCCGCTTCCTTACGCTTTTTCATTTCTTCCACTGCCTTCTGCCGTTCCCTTTCTCCTTTTTTGTATGCAATTTTCTCCTGCTTACTCGCTTTTTCTTTCTCCACCTCTTCCAGCGCAAATACCATCGCCTGCTCATGCTGTTGCTGCTCTGCTTCATGGCGCTCCTCGCGTCTGGCAAGGCGCTTCTCCCGGTCTTCTGCCCGGCGTTTCATACCTTCCTCCAGGAGCCGGTTGAGCTCCCTCTTCATTTCATCGTCTGATGGGGGTTTGAGGGTATATCCCACTAATAATATTATACCATATAATTTGATTTTAGTATATCTCGCTCCATGGCGGGAGTATAGGAGAACAGGAGGCTGTTGTTACTCTTCCTCTGATTTTTCCCAGGGGAGTGCCGACCGGGGCGGCGTCGTAATTTTTCCTTGATCTACAAGTTCCATCAGCTTGAGCCTTATCAATTGCTCCGCGACCGAGGGTGCATCGCTTCCATAGAGCTGCGTCCTGGCCAGCGAAGTCAGCATCGCGACGACAGCCTCGCCGGTTGAGATGGTAATCTGTGCCGTCGGGGTAATACTCTCGCTGCCCGTGCCACATTCCTCACTGGTGTTGCCATTGTGAGGAGGGCTAACGGTCACGATGGGGGTCGTTGTATCGCTCTGTTCATCTTCAGGAGGCATAACATATTTATGCCATATTCATATGCAATGAGTCAAGGAAAACTCTTTCCCTCTTACTCCTCCTCCACAATCCGGATTCCCAGTTCCTCAATCTGCTCCTGTGGCATGGCAGAAGGTGCTCCGAGCATCAGGTCCTTCGCTTTCTGATCCTTCGGGAAGGCGATGACTTCCCGGATATTCGGCTCTCCCGCGAGAATCATGACGACGCGGTCAATGCCATAGGCGAAACCTCCGTGAGGTGGTGCGCCGTATTCAAATGCTTTGAGAATGTGCCCGAACCGTCTCTGCTGGTCCTCTTTGGGAATCTTCAGCAGGTCGAAGACTTCCTCCTGCAGCTTCGGCTCGTGGATTCTGATGGAACCCGAGCCCAGCTCGTAGCCGTCCAGAATAAGATCGTAGCAAATAGCGTGCACATGGAACGGATCGGTGTGCCGCTTCTCCCACTCGTTCATGTGCGGGTGAGTGAAGGGGTGATGAGAGAATGTGATGCCGCCGTCCTCTGTCTCTTCGCAGAGAGGGAAATCCGTGACCCAGAACATGGAGTGGACGGAGGTATCGATGAGCGAGAAGCGGATTGCCGCTTCCTTGCGCACCGCCCCCAAGCTGTTGCAAACCACCCGGAATTTGTCGGCTCCGAAGAAGAGGGCGTCTCCGGTTTGCGCGCCGGTCGCCTGGATGAGTTTTTCCAGGTAGCCTTCTGTGAAGAATTTGAGGAGCGGTGACTGTGGCCCCTCTTTTTTCAGGAGGATATATGCCAGCCCCTTTGCTTTCTGTTCCCTTGCGAGCTCTGTCCAACGGTCGATCTCGCCCCGGCTGAGCACCGCTCCCCCCGGGATTCTGATGGCGCGGACGATTCCCCCAGCCTTCAGGGCATCTTCAAATACCTTAAAACCGCAGCCTTCTGAGAAACCTGAAACATCTGTAATCGGGAGGTCGTACCGGAGGTCCGGTTTGTCCGACCCGTACGTATCCATCACCTGCTGCCATGTGTAACGCTCCACTGTACCGCCCTTGAGTGGTTTTGTGCTGCATTCCTTCAGAACCGCCCTTAAAGATCCCTGGATAATTTCCATCACATCTTCCTGCTCACAGAAGCTCATCTCAAAATCCAGCTGCACAAACTCTGGCTGGCGGTCTCCACGCTGGTCCTCGTCGCGGAAGCACCGGGCAATCTGGAAGTAGCGGTCCAGACCCCCGACCATGCAGAGCTGCTTGAGCTGCTGCGGGCTCTGCGGGAGCACAAAAAAATTCCCAGGGTAGATACGCGAGGGCACCAGGTACTCACGGGCACCCTCAGGGGTTCCTTTAATGAGGCAGGGGGTATCGATTTCCAGGCATTCCTGTTCCACGAAGTACTTCCGTATCACCTGGAACACTTTCGACCGCAGGGCGATGTTCTTCTGCATGCGTTCCCTCCGCATGTCAAGGTAACGGTACTTGAGTCTCGTCTCTTCCCCCACGTCTTTTTCCTGATCTATTTCGAATGGGGGGGTTATTGCTTCGTTCAGCACCTTCAGCTCATCCACAAGCACCTCAATTTCTCCTGTAGGGTTCTCTTCCCGCTCTGCCCCTTCGAGGCGCTTACGGACTTTTCCAGTGGCTTGCAGCACCCATTCCGGACGCACTTTCTCGGCTACGGCAAAGGCTTTCTTATTCTCAGGGTCGATCACCACCTGCGTGAAGCCGTAGCGATCCCGAAGGTCGATGAAAATGAGCCCGCCATGATCGCGACGGCGGTGGACCCAGCCGCAGAGGGTTGTTTGCATTCCCTTGTTGCTTGCACGGAGTTCGCCGCAGGTGTGAGTACGGAGCATGGTGCCCGGGAAGGAGGGTGCAGGAAGTATGCGGTGTCCGTTTGCAGAATTCCAGCTTTCTTTCGCTCATTGCTTCAGTTTGCTGCAGACCTTGTGGCGGATGGTGTGTTTACAGGGGTAGAGTCATCTGAGATGGAATGTGGAGAACTGGCAAACGGGGCTTAGTCTGATGGATTGCAAAATAAAATAATTATGTTATAATAGTATCCATGAAACACAATTCCATAGTTCCGAAGCACATTTCCCTCGGCGTCCTTGGGCTCGCGCTCATGGCCATCCATGCCTTCATTGTGCTTCCGGTCCTGCAGGCTTCTGTTCTGTAGGAAAGATACGGTATTGATGGGAAACGGAACACGAGAGCCTTCCGCCTCTTTTCAGGCGTAGAGTTACAGGCTTCCATACCGGATATCAATCGAACAATTTGTTCATTTCCTCTTTAAATTCTTCCACGTCCTTGAATTCCCGGTGCACGGATGCAAAGCGGATGTAAGCAACTTTGTCGAGTTTCCTGAGAGCCCGCATGACATCTGTGCCGATGGTGGAGCTGGCTACTTCCTTCTTGTTGGCGCACCACTTCTCTTCCAGTTTGTTCAGGAGATCGTCGATCTGGTTCTGAGAAACAGGCCGCTTAGTACATGCGAGCCAGATGCCGCGTTCCAGTTTAGTGCGGCTGTACGGTTCCCGCGTGCCGTCACGTTTTACAATGATCAGTGAGCTGAGTTCCTGCCGTTCGAAGGTAGTGAACCTGTGGTTGCACTTCGGGCATTCCCGCCTTCTGCGCACCGCTCTGCCCTCTTCCGCGAGGCGGGAGTCGATGACCGATGTATCCTGACATTTGCAGTGTGGGCAGTGCATGTATGTAGTTTACAGCTTGTAGTTTGTAGTTTGTAGAAATATCCTCACCACAAACTATTTGCTTGAAGCAGGTTGCCTTCGTTTCGTTTACTTGGGGCGGATAGGGCCCTTCCGGAGGACTTCTATAGAGCCGCCAACAAGGTTCACCACACTGGAGCTTGCTACTTTCTTTAGAGCCCCGGAGTCCAGGAGAAGATCCGGTTTCCGCGTTTTGTGCAGGAATTGATTTTCAATTTCTTGCGAAGAATAGGTATTGGGTTGGCCGTGCACGTTTGCGGATGTCGTACTCAACGGTGCACCGAATGCCCGCACAAGAGCTATTGCAACGGGATGTGGGGAAATCCGTATGCCCAGGGTGTCGTTCCCTGCCGGGGTGGCAAAAATACGCCTGCCAGGCAGGAGAGGCAGCACGAGAGTAAGAGGGCCGGGCAGGTGCGCATGGGCGAGTTGCTCAGCCAGTTCATTCCATTCAACGTACATTTTTGCCTGTTCGATACTCTCAAAGAGGGCGCTCACGGGTATGTGTTCTGGGCGCTCCTTGAGTGTGAATACTGTCCGAACGGCCCTCTGATTTCCCAGGTCGCACGCGAGGCCGTAGCAGGTTTCTGTGGCGTGCGCGACGGTCCCGCCGGCCCGCAAAATGCTCACTGCCCTCTCGATGCTCTCTGGTGAAGGAGAAGCTATTTCCATTTACTGTACAGGGGTTTCGTAACGTTTCAGCACCTCTTCTATTTTCTGCTCCAGTACCGTTGAAGTGTTGATCGTCAGCGGGAGGGGCACGATCTGGTCTCCGATTTTCAGCTGGACTTTTTCTTTCCCGGGAAATTTCTCAAGCACCGCTTTGAGATCCAGAAGCATTTTTTTGGGTGCTCGTGCGGGGAGCGGGATCGTGTAGATACGGATCTCTGTTTTCGAGGGGTCTGTTTCTTCACTAGGATTCGCAGCAGGAACCGGTTTTGCTCCAGGATTCTCTATCGCACTCAGCACATCTTCCATGCGCATCCCTTCCAAAATCCAGCGCCCGAGGGGGCCGACGAAATCATCTGCTTCATCCTCTTGCTGCAGCGTCACAGTTTCTCCGGCAATGACATTACCCTCCTCATCCACCATCTCGATTTTCTCTTCTTCGCTGAATGGCCTGTTCATTGTCGGCATCCCGCGCTTTGCGGACGCTTCATCGTAAAATCCGGACTCTTTCGCATTGTCTATGATGCGGTTGAGAGTGGTGTGTTTGACAGTATCGGCACGCAATTGCAGTTGCCCCGCGCGGAGATCCAGTATGCCTTCCACCACCAGAAAGGCATCTGGTGCCTCCAAAACATGTGCTACCTCCGCATAGGTGCGCGGGAAGAGCGTCACTTCTATTTTCCCTGTCGGGTCTTCAAGGAAGAGGATCGCCATCGTATCTCCTTTCTTGGTCGTGATTTTTTTCACCCCTTCCTGGATGCCTGCGAGTTTTATTTTTTTCCCTACATCTGCTTTGGTGAGCTGATCGACGAGCATGGCTTTCTTCCCTATGTACTTTTTCAGACCTGCGAGGGGATGGCTTGAAACGTACATGCCCAGCGTTTCTTTCTCCCACTGCAGTTTTTCGAGCGGGCTGGCTGGTACCGTTTCGGGGAATTCGATCTCCGGGTCTTCCTGCGGTACTTCCATGCGGCCGAAGAGGTCAGTTTGCGCACTGTTCACATCTCCGCAGGATTTTGCGTAGTCAGCAATAATCTGGTAATGCTCCACCAGTGCTCTGCGTTCGCCGAGTGAATCAAGCGCCCCTGCCTTAGCCAGTGCCTCTATCGTTTTCTTGTTGAGAATTTTCGCAGGGACCCTTCGGGCGAAATCCGCGATGCTGGCAAATTTTTGGCCCTTCTCCCGCACATCTATTATCTGCTGCACAGAGCTATCGCCGATGCCTTTGATGGCTGTGAGTCCGAAACGGATGGCCCCATGGCTATTGTGGTGGGGAATAGCAGTGAAGTGCCGGAGAGATTCGTTGATGTCCGGTGGGAGAACATCTATGCCCATGGCACGGCACTCTTCGATCTCTATCATGACCCGGTCCGTCCGCTGTGCATCGCTGCTCAGGAGGGCTGCCATGAACTGTATGGGATAGTTTGCCTTGAGGTACGCCGTTTCGTAGGCGATTCGTGCGTATCCGGCAGCGTGAGATTTATTGAAGCCGTACCCCGCGAACGGAGTGATCACGTCGTCAAAAATCTTCTCGGCGAGCTTCTTTTCATACTCCTTTGCCGTGGCTCCCCTGATGAATTTCTCACGCTGGGCATCCAGTTCCGATTTAATCTTCTTCCCTATGGCACGCCGGAGGAGATCTGCCTCACCGAGTGAGTATCCTGCGAACACCTGTGCTATTTGCAGGATTTGTTCCTGGTAGATTCCAATGCCGTATGTGGGTTCGAGTATTGCCTTGAGGGCGTTGTGCAAATACTGCACCTGCTCTTTGCCGTTCTTGCGCTTGATGTAACTGGGGATCCATTCCATTGGTCCCGGACGGTAGAGCGAAACCATGGCGGTAATATCCTCGAACTGCGTGGGCTTGAGTTGCTTTAAGTACCGTCTCATGCCTCCGGATTCCAGCTGGAAGACGCCGGTGGTATCGCCGCGCTGCAGCAGGGCAAATGTCTCTTCGTCATTCAGGGGGATGGCGGAAATATCCAGCTTCTTCTCCTCCGTGCGTTCGATAATTTCCAGCGTGGTTTGAATGACCGTGAGGTTCGTGAGCCCGAGAAAATCCATTTTTAACAGCCCCAATGCCTCAAGCGGTTTTGCAGAACTCTGTGTAATGAGTATGTTGTCATCCTTCGGTGCCCGTTGGAGTGCCGTATACCGCATGGCCGGTTTTTCCGTGATGAGCACGCCGCAGGCATGCACCGAAACATGCCTGGCTTTCCCTTCCAGCTTCAGCGCCGTATCGATGATTTTCCGGTATGTCTCATTGCTCTCGTATGCGGCTTTGAGTTCCTGAGTTTGCAGCGCCTCTTCCAGCGTTGTCCCAGGCCGTTCCGGGATGAGTTTGGCAAGCATATTCATTTCAAGGAATGGCACACCATAAGCGCGTCCGACGTCCTTCACCGCTGCCCGGGCAGCGAGTGTCCCGAAGGTGCAGATCTGTACCACGTGGTCTTCTCCGTACTTCTTCCGTACGTATTCAAGCACTTCGTCCCGCCTTGTGTCTGCGAAGTCCACATCTATGTCCGGCATGCTGATGCGTTCCGGATTCAGGAAACGCCCAAAGAGCAGGCCATGTTCCAGGGGATCGAGCGTGGTGATATCCAGGCAGTATGAAACGAGAGAGCCTGCAGCGGAACCGCGCCCCGGCCCCACAGTGATGCCTCTCCTTTTTGCTTCCTGGATGAAGTCTGACACGATGAGGAAATAGCCGGAGAATCCCATCTGCTCTATAACCTTAAGCTCATATTCCAGTCTGTCTTGCTCCTCTTTCGTTGCCCGGGGGTAGCGCTTTTTAAACCCTTCTCCTACCAGTTCGCGGAGATGTGCTTTCTCGTCTTTCTTTCCGGGGACAGGAAAGCTGGGAATCTGGTATGTCCCAAATATTAATTCCACGTTGCAGCGGTCTGCGATAATTTTTGTGTTCTCCAGCGCCTCCGGGATGTGTTCAAATGCTTTCTCCACCTCGTGGAACGGACGCATGGAAAAATCTGAATCGCGCATGGAAAAGCGGCTTGGGTCGTCTATGTGCGCATTTTTCTGGATGCAGAGCAGCACGTCGTGTGCTTCTGCATCCTGCGTGCGGCAGTAATGGCTGTTGCAGGTGGCGACAACAGGGACGCCCAGTTCTTTCCCCCATTTGATGAGTTGCTGGTTTACTTCCGCCTGTCCGTTCACGTTCGGGAGATCCATCAATTCAAAGTACAAGTTCTCTTCTCCGAAGTACGAGCGATACTCCTTCACGAGCTGGGTGATTCTTGCGTCATCTTCTGCCAGTGCGGCTTGCGGGAGGGCTCCGCTGATGGGGCCGCTCAGAGCGATGAGGCCCCTGCCGAACTCGCTGAGGAGCTCCCTGTCCACGCGCGGTTTGTAGTACATGCCTTCCAATGCCGCCTTTGTTGCAAGCTGCAGGAGATTTTCATATCCCTCCTGCGTTTCAGCGAGGAGAACGAGCGGGTACCGCTTGGTATCTATGCCGCTCTCCTTATCGTGCCGGGTTCGCACGGCAACATATGTTTCCAGCCCCAGGATGGGGCGTATGTCATGTTTATGAGCGTACTGGTAGAACTCAATGAGTCCGTATGTGTACCCCTTATCTGCGAGGCCTACCGCTGATTGCCCGAGTTCCTTCGCGCGGAGTATCACTTCTTCCGGGCTGGGGAGCCCCTCGAGGAGAGAGTAGGTGCTGTGGCAGTGGAGGTGGACGAAATCGCTGCTTTTCATGCGAGGAAATGAGTGTACCAGAGGAGCTTATAGCTTGTTAGCTTCATTAGCTGCATTAGGGATTTGGATTTTGATCTGGTTCCTTGTTCCCTTTCCTAACAAGCTAATGCAGCTATAAACCTATAAGCCTAAAACTATCATCCTCATGAACCACAGGTGGCATCCAGGACAGGAGAGCATACTTTGATAAAGCTCCCCACACGGTATATCCGGTAGCCAGAGAGAGTCGAACCTGTTTCATTTGGATCAATAGGAATGTTCACGAGGTACGTACCATTCGTACTGAGGGCGGAAAGGTCGTAGCCTCCCGCAGTGACTGTGCAGTCATTGCCGGTCACCGTGTCCTGGCAAATGGGGAGGGCATTGCTTATGCCTGTGGGGATGCCCGGGAGAGAGTTGCCGTCAATAATGTACTGCACTGCAGCATTCTCTATTTCGCGTAACGAAACCCTTCTGTCTGCTCTCCGCGCATCACTCAATTGCTTTGTGGGATTGAGTGCTGCGATGACGATCGCTGCGAGAATTGCAATGATGCCAAGCACCAGCAGGATTTCCATAAGAGTGAAACCGGGGCGCAGACGGGTGTGTTGCATGGGAGAAGGGGGATGCGCTCAGGAGTGTACGCCGCTTTCCTTCCAGGAGGCAAAAGAATGTGCTGCCTAGAATGATTCGCCAACTCCTGCTGCCCCCCTGCAGGTTTCATGGTGCGCCGGGTTACCCTTGTATGCTCCGGAGACATAGGGGAAGCAGGAATCTTCGAAATTTATTTTCAGCATGCGGTCGATCATTTTGTTGCAGGGGCGGAATACACAGGTCCTGCGCAGGAAGAAACCAAGTTTTGTCGTGAAACTTCGTATTCCCCTGCCCCTCTGGCTTGCGAGTGTGTAGAACTCGATCATGGTTCCCCGGAGAGGCTCTGTGAGCAGGAGTATCTGCTGTTGGGTATCTCCTGCCTGGATGACAGGCTTCGTTTCGTGCCCTGCCTGTTCGATGTTCCAGAGACCGAAGTAGGAACGCACAACGCTGCGGAATATTTTCTTTATCATTCCCATGTTCTGTTCCCGCGCCTCAGCGTCGGTGCGCTCGGTAGTTCCTGGGGGGTATTCAGTGGGAAGCTTTAGGTAGTCTGCCTGGTCGCGGGTCTCTCCCCACCAGAGCAGTTGGTCGTAGAGGCCGCGGACAAGAAAGATTTCATCGCTCGTGAGGAAGAATGGTCCCCGAAGTTCCCATTTCGCAGCCCCTTCCGGCCACTGTGGCGGAGGATCAAATTCCGTGGCAGGAGGATTGTAAATCTCATCTGTATAGCTGCATCCTTCCCGGGTTCTGTGTGTGCGGCTGAGCACAGCGAGGAAGGTGCTCAGGTTCGGCGGGGGACGACCGACAGCGGCGAAAATCTGCTGAGTAATACTTGCGATGTAGGAGATGCTGTTAAGGAAGGCATCTCGATCACTCTCAAAGGCAGCGAGCGCATCCCGCTCTGCCTGAATGGGAGGGTGACCACCCGAGGAAACGGCATCGAGTGCAGCGAGGTCACACCCGTACCCCATCACTGTCGGGGGCAGGTAGTCGGAATGGAACGGGCAGACCCGTTCCTTCGGTGGCAAGAAGGGTGGCTGCTCACAAACCGGGTGTGCACCGCAGTCCTCTGCTGTCTTGTAGGCAAGGCCATTGTTTGCGATACAGGTGGCTCTGTCTTGCTCGGTGCAAATGGCAGGATCTGTCTCGTAGGGGCAGCACCAGGTGAGGGTATCAAAGATGTAGTACCAGTTGAACCGGGGGTCCTCATAGTGAATGTCTCTTGCCCCGCGGATGAGGTGGCGGTAGCGGTCATTCAAAAAACGCGCCATGCTCTGGAGCCGGACAATGTCATAGATGCGTCTGTCTTTGAAAGCATTCCGCGTTTCGGTTCGTACATCTTCCAGTTTTTGCTCAAGGATGAGGAGATCAAGGTGCAGGCAGGGACTGATTTTATACACGTCTCTCTGGTGTTCCACGATGCGGAGGTCCGTATCGACAAGCTCAAGGAATGCTGTGCTGATGCGGAGGAGCCAGTCGAAGAAAATGAAGTTGTAATTTGAAGCCGAGCCCCCTGGCAGGTTGCCCATTCCGTTGTCAATGCGATCCAGAATTGGCTGCACATAGTGCTGGGAAATAGGTGTCATAGTCAGGGCATGAGCACTTGTGGTGGAGAGGAGGACAGAGAGGCCGACAAGTAGTGAACAGAGGCGCTTCATTTATGAACGGGTTGCATTGCGTTTACACATATCGGGAGGGAACTCGGTGTTTTCCATAGCCGTGAGCAGGTCAACAGCGTCTTGTATAAGCTCCTGAAAGGCGTGGAGAGCGGGACCGAGGTATTGGACGAGTACTTGTGTTCCTGCGCGGCTCCCAACGGCTGGTGCAGCGCCCTCTATAAGTGAGCGCATGGATTCCTGTTCATTCGACTGGTCGAGAAGGCTTTCCCAGAAGTGCAAGTATTCCTTTGTGGGAAGTCGCAGGCGTCTGCGTGGATCAAAGCTGCATTGGACTGGTGGAGTGCGGGTCGGGAGGCCATTGATCTGGCAGAGGAAATTGTCCATCTGCCGTGCGAGGAGGGCGGGGCGGTAGGGGGGGAGAGGCAGACTCAATTGCGGTGGAGTGAAGAGGAAAGCTCCCCAGTTTGGATCTTCTTCTGTATCTGAGTCCCAGGGGAATGCTTCATCTTCCACGGTGAGCGGCATCCGTCCGGGAATCATCCGGTGCCTTTCAAAAGATTCTTCCACGCACTGGCCGATCATGCAGGCGTTGTTTCCAATGGTGTTGACATATTTCGTTTCGCATTTTGGAGTGCATACCTGCGGCAGAGAGTTTTTTATTTTCTGCACCCGCGCGTCCGGGTTACTCACTGCGTCAGCGCAGGAGGTGGCCAGGCCCATTGTTGCTGCATTGGTTTGGACGTACTGTCCGATTTCAATAAAAACCTGCGCGGGGTCAAAATTCGGGGGGTATTGCACACAGACAGGATCGAAGGACCCGGGCGTGCCGCAGCTATAGTTTGTGAGGAGCGCGGCGCATGTAGGGGTATTAGTATTCACTGCTCCCAGCACGCCGTCTTCCGCCATCGCATCACAGGAGGCGAGATATGCTTGATACTCGAAGGCGCAGCAACCATCTGGTGAATTGTAGATTTCTGTCTGCATGTTATTCGTACCCATCGGGCTGTCGCACATTTGCTGCGCACGCACCAGTCCGTGGATGTAGAGATACGTGGAGAGTTCGGGTATAGATGAGTTGAGGCAGACCTGTATGCGTCCATCTATTTCCTTAGGTAGTGTGAAGCCTTCCGTTGGCCCACAGGGGCCGCAGAACGTATCAATGTAGCAATTGCTGCACCAATCTGGTTCCAGATCTGGATCTATGCCTGGGGTGTCTGTCCCCGTTTTCAGCCCCTGAGTCTCTCCCCGCCAACCTCCTTCATTGCAGATATTGGGGCCGGCTTCTGTCCATCTGTACGGTGCTTCCATGTCGGGGGTTTTACAGCCGATGAGATGGATGTCCTCTTCTGTGGCTGTGCTGCCCGGGTCTACAGGACACCGGATGGAATCGACGGGACGGCAGAGGTATCCGCGTTTCGCGAAGGGATGTGAACAGATGCCTTCGTCTTTCTCTGGGTCCTCTAACTCCGGAGGGTACGTGCCGCCGAGAATTGCCGTGGTAGCAGAGTCGCAAGGGGGTTCCGGCTGTGCGTAGCTGCGGCTCCCCGAGCAGTCGAGTGATGGCAGCACGGGATCGAGGTGCATATGCCACATGAGGCCGACGTCATCTTTCCGCACCCAGATGTACACACTGAGGTCGTCGAGTATTTTCGTGGGGAATAATACGATTTCATTTGGTTTGAGCGGAGGATCGTAGGTGAAAGTTTGGACGACATCGTAAATGTCTTCCAGCTTCTGCTCCAGCTGACAGAAACGGGCGCCAAGGAACTGCAGTTCTGTCCCGTCTCCAAGCTTATCGTTGCCGCATCCTCCTTCCTCGTTCTTCACATACTGGAACCCATGGCGATACCGCCAGACGGCTCCCACAAACTGTTCCCGGTCTTCTTTTGCCCCGGCTCCGGTCTTGAGACTGCTCAGTTCGGATTCCACCGCATTGAAGTAGGGTGTCATGTCTACCTCGTATGTCTTGCCACGGACTTTTATTTCTGCGATGGGGCTTTGTATGAGGTCGGTATCCCCCTGCCATATTTCCACAATACTGGGCAGCCTGGACATGATGGCTACGGGGCGCCCGGCGTAGTAATCCACTCCCGCTTCAAAGCTTAAGGCTGCGAGCTGCAGGTCGCGCACGGCTTGCTGCAGCCAGGCGTTCTTCTCCACGAGCGTGTGCACGAGTTGCTGGTACCCCAGGCATTCCTGCTCGTCTATAGGACTCTTCTCCGGATCGCTCGGGCGGCAGATTTCCATGTGCTGTTCCTGCAGTGCCAGATCTACGTCCGTGTTCGCAAAGAGCGGGAGATACTTTCTCGGATAGATATTCGTGACAAAGCGCTCTATGGTGATTTCGGACTCTTCTTTCTTGTACTCGTTGAGTGTGAACTGCCGCAGACGCTGGTAGACGGAGTCTTGAGCGTGCACTACAGGGGCAACGCTGACTGCGCAGAGGAGGCCGGCAATGGCGGCGTATTTTCTCATTCTATAGATCTCTGAGGGGGTCTTTCGCATCCCAGCCCTTTGGCATGCAGACACTTGCATCGGCAGCCAGTCCCAAGCCGTTGCGCAAATCCAGAGACGCGCGCTGCAGGCATTCCAGTTCCACATCTATGGGGCTCAATCGCGTGAGGCTGCTCACGACGACGAGTGCGCGCTCGAGTGCCGGCCTTGCGGTGGCTAACTCCTGCTCAATGATTCTTTTCCTATATATGATTTCCCTCTCTAAATCCTCAAAGACGAAGTCTTCAAGGACGAACGACATCGGGCCTCCTCCGGCCGCAGCTTCAAACTTCTCCCGGATGATGTCCATAACGAGGTATGGGTGGAAGTTCTGGTCGAAGAGGGCGCACTCGTAGATGCGCAGGAACTCAAGCAGCACAATTCCGTAATCATTTCTGTCCAGCATCGCAAGATCCCCCGGGTCCTGCCAGGGCGGGAGCGTACTGGCCAAAGCAGCTAATTTTGACGAGGCGTCGAGAGGGATCAGCACCTGGTTGAAACATGCAATGTTCGTCGGAGGCTGAAGGTATTCTTCAATAATCTCGTTCACGGCTGTGTGGTATTTCTCGGGCCAGTCTATGAAAGCATTCGTATTGAAAAACATGGTTGCGTACTGCGCATCATCCCGCGTGCAGGATTCGAGAATGGGATACGGCTCCCACGGATCGGGTGCAGCGAACGATGTGTCTTTTGATCCCCGTAGGAAGAATATCCCGACTGCCGCTGCGCACAGCAGGGTAGCCAGTATGCGGGAAGAGCCTTTATGGATGCAGAGGAAGCGCATGTTCTAGAGGCTGTCATTGGGAGGAGAACCGTCGCAGCTTGAGAGGAAGCAGGGAATGCGGTTGAACGATCCGACCATGTTCACCATCTGCCGCAGGCTGTTCACTATGGGGGAACGGAATTCCTGGAGGAAGAGATCAAAATTTCCTGCCAGTTGCAGCATAGATCTGTACGCAGAGTCGTACTCCACCGTGAGTTCCATGATGGCGGCTTCCTGCTCAAGCATCTGTTTGCCAATTTGCTCACAGAACAGTTCCGCATCGCCCCGCTCGGTAATTTCCTCGCGGTTTCCTCTCGCGAGATGGCAGGAAACGAGTGTCTGCATATTGAGATCGATACAACCATGTGCGTGCGCAGTAATATTCACCGGTGAGTCTCCTTTCTGCTCTATGGATTGCCTCACACCATCGCAGAGGAGATCGGTACGGCACTGCAGAGCACGCAGGCTCTGCCCGATGTAGGGGACAAGCTCTGAGGTGATCATGCGCTTTGTTTCCAGCAACCCTTTGCGCTGTGGAACTTGGGACTGGCCGTCCATCATAGAGTCGGACCATGTGGTGGCTTCAAAGCCGCTCTCTGCGCAGCGCCATTCATTCTCTGCAGCTTTGTACCAGGTGTTGTCGGCGTGGTCATAGCGCACCTCGCCCACTTTTGCGTCTTCAGCCTTTTTGAGACCGAAGATCACAGAGCGGAAGAAGCGGTGCTCGCGTGCCATTATGCTTTTGATTTGCTCCTGGCAGAGCTCCCCGTCACTTTGCTGGGCTCTGGCGGGAGAGGCAGTGGCGAGAAGAGCCCATGCAAAGGAGAAGATAATGATATTTCTCAGGGATTTCATGGGCTGGAAGAGGAAGAAGAAGAACCTGCTTTCGGAATAAGTTCTGTTGTTCCCATTGTTTCAAATGACGGAGTGATGTCATCCGGATCCACAAAGAATCTGAGCTTATCCTCTTCTGCCGCTCCTTCGCGGAGCAGTGTTTCCTTGAACATTTGCCCCCGGAAGCCGGAGATAAATTCTTCCTGTGTTTTTTCATCCGGGGTACGCAGGCCCCACCCCCGTTGCGTGTGGAATTTTTGCTGGTTCAGCGGCTGGCAAGCCCAGTTCCATTTCTGGGGCAGGCGGGGGTCCTCATCTCCGGGGCACTCGTCGAAGTCGATGATAAACTGGTCAATCGGTCTGCCCAGAGGATCATCCGTCGAACCTGGTTTATAGAAGTCTTCTTTCAGGAACACTGCGGGGCGGGAACACATGCGCACGAACCGCTCGATAAGGTCCATTTCCACATGCACACACGGCTGCTGGTCGGGGAAGAGGCAGTCTTCTTCTGTGCCGTCTACAACGGCAGCGGGATCAAGCTTGAGACTCTCCCAGTACTTCAGATAGGCATTGTTCATTCTCATAAGGATGTCGAACGCACGTCCGTAGACGGCAGGATCCACCGTTGGTGCTGTTGCAGGGAAGAAGGAGCTGATAGTTGGAGGAGGATCTTCTATCACGACGTCCGGGAGCTGGTCGATGACGTCCGCGTAAATAGTGGGTACGGGGGGGAGAGGAGGCAGTTCGGGGATGTGGGGGGAGGGATGCGTGGGGTTCGGGGGGTCCAGTTCAAAACGTGCCAGGCTGACCTGGACAGGTTTGAGGACGGGGAGCCGCATGGCACCGGTAGCCGTGCGGAGCAGCGAGAAATCCAGTACGGCGTCAGGGATCATCTCAGTCTCAAAACGCGGGAAGCAATTCCCGTCCCCTATGGTGGGAGGATCGTCCATACATCCGTCCAGTTCCGGTCGTCCCGGGAACCAGCCGAAGTCATCCAGCATGGAATAGATGGGAGTGGTGTATCTCTGGTGCATGCACCAGGGCAGGTTTGTGATGTCGTGGTATGTGCGATATACATTCTGCGCGTTCCGCCAGAGATCCTGGAGAGCACTGAGGAACACGAGACTGTTTGAGTAGCCCATGTACTGGTTCATGTTCGTGTTGAGCCAATTTCCGATGGCGGAGATGATGTCGTTTTGATCTTCCAGGAGCTTGGCTTGGTAGCGGTAGAGCTCTCCGCGGAGCTCCCGGAAAGAATCAAGCTGGTCTGCATATTCTTCCAGCCGCAGTATGAGATCGCCGACACTTCCTCCTGCGCTGTCGCAGTTGTCCATGTTGTTCCGCTGCATGTACCACACGCACCAGGCGTGCGCCTTCGCGCGGTATTCCGTCGGGCTTCCAAGGGGGATGAGGACGGGGACCGCTTCTTCCTGCAATCTGAGAATCAATGAGCGTTCCATGTACCCTGCAACGTCGCCGAGCAGGTCATCTCTCACTTTCAGTTGCACTTCGAGGGGTTCAAGGCGGGGGTCGGGAGAAGAACTCGGTCCTGGGAGTTCCGGGGAGAAGAAGGGGTCGAGCGGGTCCAATCCCACAGACCATGTGGGGGGGAGCAGGAGCCGGACAAGCGGGGGACTAAAGAGCTTGTGTGATTCAAACTCAATGTCCTGCCACCATTCAGCGACTGTTCTGCGCTCCCAGCGGTCATTACTCACGCTGTCATCGAAGGCGCGCATGAAAGCGCCGCTCGAGAACATCTGTTCCTCATTCAGCTGCGGATACGATTTAAATTCCGTGCTATCCGGTGCCATGAGCGCATACGTAATATCGTTGTCGAGAACCTCATCCAGCACTTTTCCGTTCACCAGTGAGAATCCACCGCTGATATTCGGGTACCAGAGGTCTGTGTTCACATCGAATGCCGGGTCGCGGACGATCTGATAGCTGGCATCCGGGGGGTCCGGCCAGTCTGTGCCTGCGAGCGTCTGCCCGTACTCGGCCTGGCTGAAGTCCGTCACCTGTGTCTGCGGCATTTCCAGGAAGTCGTGATCGCGTCCGGGGTAGGTATTTGCAATGACGCAGTGTCTGTCCATGGGGCCGGTTACTCTGGTCTTCGGATCGAATTCATCGTAGAGGCCATAGCAGGAGACAGGCACACCCAGGCGCTCGTGATCATCGTCCGGCACCACTGCCACAGGGTCTCTTGTACAGCTCCCCATGAATTGCCGGTAGTACGATTTGTAGGTACTGCCTGGCGAAGGAAGTTCCTGCCTGCACTCATCATCCGCGCACATTTTGCAGTTGGGGAATGCGCCTCCCACCGGGGATCTTGTGCAGCACTCCATGTACTGGAAGAATACGACATAGCAGTTTGAGGCACTGGGGGTGGGAGCGGGAGGCGGTGGTTGTGTGTCTGTGTCGTAACAAACGGTGTCCCGGTATCCTGCAAATACGTCTGAGCAGGCTCCGGTGGAGTCGCATATGGTGCAGTATTCTTTGTACTGGTCGTAGATCCAGCGGCGGTTCAAGTCTTCGCAGAGAGCATCGCACGTCCAGCTCACACCATCGAAAGGATCGACGGTGTTCCCTCCAAGGCTCGGAGGCTTGAAGATTTTTGGTCCCGCAAATCCCATGATCCCCCCTGCGGGCCGCTGGCATGGGTGGACTTCGTAGAACCCCGGCCATCCCGGTCGGCATGCCGACGTGAAACCCCATGTGGGTGCCCACTCAAAACCTTTATTGGCGATGGGGCCGTCTGAAACGCCGCCGGTTTCTTCGCGGAGGGCCATGCCGGACCGTATGTGACCAAGTGGATCTGCTGCCTGGTGTCCTGGTACCCCCCAGACGTTTGGGATGTGCGGCGAGACCGGCGTGAACCAGTCCCATCCTCCGCACTGTGCTCCACCAAGATCACTTTTGATCCTATTGATCTCGCTATCCACCTCGGAAAAACTCCCTGGCTCAGGATTCACTGAAAGCATGAGGGCCTTCCCCGGGAGCAGAGGGACAGCAACCCCCAGGATTGCTGCTATGAGAAGATGCCGCACTGCAAAGTACTTTTTGAGGATACCGGAGAAGGGAAAGGTGTAGCTCTATAGTAACTCTTTGCGCTTCTGCTACGCCGAAAACACCTGTTGACGATGTGCGGTTCCTCCTGACTGGTATCATCCCGTCCGGAGATAGTACCGTGCGATGAGTTCCATGTTCCTGCAAGAGGAGTTTCTTGCCGAACGGATTCTCAGGTGTACTCTCGTACACGTCATCACTTTCGTGCGTGGCATCCTTTACTCCCATACCCCTTCTGACGCATGTATTCCTACAATCGCGTACACATCATCGGCTACCAGACACAACCAGTGGACCTCCGGCAAACGCCCGGCGGTACGAGTGTGACAGACCTCAATCTGGTTACTCCCTACAGTTTCACCGGAGACAACGGTGAAAAGATCCAGGGCAAGGGCTTCCACACAGTCACACTGTGGGGCCCCATGGCGGACATTGCCAACCAGTTCGTGCGCGCCGGCTCACAGCTCTTCATTTCCGGCCGCCTCCAGACAGATACCTGGGAGGATCAGCAGACGAACGAGCGGCGCAGCAAAACAAAGATCGTCGCGCTCGACATGATTCTCCTTGATCCGCGGGACGGCCAGCTCCCCGCCCCGGAAGGTGCTTCCTTCATCGGGCACTGCGTTAACCGTGTCGACATCGTCGGCAACGTCACCCGTGATCCTGAACTGCGCACCACCGGGACCGGCCAGCAGGTTCTCACACTCGGTGTTGCCACCAATGACCGCTGGAAAGATAAATCTACCGGTGAAGACCGCGAAAGGAGCGAGTTCCACAACGTCGTGGTGTGGGGCAACCTCGCGGGCGAGGTAGAGCGTTACATTAAGAAAGGTAACCGCGTCTACGTGAGTGGGCGCGTGCAGACGCGCAGCTGGGAAGCGCAGGACGGTACCAAGCGGTACACCACGGAAGTGGTGGCGGATTCCGTGCTCCTCCTCGGCGTTATGAACCGCACCGCTTCAGAATCTGTTTCTGCCGATGCCGCGCCAGTGCGCGCATCTTCCTCTTCCCAGAAGGAAGAAAAAGAGCCGGTAGCAGCAGGTGTTTCCGTGCCGGAAGTGCGGTACACCTCCGAGGTGAAGGTGGAGGATCTGCCGTTCTAGTTTCCATTTTCAATTTCCTAAAATCCGCAGTGGGAGAACATGGTCTTCTGCTGCGGTTTTTTTGTGCGGGAATTATTTTCCCCTTCGATGCTCCTCCATCAGGCAGCGAAGAAGGTGCCTTCTCTGCAGCGTTTCAATTATGTGCTTCACCCTCACGTCTCCATTCAACAGCATTTTCTGCAGTTCCCAGTTGAGCCTGAGTTTCCGCTGCCCGTGGGATGGGGGATATTCAGGTATGGGAAGAAGGTAATTCCATTCTTACTCCCACACAGGGATTGGCGTGGTGTTGACGGGGATTCTCCCGCCTGCGAGCAGCGCCTGCACCCGCGGGCGGACATCCTCACGTCTCAGGACAATTTCCATTGGTGTAGATTGACGGGGCAGAAAAATGCCAAATCCGTTTCTCTCCTGGAGCTGCCGGCTCTCGGCGAGCGTCCTCCAGTTCCCGAATGTAGTGGTTCCCCACTTCTGGAGGTCTGCGTCCGGTTCACCGTAAAAACTAAGATCAAAAGCAGGTACCTGGGGAGCGGTAGGTTGTGCAGGAGGTGTCTTTTGTTCTTCCGCATTTTCGGTCCCGGGACACGCGGAAATTCCTATGGCGGCAACTGCACAGGTTCTGAGAAAGTCTCTTCTATGGAGTGACATAGACAACTTATAGACCGCAGTAGTGATGATGTCAACTACTCCTCTTTTCTCTCTCTACCGGCCTTCGCAGAGGGTTTTCGTTATGAGTATGGAGTATGTGCATACAAAACTTTTCTTTGCTCCTGGGCTCTGCTTCGGCCGGTTCCGCAGCTGATGCTTTCAATGCAGCGGAGGTGCCACAGGCGTCAGCTCTTGGTGCTCCACAGGGCAGTTCCATCTTCCCGGATAAGCCGCATTTCCACTTCCAGTGGTTCCTTTACCGATCTTTTTACTCTCTCTATGATCGCGACGGTGTCTGCAAATGTCGCGCCACCTTCATTAATGAGGAAGTTTGCATGTTTTTCCGAGATGAGCACCTTGCCGATTTTTTCCCCGCGCAATCCCGCTGCATCAATCAATTGCCATGCGGGGGTTTCTCCCACGGCCTTGAAGCAGGAACCTGCAGTCTTGGTGTGCGGTTGTGTTTCTATGCGTCTCTGCAGCAGTCGTTCGATATTCTGCTTGATTGCATCAGGATCACGGGAGGGAACGGTGAGCGTTACCTCCCAGAGGAGAGGAATAGAGCTCATGGTTTTGAACACGCTCTCGCGGTATGCAAACTTACACTTGTCTTTTGCAAGCGTTCTCCATCTGCCATCAATGAATGCCGTAACCAATACCACGTACTGATCCATCCATACCCCTTTTGGCCCCTGTCCTGCGTTGCCGATGATTGCTCCGCCCACCGTTCCGGGGATTCCCGTGAGGGGGGAGAGATCAAGACCATGCTCCGCAAGCTCATTCACGAGGACAGGCAGGAGTTTGCCTGCCTCTGCAGTCACTATATTTCCTTCTCTGGAAACCCGGTCTGCCTTGATGCGCATCACAACAGCCTCAATAGTCCCATCCGCGAAGATTGTGTTTGAACCGCCCCCAAGAAGAATGAGCGGGAGCCCCTTTTCCTGCGCGAACGCTACGGCTTCTTCAGCTTCCTCTTTCGTTTTTGGTTCGGCAAAGTACCGTGCTCTGCCGCCGATGCGCATGGTCGTTTTCGGCGCCAGTGGCACGTGCTCATCTATCTGCATTGGTGCTTACTTGGAGAAGAGCGAGGTGAGCCGCTCCATGGCTTCGGTGATCTTGTCCGCCTTCTTGCGCCTCTTGAGCCTCTCGAGAATGAGCACGAGGACTACCAGTCCTGCGAGGATGCCCGCGACCACCCCGTAATCTCTCACTCCCGATGCAATGCCGAAAGCTAGGAGGGCAATCTGTATGAGGGAGAAGAGGAAGACGCCGAGGAGCACGCCACTTCCCAGAGTGACTAATGTGAACTTGGTTTGGTTCTCGCGGGAATCCTGGGGGGCACTGGCGAGCGCCGTGAGCAATTCACTACCGAGGACGATGGGCTCCTCGCCGGAACTCTTGAGGACATTCCCGAGTTTCCTCTCCAGCACCAGCCTGACGAACGTGGAAAAGGGGACACTCGTCTTGCCGGCAATCACTGCCTTGGAGCCCTCCATTCTAAGTTCCACCTCCATGTCGCTGTTTTTGAGAACTGCCATATAGTGCAGTGTACTGAATTTTATGACTGTTTACCAGCTTTGGGGAGAAACACTCTTCTCCATATGGCACTTTTTCTAAAGGGTAAAGGAACACTTTGCCACCAGACGTATCTGTCTTTTTGGCTTACACATCCTGAAAGCCGGAGCAGTGTGAGGGAATGGAACACTCTGCCACCAAACCCCATTGTCCACATTGTTCTTTTACCCGCTTCTGGAAGATCCGTCGCGACCATCGAAAATGCAAACGATGCCGGCGGGAATGGTCTGCTTTCCCTGCCCTGTGCTCAGGCTACCGGGCTACGGAGCATGAATGGCGATTGTTCCTGCAGGCGTTCCTCTGGGAGAGAACCGGGCAGCGCATCAGTACTGCCACCGGTATCGAACGTCATCGGGTGTGTCGCATGGCTCTGCTGGTACGTGCGTGTATGACTGCAGACCAGCCAGCTTCTTTCGGAGGAGATGTGGAAATCGATGAAACCTACATCGGTGGATCGAAATACAACAAACGCAGGAACGAACGCACCGGGAAGCGTGGACACGGTACGGACAAGCAACCCATCCTGGGAATCTACCACCGTGAAACGAGACGAGTACTCACCATCGTTGTGCCTGACCTGAAACGGGTAACGATCAATACCCGCATCCGCCGCCATGTCGCTGAACAGAGTCGTATCCACACCGATACATTCTCCATCTACGATCATCTCCATCGTTGGTATCGCCATGAGCGCGTCAATCATCGACAGGGTGAATATGTCCGTGGAGACATCCACACGAACGGCATTGAGGGGTTCTGGGGCTGCCTCAAGCGGCGCCTGAAAACTACGGGAGGAATCAGACGCTCGCGACTGCAACTCTACGTTGGGGAGTATGTCTGGCGCTTCAATCACCGCCAGACTTCCCTCGAAGAGCAGACAGAACTGTTGCTCGATCTGGTGGCAGATTTGTAACATTACCCTTTAGAAAAAGTGCCGCACCCTTCAATGTATTCAGGGTAAAAAAAGCGGCCAAAAATGAACTCGCTTTACGGCACAGAAGATAGTTCAAGCGGCAGCAGCGCCGTCACGCTCGAACAGCATTTTTGGCCATAGAAGGTTTGAAGGAAGAAAGAAGCCTGCAGGCAAACATGCCTGCGTGCCGAGGCTGTAGTAGTGTTACTTTCAGGCAAGAGTTTTTAGGGCTTTTTTGAGCCGCTTCAGTGTCTCCTCCTTCCCCAGTACTTCCGCCACCTCAAAGGCACCGGGGCTGTACGACAGGCCCGTGAGGATTGCCCGCAGCGGCCAGAGATATTGGCCTTTATTCAGACAAGTGGATAGATCAATCGTATCTCTAGATCCGGTTGCAAATAGACCAATATTTGATGATTTGAGAACGTTGGAAATTACTTCTTCTCGCCATTCTTCACGAGGTATTGAAGATAGACTATCTATTAGAAATTTAAGGATTGTTGGCAGGAGATCGGGGGTCACGTTCTGCTTCTTGTTCGCGATGAGCGCGGTATCAGATGTTGGTGGTTCGTAGAAGTACGAGAGCATCTGTGGAGCTTCGTGGAAGAAGGTAACACGCTCCTGGATAAGGGCTGCTTTCTTTGTAAATTCCGCATCATCTGCAGCTGCCGGGTACTGCTTCGCCACAACCGGACGGATGCTCTCTGCAAATTCCTCAAGTGGTATTTTGCGCATCCACTGGCCCTGGAGCCAGTCCAGTTTCTCGGTATCGAACACTGCGCCGCCCTTCTGCACGCGCTCAAGACTGAAACTTTTGATCAGCTCTTTGAGCGAGAAAATTTCCTCGGTGCCTCCGGGATTCCACCCGAGCAGTGCGAGGAAGTTGATCATGGCTTCCGGAAGGTAGCCTTTCTCGATAAAATCGGATGCAGAGGCATCCCCTTGCCGCTTGCTCAGTTTCCCGCCTCCTTTGTTGAGCAGGAGTGGGACATGCGCGAACTTCGGCGGATTCCATCCAAACGCTTCGTAGAGCAGGAGATGCTTGGGGAGCGAGGGAAGCCACTCTTCCCCCCGAAGAACGAGATCCACTTCCATCAGGTGGTCGTCCACCACATTGGCCAGATGGTACGTGGGGAAGCCGTCGCTCTTGAGGAGCACGGTGTCATCCACTGTAGAACTTTTGAATTCCACCTTCCCGCGGATCTCATCATTCGCGATGAACGTGCGGCTCTCCGGCACTTTGAGCCGGATCACGTACGGATCACTCGCCGCGATCTTCTTTTGCACTTCCTTCCCGTCCATCGTGAGGGAGTTACGCATGCGCATGCGCACGGAGAGATCGTACTTCGGGGCGGGGTTTCCTGCTCTCTGCTCTTCCTCGCGCATGCGGTCGAGCTCTTCTTTCGTATCAAATGCGGAGTATGCGTGGCCGGACTGCAGGAGTTTCTGTGCATACTCTCTGTAGAGTTTGAGACGTTTGGACTGGATATACGGCCCCTTGTCCCCCTGTTCAATTGGGTTTCCGTTCGTACTGAATCCTGTGAGCCCCTCATCTGGTTCCAGCCCCGCCCACCGGAGCGTTTTCACGATGTTTTCCACCGCTCCTTCCACACTTCGTTCCTGGTCTGTATCTTCAATGCGCAGAATGAACGTTCCGCCCGTTTGCTTGGCAAGCAGGAAGTTGTAGAGGGCGGTGCGCAGGCCTCCCACGTGGAGCATGCCGGTGGGGGAGGGAGGAAAGCGGGTGCGCATCACGGGTAGGATACGTTCTCTTACGGGCTAAGGAAATATTGCTCTTCTTTTTCTTTACGCGGTATGGTGGCACGCAGAAACTGCCCACCTCATGGAGGTTCTTCGTGGTGGAGCACTGGCTCATTTTCATCCGGATCGTATTTCGGACGAAGATACACTCCCCGTACCGGAGCATTTCCATGATGGGAGTCTGGGCATCCGTTCCAATCTCCAGTACACGTTGAGACGCGCAGCGGGTCTCGGCATGCGCCGTTCCACGTTCTGGAATTCTCCCATCGACGTACAGCTCCTTCCGCATCGCAGGAGGGAGGCGCCTTCTTCTGTGAGCGTGGACGGGCATCTTGTTCCCTGTACTATCGGGAATGTACGGACACAACTCCATAACATTGCAGTGACGGATGGAGAGGCGGGGGCCAGCATTCTCGAACACCCCAATGCTGTGCAAACTGCGCTGGGTGTAGATATGGATATCCGGGTTTCTACATTTGGAGATTCGCCCCTGCGTCCAGTACTGCAGAGGTGTGGTCTGGTTTCCCGGAGCGTGAGTCTCCCCACCAACGCCGATTGCAACCAGCCGTATCTCGTGGCGCTCCGCGACAACCTTGTTTCCGTCGGGCGTGCCCATCATGTGACAGTGAATGAGCCTGTCGGTTTCCGGTTCGGGGGAGGATCGTACATCCTTCTGGAACCCGACGAAGGAGGGCATAAGCTCATTGTTGACCATCAGATTGAGTATCCGGACATCCCGCCGCTCGGGAATCAGAGGATGAGAGTGGCAATGACGCCTGAATTTTTCAGCTTCATCGCCGCAGCCCGCACGCCTGCCATGCGCGCCCGTGCCGGCATTCTCAGCACGATCCGGCATCTTGGCATGAGCAGGTTCCCATACACGTCGCTGGGGCTTTCGAATGTGGTGCTTGTGACGAAGAGAGGCGTGCAGAATCCCAATGAGAAATATGTGGTTAATGGCAGGAACTACGAGCCCATGTGCCACGAGCTCATCGACAGGATCGGGTGGTTGAAATTCATCGAGACGGAATTCGGGGGGAGGTTCGTCGGCAAAATTACACTGTGCAGGGCCAACCATGACCGCGAGATAGAGGCGGCGCGGGCTCTCTGCAAAGGTGATCTCCTCGAGCAGGGATCAGGTGTAGAAAAGTTCATTGATGTGGGGACTCTTGAGAAGGCAGCCTGACGTGAGAAATAGAAAATCGAAAATGGAAAATGGACAGTAAAAAAGTTTCTCTGGTGGTAGAACCATCCTGGCTTAGGAAGCCAGTGTTTCACTATTCTTCGTCTTCCTCAGAGACAATCACACTGAATGTCACATCCTCCACCGGCTTGTCGTTCGCACTGCGTTCCACTGCCGTGATTGCGTCTACGATGTCTATGCCCTCTGTCACCTTCCCAAAGACCGTGTGCTTTCCTTCCAGCCATGGGGTGCCCTCTTTGCGCTGGATGATGAAAAACTGACTTCCATTCGTATTCGGGCCGCGGTTTGCCATCGCGAGATACCCGTAGTCCATGGGGAGGGACTGCAAGTTACTGTTGTAGCGGTAGCCGGTCATTTCGTAGTAATCCTTGAGCGAGGCTTCGGCTAGCTGCTCGGGGAGCGCCTGATCTTGCACTTCATCCTTCAGCATGCGCTCGTGCAGGCCGTAACTCTCTGCATTGATTTCATCTTCGAACGTGTTGCCAAACACGCTGCGGCCGCCGGTACCATTGCCGTTCGGATCTCCCCCCTGAATCATGAAGCCGGGGATGACGCGGTGAAAAATAAGATTGTCGTAATACCCTTCCTGCGCGAGAGCAATGAAGTTGGTGACTGTCTTGGGGGCCGCATCGGCATCCAGTTCCACCGTGATATCTCCCAGCGATGTGCTGATGACTGCCGTGTGCTTGCCGCTGAGAATTTCACCCTGGTATTCCATAGTTGTTTCCTGCTCAATCTGTTCTTCTGGTTCCGGTGCAGGCTCTTGTTCCTTGGAACATCCTGCGAGCATAACCAGCGCAAACAGCGGGATAAGGAAAAGATAGAGGCTTTGCTTCTTTTGGATACGCATAACGCCCGCGAAGGTTAGTGAGAACCCAGTGCCTATGCAAGGAACTTAGAGAGTATTTTAGCGATCTGTAAAGAGGCCTCTTGGGAGAAGAGGGTTCTCATGCTCTCAGACATCGATTCGCGCATATTCCTGTCTTGGAGACACTTCTTGACAAGTGGAACAATTTTATTGTCTAGCTCACTTTGGTCCAGAAGAATGCATCCTCCGCCCATGGCTGCCCTTTTGGCATTAGCCTGTTGGTGGTCGTGTCCAACCCCACGAAGAGGAACCACAATCGTCGGGATGCCATTCGCAGCCAGTTCACTGAGTGCATTCGCGCCGGCCCGGCTGAGCGCGAGGCTGGCAATCGCGTAGAGATGTGGCAATTCTCCATACACGAATTCCCGCCGGAAGTACCGAGTGTCTGCTACTGATACTCCGGCTTTCCCGTGACCGGTAAGATGAATAACATCACAAACTTCAAGGAGTTCCTGCATGTGTGCTCTGAGAGCTTCGTTGAGTGCCTGCGCCCCCTGGCTGCCTCCCATGACCAGAAGTACCGGTCTTTTCCCTGAGAATTCTGTGATGCGCAAACCCTCTTCGGCTCTGCCCCGCACCGTTTCCTGGCGGATGGGATTCCCCGTATGGACATGCCGTCGATCAGTTTCCTCTGATGGGAATCCTGTGCAGATTGTTGCCGCCCATCTCCCCACAATGCGGTTGGCGTACCCGCTCACAGCATCTGATTCATGGAGGACGATGGGGATACCTCTTCTTTTTGCAGCCAGACAGACTGGCACGCTCACGTGTCCTCCTTTACTGAAGACAACAGAAGGTTTCCATTCAGAGAGAAGTGCAGACGCCTGCCTGTATGCCCGTAAAAATTTCCAGGGAAAGGACAGCGAGAAGCGCGGCGAATCTATGGTGGAGAACGCACATCTGTTCTGCTCCAGATAGTCCATCTCCGTTTGCTTCGGGAGACAGACGAAATGACACTTCACTTCCGGCATGAGATGCACCAACTGCTGCATAACAGCAAGAGAAGGGGCAATGTGCCCGATGGATGCGCCGCCAACGAAGAGAACGTGTGCCATCACTTTGAAAGGTAACTATCTTGTAGCCATTTTCCTCGCATGTCTCCGGGAGTGCCTTGCGCGGCTCGTTTCATACACAGAGTGCGATGAGATATTGAGCAGTATGCCAACAGCCATGAGATTTGCGAGGAGAGAGGAGCCGCCGTAGCTGATGAAGGGGAGGGTAAGCCCCGTGAGGGGGAAGAGAGAGAGATTCACCCCGATGTTGAGTATCGTTTGGACTGCAATCCATGTTGTGATGCCTGTTGCCACGAGGAATCCAAAGCGATCCGGAGCCTCCTGCCCGATCTGGTACCCGCGCCAGATGAGGATGCCAAACATTCCGATAATGATGAGCAGGCGCAGGAAGCCGAGCTCCTCTGCCATTGCCGAGAAAATCATGTCTGCCTGTACCTCGGGAAGGTACCCGAATTTCTGAATGGATTTCCCATATCCCACTCCAAAGACGCCTCCGCTGCCCACGGCAATGAGTGCCTGTTTGATCTGGAACCCGATTGTTTCGGCGATCGCGGGATCATCGGGTCGCAGGAAGGCACGGAAGCGGTTCCGTATGTACTCTTTTTCGAGGATGATTGGCAGTCCCATGATTGCTGCGATCCCCCCCCCAAGAACGACATGGAAGATGTTTCCGCCTGCGACAAAGAACATGACGACTGCAATGGCTGAGAGCACAAGGAATGATCCAAGGTCCGGCTGGAGCGCGACGAGAATGGTCGCAAGCAGGAGCACGCTCGCGAATGGAATGAATCCTTCTTTCCATGTTCCTATCAACTGCTCACGCTTCTGGAGCCAGATTGCGAGGTAGAAAATCAGTGTGAGTTTCAGGAATTCCGAGGGTTGTATGGAAGGGATGAACCCGATACGTATCCAGCTGCTGGCGGTTCCGTACCCTGCGTTGATGCCGGGGATGAATACTCCTATGAGGAGCAGGAGCGTTGCTCCGAAGAGAGGGAGGGCAAGTCTTTCCCACATACGGTAAGGAATCACGGCAGTGAGACCCATGGCTATAAGGGCCACCACCACATGGATGAAGCTGCGCCAGAGGTAGAAAGAATTGCTCGGTGTTTCCTGGATGCCCTGGTTCACGAGCCGGCTCGTGATCTGGTAACTTTCAAACACACTGACGCTTGCGATCATGGCGAGACCGAAGAATGTCAGAACAACCGTGATGCCGAGGAGCAGAAGGTCCATCCGGCGGAACATTTACGCAGAGTGGAAGAAAGGTGCCGGCACTGGGAGGAGTCCGGACACGGGCTGAGAGCATAGCAGATTTCTCATCTGGCATGTTCTTTTGCCTCCGCAATTCCCTGTAAGAATGCTCTCCGGTGCTGTGATGCAAAAGATGCTGGGGAGAGAGCAATGAGCAACCGAAAAATCAGGCGTTTCCACCAGGGGGGCAACCGGTCTATTCCAGGAACTTTTTTATTCAGTTCTGCGATGGATTTGCCCAGCGTTTTCATCCGTTCCAAGGATTCCTCCAGTGTGATTCGATGATGGTGGAGAGCTTTTGCAGTGTCGTTGTAGAACACCCGTACTCCGGCTTTGCGGAGACGCACGCCCCACTCTATATCCTCCCACCCGTAGAGGGTGGCGTCTTCCCGGAACGGAATATCTTTTGCCACGGCAGTCGGAAGACTGATGTGGCTGGTGTAGGTGAAACGGTGCTGAGTTTTCTCGGGGATGAATCCCATAGCATATGGTTGCAGTTGCGGGTACTTAAACTGCCAGCCCGATTTCTCAAGCCAGCGCATGACCGGCGTGATGCTCAGGGCGGGGTCCCATGTGGTGTAGCCCAGAACGGCAGTGGTTCCGTGGTGGGCATACTCATCGCTCGCTGCAAAACTGTGAATGACAAGATGTGCTTCACATGCATCTTCCTGCAGGAAAATGTCGTCGCCAAGGAAGAGACAAGTGGGTGCCTTTGCTTCCTCTACCCCACGATTTCGTGCCGTGCCCTGGTGTGCTTTGCTTATCTCCAGGAATTTTACCGGCATGCGCCAGGAAGGAGCATCGAAAAGTTTGGCAGTGCTGTCATCGTGGCCGTCGCTCACGACGATCACCTCTATTTTGTCCATAGCGGTTTGCTTCTCCAGGTGCCGGATGCACTGCTTCAGAATATCGGCACGTCTGTGCGTGGGGATGACAACCGAAAGTTCAGGCAGAGAATGCATGCTATGTAAGGGGTCGTTGCCCTATCATAGCGGCCTTCCTATGAATTGTCTGTTCTTCGATATCGCAAGCCACTGCGCAACCTTTGCTGTCGTTTCGGAGAACCATGTTTTGATTTTGAAGGAAGTCGACGCTGTCGTTCGTGATGATGAACTGCCGATTCTTGTGGAAGGTGTTCTCCAAGAGGCAGCACTCTCTATGCAAGATCTTACGCATGTTGCATGTGTCACAGGCCCGGGCGGTTTTACCAGTCTGCGGGTTGCCGTGACGTATGCCAATGTTCTCTCTGATCAGCTGGATATTCCTCTTGCCGGACTCACACTCGCGGATTTGTTCAGTGCGAGATGCTCTGACAGCAGTGCCATATGGATACACTCAACGAAACGGCAGGAGGTATTCGTCCGAGGGGTGAGCGAGGAATCTGATCACTGGTCCTGGCCGGCTCCCGTGCACCTCTCTCTCGATGCAGCGCTGGAGGGTATGGCATCTTCTGTATGGTGTGGAGAACTCATCGAGTCTCACCGGCAAGCTGTGGTGGAAAAGGGGATGAGAGAGGCGGTTCTGGAACCTCTCACTGAGGCACTTCCTCCATTCCTCACTTCTTTGGCATATGCAAAAGCACCGGTTGTGCCATGGTATGGTCGCAACTGGTAGCTCCTTGCTCCTTTTCTGCCGCACGCAGATCTGGTGGTGCAGCTTGATCGCAGACAATTATCTGTGTTTCTGCGATTATACAATAATTTTAATTTGATGGAAATTGGCATCGAGGCAGGCGCATCACTCTGCTATTCTTGCACAAATGTCGTTTATCGATTTTTTGAACAAACTGCTGGGAGATCCCAATGAAAAAGAGCTCAGAAAACTTCGTCCTTTGATAAAGAAGGTGCGTTCTTGCCAAGGGGCACCGGAGATGCGGAACCTGAAATTAAGCGATCTGCCCAAGAAGACCGAAGAATTCCGAGTTCGTGTTTCGGGCGGAGAAGCGCTGGACGCGCTCCTTCCGGAGGCGTTTGGAGTGGTCATTCGTGCTTCTGAGCTTCTGCAGGGGAAGTCCGTTTCCATGGGGAAGCAGGAGTTTATCTGGAATATGGTTCCGTACGATGTGCAGATCATTGGTGGTGCGGTACTGCACAAAGGAGCTATCGCGGAGATGAAAACCGGAGAAGGGAAAACGCTCGTATGCACCATGCCGGTGTATCTCAATGCACTGACGGGGAAGGGGGTGCATGTGGTGACGGTCAATGATTACCTGGCAAAGCGTGACTCGCTCTGGATGGGCATGCTCTACGAGGTGCTTGGTCTCACAGTAGGGACCATCCTTCATGAGACGGAGGGTTCGGATCGCAAGGCACAGTATGCCTGCGATGTTACCTACGGGACGAACAATGAATTTGGATTCGACTATCTGCGCGACAACATGGCTCCTTCCCTGGGGCATCAGGTCCAGCGGTTGCTCCACTACGCAATTGTCGACGAGGTGGACAGTATTCTTATCGATGAGGCCCGCACACCGCTCATCATCAGCCAGCCAGCAAATGAGTCCACCGATCGGTACAGGCAGTATTCACAGATGGTGACGCATCTTCAGGAGAATGTGCACTTCAATAAGGATGAGAAGCAGCGTGTCGCTACTCTCACCGAAGAAGGCATCCGAAAAATGGAGGAGATGCTTGGTGTGGAGAATATCTATACCGATCGTGGATTTGAAGAGGTTCACCATATAGAACAGGCGCTCCGTGCGCATGCCATTTACCAGCGTGATGTCGATTATGTGGTGAAAGACGGAGAGCTCATCATTGTGGATGAATTCACCGGGCGCCTTATGCCGGGGCGCCGCTACAGCCACGGGCTCCATCAGGCATTGGAGGCGAAAGAGGGGGTGGAAGTGCAGCGTGAGAGCAAAACGCTCGCCACCATCACGTTCCAGAATTACTTCCGTCTCTACGAGAAACTCGCAGGAATGACTGGTACTGCAAAAACGGAGGAGGAGGAATTCCTCTCCATTTACAAGCTTCCGACCATTGTCATTCCGACCGACAGGCCGGTTGTACGAGATGACCGGCCGGATGCCATCTACAAGTCGGTTGTTGCCAAGTTCAAGGCTGTGGCGAAGATTGCGAAGGAGAAGCACGGGAAAGGGCAGCCCATTCTTGTCGGGACGACTTCCATTGAAAAGTCAGAGGTGTTGAGTACGCTTCTGCAGAAGGAAGGGGTTCCGCATCAGATTCTCAATGCGAAACATCACCAGAAGGAAGCAGAAATTGTTGCGGGCGCAGGGCAGAAGGGAGCTGTGACCATCGCAACGAACATGGCTGGACGCGGAACAGACATCAAGCTGGGAGAGGGTGTTGCAGCCCTGGGGGGTCTCTGCATTCTCAGTACTGAGCGCCACGAGGCCCGGCGTATTGATAATCAGCTGCGAGGACGCTCCGGCCGCCAGGGAGACCCGGGAGAGAGCCAGTTCTTTGTTTCCATGGAAGATGATCTTATGCGGCTCTTCGGTGGGGACCGGCTGAAGTCCATGATGGAGAAGCTCAAAGTTCCCGATGACATGCCTCTGGAGAACAAGATTGTTTCCCGTTCCATTGAGAGCGCTCAGAAGCGGGTTGAAGGGCGCAACTTTGATATCCGCAAGCATGTTGTGCAGTACGACGACGTGATGAACAAGCACCGTGAGATTATTTATACACGCCGACAGAACATCCTTTATAAACTCGCTGGCAAAAGTGATAGCGGAGGAGAGGAGGGCGAGACGAATCCTCTCCACCAGGACATTCTGAGTGCCCTTACACAGGAAGCGGAATCTATTGTTGCTGCACATGCTTCCTCGCGGGATCCGGAAGAATGGGAAGCCAAAGAGATATGTGAGGTACTCCATGCCCTCCACCCTCTTTTCGCGGAGGAAATTACTGAGAAAAAAATCCGCTCCTTCCCGGCACCGGAAAAGCTGCAGGAGGCGCTCACGCAGTTTTTTGTTCGGTTCTATGAGGAGAAGTGCAAACAGGAGAAGGAGGAGACAGTGCAGCAGGCGGAACGCATTGTGACTCTCCATTCCATTGATACGCACTGGATGGACCACATTGACGATATGGCGCATCTGCGTGAGCAGGTGTCTTTTGCGGGGTATGCCCAGCGCGATCCTCTCATAGAGTACAAAGATCAGGGGTTCCATCGTTTCCAGCAGCTGATTGCCGCTATCGATTCCACCATCACCCGTACACTCCTGCAGGTGGATTTCTCCCAGTTTGCACCTGCAGCATTCGTTGCACGAGCTCAGGAGGAACTTGGGGATGTGCAGACGAATATTGATGAAATAGCTGGCGAACTGGAGAGCACGGGCGTTGACCGCGGACGACCGGTTTCATCGAACAACCCGGTTGTTGTGCGTGCAGATGGTTCATCTCCCTCTGCCCGACAGCCAGCGAGACAACTGAAAGTGGGGCGGAACGACCCCTGTCCCTGCGGGAGTGGGAAGAAATATAAGAAGTGCCACGGGAAGTAGATTGTTGTACCATAGTTCCCCATGCCGAAACTCCGCACCATTGTGGGACATCAGCGGCAAGTGGAACAGCTGCAGCAGGATATGGAGACAGGGAATATTGCACATGCGTACCTCTTCTCCGGACCAGCGCACCTTGGGAAGATGTCCATAGCGTACTGGTTTGCGAGTGAAATCCTCACTAGGGGATTTTCTGTGGAAGAAAAAGCCAACGCTTCGCGATCTATTGGAAAGCTCACACATCCCGATCTGCTCGTGCTTGACCAGTTGTGGATTGAGAAACAGTGTGAAGACTGGGACGTCATTGCACGTAGTTCCAATGTGAACCAGCAGCATCGCAGCAGGAATGAACCTGCCAAGACGGATACGATCAGCATCGACGATGTGCGAGCATTACAGGAACGGTTGCATGAAACAAGTTTGGGTTTTTACCGTTGCTGCATCATTCGCAGCGTGGAGAGAATGCAGGAAGCGGCAGCGAATGCTCTTTTGAAGATTTTGGAGGAACCGCCGGAGCATCTCGTGTTCATTCTCACAACACAGGCGCAGTCTTCGTTGCTTCCTACCATTATTTCCAGGGCACGTTCACTGCGCTTTCTGCGCCTTCCGCGTCGGGAATTGCAGCCGATACTTGAGGAGGTCAATGAAGATGATGCCCATTTCATTCTGCGGCTTGCACAAGGGGCTCCGGGTATCGTGTACCGTCTGCGGGATGACCCCGATTCCTTACGGCTTGAAAAACAGGTCTATGAGAAAGCTCTCTCATTCTGGGGAACGGCATCTCTTAAGAGCCGTCTCCAGATACTCACCTCCCTTCACACCCGTGGGGATGAAGCTGATAGGTTTCTGACGCATCTCGCACTCTCTCTTCGGCAGCAGCCGCCAAGGAGGCGTGAGTTGCTCATGCCCCCTTTCATGGAGTTGGCGCGTTCTCTCAGGACAAATGCTCACAGGCAGCTTGCCGCTCAGTACTTTGCGCTCGTAACAGCGCCATAAATTTTGCATCCAGGATCCTTGCCTGTACTTCTGCCGGGTGCTAGCCTCGCTTGCCGTGGTTTACGTATTTGTCCTCGTCGGGTCTTCTGTCGGTATTTGCGTGCTTCTCGGAGTGCGCGTACTTCTTCGCAACAGATCTGTTCGCAAGTTTGTCCGAAGTGTGCGGCAGCGGGTCCATTCGGCGGAGGAGCGGGGGAACGTTTTTGTTCAGGAAACTAAAATTGAGCGTCCCAGGAAAAGTCCCCGTACCTCCGCAATTGAGTTGCAGGAAGCACGGTCTCTCCTTCGTATGGCAGACAAGTCTTTTGCCCAAGAGAAAATTGAAGAGGCGGAACGGCACTATATCCAGGCTCTTACCATTCTGCCCGATGATGTGGATACCCGGGCCCAGCTTGCAAAATTCTATTTGCAGACAGGCCGTGAACAGAAAGCGGAAGTGATGTATATAGAACTCATCACCAAGCACGATGATGTGTCGTACTTCGCGAATTTGGGGCTGGCCTACTACAAGCAAAAAAAATACATTGAATCCTGCTGGAGTTACCGGGAGGCTTTGAAACGCGATGCAAAGAATCCTGAACGCGGTGCCGCGCTCGGACGCGCATGTATCGCTGCACATCGCTTCAAAGAAGCAGTGCCCCTTCTTGAGAAATCCTGCATGAGGCTCTCACGCGATACCGAGCTTCTCCACCTTCTTGCCGAGAGCTACCTGCAACTTGGGCACAGGGAGAAGGCGGAGGAAGCATACAAACGCATTAATAAGCTTGAGCCGTACAACGAGGGGGTAAAGGAAGCGCTGAAGGCCCTTGCAAAGGTGTAGCGCTATCTTTGCATGACCGAAGGGAGCATTTCCGTAATGTAAGAGTGCAGCATGCTGGCGATGAGTCTATGGCCTTTTGGGGAGGGGTGATCGTAGTCAATGAAGAACTCGTCCCAGAATGCTCTGATCGTTTCGGGGTTGTCCCTGTTTGTTTCGGCGATAATTTCAGCGGTGCTCTTCGTGTCCTCTTCGTCCCCACGTACATGCGATGCAAGCATCTTCTGGAGAATCTCTAAGAGGTCAATGAAGTATATTCCCTGTTCTTCTGCAAAGGTTTGTATGGTGCGTTGTGGATGTGCGTGAGCCTCTTCCAGTCCCAGTTGGAAATCGAACGGAGTGGCAAGAATGACAAACGGGATGTTCTTTTCTTTTGCGATGGAGATCATTTGCAGTATCCACCAGAGGGCATCGTTCCATGCTTTCTGCACCTCAGGATCCTGAGGGTCCACAATGAGCTTCGCTATATCCAGGATTTCTTTCTTCTGTGCTTTTTCAGCTATTTTTTCGCCGGTGAAATCCCGGAATCGAATTCTCCCATACATATCCTTCATGAAAAGGTAGAGAGCGCTTCTCTGCCCGAAGACATAATCCATATGCTTCTGTAAGTCGATGATATCGATGATTGGCATGTCATAGATGTCGTTCAGTGTGAATTGCAGGACGATGAGGTCAGGATGAAATTGCATCCCCCGCTTGAGATCGTAGTATTCCTGGTATGGGGAATTCATTGGGGCTGCAGTGTTTATAACCTCTACAGTGATGGGTTCCTCCTTCTCCGAAAGTTGCCTGTTCAGAGATTCTTCAAGCAGGAACGCGTATGTCTCCTTATCGTGGACGCCGTGACCAAAGGCGATGGAATCGCCAAGCAGAAGAATACGTTTTGTATTTTCCGGTTTCTGCAGGGAAAGCTCTGCGCTGCGGAAACCAAAGGAGTTTGTGGTGAATGGTACATCGTGGAACATGCTGAATTGGTTTTTCTTCAGCTGGAACAGTTTTTCTTTGTCGTACTCAAATATGCCGTATGGTTCGAATTTCTGCGGGGTGTATTGCAGGCGGGCCAGAGCTTCCGCTCCCCCGAAGAAGATACTGATGGAGGAGACGCAGAGGAGGAGGTTTATTCCAGTTCTGCGTAGACGGATTCTTTTCTCGGTTGGTCGGTTCTGCATGGTACTGTGTGATACAGGGGGAGAAATCCTACCACAATTTTTTTATGTGTATCTTTATTCTGCACCAAGATGCAACGCATTGAGAATAACGGGCTGTAGGACGCTCGCAACGAGCTCGTGGCCTGCGGCTGAGAGGTGATCGTAGTCCAGGAAGAACACTTCCCAGAAGTCCTGAAGTAATCTGGAGCCGTCTTGTCTCCACTCTGCGATAATTTGGTTTGCAGTCTTTTCTTTATCTGTTTGCTCCACAAGAAGCAGCCAGAGAATATCCAGCAGATCCACGAAGTAACTATCTTCTTCTTCTGAGAACTCTCTGAGTTTCTGTTGTGGGTAGGCGAACTTCTTTTCAAGAGTGAGCTGGAAGTCGAAAGGGGTGGCAAGAATGACGAATGGAATGTCCTGTTCCCTCGCGAGAGCTGTCATATGTCGTATCCAGCTGAGCGCATTTTCCCATTCTTCTATAACTTCGGGATTCTCCGGTTCAAGCACAAGCAGCGCCGCGTTGAAGTTTTCCTTTTGCGCCGCTTTCTGCGCGATATTTGCTCCTGTGGGGTCTTTGAATCGTATGCGTGCCGCGATGTCTTTCAGGAAGAGATAGAGTGCGCTTCTCTGCCTGAGGATATGGTCGAGATTCGATATATTATGTATGCCGAGTACATAATCGTGGCTGATGATTTCCAAGTCGCCTTCTTCCATTCCCATGTCCCTGAAAATCCACCTTGCGAACGGTTCGATAATGTCATTCAGCGTGATCTGGAGGACGATGATATCGGGGCTGAACGCAAGGCCCCGCTTCATGTCGTGATATTCCTGGAACGGGGAGTTGCCCGGAACAGATGTGTTTATTACTTCGGCAGCAATCGCACTCTCCTGTTCTACAAGATACTCGTTGAGCGATTGCTCCAGGATATAGGAGAATATCTGGTCATCATTCACACCGTGTCCAAAAGAAACAGAGTCGCCTACCACGAGAACGCGCACGGTGTTCGCTGGTTTCTCGAGGGGAATTTCCTTCCCCCGAAAACCGTAGGAATTTGTGGTGTAGGCGCCTCCCCAGTACAGCCCGGTTGCATTTTTTTTGAGGCCAAATACCTTCTCTCTGTCATATTCGAACATGCCCGTGTACTCGTACTTCTGCGGCGTGTACCAGATACGCGCAATAAGTTCCGCACCCCCGAAGAAAAAAATAATTGATCCTGCACACAGCAGGAGATTGAGAGCCATCCCTCGGGAGCGATTTTCTTTCTTCCCTCTGCGAAACATGGGCCCCTTTTTACCTTAAGGCAATGCCGATGGCAATTACTGGCTCCACTTTCCTTGTATGCAATCTTTATTCCGCAGCGAGATGCAATGTATTGAGGATGGCAGGCTGCAGGATGTTTGCCATGAGTTCGTGTCCTGTGGGCGAAGGGTGATCGTAGTCCAGGAAGAACATTTCCCAGAAGTCCTGGAGCAGAGGAGAGTCATTCTGCCTGCATTCTGCGATGATCTGATTTGCAGTTTTTTCTTTGTCTGTTTTCTCCACAAGGAGTTGCCAGAGGATGCCCAGCATGTCTATATAGTGGATATTTTCCTCTGTGGCGAATTCCTGCAGTTTTCGTTGCGGGTGGGCCAACTCTGTCTCACGGGAAAATTGAAAGTTGAATGGCGTAACAATAAGTATGAGGGGAATGTTCTGCTCTTGAGCGATGGCTATCATGCGATGCAGCCAGCTCAATGCATTTTTCCATGCGTCCTCTACTTCAGGATTCTCCGGTTCATCCACCAGCAGCCCTGCTGTGAATTTTTCCCTTCGCTTTGCTTTCTCGGCGGTATTTTTTCCTGTGGGATCCTGGAATTGTATGCGTGTTTGCATGTCCTTCAGAAAGAGGTAGAAGGCACTGTGCTGTCTGAGTGCGTTGTCCAGGGATGTCATGTTCTGTTTGCCAAACACGAAATCACGGCTGACATTTTCCAGGTTGCCTTCTTCCATGCCCATTTCCTCGAGAATCCATCCCGCGTTTTCCTCAATGATGTCATTCAGCGTGATCTGCAGGACGATGATATCGGGGTCATACGCAAGACCACGTTTCATGTCGTGATATTCCTGGAATGGGGAATTGCCTGGGACGGAGGTATTGATGACTTCAAATGCGGGAGCCCCCTCCCGTTCTGTGAAGTACCTGTTGAGCGATTGTTCCAAGAAGTAGGAGTATGTCTCATTGTCATTGACGCCATGTCCAAAGGAAATAGAATCACCCACAACGAGGACACGTACGGTGTTTTCTGGTTTCTCAAGAGAGATCTCCTTCCCACGGAGACCACGGGAATTGGTTGTGAAGTGCCCGCCGTGATAGTAACTGTCATTATTGCTCCTCAGATCAAATACCTTCTCACTGTCATATTCAAACATGCCGCTGTACTCGAGTTTCTGCGGTGTGTATTTGAGCTGGGCCAAGAGTTCGGATCCCCCAAGAAAGATACTGACTGAGCTCGCGCACAGCAGGAGATTAAGGGCCAATCCGCGGGTATGGTTTTCCTGTTTGTGTATGTGGAACATTTCATAACATTATACTAAAAATGAGTATTGCTGGCAATTCTGTCCTTCCCCCTATTGAGTGTATTTCTGTGCCTTTGGCAGCTCAGTTTGACGGTTGGCATGTATTTTTTATGCCCCTGGAGGTTTGGATCTTTTTATCACGAATCATTCATTATTCTCTTTCGCTTGCGATGCTGTCAGTGCTTCCAGTACGAGAGGATAGAGTTCCTCTGCGATGAGTATGTGGCCTGTTGCAGTGGGGTGGCAGTAGTCGCTGAAGTACTCTGTCCAGAAGTCTGAGAGCATCGTAGATTTAGCTCCTTTCGCCTGCTCTTCGAGAATGATCTGATCCGCGGTTTTTTCTTTGCCGGCATGCTCAGCCAGGAGTTCCCAGAGCTTTTGCAGTATGTCTGCGAAGTAGAGCTTTTCTTCGGTTGCGAACCCCCTAAGTTTCTGTTGCGGGTATGCAAAACTCTCTTCCACACTGAACTGGAAATCGTAGGGGGTCACAAGAAGCACGATGGGGATGTTTCTTTCTTGGGCGGTGCTTGTCATGCCGCGTATCCAGCCCAGAGCATTCTCCCATGCTTTTACTGCTGTGGGGTTTTCCGGTTCGGTCACCAGCAGTGCTGAAGTGTAGTTTTCCTTGCGGTATGCTTTTTCCCTCACGTGTTTACCGGTGGGGTCGCGGAAACGAATACGTGTTTGCATGTCTTTCAGGAAGAGGTAGAACGCACTGTACTGCTTGAGCACATGGTCGATCTGCGATATGTTTGCGATGCCGAGGACGTAGTCATGACTTATGATTTCCAGATTGCCTTCATATATTCCCATATCCTCGAGTATCCATTTTGCGTGTGGTTCAATAATATCATTGAGGGTCACTTGGAGGACTATGGCATCCGGGTTGAACTGCAACCCCCGCTTGAGATCGTGGTATTCCTGGAACGGAGCATTCCCGGGGACTGCGGTATTGACTACTTCGACGGTACTATCCCCCTTTCCTTCATCGGAAAAATGTTTGTTGAGTGCTGCCTCGAGCAGAGAGGAAAACGTCTGTTCATTATCCATGCCGTGGCCGAAGGTAACGGAGTCTCCGACCATGAGGACACGCAAGGTCTTTGGGGGTTTTTCTACAGAGGTCTCTCTTCCGCGAAAACCGAAGGAGTTTGTCGTAAAGTGCCCACCGCGGTAGATGTCATCGATATTTTTTCTTAAGCCAAATACCTTCTCTTTGTCGTATTCGAACATGCCCGTGTACTCGTACTTCTGCGGTGTGTACCAGATACGAGCGACAAGTTCTGTTCCTCCAAGGAAAATACTCACAGAACCTATGCAAACCAGGAGGTTGATCCCCAGTCCGCGCAGCAAGTGTTTCCATGGCTTCTCTTGGTCAGACATGGGACTCTTTTTACAGGAAGAAGGGAGGTGGATCAATCCCATACTCTGTGGTCTTTGCAGGCCTTATTCCAGAGTATGAGCAACAATGGGGAGCAGAATATCCGCAATGAATCTATTTCCAGCAGGTGAGGGGTGATCATAATCTAGGAAAAATGTGTTCCAGAAGTCTCTCCAGCGCTCCGGTTGTTTCCCAATGCTCTCGGCGATGATTTCATCCGTATTTCTCCCATCGGGATTTTCACCTATCAAGTTAGATGCAAATTGCTCCTGGAGAATGGCGAGGAGATCCACGAAGGGTATTTCCCGATTCTGCGCGAAAACACTAAGAGTTTGTTGTGGGACGGCAGTTTCTTTACTGAGCGGGAACTGAAAATTATAGGGAGTGAGGAGGATGATCAGAGGTACATTCTCTCTTTCCGCAGTCTCTGTAATTTTCTGGATCCACCCCAATGCTCTTTGCCATGAAGCAAGAACTGTAGGGTGGTTGGGGGTATAGACGAGTGATAACACGGAAAATATTTCTTCATTCTGAGCTTTCTCAGCAATCCGCTCTCCACCGGGGTCTCGGAAACGGATGCGACTTCCCCAGTCCTTCAGCATGCAGTAGAGAGCGCTTCTCTGCCTGAGGACGGTATCAATATGCGGGAAATTTGCAGTACCGAAAATGTAGTCGGCATTCTCCATTGCACTGTTGCTGCCCTGTTTTCCAGCTATGCCCATTTCCTCGAATATCCAGAAGCCTCTTTCTTCAATAATGTCGTTGAGCGTGAGTTGCAGTAGTACGACATCCGGCTCAAATGCCAGCCCCCTTTTAAGATCATGGTATTCCTGGAACGGCGAGTTCCCTGGGGCAGCTGTGTTGATGACTTCCACAGTGGTGTTCTCTCCTCGTTCGTCGAAGAGATTGTTGAGCGATTGCTCGAGGTATGTGTCGAAAGTTTCACTATCGAGTACACGGAATCCGAACGCGATAGAATCTCCTACAAGGAGTACCCGTTTGGCGTCTTTTGGTTTTGCCATAGGCACCGCATTGTCGCGGTAGCCAAAAGCGTTGGTTGTGAAGGGGACTTCTTTGAAGGTTGTGGTTAGGTTACTTTTCAAGCGGAACAGTTTTTCACTGTCGTATTCAAAAATACTTGCGTCTGAAAGTTTCTGTGGCGAATACCAAATACGTGCGACCAGTTCCATTCCGGCAAGGAAGAGGCAAATAGAAAGAATACTGAGGAGCAAATTTTTTCCAAGTCTTGTACACCAGTGTGTGTGGGGCGAGGTTTGAATGGTGGTGCGAGTTTTCTTCATCGGTAAGAGGATTCCTGAGTAAGGGGCAGCTCTGCTATGTCTGTCCTATGCAGAGCTTTGAGGACTTCGGGCTGCAGGATGCGTGCAATAAGCTTGTGTCCCGACGGTAGTGCATGGCATATATCGTAGAAGAGGCTGGACCAAAAATCCTGGAGCTTCTCTGGGTTCTGCTGGATGGTTTGGGCAATGATTTCAGACGTGTTCCCCCCTTCTCCCGTGAAGGCAGCGTATTCTTCGAAGAGTGCATGCAACAAATCGACATATGTGATGTTCTGTTCCTCCGCGAGCTCCCGCATGATGCGCTGTGGGTGCGCTGTTTCCTCTGGGCGGCTGATTTGGAAAGCAAAGGGTGTCACAAGTAGGAGAAGGGGGATATTGTTCTCCTTGGCTATCTGTATTGTCTTGCGAGTCCAGCTGAGCGCGTATTCCCACTCCTGCAGTATCTGAGGATTCTGCGGGTCATCTACCAATACCTCTGCGAATCCTGCTTCCATCTGCTGTGCAATATCTGCGATATGTTCACCGCTTGCATCGCGGAACCGAATGCGATTTCCCAGATCTTTTAGGAACAGATAGAACGCGCTTTTCTGCCTGAGCAGATAGTCGGCGCGGAAAGCCAATGGGAGTGTCTTCTTCCCAAAGAGATAATCAAAAAACTGTGCCTGCGAGGTATATGCCTCATTAAAGCCCATGTTTTGCAATTGCCATGTCCCATAGTTTTCCCTCACATCGTTGAGTGTGAATTGGAGAATGACAAGGTCGGGATTGAAGAGGAGAGATCGTTGAAGGTCGTGGTATTCCTGAAAGGGAGTATTGCCAGGGACTGCAGCGTTGATCACTTCGGCAGAAATTGCTGTGTGCTGGTCGGTGAAATACTGGCTGAGTTTTTCTTCCAGAAGTACAGGAAATGCCTCGCTATCTAGCACTTTTGTTCCAAAGGCGACTGAGTCCCCTAAGACAAGTATCCGGATGGTGTTCTTGGGTTTCTCCACGGAATAATCCCTGCTCCCGCGATGTCCATAGGAATTCGTAGTGTATGGGACACCGAAATATGTACCTGCGTGATTCTTCTTCTGCCTGAAAATGGTCTCTACATCGAATTCAAAATGCCCTTCGGATCGGATTTCCTCGGGTGTGTACCATATTCGTGCAAGTAGTTCTGCAACTCCAAAGAAGATTGCGATTGAGAGAGTGCAAAGGAGGAGGTTTACCGTAAACTCCTTCGCACGGGCATTCCATGCGGAAGTCGGATTTCGCATGCCATTGTTGTACAGGAAGCAAGGTTCCTTCTCAATTCGCAATGCTTGTCATTTTCATTCCTTGGTTTTGCGCAGCGTGTCGAGCACAACAGGCTGAATGGCTTTTGCTATGAATCGGTGTCCTTCGATTGTCGGATGGCAGAAATCCTGGAAAAGTGCGTACCAGTACTCTCTCAGAGCGCTTGGGTTGCTCTGGCTTGTCTCTGAAATCACTCGTGCGATAGTCTCCGGATTGGTTTCTTCCCCCACCCGAGACAGTGCGAATTCCGTCTGCATTTGTTCGAGGATGTCTATATACAACACGTTCTGCTCCTGTGCGAATTTTTTCAGAATATTCTGTGGATGTGCGGATTGCGTCGTTCGTTCCATCTGGAAGTCCCAGGGTGTTGCTAGGATAATGAAGGGAATCCCTCTTCGGTTCGCGAGATTTGTCATCTCTCGCATCAGGCCGAGAGTAGTTTTCCAGCTTTCTTCAATCTCGGGGTTGGTGGGCTTACTGACAAGATCTCTCACAAGTACTATCTCCTTTTTCTGTGCGTTTGCCACAATGTTATTACCCGTGGTATCCCCGAATTGCATCCGGCTATACACATCTTTCAGGAAGAGGTAGAGGGCACTGTGTTGTCTGAGGCGGTAATCTATTGAGAAGAGTCGGGGGAGCTTCTTTTTTCCCCAGAGGTAGTCTTGGAACTGAGCGAATTTATTTTCTATGTGTGTGAGGTCGGCTTCATGGAGCAACTGGTAAATGCTTTCATCATGGGATGGTACAACATCATTGAGCGTAAATTGCAGAATGATTATGTCGGGGTCGAACTGCAGGTTTCTCTTGAGGTCGTGATATTCTTGGAATGTTGCATTGCCCGGAGTGGCGGCATTGAAAACTTGGATAGTTTGTTGTTCACCTTGCTTTGCAAAATGATTATTCAAATCTTCTTCAAGAAAACGCGGGTACGACTCGTGATCGCGAAGCGCGAATCCCATAGAGACAGAGTCTCCAAGTATGAGAATGCGTTTAGTGTTCTTTGGTTTCTCCACAGATATTTCTGGGGTGCGATATCCAAAAGAATTCGTCGAGAAGGGCACTCCGCGGTACTCGCTTCGCAGGTTTCGCTTCCACCGGAAAAACTTTTCCCTGTCGTACTCAAAATCCTTCTGGGATTCTATCTGCTCAGGGGCATACCAAAGGCGCGCTAGTAGTTCAGCGCCCCCCAAGAAGAGGCCTACTGAAGCAATGCACAGCAGTATATTGATGCCGAGCTCCCGCAACGCAGTTTTCCTACTCTTGTTTCTGTCTGGCATGGAACTTTTATACAGCAGGAGGTGCGGAGGGACAACCATTGCCGCTACTCATTCATGCTTTTGAGATTCAGTGCCTCAAGTACAATGGGCATGAGAATGTCCGCTGCCATCTTATGTCCTGCAGGGGTGAAATGTACATGATCCAAAAAGAGTTCCGCGTGGAGATCCTGCAGTAAGGTGGAGCCGTTTTTCACCCACTCATCGATAATTTCGTTTATCGTATTCCTTCCTCCTTGCTCATCAACGAGGCGTTGCCACATTGCTGCCAGGAAATCTGCGAAGTAAATATTTTCCTCCTCAGCGAACTGCTTGAATTTATGTTGCGGGAAGGCGTACTCCTCATAGTACCCTGACTGGATACCAAAGGGGGTAGCGAAGAGCACGAAGGGGATATCATGCTCTTTCGCTATGGCTACCATTATTTGTATCCAACTCAGGGCATAATCCCACGCTTCTCGTACTGCGGGGCTTTCTGGTTCTGTGAGCAGCGGCATGAAGTCGGAATTTTCCTCCGACGCCGCTTTTTTTGCGATGTGTTTTCCAGTGAGGTCTTTAAATCGTAATCGTGCGTTTATATCTTTCAGGAAGAGGTAGAGAGCGCTGTGTTGTCTAAGCAGGTAGTCGAATTGCGGTAGTCTTTTCTTGCCTGTGACATAGTTGATGCTTGTAGTCTCCGATTCGCTTTCCTTCATTCCCATTGCCAAGAATGTCCATTGTGACTGTTCATGTATGATATCGTTCAATGTGACCTGGAGAACGATTATGTCCGGATCAAATTTGAGGCCCCGCTTGACATCGTGGTACTCCTGATACGGAGAGTTGCCTGGTGCGGCTGTGTTAATCACTTCAATCCGGACATTTTCTCCACTGCCGGCGAATTGCTCATTGAGTTGCTGTTCCAGATAATACGGAAAAACTTCGTCGTCATTTACGCCCTGACCGAACGCAACAGAGTCGCCAGCTATGAGAATACGTTTCGTGTTTTCAGGTTTTTCTATGGCGATTTCTCTGCCCCGGAATCCGTGGGAATTTGTTGTGAAGGTGCTTCCCCAATTTGGGCCGTGAAAATTTGCCTTAAGTCGGAATACCTTTTCTTTGTCGTATTCAAAGAAGCTGTCGCTGTTCACTTTCTGCGGAGAGTACCACAGACGTGCCAGAGTTTCTGATCCGCCAAGGAACACGCTCACGGAAACAATACAGAGGAGCAGGTTCACTCCCATTACATGAAGGCGCCGTTTCTTTCCTTGAGATTTCACGTCTAGTACTCGGTAAGTTCTACGGTGCAATCCCCCTGCACCTGTGCTTGGCAGGCGAGCCTCTCCGGGTCACTCACGATGCCCATATTCTCTTCGCGGGTATTGCGTTCACTGAGGTTTTTCATCCCTTCTCTCACATTGCACAGGCAGGTGGTACAGAAGCCATTTCCGCCGCAGGCGTGTTCAATGGGAACACCGTTATCCAGTCCGATTTGCAGCAGCGTCTGGCCGTTTTTCCCCTGAACGGTTTTCTTCTGGTCACCGTAAATGAATGTCACCTGTACCATGAACTCCTGCATTATGTGCATCTTCTCCGTTCCTGTACAGCCAGAACCGGGCTAGAATGCGCTCCCACTCTATGGAAGGTTCCCGAACCATTCTCTCGGTTTCCAATCTCCACATTGCTGTGGGGGGCACAGAGGTGGTGTGCGGGGTGGATTTGAGCATTGGTCAGGGGGAGGTGCACGCAGTCATGGGGCCGAATGGGTCAGGAAAATCCACGCTCGTGAGTGCGCTCATGGGGCACCCGGCATATGAGATCACGGCGGGCAGTGTGCACTTTCTTGGACGGGATCTCCTTGCCATGCAGCCGCATGCGCGTGCGCAGGCAGGACTCTTCCTCGCATTTCAGTATCCCAAGGAGATTGCCGGTGTCACACTGCGCAACTTCCTCTTCGCTGCGTACAACGCGCAGATGGCTGTGCGTGACCCTGCGCACAAGAAAGTCTCTCCCATCAAATTCAAGAAGTTTCTGGAGGAGCACATGGCGAAGCTCAAAATTGATCCTTCCTTCGCGGAGCGTGCGCTGAACCAGGGATTTTCCGGAGGAGAGAAGAAGAAGGCGGAAATCCTGCAGATGAGCGTTCTCCAGCCTGTACTGGCACTGCTGGATGAAACCGACAGCGGGCTCGATATCGATGCTTTAAGGATTGTCGCAGAGGGCATCAATGCGCTCCGCAGCCCGGAACGGGCAATTCTCCTCGTCACGCACTACGCGCGTATTCTGGAGTACGTCACACCGGACCATGTGCATGTCATGGTAGGCGGCAAAATTGTGCAGAGCGGAGGGGCTGCATTTGCACACCAGCTGGAAGCGGAGGGGTATAAGCGGTTTCTCTAAGCTTCGAGCTGCCGGAGGATCGCAATCGCATTTCCGCTCGGTGAATAGTAATGGCTGTCCGTATGCCAAACGTTCACGAGGCTCGGTGCGAGCCAGTGCTCACGGTCAGGGCTCCACTCCCATTTTCCCTGCTCAAGACTGAAGCGTGTGTACACGGAGAGCGGAGAGAGTCCTTTTGTCTTTTCCACAGTGTAGATGCCGTTCTCGTCCGGCTGGCCGCAGAGCTCATGTCCGCGCGTGAAGCGCTCCCATTGGCCTCTGTCGAGAGGGGCGGAATAGAGTGCGCCGTACTGCGCAAGCAGCATTTCGAATCCGATTTTCGTAATCGCGTTCTTCCCATCCCCTGCGAATTTTCTTGCTGTGAACTCCAGTCTTCGCAGGAATTCCCGGCGTTGCACATTTGTTTCCAGTTTTTTGTACTGTTCAAGGAGCAGATTTTCCGACTCACGGTGTTCGGGGTCATCTATGTTGCTTACAAAAAGCGCGATGATCTTGCGTACAGAACCGAGGGGATTTTCCGGAATTGGCATGCAGAGCCCCTCGGTAAATATTTCTCTGGGAATGGATGTATTCTGTTCCTGCAGAAAGGTGAGGTACCATCCTCCCATATGGTTGAAGTAATAGTTAGCTCCTGTTTTTTCATCTACCACTTCTATACGTGTCGTGCTGCTGTTTCCCGTTGTTTTCTTATATGTTTTGTCCGCGGAATCCAAGAAGGTTCCCGTGGATACAATTGGTTTTCTCAGGTAGAGGAAATACCCACTCTCGCTCTCTGGCGGACAGTAGTATGCAACGTGTTCATGCCGTCGTTCCCCCTTATGTGAATCAAGGTATTCGTGGGGATATGCATGCCATACGCCCGGGTTCCGCTTTGCAGTCTGACGGGCAAGTTCCTGCTGCTGCAGCATCTCCGCTCTTTTCTCCCCAAGTTTTTTCTCTTCCTCATGTTTCTTCCTGCGTCGCTCAATGGTCTGCTGACGGCGCTTTTCCAGTGGTACAGAGAGCTGGCTGATCATCTCGCGCGCTCCGTTCTGGAGGAGGAAGTTCCGTCCGCCGATTACCCTGTCGCTGCCGCCCATTTCTCCATTGCCATTGCTGATCGCATACGTGCCTCTTGTGCTCTGCATCACGAAGAATTCGGGAGGTTCCGCTCCGCTCAATGGGTCTCCGTACACATAGGTGGCCAGGACCATCGCGTGCCCGTTGCCGAGTATCCGTGCCTCAAAGAAGACCGCGACAACATTATCGAAAGAGAACTGTTCTTCGGGGCGCTGCGGAGGATACCGGAGGCTGCGGATGCAGCTCTCCATCCGCGGGTAATCGTTGCCGATGTTACCGCGACTCCTCGGGATATCGTACTTCACGAAGACGGCAGGGGTGTTGGAGTCGTGCATGTACATTCTCTCCAGCCCGTCACTCCTCACGAACCCACGGCCGCGGTTTTCTTCCTTCTGTGCAAGTACAATAGCCGCCTCTGTCATGCGCTGTTTCGCTGCATCCGCACTCGCATTCTCAGGGAGGTCCGGTAGACGAGCTTCCGAAGAGACGCCATTCGCAACAAAGCGCGCATAGTGTGCGTACTTCGCTTTACTGTCTGTTGTTTCTACGCTGGAGGGAAGCCAGTTCTCAAGAGAGAAAAGTCTTACAAGTACAGGGTCATACACCCGTCCTTCCGGCTCGTCGGTGGTGTGGGGGTGTACCTTGTCGAGCTCTGTCCGGAGTCCTATATCTGCAACACATTTCCTGTAGATTGCTCCGCGTGCTCCGAAGGAGAAGCCTTCCGGCAGGCCGGATACCGTGTCCTGCGGTACTGCGAATGTGAGGTCATTTGCGTGTTGGAAGAGGTACTGTGCAACAAGCTCTGCCCGAGTTTTCCCCCCATTTCTCTCCAGTGCTGTACTTCCGGTTTCGCTGAGTTTTTTCCCGAAGACTTCCATTTCCCCGAGTTTTTGGATCAGGTCGTTCAGCTCGTCCATTCTTACCTGGAGTCTCCGTGCATCCGATACTTCAGTGGGGAGCTTCTCACGCTCCTTGAGCGCTGCGAGGTACGTTTCTTCCATGCGGTGCTGCGTGAGAAAAACGATGCTTTCGCGCATGGCACGGCGGATTTCCACTTTCGAAATTTTTGGGGAGGTGGGGAGGGGGACATTCCAGTCACTGTCGATTTGACCCCGGCTTACCTCCTCCCATGAGAGCCCGTTGCCGGAGAGCTCAAAGAGACGGGAGTAGAACACGGGGAGGAAAATTTCTTTGAATTCTTTTCCATAGAACGCATCCAGGAATTTCGGGTGCTCTTTCCCGCTGTACACCATCTGCAGGAGTTCCGGGAACTCGCGCAGTTCTGTATGGAGGATGCTGAAGAACATCTTCTCGCGCATGCCGCGCTTCTGGACGTTCTCGGGAGAATCGTCCGCGTCTTCAAAGGGGTTATCTGAGATCATTTCCCCTGATGCTTTGGCAAGGAGGTCGTACGCTGTTTCACCGGTGGCTTTTTCCAGGCTGATCTTCGCAAGTAACCACGCAGGTGCTCTCTGGATGAAGCGGCGGTCTGCCTCCTGATCCATACCGTACTTTACAATCCCCACTGCAACTTCCACCGCCATGATCGGCCAGAAGGTCCGGCTCACGCCAAAGCGCAGCACGGCAAGCGTCTCCGCTGCACTCACTGCTGTCAGCATTTCCTGTGCTGTCACTTTTTCTTGCTGGGCTTCTGATAGATTTTTTATGTTTACTGTAATTTCCGTGCCGCCATCTTTGTATGTGAATTTTTCTTCCTGATTAGGGGGGTCTGCGACGAACCCGGCATCTTTAATTTCCCTGATCATCTCCTGCCGTTGCTCTGCGATGGATTTGCGGATTTCCTTTATCTCCTGCCAGTCGAGGTATGTGCGGTAGGCGAGAAGTGCAGCTCCGCCGGCACGGCCAAGCGTCATCTCCTTCGGCAGCAGCGCCTGTCCCCCCCGCCCCATCATTCTTGCGCTCCAGCGCGCAGGCGCGCCCAGAGGTCCACGGATGAGCCCCGCTGTCCTGAGTCCTCCGTAGAGTACGAAGGGCTCTGTGATCGTCGTAATTGCTCCGATTCCCGTGGACCAGGCGGCAGATTCCATGATTTGCAGCTGCCGGAACCGTTCCGCGTGCTTGCCCACCTTTTCGCCGAGGCTGTTCATGAGTTTTTCCACCTCTCCAGCTAGACCGGGGAGATCGTGGACCTGGAGGTCTTCCAGAATGCGCAGGTATACGGTTGCGGCTGTCTGTTTCCAATAGTAGAGATCGCGTTGTGCTTGTTCCTCACGATTTGTTCCCTTTGCCTCTTCTGCTGCCTGTTTTGCTTTGCTGTATTCCGCAATGATATGTCGCACATAGGCTTCCATAAGCCTCGTTTCAGCTTCCCGTACTTTCTCGGCGGCTTCTCTGAACTTATTTGGGTCCTCTTTTGCATTCTGCAGTGCCAGTCTGGCATTGCGGTACTCTTGCTTCTTATCCTCCGGGATGCCGGGGCTTTGAAGGATAACCACATAGAAGTTTCCGAAGTATAAGTTGATGGCTTGTTCGTTGACAGATTGATACTGGGCCATTGCTTCCGAAAGTTGGTTCCTGTTATCTGCTCCCTGCCGGGATTTTTCCATCTCGCTCTCGTACGCCTGCTTTGCTTTCTGGTACTTCTCTCTGAGTTCGGCTGGGATAAATGAGAACGTCTCACTCGTGACAACGCCTCCCACCTGTGCGGGGGTCAGCTCACGGGCTGCCAGGGATAGTTCATTCGAAGGGATGCCCATGTGCAGTTGCCTCAAGAGATTGGTATCCGTTCGCGCCGCCTTGCGCTCTGTCTCACTCCCTTTCTCAAAGGTTTCTATCGTGCGCTTCATGCTTTGGATTTCCCCCTTCCACTCACCAATGAGCCCCCGGAGACGCTCGGTATCTATCACGTAACCTTCACCTGCGGTTTTGTCCACTACATGGCGCACAAGGTTCCCGAAGTTATAGTCCCCAAAACCTGTGCGGTCCGGGATGTACCATGCAATGCCATGGAGACCCACCAGTAATTCCTCCAGCTTCTGGGACCAGGCATCCAGCCCCTGTGCCATCTTCTCCTTGAAGTTCTTCCAGAAGGTATTGTGCCGGTCACATGCCTTCTCTATGGCTGCGATGTATTCGTCCAGTCCTTTACTGTAGATTTGTCCTTCATCTTCCAATTCGCGCATGAGGGGAGCCCCAATGGTGCGTTCCAATGCGGCACGTTCGCGCGCATTGAGCCCGTTGATGAAGCGCGGAATTTCCGTCGGTCTGGTTCCGGGTCCAATGTGTCTCTGTGTGTAGAGGAGCGAGAGAAGATCTCCTGCGAGTGTGAGTTCTTCTTTGTGGTAGGCGACAGTCTCCGCGATTTCCTGCATGTAGAGATCGTGGAGTTCCGCGAGTTTGGCAAGGTTTGGCAGTTCCCCTTCTTTACGCTCCATGAGTCCCTTAAAGAGCTGTTCCCTCCGCTCCGTGAGGATTCCTAGATACAATGAATTTGCCACGCGGCTCTCCCGTTCACCCTTTTTTTCATTCGCCATCTCCCACGGTTCGCCAATGCGGAACATGTCACGCATGCGCTTCTCCAGTACGTCTGCATAGTTGCGTGACTCTTCTTCCGAGGCATCTGCAGGCACTCCTCTATTCAGGAGATCGAGCGCTTTCTGCTCCATTTCATTTGCTCCCTGCGGGGTCTGCCCGGGGATCTGGAGCGCAAAGCGCTTACTCCCTTTCGCAATTTCCCCGCGGAGATTTCTCACGTGGGTCCGGAGTCCTTCCCGAAGAGTGCCTCCTCCTGCAATGCGGCGACTGAGATCGGGATTGTTTAGCTGCTTGTCGAGCGTGCGGTAGTCGCCGGGATTGTGGAGGATGATGTGCAGTTTTCCCAGACTCTGGTTCTGCAGTACCGGAGGCAGCTGCCCATGGAGCGTAAGAAGCTCGCGGTTGTCCGGGTACTGTCTCACGAGTTCCGAGAGGGTCAGATTCTGCGTTTCCGTCTCGCCGGTTTTTGCCGGGAGATTCAGGGCATCCAGTTTTGTTGCCAGTTCTGCGGGCCTGAGCCCGCTGATAATTGTGGCAATTTCGTCCTCTTCCAGCATGGTTTCGTAGTACCGCACCTGGGTGAGACGGCTTAAGAGCGGCAGGATCTGCTTGAGCTCTTCGAGCATGGAAGCCACCTTTTTCTCCTTTTCAGCGTGGGTACCATCTTTCCTGAGGAGTTCCTGCCGGAGGGCCGCACCCTCCGGTTCCTGCACGTACGCGACGTACCGGTCCACTACATTGAGGAAGTCGTGTATCAGTGCTTCCTGGTACTGGATGAGAGTCCTTATACGGTCAAGCTCTACTGTGAGCTGCAGGAGGTTTTGTTCCTTTTCGGCTGTTTCAGTAAGACTCCCGCTATGCACGTCAACCCATGCCTGCATTCTCTGCATTGCTGCCCGGGATTCCGCAAGATCCATTGCAGTGCGCAGGTTGATATTCGTCCGGTCCACGATGGACCGAAAGAGATTCTGTTCCATCTCCACTGCTCTCTGTTCTACTTGCATGATGGAGGGCTGCTCGGTCTTGGGTACTCTTTCTCTTGGTTTCCCTTCTTCACGCGGCGGCCGGGATTCGTGATTTTCCAGCAGCGGGCCCGAAAGGCTCCCCCCCTGCAGGAGTCTGCGGACCTCCTGTATGCTTAGTGTGAGATCGCGCGGTTCCGGTGGTTTTTCCGGAAGACGCAATTCAATAGATGGTTGATCTGGTGGTGGCATTAGTGTTTGTATTGAAGCGTTTTGTGAGCGTCAACGAGTTCCAGGGATGTCGCTGGGAAGGGATGGGTGTGTTGAGGGAAGCATTGTATCGCCGTATCCTGTGACACCGCTTGGGCTTACAGGTCCTGTTCCCGGGGCGGTGATGGCACTTCCTGGTTCCGTGAGGCCGGTGACCGGTGTGACAGCTTCCGCTGCACCGCTGGTTTCTCTCACCAGAGCGTCTGCTTCTCCGGCGAGTTCCACTTGTGCACCTCCGAGGTACTCAAAGAGCTCGCTTAAGCCCCATGCCGCTGCGGCAATGAGGAGAATGGAGAAGATGACAGGGTGCTCCCTCGGGAGCCAGGTGATGGCACGCCATGCTTTGTGCCAGAGGCCCTTCTCCTTCTCCGTGCCGGCCTGCTCCTCCGATTGCTCTACGCGCTCAAGAACCTGTTCCTTCGCTTCTCCTTGGCTGAGCCCCTCCGGGCTTGTTTCCGTGAGGAAGTCGCGCTTCGCCGCAAGGCTTTGCTGCACCTCGTGCAGTGTTTCTTCCAATTCAAAAAGCGAGACGTCGGGGTTCTTTGCCAGCTGCTCGCTCCCCACACGAATGAGCTCTTCCATCTCGTCCCGGTAGATGTTGCTGTGGTACTCACTCAGGGTCTCCTGTTCCGCCATGATCTGGTCCACCAGCTGCCCGCGCTCGGTGGCACTCTGGTACATCCTGCGCACTTCGCCGATGTCCATCTCCAGCAGCTGTGAGAGACGTTCAGGTGTGGGGATGAACGGTTGCACTTCCGCTGTTTCCTGCCTGTCTGGCATTGCCTCTGGCTGAGTGGCAGTTGCGCTCATACGTAATTGCGGATGAAGGAACGGAGTAAGGCGTTTCGGACGAGTGAGAGAGCTGCGACACTCTCAACTTCTTCATCTGTTTTTGCCTGGCGGAGTATTGCCTCAATGATGCGGAAGAGCGGTTTTGGTCCCAGTGCGAAGAAGAGCTCAGCGAGATCTGCCTGGTGCACATCTTTCAAGTCAAACTCGGAAACGAGCTTGGCGATTTTCTTCTCATTCTTTGCCTTCTTGATCTCTTCCTGAAATACGTGAAGCTTGGGATCGCGGATTTTCAGGAAGGAAACTCTCATGCGCAAATGCTTCTTTGTATCCTCAAATTTCTGGGTTTCCTCCCGTACCTTCCAGCCTTCCCGCAGCTTTTCGGGGAGTGACAGAAAGAGTTTCTGCTCTGCCGGTGTGAGGTGGAGTTCATTCATCATCTGCTCGTATTGTAGCGGAGTGTGGGAGATTTCCTATTTTTGTCTGTTTCGTCTTTTTGCTGCAAATTATCAGAGTATTTTACCATTTCTTGCCCTTCCGCTCAACCCCGACGTTCGCAGGCGAAGGGGCGAAGAACCTGCAGCAGGAGTTGTGATTGTGTGGTCTGTCCTTCAGAAAAGTTCTTCTTTATGGGAAATGGCTTCCTGCTGAGAAAATATCTGGCGCGTTGAAGAGCATCTTTATCGGAGTACCATTGTAATGATGTTTGAAGATTCAGGTTTGAGATGCGAGAAGGATGTGCTGGAATTTGATGTTCGCGTTGCCGAGCTTTCTCCTGATGAGGCTTTCTTGGAGATGAGGAGGCGTTTGCATGCACTGCTTCCAGGGGAGACGCCGGAATCCGTGGATGTTCTCTGGGATTTTGTCGAAAGAGTGGAGGAGGGGAGGGCGGCCTATGAGTATCCTGGGGAAGAGGAAGAGTACTTGCGCAGGTTGTGCATGCGGGAGAACCTGCGCCTGATGCTGCAGTGGCCGGTAGGCGATCTGCAGGGGTACTGTGATGAAGTGCGGGGTATGGTGTTGGAACAAGGTCTCGGTTCGGCCATGCTCACTGCGAGGTGCACGGTGTTTGATGTGGAGGAGAAAGAGCGTGCAGATTCCTATCTGCTGAACTAGACACGGCGTCGTTTGTCGGTGAGCATCATTGCTGCGATAACGGCTGCGCAAAGCCAGTGAAGCTCCACGGCCTTACGGCCGTGGCCTCCTGCGGAGTCGGGTGAAAGTTTGATTGGAAACAGCGCCGTGTCTGGTCGCACTTCTCTTTCGGGCTCAAGCGTTGCCCAATTGGAAGCTGATGGCTGTTCAGCCATATTCTGTAAGAGTTGGGAAGATGATGCGTTTTACTGTCGGCGTAGTGGTTTATTTCTCTCAGAGCTACAATGCTCCTATCTCTTTCCCACTTTCCCTATGGCTACCCCCGCTCCTCACAGGCATATTGGCATACATCTCCTCGCAGTCTTCATCCTCGGCGGCGCATACGTTTTCGGGCAGTATGTGAACGGTCAGGATCTTTCCAAACCAGTGGTTTCTGTGGAGGGGCATGCGAAAGTGTCTGCCGCCCCTGATATTGCCGTTCTGAATTTCGGTGTGCAGACGGGCCGGCAGCAGACTGCACAGGGTGCCATGGAAGTGCTGGGCAAGAAGATGAATGCAGTGGTGGAGGGGGTGAAGTCTCTTGGTATAGAGGAGAAAGACATCACCACACAGAACCTCTGGCTCAATCCTTCCTATGACTACTACGACGGCCGCAGGGTGGATACCGGTTACGAGGCGAACCAGAATCTACAGGTGAAGGTGCGTGATCTCTCCAAACTTACCAGCGTGCTGGATGCTGTTGTCTCGCAGGGGGCAAATCAGGTGGGGGGCGTGAGTTTTATCATCGATGATCCGGATGCTCTCCAGGAGCAGGGTCGTACGGAGGCTATTGCCGATGCGCAGGAGAAGGCAGTGGCGCTTGCGGCGAAGCTCGGCAAAGAACTCGGCAAGCTGAAAGGGTATGGCGAAGGGGGAATCAGCATACCGGTTCCCATGCCTTCCATGCGCATGGAAGCGATGGATTCCATGGCGATGGGTATGGGAGGAGGGACGCCAGTCCCTTCCGGTGAGCAGGAAATGAACGTCGTGGTGTACCTGACGTACGAGCTTCGGTAGGAAACCTCTGATGCACGGACTTCCTATCCTCACGATGCGTGAGGAGTGAGAGGCGTGGATACTCGCGTCACCTTTCTGGCATCAGATGAACAATGCTGCCAGTGCGAGCGTCAGCGTTGAGAAGAGTTTGATGAGCACATGCAGGCTGGGACCTGCGGTATCCTTGAACGGATCGCCGACGGTGTCGCCTGTCACAGCTGCCTGGTGGGCGGGGCTTCTCTTGCCGCCGTATGCGCCTGATTCAATGAATTTCTTCGCATTATCCCATGCACCGCCTGCGTTATTGAGGTAGGAAGCCAGAATAACACCGACGATGGTACCAACCATCAGGAGACCTGCTGCTGCCTCTGCCCGAAAAACGATTCCGACGAGCACCGGCGCGATGACTGCGATGAGACCGGGAAGCACCATCTCCTTCAGGGCGGCGCGGGTTGCAATATCAACGCAAGCCGCGTAGTCCGGTTCTTCCTTACCCTCCATGATGCCGGTCTTTGTTTTAAATTGCCGTCTCACTTCCTCGACAATCACACCTGCGGCACGACCGACCGCACGGATTGCGAGTGAGGTGAAGAAGAACACAACGACGGCCCCGAGGAATGCGCCCAAAAACACTTCTACCTTCGCGAGGTCCACGACGACGAGATGCGCTTCTCCCAGGAATGCAGAGAAGAGGAGGAATGCGGCGAGTGCTGCTGAGCCGACGGCGTACCCTTTGGTCAGTGCTTTTGTTGTGTTGCCGCATGCATCAAGCTCATCGGTTACTTTCCTCGTGTCTTCCGATGCCTTGGACATTTCGGCAATGCCCCCTGCGTTGTCCGTGATCGGCCCGAACATATCCATGGCGAGCACATAGCCAACCACAGCAAGCATTCCCATTGTGGCGACTGCGGTTCCATAGAGCCCCCCGCTTTCGATACCTGTCTGGCTGCCGCACCAGTAGGAGGCGTAGAGTGCCGCACAGACGGCAAGAACTGAAAGTCCGGTCGATTCCATGCCGATCGCCGTTCCTGCGATGATGTTAGTCGCATGTCCTGTGGTGGAAGCCTTTGCGATTGCCTGGACCGGCCGGTGGTCCTTACTCGTGTAGTAGTCCGTGATGTAGACAAATGCGATGCTTGTGAGCACGCCTGCGATTCCAGCGAAGAAGAACCATGGGGCAGAATTGCGCAGGTTCGTCATATTGCGGAGCATGTCCATCCACGAAACAGACACTCCTTCCACAGAAAGATTATTGAGCATGAGTGCCGAAGAGACGAAGAGCGCGATCGTAGTGAGGACAGCTGTTATCCAGAATCCGCGTGTAAGTGCCTGCATCGGTGTGTCGTTCTTCCTCATTTTCACGGTGTACACTCCGATGATCGAAGCGATGAGCCCGAATGCACGGAAAATGAGAGGGAAGAGAATTCCCTTGAGTCCGAACACCGGGTACAGAGCGACTCCAAGCACCATGGCGCCGATGTTTTCTGCAGAAATGCTCTCAAACAAATCAGCACCGCGGCCTGCGCAGTCTCCGACATTGTCTCCCACGAGGTCTGCGATGACCGCCGGATTCCGGGGGTCGTCCTCCGGAATGCCTGCCTCGATTTTCCCAACAAGATCGGCTCCCACATCCGCTGCTTTGGTGTAGATCCCTCCGCCGAGCTGTGCGAACAGGGCGACGAAGCTTGCTCCAAAGCCGTAGCCGACGATGAGAGCCGGGATGGTCTCCACCGCACGCCCTAGCCCGAAACGATAGAGGATGTACAGGCCTGAGATTCCCAGAAGCGAGAGCGCGGTGATGACGATTGCAGAAACTGTTCCCCCGCGGAGAGCCATCTTGAGTGCGTCGTTGAGCCCGCGCTGCGCCGCATCTGCTGTTTTGAGATTCGCCCGTGTAGCGACGATCATGGAAACAATACCGGAGAGACCGGAAAGCAGGGCTCCGAGCAAGAACGATCCACCTATTTCAAACCCCATGGTCCAGCCTTCTGTTTCTCCTACGAGACCGTAGACAACGATCATCGCTGCAGCGACAACAATGCTGAGGAGGGCAATTGTCCGGTACTGGCGTTTCACGAATGCATTGGCACCTGTGCGGATTGCGTGTGCCACTTTCTGCATCGCGGCATTACCGTTTCCTGCAGAAGCAACTTCGTGCCAGAAGACGAGACTCCAGAGCAGGCCGAGCAACGCGATGACTGGTGCGAGAAATTCGAGAGAAGCAGACATGTGATGGAGAGGAAAAGAACCTAAGGAATGGCATGCAGAGGCTTATTGCTCCACATTTTCGTGAGAAAGCGTACGGGACTCGCCTCTGTTGTCAAGGATGACTCTCAAGAATCAGCGGCATCCTTCTCTGTGTTCAGGACAGAGAACCGGATAGGTGCGCTCTCGCTTGCGGCTCAGGGGCGAACATCCTCTGTTGCATCTCCACCTCGAATTGCTGCATGTGGTGCATGAAAGCCGGCACCATATTCTCCCCTCCGGCGATTGCCGCCTGCAGACCGGTGCGGATGCTCCTCCAGACGGAGGCGATAATCTTGCGTTCCCGGGTGTAGGGTTTCCTCACCTGCTCCGGTGTTGTTTCCGGTTCTTCTTCAAATGGCGTATCCAGTGCGAGGAATTTCTCTGCCCACTCTGCAGCAAGATCGGGAAAATCCGATACAGTGGTGTCTTCGATCTGCTGGGAGAAGAGCTTTCGGAACTCCATTATTTTCTGCAGGTGCACATCTATTTCAGCCTGGATTTCGCCGCGCTGGGTTCTATGTTCTCCCACAATCGCACGCACTTCCGGCACTGCACTTCCATTTCTCCCCAGTAACACCTGGAGCCTCCTCCTCTTCCGCAGTGCCCGTAATTTCTGCACACGCTGTTCACGGGCTTCAAGAAGACGTTTCTCAGCACTAAGCAGTCGTTCCATGTTCGTTTGTGTTGCGAGCATGAGCGCTTCCAGTGCCATGGCGTGCATGCTCTTTTTCTGGTCTATGACCTCGGGTATCCGGGAGGCCGGCGGATTTGTTTCTGAAAATCTGGTCATGGCATGCATAGTTCTCTCCTCCATCAGGAGGGGCAGCGACACTGCACTGTACCATACTGGCTAATCGCGCAGTTCCACGAAAATATCACTGATCGCTTCCGGCAATTCCTTCAATTTGCCTTCGTGCATGATCTCCCATACGAGCCATGCCGCCGTGAGGGAGCTTGTGACCATGAATGTTGCCTTGAGGAGTTCTGAGCTCATCCACGTAAGCTTGCTGAAGTCCGATGTAGCGAGAGCCAGGAGCATGGTGATGAGGAGCGAAAGAGGGTGGATCCATCGTCTCTTCCCAAGCATTTTCAGATTCCGCTGCAGACAGATGAGAGCTTTGTCCTCTGTGACGGTGATGAGTTTCTGCGTGACGTTGTAATTATGTGCGATGACTTTCACGGAAGGGACTGGTGCCAGCGGGATGTGCTCACTCATGCCAGTGTGGTTGGCGGCGGAGAAGGGAAAAGGAGCGTTCTCTTTCGAGAGCTCATTTGTAAGGGGTTCCGATGATTTTGCCATTGGTGTAGAGAAGGAAAGGAAAACCACACATTTATCGGTTGGGTCTCTCCAAGTCAATTGCACTTCACACGGTTTGGGTGCTGCATGTAAAAGAAAGTATGCGTTTTTCTGTGCTCCTATAACTGGTTGAGCCTGTCTGCGATTTCTTCGGTAGAGGAGAGCTGGTTGTAGAGTTGCTGTGCAATGATTTTGTTCCCCATCACAGAATAATGCCCTGGGGCTGTGGGGTGTGTAGTCTCAGCATTGGTTAAAAAGAAAGATTGTTTCGTCTGGTGCGCCAATCCCTTGTAGAACGATACGAGGTCAATAAAGAATAGATGTTCTTCTTCTGCAATTTTGCTGGCGTATGCGTATGGTGAATAGGGATGCGAGTTTTCCTCGTGGTCGTACGGGAGGTATACGACGACAAGTACACTGCCTCCTTTGTCAGTGAGGGTCTTGGTTTCTGTCATAATTACATGAAGCAGATCCTTCGTTCCCTCTAGATCTAAAATTGTGTGTACTTTGTTCTTCTTTCTAGAGAGGCTGCCAAGAAGCTCTGTGATACGCAATTTCGATTGAATGCTTGTGAGTGCGATGAGTGTGCGGTGTTTGAATGCAGGTTTAGGCACAGGCACGTTTGCCACTACAAGATTGCCTCCTTCTACCTGAGAGACTTGAGGGCGGGGTAGCTGCAAGAAGGTGCTTTCTCTCATCCGTACAATGTCTGGTGTCAGGATAGTGAAGATGTGCACATCATGGTCTATGTTTGCCGCCTCTTTTCGGTATCGCAGGAAGGATTGGTCAGTTCCGTATCCTTCTTCCCCCAAGTTCACGCTCTCTATGCGTTGGTCTATTTCTCCCAGGAGATGACACCAGGTTTCCGAGTCATCCACACCCATGCCGAATGTGTAGGAGTCTCCCGAGCAGATAATACGCAACTTTCCCTCAGGAATGTGCTCTTCTGTGTGTTGCTTCCCACGGAATCCTCTGTTGTTTCTCGTGACGGTTTTTCCTGGGCCAAATGCGTTTTCCACCTGTGCATCTGGTTTTCCTGTCCATCCGATTTCAGGATCGTATTGCATGAATTTGTGGTCCTGTACTAAGAGGAATCTTCGCACCCCATAGAAGGTTATAGCGGTGCTCGCTACTCCCTCTACTACAAAAAAGAGTATGCAGGTGATTATTATCATCCAGAAAAGATACGTACAAGCCCTCCTCAATCTTGTCATTCTCATCATAGTCTCCGTGCTGTGAAGTGTGGCAAGCATATCCTATCAGGGGTGCGGGAAAAATTCCCCAAATCATGGATTAGTGCTCAGAGAGCAGTACAATGTACATTCCATGACTTTGCAGGTCCCCATCTTCGCAGGCCTGAACCAGTCTTCGCCCCGCATGCGCGGGGCTACGCCCGGCAAGCCGTTCGACAATGAGGAACACATTTTTTCTGCTTTAGATCGAGATGTATTCGACTCTGCAAACCCTGCTCCGTATGTGGAGGGTATAGCTCGCGGACTTACAGAAAATCTTGTCCGGCAGATCAGTGCGGACAAGGGGGAGCCGGAGTGGATGCTCGCCCATCGGCTGGAGTCATTCCGCATTTTCCAGGAGAAATCTCTGCCCACGTGGGGGCCGGATCTCTCCCGGCTCGATTTTGATAACATCATCTACTACGCAAAGCATGGAGCAGAGGAGACAGATAACTGGGAGGAGGTGCCGGAGGAAATCCGCCGTGTCTATGACCGCCTCGGTATCCCCGAAGCGGAACGGCGCATGCTTGCCGGGGTTGGTGCACAGTACGAGAGCGAAATCATTTACCATCGTCTGAAGGAACAGTGGAAGAAGCAGGGTGTGATCTTTCTTGATATGGACAATGCGGTACAGCAGTATCCCGATCTTGTCCGGCAGTACTTCATGCAGTGTGTCCCACATACCGACCATAAGTTTGCGGCGCTCCATGGGGCGGTGTGGAGCGGTGGGACGTTCCTCTGCGTGCCTGCGGGCGTAGAAGTACAGGATCCTCTGCAGGCGTATTTCCGCATGAATGCGAAGAATATGGGACAGTTTGAACATACACTCATCGTGGTGGAGGAGGGGGCGAAGGTGCACTACATCGAGGGGTGCAGTGCTCCCAAGTACGGCAGTCAGGGGCTCCATGCGGGATTGGTGGAGATCTTTGTGAAACCCGGTGCGTTTGTCCGCTACTCCTCTGTGGAGAACTGGAGCCGCGATACCTACAATCTCAACACCAAGCGTGCCATTGTGGAGAGGGATGGAACGATGGAGTGGGTGGGTGGGAACATGGGGTCCGGCACAACCATGCTCTACCCGTGTTCGATGCTGGTAGGTGAAGGAGCGCGGTGCGATCACATGGCGATCGCATTTGCGAACGAGGGGCAGTGGCAGGATACGGGAGCCAAGGTCTTCCACATGGCCCCGCACACGAGCAGCAAGGTGGTGAGCAAGAGCATCAGCAAAGGCGGGGGACACAGCGTGTACCGCGGCACACTCAAAATTGCACCTCACGCACATGACTGTATCGCCAATGTAGAGTGCGATGCGTTACTGCTGGATGAGCGAAGCCGCACCGATACCATCCCGGACATCCAGGTCCGCAACAACGATGTTACCTTCGCGCACGAGGCAAGGGTGGGGAAGCTTTCGCAGGAGGCTCTCTTCTACCTCGAGAGCCGCGGCATCGCCGAGGAGGAGGCGAAAGCGATGATCGTCAACGGTTTCATAGAACCCATTGTGCGGCTTCTTCCCCTCGAGTACGCAGTTGAAATGAACCGGCTCATTGAATTAGAAATGGAAGGTTCCGTGGGGTGATCCATGTTGTCATCCTGAGTCCTTCGACAGGCTCAGGACAGGCTCTGTCGAAGGATGGAGGGGTCTGTTGGTTGATTTCTATCTCAGCAATCCCTGTACCCCGGCTGCCGTCTCACCTTGGCCGGTGGTTACGGAGTTGAGCACTGTGCCGAACTCACCCGGATCTTCGCTTAGTCCTATTCTCTGGGCCATGCCAATAGCTTCTACAAACGGTGTGAAGTCTCCTGTGTATTCTTCGTATCCCTGGAACTGAGTTTCTCCGGGGCCCATCACCTGTATGGTGTTGCTCCCGATGTTGTAGTGGACCTCGAAGTGGTCCGGCAGAATAATTTGCAGCTTCTGGTCCGAGAGCCAGTACTCACGGCCTGCCTAGTCCCGGAAACGCTGTATGCCTTTTCCCCGCAGTTCCATATATGCGAGTCGTGCGATTCTTTTCTGCTCTTCGTGTCCTACAGCAAGTTCCTGCCGCCGCCCGTCAGATTGTTCGTTCATATGGAGAGAAGGAAACAATACTATTGTAACAAATTCTGAGTTATATGTGAAGCCCCCCAGCCTGAAGAGCTTCACGAAAGCGTCGCAGCACTGCAGCGTTCCGCGTGCAGAGCGGGCACTGCGCGCCGGAATCTCCCCAGTCTCCTGTGGAGACCTTGGAGGAGGATGACACAGTTTCCCGAGAGTGTTCGTATTTCCCGTTCCCTGAGCGGCGACGCGTTGAGTTCGTAGAGATGCCACGCGGTCTCCAGCGCGGTGAGCTCACCCATCAGTGCGTGCATCGCGCAGGCGTTTTCCTGCTGCAGAGCATCGATCGCCATGCCGTTCTCCATCTGCTTGAGGAGGTGCTCTATCGCCCATCGTTCCCTCTGAACGAATTGCACCAGGTAGGGAGCAATTGCTTCTTCTGACATCCCAAATGCCAGGAGTTCGCTTGCAAGCCCGAACGCTTCCCTTGGAGAAATGCCTTTGTACTTCTGCTCACGTTCCGGGTCATCCGGACGCCGGAATGGAGGCACACGGAGTGCCCGGTGGTTGAGGGGTTCATCCGGGAACCGCAGCATCTGTTGCCGGTCAGCTTTCATTCGTTGCAACGGGTGACGTTGCATCCCATTCTCCTCCCATCCATGCGATCGTTTGTTCCACTTTTTCAGGAGGGAAGAATTGTTTGTCTCTTCCGGCGGTGAGCATTCGCAGTTGCTGGGCAATTTCGTCTTGGCCCATTCCGATATTCCTGAGATCTGCAAGCGCACCTTCACGCGCTTCCCAGTCGGTCCCGTTCACGAGCGTGCGGATGTTGATGCCCCGCATTGCGCGGGCAACAGCGTGTCTGATGTGCATCCTGCCATCATCGTTTCGCCAGTCTCTCCCCGTGCCAGGCTTGTCCGATTCCTCGCAGCGCATGATCATATGAAGTTATATTATGCATACTATTGTTCTGTAGTCCAGTATTTTCTCCCGTGAGCCAAAAAACCTGTTTTTTGCAGTTTCTCTGGCTACCCGAACGTAGTACGCTAGCCAGCCTTAGCCTTTTTTGAGGTATGCTTCTCTCTCTTCTATGCCGGAAGAAAATCTCTTCTACCATCCAGAGGCTGCACCGCCCAATGCGCTTGTGCCTCAGTTTGGCAGTCAGGGGGAGAAGAGAGAGTACCTCGATCATCTCTTTGGCGGTCATGAGCCGGTAGAGGGAGCCGGGAAGCTCATCATGCCGGGGATGGCGAGCGGATGTGCCGTGGATGTCACGACAAAGGAGTACGTTGCCGAGATGGCGAGGTTGGGAATCATGGGAACCTGGGCCGGATCCGCACCCGGGTGGAGAATTCTCCTCGAGGATCTCTTCCATGAGCCGCCAGCAAGGAGGAAGGAACTCTTCAGTGAGTCGAACGGGAGGGCGGTGGAGGAGGCGGCTGCGTTTTTTCATGAGCGGTGTGAGCACTCCATACGGGGGGTGAATTCTATGCAGATTCTCGGGGATTTTGATCACACAGTGGATTGCATTATCCAAAGCGGCAGTTTTGATTTTTTGGCAGCCGGAGCAGGTTTGGCGAAAAATTTTCCCGAGAGGTTTGCGCAGCCGGATGCGGCGCATATGTACTACATACCGATTGTCTCGACTGCGACAACGGTGAAGCTCTTTGAGAGATTCATTGCGAAGAAAGAAGGCAACCGCCGCCCGGGTGCGTACTACTTTGAGTGGGAGAGCGCGGGGGGGCACCTTGGGCCGTACGAACCTGATAAAACCATTGAGCAGGTGATCGCAGAAATCCGGAAGCTTGCTCCCACAACGCCGATCATCCTCGCGGGCGGCATTGGCTACCGCGATCAGATCCGGATGGCCCAGGAAGTTGCGAATGGGTGGGCGTTTGCCACAAGAGGGATCCTGTCGCAGCCCCACTCAGGGCTCCCCAGAGACGTCGTTGAAAATGTGTACCTCAATTCTGCTTTAGGTATCGGGGTTGACAAGCGCAGTCCCACGGGATTCTCTTCCCGGCGGGTGCTCACTCCCATACCGGAGTACACGCCTGCAATGATCCAGGAGGCAGTCGATAACTGCGTGGGGTGCCTCCGCACGGGGAAATGCAAATTCCTGCAGGGTGCTGCCCGGAGGAAGGCGGGCGAACAGGTGGATGCAGGCCCGGATGAAATTCCGTACTGCATCGCGCGGGAACTCGCCAGGATGCGTGCAGGCATCATGAGAGTACAGGGGGTCTACGATGGCCTGTATTTCACGGGAGATCAGCTGCGGGATTTCCGCGGGGATACCGAACTCCATGGGGAGGAGGGGCAGAGAACCGTCCCGACACAGGAGCAGGCGGTGTGGTACATGCTGACGCACGATTCCCGGAAACCCACGGCCTAAGCGCGGGGTTCCTCCATACACTTTCTGGCCCTTTTCGGGCAGACTGCACCTATGTCTCAGCAGCGCACGGATGTCTTCTTCGGCCCGGCAGCTGCATTTGAGCATCAGAATCTCATCCAGAAGAAGAAGGGGGCACTGATCCCTTCTCGCAATGTTTCAGATGAATACTGCTACCTCCTCTTCGTGCCGCGGGATGCGCATTCCCAGAGCATCCAGACGTACGACATTGGTGCAAGGAATAGCAGGTTGATCATTCTTCTTGAGGAAGGAGCAACGGTGCAAGCACGTGTGTGGTTGGGGTGTGCAGAATCCCACTCGTCGCATACGACAGAAATTTTTCTTGAGGATGGTGCGGAGCTTTCTCTTCTCTTTGTGCAGGAGAGTGATGCTCCTTCTCTCACCATCCGGCAGAGGAGTGCGATTGGTGCGAATACAAAACTCTCCATGCAGAATGTCAGCCTTGGGAGCGCACAGCTGGAGCACAGCTTCCTTTCAGATGTTCTGGGCGTGCAGGCGGAGAGTTCGGTTGACTGGCTCTTCTATTCCAAACATGCCGAGCAGCAGCACATCCACGCATGCAATGTGTTCCATGCCCGGGACGGCAGCGGGGAAATCACCATGAAGGGGGTCGCGGAGGACAAGGCTCACATGGTATGTACCGGCATGATCGATATAGAGCTTGGGGGTGGCGGTACAGATACCTACCTCAGGGAGGATGTTCTCATGCTCGACAGAACTGCCAAGGTCGATGCGGTGCCGGGCCTGGAGATTAAAACAAATGATGTGAAGGCAAGCCACAGTGCCACTGTCTCCAGGGTGACAGAGGAAGATCTCTTCTACTTCGCCTCACGCGGCATCCCGCAGCGGGCGGCAAGAGAAATGTACATCCTGGGATTCCTTGGTGACCTCACACGGCGCATTGCCGATGAGCGGGAACGTGCTTCTGTGCTCGAAGCAATTGAGCGCAAATATAGGAAGAGGTAAGAGAATAAGAGAGTAAGAGGAAAAGGAGCACTAAGTCCTCTTATTCTCTTCCCTCCTGCTCAACCGATCTCTTCGTCAGAGGTTCCAGGCCGTCCTCCGTTACCAGGAAGAGCCTTGGAGTGAGTTTGTACTTGTCTCCTTCTGCATAAGCTTTTTCCACCTGCTCAATAAAGTCGCTGGTGTAGGAGAGATCCTTGTGCCAGAAAATGAGGAAGTCCCGCACGGGCATTCCTGCAATGTATTCTGCACCGAGGTACTCACGCATGTTCTTCTGCAGGGAAGGGGAGAGGATGCGGACCGCATCGTACCCGTCTCCTGTCTCTATGATGGCATAGCGCCCTTTTTCATCCTCGTTGGTATCGGCATACTGCACTTCTGTATTCCCCACCAGTTTCTCCAGGTTTTTCATGGCTGTGCGGTGTAGTGTCTTTTGATTGATGCCCCACTCTTCCAGGTTGTATTTCATGATGAAGTTGTAACTCTGGTCATGATCAATGACGTAGCCGAGGCTGAGATCGCGGGAGATTTCCTCGTACACAATCGCGGGCAGCCTGCGCCTCAGATTCCCTTCCATGAGCTGCGGCAGCACCGATGTCTTCACTTCTCTCCACTCCGCATTTCCCCCACATCCCGAGAGGAAGAGGGAAGGGATGAGCAGCAGGGCTGCTATGGCAGGTATGAAGACCTTTTTCATCCACCTTCGCTCTGTGTACACGGAGCTACGGTGGATTCCGCATGGTATTTCTAGTGTGGCGTTGGTGCGCTCCATAGGGGGGAGATTGTAGCCTCTGCGCAATATCTTGCATCGAAATTAGAGCTGAATTCGATATGTACAAATACTATATTTTATGGTTAAATGTTACTTAGGAATGTCGTTTCCCGGTTTCTGTTCGTTTCACCATTGGAGGACCTTGCTATGCAACGGTCGAAGAAAGTGTTGGTTCTGAGCGCTGTTCTTGCGGCGCTCGTCGTGGCCCTGATCTGGTACGCCCTTGCCAAGAGCGCTCTGAGTGCTTATGGCGGAGCTGCCATGGGCCTGGTGATGACCCATCTCTGCTGTATCTTCTTCGTCTGGTTCAAGAAAGCCGGCGAGGAGATCTGCGAGACGAGCTGGGATGTGCGGGAGGCAGCAAACGGCCAATGGCTGCTAAAGCTGCTGGTGAGCCGCGTCCTGAACGCGGTCTGCCTGCTTGCACTGTTCCCGTTCGTCTTCGTCGCACTCAGCAGAGGCCCGGAGTCGCAGGTGCTCAGCGCCGCTGCGGTCCTGAGTGGATTCGTGGCTCTGCCCCTTCTCGCGGGGTTGGTTCTTGCCGTTCTCCAAGTGCTGGAGGAGGTAGGAGTCGATCCGACGGTGGAGCGCAGGCTCGAGGAGATTCAGACGCAGCCGCCTGCTGAGTCCAAAGGCGGCCCCGGTACCGACGAAGTGTGACATTCCAACGCCCGGCTCTGTCCGGGTACCTCAACGGGTGGGAGGCACTGTGCCGCTCACCCGTTTGATTATTCAATGGGCGGAGGAATGTACTCAAAGCTCTGTCGTACGATTTTGTCTTCGCTGCTTCCTATGACCATGGCGGGGAAATCTATGGTGACATGGAAACAGTCCCTTTTTACGCGCAGTGTAATGCACTCGATCAGTTCATCTGCCGGTGGCAGAGTGATCTCCACCCTCTCGCCGTCTACTTCATCATAGAGGACAGAGGCACCATCAAAGATTCTTGTCTGGAGGGTTTCATGTAAATCCGTGAAAAATTTCTCATGGTGTTCGCTACGGAGAGTTGCTCTGCCCGGTGCACGGTCAATGTACTCTTCTATGGTTCTAAATTAGAACAATATCTTTCTTTGTCAATGATAGGGAGAACTATCGCACTCCTGTTCGGGGATCCGAGTTTCTCAGGACCGAGGGCAAGGTAAATTTCGTGCATAAAAAAAGCTCCTGTTCACAGCATTGCAGAGTAGAGAAGCGATCCCGGGCCCCAAAGCTCTGAGTCCTTGCGAGGCAAGAATCAGGGCATTGGGGGGTAGTTCCCGGTCAATTCATCGCATGTTGGCATCAACTACCATCCAGCGCATGCGTTAGGTACACCCTTCGGCGCAAAGCGCCTCAGGGCAAGTTCCCTGGTAAGGAAGTGTTCCATCCGCAGGTTCTCCTACGGATACCTTGTTACGACTTAGTCCCAATCAGCAGTTTCACCGTGGTACCCCTCCCGAAGGATAAGGGTGCTTCGGGTGCCCCTGCCTTTCATGACTTGACGGGCGGTGAGTACAAGACCCAGGAACGTATTCACCGTGACGTAGCTGATTCACGGTTACTAGCGATTCCAACTTCATGAAGTCGAGTTGCAGACTTCAATCCGAACTGAGACCAGATTTGGTGGGATTGGCTCTCCCTCGCGGGTTCGCTGCCCTTTGTTCTGGCCATTGTAGCACGGGTGTTGCCCCAGGCATAAAGGACACGCAGATCTGACGTCATCCTCGCCTTCCTCCGCCTTGGAGGCGGCAGTCTCCTATGAAAAAACAACATAGGATGAGGGTTGCGCTCGTTTGCTGACTTAACAGTACACCTCAAGGCACGAGCTGACGACGACCGTGCATCACCTGTCACCGAGTTCCTTACGGCACTCCCGCATTTCTGCGGGATCCTCGGGATGTCAAACCTGGGTGAGGTGCTCCGCTTATCATCGAATTAAACCCCATGCTCCACCGCTTGTGTGGGTCCCCGTCTATTCCTTTGAGTTTTAGCCTTGCGGCCGTACTCCCCAGGCGGCGTGCTTACCGCGTTAGCTTAAGGCACTGAGATCAATTGAAAAATCTCAACACCGAGCACGCATAGTTTAGGGCGTGGACTACGGGGGTATCTAATCCCCTTTGCTCCCCACGCTTTCGTCCCTGAGCGTCAGTACACCCCCAGCATCCTGCTTTCGCTTTTGGCGTTCTACCGTGGATCAACGGATATTACCCCTACACACGGCATTCCAGATGCCTCTGAGTGACTCTATCTCTGCAGTTTCCGGCACGTACACGGAGTTGAGCTCCGTGCTTTAACGCCAGACTAACAGAGAGGCCTGCGGACGCTTTACGCCCAGTAATTCCGAGTAACGCTTGCACCTTCCGTCTTACCGCGGCTGCTGGCACGGAATTAGCCGGTGCTTTCTCCTGAGGTACCGTCAAAAATTTCGTCCCTCAGAACAGAAGTTTACACCCAAATAGGGCGTCATCCTTCACGCGGTGTCGCTCCGTCAGGGTTGCCCCCATTGCGGAAGATTCCTCACTGCTGCCTCCCGTAGGAGTATGGGCCGTGTCTCAGTCCCATTCTGGCTGATCATCCTCTCAGATCAGCTACCCGTCATAGCCTTGGTGAGCTTTCACCTCACCAACTAGCTGATAGGCCGCAGGCCCCTCCCAGACCGCAAAAGCTTTACCCTTGCGGGACCATCCGGTATTAGTCCGCCTTTCGGCGGATTATCCCTGAGTCTGGGGAAGGTTCCAACGTGTTACGCAGCCGTTCGCCGCTCGGCTCGAAGCCTCGCTCGACTTGCATGTGTTAGGCGCACCGCTAGCGTTCACTCTGAGCCAGGATCAAACTCTTCGAAAAGAGATGACCGCCCCAGTAGCACGCGCTAAGCGCGACTACGGGGCAAACCCTTCAGTACGCGTCGAACGCGACTTCAGGGAAAATTGGTCAAAGGAAAACTAGTAATTTCTAGTTTCATTTTTAAAGTTAAATTTAAGATAGGTCCATGCTGTACTGCCATACGGCAGCGCAGATGGCCACACTTCTCTACTCTGCGATGCTGTGAATGAGCTTTCTCATTCACCCTGAGTCCTGTCGAAGGGTGAAGGAGCCAAAAAACTCCGGTCTCAATGGAGGTGAATACTCCACCGAGGCCGATTGAGCCAAAACATCATAAGTCATGGGTGGAAGTGGTCAAGGACTTTTCAGCAGAATCTTCATTTTTCGCATGTTCTTTGAGCAATTGTGATACATGTCCTCCTTCTCTATGCTAGGAACCTATGGTGGAGAATCTCTCTCAAAAGCGGTGGTACGCTACGGTATTTTGTTTTGCAGTCTTTCTTGGTGCTCTCGTGAGCGTGCCGCACTGGATACACATTTTGAGTCCGCAGTACCAGGGGATTCCTGTGCACTTCAATGCGGATGAGTACAGTTACCTCCCGCGTGTGCAGGAGGTGCTCACGGGCAAGCTCAACCGGTTCGGCGTGGCGATCGCCGGCGGCGAAGAGCTCCTCCCCGCTTTGCAGCCGGGACTCATAGAGCAGGCGTACGGTCTTTTCTTCCGTTCCATCACCGATCAGGCGTTCGATGTGTTCACCGTCATGGATTTTGTGGCACCTATTCTGCTCTTCATCGTCATGGTCGGGTTCTGCCGGGCGTGCCAGCTCTCGCGCCGTCGCGCACTGGTTGTCGCCGTCCTCTTTTCCCTTCTTGAGCTCTATAACCTGGGCCGCCCCATCCATCAGTGCATGAGTTTTCTCCTTGTGCTCCTCTCCCTCTGGGGGCTCGTGGAGGGATTGGAAGGCCGGTGGCTGCGCGGTCTCCTGGGCGGAGTACTCATGGGGCTTCTCGTTGGCGTGTACTTCTGGAGCTTCTCGGCTGCATGGGCGTGGTGGGGGCTTCTGCTTCTTTACGTGCTCCTGCAGCGGTCATGGTCCGATGCGGGCAAACTTCTTCTCTTCGGAGTAGCGGGTCTTGTGGCAGGGAGCCCTTTCCTTCTTGCGATGCGCCGCCTCTCGGGACATCCTCTCTACGAGGAAGTTTTCTTCCGCAGCGGAGTCGGCTACTCACATATGCCGGAGTCCTGGCCATGGACAGTTCTCTTCTTCGTTATGGCTATTGGGTTGCTCGTTCTCTGGAGGCGAAGCAGCCGCCCATCCATCTACGTCGTCTGTACAGTGGTGGCGGCGTTCGTTCTGCTCAATCAGCATCTTGTGCATGGAGTTCTCTTCCTTTTCGCATCGCACTACCTTTTCTTCCTCGTCTTCGCGGCAGTACTGACACTCGTTGCTCTCTGGGGGGACAGATCCAGGTGGAGCATCGCAGCGTCGCTTGCTGCAGCAGTGTTCCTCCTTGGCATTGCGTATGACAACCGGTCGGTTATCTCCCAGTGGAGGATCGATGCGGAGGATTTCTCTGAGCAGCACCTCGCCTCTGCACTGCCGGTGTTCGACATTCTTGAGTGGTCCGTGATTCTCGCAGATCCGCTCACTTCCTCCTTCATTGCCAGTCACACGAAGCACGATGTGCTCTTTACAAACTACATTCAGCACGAGCTGCGATCACACCAGGAAATCGCGGAGCGGTACTGTCTTTCCCAGTTACCGTTTGTGCCAGATCAGCGCCATCCGGAAGGAGAGCCTGTTCTCATCTATGGAGCTGCATACGATACCCTCTTCACCGATGCGGAGAAGACACGTCTCCGGGAGCAGGAACTCGCTCTTGTGGACCGGACATGTGCCACCATGGACCTCGATCCGCGTGCGCTCCTTGGGGAGTACCGAGTGCAGTACTTCTTCTGGGATGAGGAGCGGCAGCCCGAATGGAAGGTTCCTATGCTCAATGTCCCTGTGCGCGAAGTGGCACGGGGAGAGGGATGGTCGCTGTGGAAGATTCGCTGATCACCAGCCTTCGCAGGAGGCCACAGTCATAGGCCGTGGAGGAATGTGCTATTCAAACTTCCTTGTTTTTTGGCCTCCTGCTACGGCCGGCGAGATTGGCTATTCTTCAATTTCCGGAAGTGCCATGTGCCTGTCTTCGCTAAAACGAGGCCGCTTCAGATACGTGCGGGCAGATGAGTCCGTGGGTATCTACAGATTTCTCTGCGAGGAGCGCGCGATCATGTCAGCGAGCAGACCGAAGCAGGCCAGTTGTATTCCGGCGAGAAGGAAAATGAGTCCGAGCGGCGCGAGGGAATTCTGTGTAATGATTCCCGCAAGGAATGTACCGAGGGAAAGGACACAGAGAAGGACGCTCGGTGCGACGAAGAACCGCATGGGCCGGAAGTAGAGAATAATGCGGCCAATAATAGTGAGGAAGTACATGAAATGCAGGGGGCCGTACACTCCTGCGGAGAGCTTGCTCTTCCCGACCCGCTCGAAGTAATCAATAGGAATGAACGTGACGTTATATCCGTTCGTGAGAGCAGCGAGAGTAATGGTAATGCAAGAGGAGAAGCCGTCCGGGAAAAGGTGCATGAAACGCTCAACGAGCGCGCGGTCCATCATGCGCATTCCGGAATTGATGTCCGGTATGTTCATTTGGGTGAGGTGTACAGCGAGTTTTGTAAGAATCCATTTTCCGATGCGGTTATGCAGGCTTACTGCCTGCGGGTTTATCCTGCGTGCGCCGACAACCATGTCTGCCTTTTCTTTCTGCATTGTTCTGTACAAGTCCGGGAAGCGGCTGATGGGATATGTTCCATCTGCATCTACTATGGCGAGTGTGTTCCCCTTTGCATGACGGATGCCTGTTTTAAGGGCGGCACCGTTTCCACGGTTCGTGTTGTGGTGCACGACGGTTACGGCAGGATGTACAGCTTTTCTGAGCAATGCACCCGTCCCATCCGTACTGCCATCGTTCACCACGATTATTTCGTAGCTGTCTCCGCATTGGTTTAATGCCTTGTGGGCCTGTTCCAGCGTCTGGAGTATTGCTCCTTCCTCATTGAATGCGGGGATGATGAGGGAAATCATGGCTTCATACTAAGCGCTTAGGAGGCTTTCGTGTAGAATTTTTCGGTGACTGTCTCAGATTCCATCCGCCTGCAGGGAGATATTGATCGTGCAATCGCCATAGATGCCTTCCCTCGTACTGCGGTGCTCACCTGCGATATCGAGCCGGATTACGGGGCGAGAACCGGCACTGCAGCATTGCTGGAAGAAGAGCAGCCGCTGAACGATGTTCTTGCATTCTGTGCCGCGCAGAAGCTTCCGCTCAGTTGTTTTGTGGTGACTTCCCTCCTGCAGGGGAACAAGGGCGGCATCTGCGTCCTCCGGGCTGCGAATCTCGATGTGCATGCGCATTCACACACACACAACACTCAGCAGTACAGGGTGTCTTCTGCAGAAGAAATGCAGAAGGCACAGGATGTGTTCTCCGCGTTCTTCGGGCGTCCGTCGCTCGGGTACCGTGCCCCTCAGGGGGTGCTGTATCCCGGCGATATACAAGCCCTTTCCGGAGCCGGTTACGCGTTCGATTCTTCCGTCTTCCCCTCGCGCCGCCGTGGGCTCTTTGACTACCGTGCACTGCCTACCGAACCGTGGATGTGGAGAGGGGGAGTCCTCGAGCTGCCGTTTGCTGCGCTCGCCCACTCAAGACGCCGGGTCACCGTAAGCATGCTCAAACTCCGCGGACGCCGCTTCTGGCAACGTCAGCTCCGGGAACCTGCTCACTGGCCGCACGTCTTTGTCATCGATTCCCATCTGCATGATTTCTTCACTCCCGGGAACTTCCATCACCTCCCTCTGGCGTACCGTCTGGCGTACGGACGCCGGAAAGAGCAGGGGTTTGCGCTCCTCTCCTGGCTCGTAGAACTGTTGAAGGGGCAGGGGTACCGTTTCGTGGACATGACATCTCTCTGCAGAGAACTCCGCGCTAGGAAATAACGATGAGGTTGCCCATTGTCCCTCTCTTCAGATCAACGGTGTGTTCAAGCACGATGGATTTCTTCTCATTGAGCATCGCAAGCTGTTCTTCCGAGAGGAAGAATCCCTTTGCATCGAATTCCTGTGACTGGAAATACGCGGATTGAGGTACGTAGCGCACGAAGAACTCATCTCCGATCTGGAGGGATGAGAATGTCGTGTTCCCTTTCAGCTCAATGCTGTCGCGGACGCGGAGAAGCTGGTCTGAGAGCGCAACTTCCCTCCGGAATGTCACGTCTTTCTTCGCCTTCGTGAATACGAGGATCTTTCGGATGATACCTTTAATGTAGTACGCCAGACGCGTATGCCATCCGAAGAGCAGCATGAAGAGCACGAAGACGATGCGCTTGAGTGGTGTAAATGTCTTGCTCATGGGAACCGGATTCAGTGCACCACTGACTGCAAAAGAATCTCCGCTGTGCTCGAATGAGTATTCGTTGTTCACCCACTGTGATGTGAGCACATCTCCTTGTGTTGTTTCGCCGATGATGCCGCAATCATTGAGGAGCAGCTTCTTGCTCTCTACATCGAAGAGCTTGATCACGCCGCCTTTTGCTGCATTGCCGAGCAGGTAGATCGGGCCGCGTTTGCGGATGAAGAAGCGGCTCTCCGGGAATACTTTCTGGAAGTCTGCTCTCTCGTATGGGAGTTTCGCTTCCCCGCGGCGTTCACCGAAATCGAGGTACGATTCCAGGTGTTCGGGGATGCGGTAGAGGAAATACCTGTCCGACTGTATGGCTGCGGGGACGATTTTTCCCTCTTTCAGACTCACGAGGAGCGCGTCTGCGACGCGCCCGGCGAGAGGCATTTCCGGCGCGAGGATTTCGCAACCGTGGGAATAGAAGTGCAGCGTCTGACGGCTGCCCATGCTTCCCGCGTAGAAGCCGTTTGGGTAGACGAAGTAGCTTAGGAATTCGGTAGCTTCCTCCATGACTTTCCGCAGGCGCTCATCTCTGTTGAGTTTGTATACCTTCCCGAGGAAGCTGACGGTGGCCGAGAGATAGCCGATGTCCGCGCCATCGTACTCCAGGCTCCATCCTTCCTTCTCATGGTGGTACTGCATGAAGTCGGCCAGTTTTTTCTCGTAGCCTTCGAGCAGGGAAGGATCCTGCAGGACATGGTACGTATAGAAGACGGGCAGGACTGCCATGGCATGGTGGTTTGCGAGCACGCCGTGCTCGTCATACTTGATGATGTAGTTGGCAGATCTTCGTGCTGCCGAGAAGAACTCATCCCTGAATGTTTCCGGGAAATCCCCCCGCTCATTCAAGAGCATATAGCTGCGCATCATGCCGTAAAGCAGGAAGCCAGTTGGGCCGGTCCATCCTCTCTCATTGGGATAGAACTCATCGTACGAGCCGTCACGGTGCTGGATTTTCGCCCAGTACTTCATCCCGGCGATTGTCCATTCCCGCATCTTCTCCTGGTCTTTGAAGATATTCCCCGGCATGTTCTGGGTGTATGCCAGAGCGAGGGAGAGCGAGCCGTACTGTGGCAAACCATCGTGGTAGTCCACCGTTTTGTCCATCCAGAATGCTCTTTTGAAGCATCCGTACGTCGGGGAGTACCGGTTGCGGTCCTGGAGGCTCAGCAGACGCGGTATCTGTTCCAGTGCCTTCTCGGCATAGACGTTGCGCAATTGCGTGTTCTGTCCGGACATAGCAGTACGGGAGGGGGAGTGGGTCAGGATTGTACCTGTGGTTTGTCTCTCACGTCACCTACCCGTTTCGCCGGTACGCCGGCTGCGATTTCGTATGGAGCAACATCACTTCTCACAACTGCGTTTGCGCCGATGATTGCACCTTCCCCCACGGTCACTCCGGGAAGAATGACAGCACCTGCGCCCACCCATGCGCCGCGGCCGATCGTGATTTTCGCCCGCTTCGATACCTGCCACTTCTCTGCGAGGAAGGAGGTATTGGGATGTGAGCTCGGCACGAGAACAACGTATGGAGACAGGACGCACTGATCCTGCAGTTCCACAAGATTGCTTCGGTATCCGTCTGCGATGTAGACGCCGGGGCTCAGGTGTACCCTCTTTCCAATCTGTATGCCGGACCATCCGTACAGGCGGGACTTGAGTCCCGAAGGCGGGATGTGGCTCGCAATGGTTCGGATGCCGAGGCTAATGATTCGCCTTATCATGGTGTTATTTTCGTACATGTATTTCTCTCCGGATCGCCGCTATCTGGTCTGAGAGCAGGCCGAAGAAGAAGAGGATGGTTGCGAAGAGAATGAGGACAACGGTGCTATCCGAAATATTCCGGTCAACGTAGAGACCTTGCACAAGCAGTGCGAGTCCCAGAAGACCGCAGAGCACGCTTGCCGGGAGAAAGACGCGCAGGGGAGAGAATAGCATAGTGAGCCGGATGACGAGCATCAGCGTTTTGAGCGCATCGCGGAGGCGGACTGTGCTTTTCCCTGTGCGCTGCCTGATGGCAATGGGGCAATAAGCCACGGAGTGCCCCTGCTTCAGGAAGCAGATGGTGCTTGTCGTGGACAGGGAGAACCCATTGGGGAACAGGTGCTCGTACTGCAGGAACACCGTCCTGCGGAATGCCCGGAGACCGGAATTAAAATCAGGGATTTTTGTCTCCGTCAGGTAATTTGCAATCAGCCCAATAAGGCGTTTGCCGGGTTGTCTGATGATGGGGCCTTTGTACCCCTTGCGCACGCCGATGACGAGGTCTGTCTGCTCGGAGATTTTTTCGAGGAGTGGGAGCAGAGATTCCGGCTGGTGTTGGTTATCTGCATCGTACGTAATGCACCATTCTGTCTTTGCTGCTCTCATGCCTGTTTTAATAGCAGCACCGTATCCTTTGTTCATGGGATGTGAAATAACAGAAACTCCGGGGATTCCGCGTGCCACCTCTGCCGTTCTATCCGTGGATCCATCGTCGACAATAATGATGTCCGCATCTCTGTGATGCTGACCAAGATATTCTTTCGCCCTCTCTGCCACGCTCCGGATGCATTGTTCTTCGTTGTATGCCGGAATGACAATTGTCGTTCGCACCGGAGCATTATGAATTGAAAGGTGCATTCTTCTCAAGCAAGTTCTCGTGTTGGATTTTCGGGTTGGAGCGGTGCTTGGCAGTAAGCCAGTAGTATCCGCCGAGGGGACAACTGAGAACAATGCTTGCGAACATCAGCATCGCAAGTGCCACTGCCTCTTCCGGCTGTACCCCGAACGGGGCGAGGAGTGTGAGGAGTGCCACGTCACGTGTCCCGAGCCCGGAGGGGGCGATAGGGAGCATGGAGCATATCGCTGTGAGTACGAAACAAGCCGCGAGGGGGAGCAATGGCATTTCAATGTGGATACTCCGTGCAATGGAGAAAGCCCACAGGAAATATACAATCCAGTTCAGCAGCGTGAGGCCAACGATGCTGCCGGCGTGCGGGAGAAGGCACTGGATTTTTTTGTGGCGGAACAATTTCCGTACAAAAGAGCTTTTTCCGACAACCAGCGAAAGTATCCCTGCGATAGTGCATGCTGCAATTCCCAGAATGCAGCTCCATTGCCAGCCGAAGAGCAGGCCCACAGCTGCGATACCAAGCACACTGATGGTTATCACATCTGCAATGCGGTCCAAAATAACGAGCGCGCACCCGAGTTTCGTACTTATGCCATCGCGGCGCAGGTACGCCACCTTTCCAAACTCTCCGAGTTTTCCTGGCGTGATGAGTCCGAAGAACAATCCGAGCAGGTAGATGCGCCAGGACTGTGCGAAGCTCTGCTGCGAACCCATGGCACGGATCATGGTGTGCCAGCGGAGAGCCTTGAGGAAGTATGTGGCGAACACCAGTGCTATTGCCGCGAGCAGAAGCTCCACTCTCGCCTGTGCTGCTGTTTCCATGAGTGCGCTGAGGTCGATTCTTGCCAGAATCCAAAGAAACAGGAGAATCCCAATGATTTTGAGCAGCTGAAGGGCATTTCTGCGGTGCATAGTGCCATGGTAGCAGTTTCTTTGGCTGTTACCTGCAGGAAGAGGTGTTATGATCGTTCTATGGTTCCGGTTCCGAAGACCCAGCGGCTTGGATGGCAGCTCTCTCTGCTGGTTTTGTACGTACTACTCATTCCGTTTGTTTGGTTATTGCCTGCGCTGCTTGCAGGCCAGGGATTTGATGTAATGCCTCTGCTCCCTGTTCGCAATTTTGCAGACACGGGGCTCTTCAGTCTTACCGATGATCTTGGGCGTTACCTGAATGCCGCGCTTCTTCCTTCCCTCGGTGTGACCAGTACCATGGATGGGCGGCTGAGCACGGTGCTCCTCGCGCAGTTTGCCCGTTTCATTCCATGGTCGGATCTGGTGGGCTGGACTGCGGTTGCCTCGGCTATTCTCGCAGTGAGCCTGATCCCGTGGTGGTTCTCTGTCCTCAAGCTCTCATCTCCTGCGACGGCTTGGTGCAGCACAGTGCTCCTCTCGTTTCTGCCGCTCTTCTGGCGCCAGGCTGTGTGGACGGATTTTTACGCCTTTGCCTTTTTCTTTCTCTTCCTTTCCATTGCGCTCTATCTCTGGATTCGCGGACACTCAGAGAAGCTCGCTCTCGTACTGGCAGGGCTAAGCTTTGGCGCATGTGTCGCGTCCAGGGATGCGTTTCTCATCTTCCTTCCTTGGATCTCTCTGGGGTACGTGCTGTTCCGCCTCCCGAACTGGAAGAAGGCTCTTGGCGGCATCTTCCTTTTCCTTTTCTGCACAGGAGTCGTTTACATTCTTCCGTACACCGGGGACATTCGTTCCCAGGGGTATCCTACCAACCACAATCTGGCGCTGCTCTGGCCTGGAGAGCAGAACATACAGGAGGGGTTCTACCTTCATCTGTACCCTGACCCCTATACCTACCTCTTCAACCGTGCCGCGCACGATGAGTCGCTCGTCGCCGCATATGCAGATATGAGTTTTCTGGAGAAATTGCAGCAGCAGAAAATCTTCATTAATTTTGATGTCGGGTCGCCTTCGTTCGGGATGAAAGTTCTCAACGGTTTCTGGCTTTTTGCAGGCAGCATCCCACCATTTTTCCAACTGCAGACGCTCGGAGGTCTGGCATTCTGGCTCTTCGTGCTTCCGGGCACAGCGGTGCTGTGGAAGAGGAACAGGAACATGCTGCTCTTCCTTTTGGGACTCATCTTCTTCTCTGAGTTTCTCATGAGGTTTGTGATGCATTACGCCCGTGATCACACGATGGATTACGGGTGGATGTTTGCATTTTTTGCTGCCGTCGGCGTTGTGGCAGTTGCGAAGAGTTTGCATGAACAGCTGCGGCTTTCATCCCGCACTGTTGCGATCATCCTCATGACGGTGATGCTCTCGGTGCATCTCATCCAAGTGAATCGCGTCCTCTTCGGGCAACGCTACCGGAGGAGCACGGTCCCGGAAGTGATGGCAATGGCAGAAGGAGTGAATACGCTGGGTGAAAACGCAGTTGTTGCGCTTGCGATGGGAGGAGTGCGGGTAGAGCAGCTCGCGCAACTCACCGATGCCGTTCTGGTGCCTTTCCATCCCACGACGGTTGCACGTCTGGTGCAGCAAGGTTCCCTGCGCGATGTGTTCACCCGCTATGGCATTACCCATGTTCTCGGGTACGAGGGCGCGCAGGTTGCGCAGATGCGCCAGCAGGATCCTTTGCTCCGGGAAGTGCCTGTGCCTCCTCCGCTTCCGCGTGTTTCCTCCTCAAACTTGCAGGTGTTCCTCCTGCATCTCATTCGCTAGAGTTTCTTCTCTCGAAGATGTACAGGTTGTTTAAGCCCAGTACGAAGCGTTTTCTCCTCTGAAGCTTGAATCCCTGTTTTTCCATAATCTCTATAATGAAGGAGGGTGAGAGGCCCATTGCTTCTCCCTCTTTCATTCCCCGTTCATGCTGGTCTTCATCCCACCATGCGAGGTGGTGCCGAATGATCCCGACCAGGGGGGAGAGCATAGTAATCAGTACTCTGCCTCCCGGCCGGAGCAGGCGGTGAGCTTCCCGGAGCGTGGCTTCCCTCTGCGGGATGTGGTTGAGCGATGCCACAAAACTCACCGTATCGAATGACGCATCGTCAAAGGGAAGATTTGCGCTGTCTTTCACGAGCAGCGCGCCTCCTCCGAAGTCATAGACGTCTATGCCCACACTCTCATGGCCGTAGGAGCGCACGAGCTGGTTACTGCCGCATCCAATATCAAGCAACCTCCCTTTGGCGTGCTTCTTCACCATGTTATTCCTCTCATCGCGCATCGAGCGCAGGCCAAGCTTGTTCACCGTTTCGTGCCGGAACACGAGCCTGACAGGCAGAAGGATGGTGTTTACGATGGAGGAAAACATAGCGCATGCAGGGTAGGTGCTGCATCTTGTGGCGTCAACTTGCTTCATTTATCCCCTTGGCCATTGGACGGCATTCGCTGTCGGCTCTATGATGCGTTTCTGCATGGGCAAAGTTGCGCTCATCACCGGTATCACGGGACAGGATGGCTCCTATCTTGCGGAGCTGTTGCTAGAGAAAGGGTACGAAGTGCATGGCATTGTCCGCCGCACGAGCTCTTTCAACCGTCAGCGCATAGACAAGTTATTTTTCGATCGGCATAAAGACGCGTACCTGCACTACGGGGACATGACAGACATGAATTCCCTCGTCCATGTGGTGTCCATTTGCAAGCCGGATGAAGTGTACAATCTCGCAGCGCAGTCACATGTGCAGATTTCCTTCGAAGTGCCGCATTACACGGCTCTCTCAGATGCTATTGGCGTGCAGAATTTGCTCGAAGCTCTGCGAATTCTTGGCTTCTCGAAGGCGCGCTTCTACCAGGCATCCACTTCCGAACTTTTCAGTGGAGACTCGAGTGAAGCGCCGCAGAATGAGAAGACACCTTTCAAGCCTCGTAGCCCCTACGGAGCGGCGAAACTCTACGGGTACGAGATTTCCCGCATCTACCGTGAGTCCTATGGGTTCTATGTGTGCAATGGAATCCTCTTCAACCACGAGAGCCCACGCCGTGGTTCCAACTTCGTTACGAGGAAGATCACGCGCGGCGTCACCGCCATTGTCGGCGGGAGTCAGGAGAATATTCCTCTTGGGAATCTGGATGCCCGCCGTGACTGGGGGTATGCGCCGGAGTATGTGCAGTCCATGCATCTCATGCTTCAGCAGGAGAAACCCGAGGATTACGTGATCGCTACCGGGGAGACACACACTGTCCGCGAGTTCGCGGAGAAGGCGTTTGCCCATGTGGGCATCCGTCTCCAGTGGAAGGGGAAGGGAATTCGCGAGAAGGGAGTGGATTCCAAGACAGGGAAGACTGTGGTGACGGTGGATCCCCAGTTCTTCCGCCCGAACGAAGTGGAGCACCTCTGCGGCGATGCGAGCTACGCCAGGAAGAAACTGGGCTGGAAACCGAAAGTGAAGTTCGCGGAACTGGTCACCCTCATGATGGAGGCGGAATTGAAGGGGGAGGGGACGCTCTGAGCAGGCAGCGGTAAGCGGTAAGCGGAAGGCATCAGCGGCTTTTCGCTGTCCGCTTGCCGCTTACCGCCCATAGAGGTTCAGGTATTTCTGTGCCTGCCGTTCCATCGTGAACAGTTTCTCCACCCGTTCTCTCCCCGCCCGCCCCATCTTCTCCGCAAGCGTATCATTCTTCAGGAGTGTGAGGAGATGATTTGCATATTCCTCCGTCTTAAGAGGATTGCAAATGAATCCGGTCACGCCGTTTACGACAATCTCCGGAGTGCCGCCGAAGACCGTGCCAACCACGGGTTTGCCGAGGGCCATCGCCTCTATGTTCATCAGGTTGAAGGTATCCAGGCAGAGCGAAGGAGTCGTCACGACATCTGCGCTTCCGTAGGCGGCTTTCATTTCTTCCATGGTCATCCAGCCGGGGCAACGGATGCAATCGCGGAAGTTTTCTGCGCCCGCTTCCCGCAGGAGCCCCTCCCACCGGTCATTGTTGCCGATGACGAGCAGCGCGACGTTCGGGACGGATCCCCTGATGGCCTGCAGAGCCTGCAGAAGGGGCGTCGATCCTTTGTCACGGCTGAGGCGGCCGCCGAAAAGGATCACTTTCTTCCCATGGAGATCGTGTTTGGTTTTGAACGCGTCCACCGTTTCCGGGCTGACAACCCAGGACGCGGCGTCGATGCCGTTTGGCACGACGGATACGCGCGGAATGCCGTGCGCGTCCAATGCGCGCTTCAGGGCGGCGCTCACGGCGAACACCTCCTTCACGTTTGCATTCATGATGTTTCGGATGATGACATTGCGTAGAGGATTCCACTGCAATTGAGCCTGCTTGAGATGATCGATCCAGCTGGTTCGCACATCCTGGCCTTCGGTTTTGAGGAAACGATCCGTGGCCAGACGACCGAAATTGAAACTCATCACGTCATGGAGCGTGATGAAGACTTTGTCCGTGTGTTTACGCGCGATGCGCAGCGCATTGTACGTGATGTACTGATGCACGTTGTGTGCGTGGATGACATCCGGACGAATCTTCGCGATTTCCCCGTCGAGCATCTTCGAAACTGCAGGAATCCTCAGGCAGTGATAATGCCGCAGCGACTGGCGATACGATGCGGGGATGCTTACGATATGTCCTCGCCGGATGATCGATGGGTGTTTCTCTTTCCGGTGCGTCGCTATCACATATACCTCGTGTCCGGCTTCGGTGAGCCCGTGATCGAGGGTCCGCACAACCCCGGCAACACTGCTGCCGCCTTCTTCCGGATAGTCATCGTTGAGAAAAAGTATTTTCATAAAAGGTCGCTATTGTAGACCATTTCAATATCCGGAAATGTCCGGGCGTAGTCCAGAAAATCCGCAAGATCCTGCCACATGCCGTATTTTTCCACTTCGGCGCTGTGACCCCACAGGTGAAACCACGGCTCTTTGCGCTCGTGAGCCGAGCGAAACATCGCCTTCGAGAACGGCAGCCATCCGCGGAGAGAGGCGACCGGAATGCCGAGCTCACGAAGATGCGGCCAGGCGGTGAGCAAGGGGCTAAGCGCGCGCCGGTTGAAGATGGGACGCAGAGGGAATGGGTAGACGTGGAGGGATGTCGGCAGACGGAACAGATCATCATCGCAAAACCGGAACTGTTCCACGGTTCTCGCCCCCGAAAATCCGGCATCCTGCACCATCTGCGCGATCCGGTCATTCGTTTCCCCGTAGGGATAGCAGAAGAGTGCACAGGGTTTTCCTGTCCGTTCCTCCACCCACTGTTTGCTTTCATCGATTTCACGGCGGGCATCGTTTTCCGGTATCTGAGTGAGGCGGGGATGCGTGATGGTATGTGCGCCAATCTCATGCCGGGTACTCAGATCACGTATTTGATCCTGCGTCAGCATATCCTGCCGGTGCTGCCCCCTCGGGCAGACGTAGAACGTTCCCAGACAACCGTAGGTATCGAGAAGTTCTGCTATTCGCAGGTCATCTGCGTAACCGTCGTCCCAGGAGGTGGTGAATTTCATAGCTGAAGGAGTATAGCTATTTCCTTCTTGCCACCACATTAAACCCCAGCGCATATTTCTTATTCGCCGCCGACCGATCATGCCGATCGAGCATCATCGCCAGGTGTCCCCGTGCCATGCTCACGAGTGAGAAAAGTCGTCCGAGCAAAGGTTTCTTGTACAGGTCCAGACGCTCGATCCAGTAGCGGATCCAGTTCTGCGCACGCTCGGTCCGGTATCCGCCGCGATGCTCGATGCGGATGTCTGTGAAATCATTCGCGAAGAGATTACGAAGGGAGTGAGGTGTGAACCTCCAGAAGTGATACGGTTCGTCGCAAAGGGGGGACATGAAGGAGACGGATGCGAGCAGGTGGCCGCCGGGTTTGAGCACCCGCGCCATTTCTTTCACGGCTGCATGGACATCATAAATATCCATCAGCACTTCCATACAGAGTTCACTGTCGAAGGATGCATCTGCAAGCGGCATCTTCTCCGCGCCGGACACGATATCAGGCTTGGCCGATGCATCGGGATCCAGCACGGTGTGCTTCGTGATGTGCGGGAAATAGCGGCGGTAACGTTTGCCGTCCTGTCCGCCGACATCGAGCAGGGAACCTGTGAGGAGGTGTGAATTCTCCTCGACGAATTTTGCAAGCAGGTAGCGATCGGGTTGGGAAACACGCATGTTGTTAGTGTACCAGACGGAGTCCGTCTTTTTGGCTCATTTGGTCGAGCGTTTTCATGACGGGGAAGAAGAGGAGTCCGATAATGCAGTGATACACAGTCAGTGCGATGTAGAGCGACCAGAGCGGTTGCATCAGAGTTCCCAATCCAAAGAAGAGGCCGATGCCGACGAGTGTTGCGATGCCATTGAGAATCGCTGCGATGTGAATTTTGGAGGAGATTCGCAGGATTGGTGTCGCAATTGCATGGAAGGCGAGAGATACATTGAGGAACAAGATCACGAGAAACGGATACACCGCTGGCTGAAAGTTGGGTCCGTACACAAGGGGAAGGAGTGGAGGAATGATCAATGCTGCCAGCAGGCTGATTCCTACATGAAGAGTTGCCGTATGCTTTGTGAGGCGCAATAGCGAAGATCGCAAAGAATTTTTTCCTTTGCCAACCATGACGGGGATTGCAGAGGATGCCAGTCTGCTGATGCTGCTTAGTACGAACGATGCAGGCAGGTCTGCAAGTTTCATACCGAGCCGGAGGAGTCCGACCACCGCGGGTGATACCTGCGTACTGAATGTGAAAAGGAAAATATTCGGATACAAATTGCCGAGACTTTTATCGATTGCAATCCAAGCGCCGTCTTTCGTGTATTGCCAAAAGTGCGGGAGGTCTCCGGAGCAAAGCGCACTTCGAAATTCCGGCAGCCCGTGCCTGCGGCGAAGTCTCGGATAGAGCATGATTCCGATCAGGCTGAAACATGCGGCCGTGATCAGCGAGCTTGCGATGAGTCCCGGCACGCCGAACCCCATCATCAAAAGACCGACCGCGATGCAGATTTGGAGCAAGTTCTTCGTGTTTTCCAAGATTGTGAGCGTACGGATCTCACGTGTAGTTTGAAGGACGATGGAAATGAAAGTGAACGGCAGTTCGAATATCGATGATGCGAATACAAGGCTTGCGAGGGTGCCGATAGCAGTTTGTCCGTAGATCTGCTTTGTGATCATAGGCGAAGTGAAAGCCAGTAGAATGAGGAGTAACGCCGCTCCTGCCGAGGTCAGCACATAATAATAAAGCACCCTGGTCTGAGCTGTGTAATCTTTACGTCCGTAGGCTTCTGCAAAAAAAGTGAGTGTTGTGGCTTGTTGTCCTAAATTCGTCAGCAGCCCCACGGTTCCTGTATATGCAAGAACGACTGAGTATTCACCGTATCCGGCAAGCCCCAAAAAACGCACATACAGGATGGATGCGAGAAAACTGCTTGCGATCATTACCAACCTGCCAATCTGCATCGTCGTCACATCCCGAATAAAAGGGATACGAACGATCTGCAGGAGATATTTTATCATAAGCGGACGTATCCTACCCTTCCGGTCCCAGAGCCGGAAGGAGTCTTTTCTCCGGCTCATCGGGCAAAAGTAATACCACTTCGCGTTTAAAATGCTACGAATCTGTTGAAATGCTTTGCAAGTAATGCTCGGCTGGAGCAAACGCTACGCGGTACGAGAGGATGCTATACCACTGCCCTCGTATTGGTATCCTCTCTATTGCAACTTGGTATAACCGGGCCGGGTCACGTGTTTGCAAGAACTTTTTCATAAATCCCCTCAAAACATTCCGCCTGCCGCTCCACACTGTGGTCGCGCGCCCACTTTCTGCAATCCTCCGGCCTGATCCGGTGTTCCTCCAGTACCCAGCGCATTTTCTCCGCAACATCCGCGGGCTTGTGCGGATCCACGCAATACCCGGAAACACCATCCAACACGGCCTCCTCTCCGCCAGACTCAATTGGACCGATGGCCGGAATGCCGCGAAGGTTTCCTTCCAAAAACACCAGCGAGTGTCCTTCGAAGTGATGGCCATCGCTGATGCCGAGCACCAGGCAGAGGTCGGCGAAGTCGTAATACTCATGCAGTTTGCTGCGCGGGACCGGGCCGTGGAAGGTGATTGTCGATTCCATGTTCAGATCCCTCACGAGCTTCTTCACTTCATCCGTGTAATTGCTCTGCGGGACGTTTCCGACGAAATGCATGTGAAACGGCATCGTCGATGTCCGTTTGAACTCCGCGCAGGCTTTGATGATCTCCCGCACGCCTTTGCGCGGCTTGATTTCACTCACGAACAGAATGTGTCTGCAGTTGGGATCCAGTTTTTGCGGGGTCTCCGGCACATCCTCAATGCCAAGCGGGAACACCATCATCCTCTTCTGCGCATCAGCGGCGCAGGTGTCACCACACCGCTCCACAACAGACTCCGACACTCTTTTCTGTGTGTAGTGACTGAGCACGGCGAATGCATCGGCCCGCCGGTACGCATCGCACATCAGTTTCCGGACAACGAAAATGTAGAGCGGTGAGACGCTGTACGTACCGATGATGCTGAGAACCCACGGCGGCATCTTCTTCATCGTGAGGCGGACGAACGGCATGGCCAGAACATAGGGCTCGACCAGAATGTGCATGATGTCCGGCTGGAATTCTTTGATCGCTTTGCGAATAGCCCACGCGCTCCAGAACCATAAGAAAGGATTTCCCAGCAGGTGGTGCGGCTCCGGCAGCCACACACGCTCATCGTCGTAGTCACTCTTCTCCCGCGTGAGCGCTCGGACCGTATGTCCCCGGGCCCTGAGGCCGAGAGCCGTGTTCCGAGCATAGGTTCCCCAGCCGCTGGCGGAGTTTAAGGTGTTGCTGAGGATGAGGATGCGCATGGAGAGAGTATAAAGTATGTGGAATGTGGTATGTAGTATAGAGTATTGGCATGGCTTTTCTCGATACGATCGGCCTTACGCGCAAGATCACACGCTCTCGTTTGAAGGCATTTCTCCGGAAGTATGCGAGTGACGCAAAAACACTCGACATCGGCTGTGGCAATGACCAGTATGGCACGCTCTTTCCCAACCGCACCACGCTCGACATTGAAGCGCGTCCCGGCGTGAAGGTGGACATCATTGCCGATGCGCACAATCTCTCACAAATCAAAGACAATTCGTTTGGTGTGGTGCTCTGCACGGAAGTGCTGGAGCACCTCCATACCCCGCCGAAGGCTATCGCGGAGTTCCATCGTATTCTCAAGCCGGGTGGTCTGCTCCTTCTCTCTACACGGTTCATCTTTCCCATTCACGATGCACCGGGCGATTACTATCGCTTCACGAAGTATGGTCTCCGGTACCTTCTCCGGGAGTTTACGATTGAAGAATTGAAATCAGAAACATCCACCGGGGAAGCGCTTGCCGTGCTCTACCAGCGCATCGGGTTCCAGTGCGACACGCTCGGATTCCGGCCTTTCAAGATTCTCTGGTTCCTCAAGGCCAAACTCATGCTCCTCTTCGCATGGTTGATCACGAAGGAGTACGGGGACATCCATCACAAGCAGGAAGAACAGGGGATTCTTTCTTCGGGGTACTATGTGGCGGCAAGAAAAAAGCAGTAAGTTGCAAGTAGATGCGGAATACCTAAGGAACCTCTGGAAAATATCCAAATTGTCACAGTGAGCTCTGACGCCTGCCTGCCGGCAGGCAGGAACTGCGACAATTTGGCGCATGCCATGGTTCGACTACGCTCACCATGACATGCTGATGGGTTTTTCAGAGGTTTCCTAATGACCACAACATTTACTGTTTTTTCTTGTGGTAGTATTACGGCTCATGAGCAGAATAAAGCTCATCGTCATCGTGCTTCTTGCAGTGGCAGCAGTACAGCTCATGCTTCTGCTGGGGCTCACGCTGCTCTTCTACCAGGTGACGCCGAAGAGCACGATCATACAGACGACGTTCATAGGCCGCATGCAGTCAATCCTCGCCGGGATTCGCCTTGCGGACCACTCTCTCGATTTCCTCTACAGGGGATCTCCTCCCCCGGAAAAGCTCCCTCAGTACAGGATTGATATTGATGCAGAGGATCTTGCAAAACTTGAGGAGGAAATTGCCCAGAATACGGATGTCTTCATTGCGGAGGATTCCAGGTTTTGGCTGCCGGCCACCTTTACGGCCGACGGTGAAACCTACAAGGTGGATATCCGCATCCGGGGTGACCGGTTCAATCACTGGAAGTACCAGAAGAAATCCTGGCGGGTGAAGTTCCAGAAGGATCACCTCCTCCAGGGCATGCGCCAGGTCAGTCTCATCATTCCGGAGGACCGCGGGTGGTTTGCTGAGGCTCTCAACAGCTTCCGCGCGAGGAAGCTCGGTCTGCTCCAGCCTCCCATGCGGTTTGTGCAGGTATCTCTCAATGGCAGCAAGCCCCTTCTCTACCTTGAGGTGGAACACTGGACGAAGGAAATGCTGGAGAAGCAGGGGCGCCCGGGAGACATCAACTTCTACAAAACTGGCGGAGTGAATACGTCAAGTTTCGATGGATGGGATCCCATTTTCGAGGATATGGCGTACTGGAGTAAGTTTACGGAGTCCGTCGCGAGTCCCCATGATTCCTACGAAGAGCTTGCCATACTCTTCTCGCTCATGGAGCCGGGAGCACATGAGCGTCCTGATTTTGAGGAGAAGGTTGCGACCCTCTTCGGCATCGATCAGATGGTGAAGTGGTACGCACACAGCCTGCTCGCGGGGAATTTGCATGTGGGAGGAGATAATCTGCGACTCATCTTCGATACCTCGCGGGGACGGTTTGAGCCTATTCCATGGGATGTGTTCCTCACAGATCCGCGCCCCCTTCTCACGCTTCCAGGCAATCCCCTCTGGGATGAGGTATTCGCAGTGCCGCAGTGGCGCGTTGCCGCGTACCGTTTTCTCTGGGAGTACCTAGGCAACGAGGAGCAGGTCAATGCGGATCTGCAGGAAGCTGAGAAGTTGCGCAACCTCATTGAGCGCGCTGCGTACCGCGATCCTCAGAAACTCCCAAGTAACCGTCAGATCAAGAGAGACCTCGACATCCGGAGCAATCAGGTCAAAGCGAACATCGAGTTTCTCCGGAACGAGCTTCAGCGGTCCGAACTGCTCGTGACGCAGCGCGTCCCTGTGCAATCTGAGCGGCAGCAGGGAGTCGGGCTCATTCTCGATGTCACCACCCGCGGGCCCGTAGCGGCCGTGCTCTCTGGTATAGTTCTGCCCCTTTCCGTCACGCCGGCGGAGCAGATCCTCCTCTTCCGTGACGACGGCAATGGAGTGCTGGACTTCGCAGATGTGTCTGTGCCGCTGGGGCGTGTAAAAGGTGTGGCGCAGGACAGCGTGTACTTTGATACGAGATACACACTTGTCGCTCCGGAGCAGCCGGAGGCGGGGCCGAGCGGGGAACCTCTTCAGGTGCCACATACTCATCACCGTTTCTTCCTGAAAGGAGTGACAGCCGGAGCACAGGATCTCCCGCTTACTTTGGACCTGCGTAATGCAGTGACGGAAGCTGCAGCCAATGTTATCCACACCACCGTTGTGGATCCGAATCGGCTCGAACATTCTATTCCGGGCTTTCCATAAGCTACTATTACCCTATGCGCCGTCTCCATATCATTCTCAGCATCATTGCCCTGCTCGTCGCGGTGCAGGCAGTCGGTTTGCTCCTCCTCGGTCTCCTTATCTATCAGGCGACTCCCCATGACACGCTCGCACGCCGGACGTTCATCAGCCAGATTCCGGGCATGCTTTCGTCGGTACGGGTGCTTGACCGTTCCATGAATTTTCTCTACCGCGGCCAGAGACCGCCTGAGGAGCTCCCCTCCTACCGCCTGGATATTGCAGATGAGGACTTGCAGCGTATAGAGGATTCCCTGCCGACAGAGCTTCCTTCCCCCTGGTATGGCAATCTCTTCCTCACCGAGGATGCGAAGGACTGGACTGATGCGGTGTTCACGGCGGACGGAGAGACGTATGACGTAAAAATCCGGGTACGCGGGGACATTTTCAACCACTGGGCATACCGCAAGAAGTCGTGGAGGGTGAAATTCCAGAAAGAGCATCTCTTCCATGGCATGCGGGAGATCAATTTCATCATCCCGGAGGATCGCTTCTGGTTTGCCGAGGCTCTGAACGTCTATCGCATGCGCAAGTTCAATCTGCTGCATTCCCCTCTGGAGTTTGTGACTGTTTCTCTCAACGGGAGCAAGCCTCTTCTGTACACGCAGATAGAACACTGGACCAAAGAAATGCTGGAGAAGCAGGGGCGCACGGGAGATGCGAACGTCTACCAGACGGGGGGAGGAGATTCCTACTTCCAGCAGTGGGATCCGATGTTTGATGAGGTCGCGTACTGGGACAAGTACGTCACCAAGCCGGGGAGCGACACGTACGAAGAAGTGGACCTGCTCCTCGAGCTTTCGAAGGAAGGTGCCCATACTGATCCTTTGTTCTTCTCGAAGCTCAGGACTATTTTCGACACAGACCGGCTTGTTTCCTGGTATGTCGTCAGTGCTCTCGCCGGGAGCCGCCATGTGACGGATTTCAATGTCCGTCTGTTCTTTGATCCGAGTAAGGGGAAGTTTGAACCTCTCCCCTGGGACATTGGTCTCTACGCTCCCCGCACCCTTCTTTTCCTCCCGGGAAACAAATTTTTGGATGAGGCGTTCCGTGTGCCGGAGCTCAAGCTCGCTGTGCATCGTGCTCTCTGGGAGCATGTGCAGGATGAGGCGCAGGTTGCCGATGATTTTGCGGAGCGAGACCGGCTCTATGCGCTCATTGAGCGGGCTGCATACCGTGATCCACTCAAGCTCCAGAGCAACAGGCAGGTGAAGAATGAGATGCAGAAGCTTCTCTGGAAAATTGAATCCAATATTGAATTCCTCAAGAAAGAGCTGCAGATATCGGAGGTCCTCGTGACTGAGCGCATTCCGCCGGGGTCAGAGCAGCGCAGGGGACTCCTGCGCACGTTCGACATCACCGAACGGGGTGTGGCATTTGGTATGCTGGATTTGATCGCCATTCCCCCGGAGTTTGCATTACTTGCAGAGCAAGGGGCGGTGCAACTGTGGAAGGACAACGGCGATGGCCGGTGGGGTGGGGAAGACAGCCGCATCCCTCTGCTTCTGCGCGATGAACCCGACGAGGGGGGGCGTATAGTTCTTGAGACGCAGAATGAGCACCTTTCATTGCTCTGGACAGAGGATCCTGTGCTTGACGCGAATGGGATGGTTGTGACGGCACCGCATACGAAACACCGCTTCTTTGTGGTGGTGGAAGGGGCAGGATTCAATGCAGATGCACTCGACCCGGAGGTGGGGGTTCGCAATGCCGTTACCGGTGAGGCAGCCAATGTCATTGGCAGTGTGCTTGTGGATGAGAGGACATTTGAGCATCTTGATGGGGCATACAGAAGCCGTGATGCATTCCTTGCTCGCTATCCGTTCTTCGAACCGGAGGGGGAGGACGGAGTTGTGCTCCGCGGAGTGCATATTCTGAATGAAACCGTCATTATCCCCTCCACAGTTCGTCTCACCGTGAAGCCAGGAGCCACCATCCGCTTCGGGAAGGGTGTATCCATCCTCTCCTACGCACCGGCGACTCTGATTGGATACAAAGAATTGCCCATTCGTTTCTTCGCAGAGAATCCGGAGGAGCCGTGGGGCGTGTTTGCCGTGTTGAATGTCACCGAGCCGAGTGCCATTCAGTGGGCCGAGTTCGCGGATGGTGGTGAAGCGTTCCTCAACGGTGCGTTCTTCAGTGGCATGGTCGTATTCCACAACAGCCCGGTCACGGTGGTGGATACCATCATCCGCAATGCGCATGGGGACGACGGTCTGAATCTGAAATATGTGTACGTAGACATCAACCGCGTACGTTTCGAGCGCAACAGTTTTGACGGGCTCGATGTCGATATGGCTCTTTCCGGTGTGGTGGAGAACAGTCTCTTCATTGAAAATGGGAATGACGGGCTCGATATCTCCTGGAGTTCTATCGCCATACGCAATATCGAGAGCGCAAACAACGGGGACAAATGTCTCAGCGTTGGTGAGCGCAGTGCGCCTCTCATCTACGACACCATCCTCCGTGGGTGTTCCATAGGTCTCGCTGTCAAAGATGATTCGCATGCGAAAGTGGAGCGCGTGCAGTTTGAGCAGAACGGTACTGCCATTGCTGCATACATCAAGAAGCCGTTCTTCGCGGAGCCTTCGGTTTCTGTCCTTGAGAGCACCTTTAAGGGGAACCGCGAGCAGACGCTCGCATTGAGCGGGGCAGTCATCACCATCGATTCCGCACAGTAAACATGATGCTTGCACTCAGGAAAGACAGCCGGCTCGCGTCCCCACTACACTTCCGCCGCATTGAGGTGAAGTTCCTCATCCCTGACCGCATCATTCCGGCGTTCGTTGACCGCATTGCTCCCTACACCCAACCGGATCCGTTTCTTGTGGAGGAAGGCAGGGGTCGTACAGAGTATCCCGTCTCATCGCTCTACTTTGATTCGCTCGATCTTCACTCTCTCTACGAGAAAGACGCGGGCCTCCTCTCCCGCCGCAAGGTGCGTTTGCGGACATACGAAGAGATATTTTCTGAAAATGCGTACGCTTTTCTGGAAATTAAGAGACGCCATGATTTTGTGGTTTCGAAGGACCGCCTTTCCCTTTCTGTGGGCCATCTGCATTCTGCTTTGCCCATGTCCGGGCTTTTGAATCATCTCTTGGAGAGAGTGGAAGCCAGCGAAGAGGTGACGCACGAGGCTCATATCCTGCAGGCGTGGTACAACCTGCAGCCGACGGTCCTCGTCACATACAATCGCCAGCCGTTCGTGGGGATGCAGGACCGCAGGTTCCGTATCACCATCGACAGCAGCCTCCGTTCCGTCTGGAAGCCGCACGTGCTCATCGGTCAGAGGATGCACTCGCGTTGCCACCCCAACTGGAGCGTACTTGAAATGAAGTGCAACCATGCCATTCCTGCATGGTTTCATGAAATTATTCAGGATTTTCAGCTGGAACGGACCTCTCACTCCAAGTACGCTTTGTCCGTAGAGCATCTGCGGGAGCTCTGGGAGCAGCACTCCTGATACATGTTTTTTTCTCCATTTTCCTCCAGTACGTATGGGACCAGTTATTCCGGATATTGGAACAACCTTCGGCGGCGAAGATCCCCTCATTGCCGCTATTGCATTAGGTGGTAGTTTTATTGCCGGGATCATTATTGCGTGGGTCTACAAGATCACGCACAGAGGCCTTTCGTACTCGCAGTCCTTTCAGTTTGCACTCGTACTCCTCTGCATGCTCGGTTCCGTGGTGATGATGGTGGGGAGCGGGAGCCTCACGCGGGCCATAGGCATTCTGGGCGCGTTCTCCCTCATCCGTTTCCGCACAGCCATCAAAGACCCCAAGGATATGGCGTATATTCTCATGGTGCTCTCTGTGGGGCTCTGTATGGGGGCAGCCATGTACATTCTCGCGGGCATGACGGTGGTGTCGACCTGTCTCGTTATCCTTCTCCTCACATGGATGAACTTCGGCATGACCAGCAAGCATGAGTCCGTCATCCGTCTCATGTGCAAGTCCGGGGAAGGGAAGTCTGCTGCGAATGTCTCGGACTATGAAGTGCTCCTGGGCAAGGTTGCGGATTCCTTCCGTCTCTTAAGCGCACATACACGCGGTGATCATATGGAGCTTACGTACGGGGTACGTCCCAAGAAAGGAAAAACGTCTCTGGAAGTGCTCGATGCATTCCGCAAAGAGGCGGGTGTGGAAGATGCGGAGCTCTTCGATGCGAAGCACCAGGTGGAATTCTAGGAGATAGCTTGTAGCTTGTAGTGAGTAGGAAGTTTTAGGTTCTGAGCCTCAAAGGACTTTTCAGTATTTCCTACAAGCTACACTCTACAAGCTATCAATCAGAGGGCGAGGTACTTCCTCCCTGCATCTTCGATTGTCTTCCTGTCTAAGACAGATTTGAGGTCATAGATGAGTCCTCCAGGTTCGGTGGCCTCAATGAATGCCTCTGTCCCTGCTTCGAGGTATTCTCTGTGGGGAACAAGCAGGAGAATGGCGTCGTATGGCCCGTTTCTGAGAATATCCGCAATGTCTTCGTGCTCGCGAGAGACGTAGGGATCGTGCGGGGCAGGCTTCTTGCCCTCGCCAAACATACACCCTGCTTTCTCAAGTCCCGCGATGACATCGTGTGATTTGCTGTTCCTCGTATCAGGGATGTTCTCTTTGAATGTCATCCCGAGGACGAGGATGCGCGCTTTCTTCGGAGCAATTCTGAGCGCATCTATCACCTCCTTCACGACAAACGCACTCATGTTGTCGTTGATGGCTCTGCCGGCGGTGATCACTTTCGTTTTCATTTTAAGCTGCCTTGCCTTCTCCACGAGGTAGTACGGGTCCACGCCAATACAGTGCCCACCAACGAGTCCGGGCTGGAACGGGAGAAAATTCCACTTCGTCTTTGCCGCGTCGAGCACGTCCTGTGTGCTGATGCCGATTCTGTGGCAGAGCATGGCTACCTCATTCACGAACGCAATGTTGAGGTCGCGCTGTGCGTTCTCGATGGCTTTTGCCATTTCTGCCACCTTGATACTCGGTGCACGGTGAATGCCTGCTTCAATCACGGATCCGTAGAGATTGCAGAGCGTATCAGTTGTTTTCTCGTCCTGGCCTGCGACGATTTTGCGTATTTTGGAAACAGTGTGCTCCTTGTCTCCGGGGTTAATGCGCTCGGGAGAATATCCGAGGAAGAAATCTTTCCCGCAGATGAGTCCTGATTCCCGTTCCAGAATCGGCCCGCAGATCTCTTCGGTTGTCCCGGGGTAGACGGTGGATTCGTACACGACGATCGATCCTTTCCACAGGCGCTGCCCCACAGTTTTTGATCCTGCTTTCAGGATGGAGAGATCAGGTTTATTCCTGCCATCCACTGGTGTAGGCAGGGCAACAATGATGATAGTGGCCTGCTCAATGATCTTGGGGTCGTTACTGTAGGTGATGGTGACTTCCTTCAGTTGTGCATCTGTCAGTTCGTTCGTTCTGTCGTGTTCTTTAGAGAGCTCCCTGATGCGCCAATTGCAAATGTCGTACCCGAACACTTCATGTTTTTCCCGTGCGAAAGCATGCGCAAGAGGGAGACCGACGTACCCGAGGCCCACAACACAGACCGCGTACTTCATGCCACACAGAGTAGCAGATTGTGCATGGTGCACAGCCAGGAAAATGGGGATTTCGGCAACTTCTGGTTTCACTTCTTCCCCTCTTTCCGTACCATTTCTCTGTGCTGTCTTCCGTTCGCCGCACCACTGTTCTGGCCTGGGGGTACATTGCACTGCTCACGCTTGTGACGGTGATTGCCTTTGTCTCTGCCACGCCATTCCCCATGGACGATCACTTCTTCTTCCAGCAGTTCATTGAGACATTGGCAGCGGGCAAATTGGATCTCTCCATTCCTGGCTTTCACGGCATGAATATTCTCGCTGTGCCCTGGTACCTCATCTCACGTTCTCCCATCGCGCAGATTGAGTTCCAGATGTTCTCGGGCATGCTCCTGCCGCTCTGCGCGTTCCTTGCCGCCTGGAAGCTCTTCAAGTCGCTGTGGCACGGCATCATCTTCGCAACCATCATCGCCCTCATGCCGTTCCACTCGTTCTCCTCCCTGCGGGGATGGATGGTTGCGACGTACAACTGTCTTGTGTTCCTCACTATCTATGGTGCTGCAAAGGGTGCACGGTGGACCTGGTTACCCTGGGGATTTTCCATCATATCTCTGCCATTCTCCGTAGCGCTGCTGCCATTGCTCCTCTACCTTACGCCTTCTGCTCCGGGAAAGGCCTGGTGGTGGCGGTACCGGCAGATTTGGTACGGGCTTCTCATCCCGGTGGTGTATGTGCTTCTGCAGTACGTGCAGGTGGGGCATATTAACGTCGGTGTGCACCAGGAGTTCAATGAGGCCAATGTTTGGTCCGGGCCCGGCAGGATGTTTCTGAATGCTGCACATACGCTCCAGATCATTTTCTCTGTCCACAATTTCTACTTCGTTGATCCTGCGCTCACGGGGCAAGGCGACATGATGCACACCACGCCCGTGCTGGTATTCCTCGGGCTCTACGCCCTCTTCCAGCCGAAGCACTTCTTCACGGAGAGGGGTTTACCGCTCGCCCTCCTCCTTGGATCTGTCATGGGCATAGGCCTGAATGTTGCGCTGGACCACATGGATGATTTCTACATGCAGACAGGGATTTACTTCATGATGCTGGCTGCACTGCCGGTCCTAAAGAAGCAGCCGCTCTGGATTCCCATCGTTCTCGTAACGCTCCATTTCCAGTGGATGTACTTCTACTTGCAGCATGGGGCGGTGTTCCAATTAGGACCGCTCTTTTTCCTTGTTCCTGCAACAGTGGACGTCGTCTTTGCCATTTGGTGCGTTGTGCACCGCGAGAACATATGGCAATGGTGCCGCGCAACGTACGGCAAGTGATGCTTCTGCTTTCCCTCGGCTCACTGTTTCCCTATAGTTTCTCCACTTTATTCACGCATTGTGCATGAAGCACTGGTTTTTTGGACCTGCAACTTCGGCCCGCATTCAATTCCTGCGCTACATTTTCGTCGGTGGCTCTTCGGCGGTGGTGAACCTGGTCGCATATGCTTTTTTCATTGAGGTGATGCACATGCATTACCTTCTTGCGGCGTTCCTCGGGTATACGCTCGGTTTCCTGTGGAACTACCTCACGAGCATCGTGTGGGTGTTTAAGAGCCGCCACAGCCGCACAAAGGAGATTGCGATGGTGATCGTCATTACCGTCGGGGGGTTATTCTGGACGGAGGTGATCCTGTACTTCTTCGTGGAGTTCATCCATCTGCACCACTTTGTTTCTATGTTCATCACGCTGTGGATTGTGCTCATCTGGAACTTTTGGATGCGGAAACGGTATGTATTCCACTGAGACAATGCACCTGAGGAACAATTCTGCGCATTCACTGGCATCATTTTTCCTGCATCTCTAGAGTAGGGCAGATGTCGAAAATCACCGTCATCGCCGGTGGAGGTCCTGCAGGGCTCACTGCAGCGTATGAGCTCCTGAAGCGCACAGACATCCAGCCCATTGTCTGTGAGGCGACGGATGCCATCGGGGGGATTGCGCAGACGTACAATTACAAAGGGAATCGCATTGATATCGGGGGGCACAGATTCTTCTCCAAGAGCGAGCGGGTGATGCATTGGTGGTTCAACATTCTTCCGCTCCAGGGTGCTCCTGCGGCAGATACGGAAGAGCTTGGCCATGAGATCGATTTTGCGGCGGAGGCAGTAATCGAATATCTGTGTCCCGAATGCCTGCCGGACGATGGAGTGGGCAAGAGGAACGGGCTCACAGTCCGCAGGAAGGCCCCGGATCCTGAACGTGAGGATCAGGTGATGCTTCAGCGTCCCCGAAAATCACGCATCTTCTACCGCAAGAACTTCTTTCCGTATCCCATTGCTATCACCCTCACAGTAGCGAGGCGCCTGGGTCTGTGGAACACGTTTTTCATTGGTCTTTCCTACATCAAGGCGCAGGTTTCCCCGCGAAAAGATGAGTCATACCTCGATGCATTCTTCATCAATCGCTTCGGTCGCCGGCTCTACGAGACATTCTTCCGGGATTACACCGAGAAGGTGTGGGGTATTCCCTGCAGCGAGATTAAATCCGACTGGGGAGCTCAGCGTGTGAAAGGGCTTTCACTCAAACGGGCGGTGACACATGCAATCAAAGATCTTCTCAGCAGCGATTTTAAGAAAGCGCAGGAAGAGCGCGAAACAAGCCTCATTACCCGCTTCTACTATCCGAAATTCGGACCGGGGCATATGTGGGAGACCGTGGCAGATCAGGTGCGCAGGTGCGGCGGGGTGGTACGGATGCAGACAAAAATCGTCGGGGTACAGTGGTCAGTCGTTCGAGACCCTGAACGGGAAGGCAGAAGACAGAAGGCAGTCACTGCTCAGCCTCTCATCACCTCTGTGACCGTGGAGAACGTGGATACGGGCGAACGAGAAGAGATTTCCTGTGACTACCTTTTTTCCACGGTGCCTATTTCGCACCTCATCCAGATGATGCATCCGGTCCCGCCTTCGGATGTTGTGAGAGTGGCGAGTGGGCTCATTTACCGGGATTTCATGACGGTGGGTCTCCTCACGCGGAAACTCCATGTGGAAGAGAAGGGAAAAGAGCCTGCTCCCATGGCTCCCGATAACTGGATCTATGTTCAGGAAGGGCAGGTGCGTGTCGGCCGTATACAGATTTTCAATAACTGGAGTCCGTACCTGGTTGCGGACCGCAAGAATACTGTGTGGATAGGGCTGGAATACTTTGTGAATGAGGGGGATGAACTCTGGAACATGCCCGACGCAAAGATGATTGAATTTGGTATTTCTGAAGTGGAAAAGATTGGATTCATGCGGGAAGAGGATGTTTTAGATGCATGTGTGCTCCGCATGCCAAAGGCGTATCCCGCATATTTTGGTACGTACGATGAGTTGGAGAAGATCCGCGAGTTTACTCTCACTATTCCCAATCTCTTCCTTGTGGGGCGCAATGGCATGCACCGCTACAACAATCAGGATCACAGCATGCTCACTGCCATGACGGCGGTGGATAACATCGTGGCGGGCTCAGAGGACAATGCCAACATCTGGGAGGTGAATGCCGAGCAGGTGTATCACGAAGAGAAAAAGCCCTCCTAGCGGTTACGGCTTTCTTGCGACGATATAGATCTGCGGCCCGAAGGGGATGAGATCGTGCAGCACGTACACGAAGTACGCGATTGTGAAAACGATCTTCTTGCGGAGTGTGAGTGTTCCTTCAAGGTAGTTTTTGCGAATGCGATCAAAACGCACGTTCGTGAGGTACTTCTGGATGGTGAACAGTGGCCAGCCCCAGAGCCGCGCCTGCAGGATCTCCAGTCCCATTTTTTCCAGGAGAGAGCGGAGCTCCCGGATACGGAAGTGCTGCGTGTGCCCTGTGTACCTGTCTGAAGCGTGGATTCTCCCGGTCTGCGTGGTAACGATCATCACTCCTCCTGATTTGAGATTCTCGTACATCCAACGCAGGATATCCGCGTACTCTGTTGTGTGCTCCAGTACTTCGCAGCAGGTTATGGCGTCGAAGGGATGCTGGAGTTTGGGATACAGGGCGTGTATGAGATGAGGGCTCCTCAGATTCTCCTGAGCTCTCTCTGTTGCCTTCTTGGAGATATCGCATCCTCCAATGTGCTCTTGTGTCAGGCCGAATTTGTTCTGGATGGATTTGAGGAGCGATCCTTCTCCGCATCCGAAATCAAATGCACTGAATACAGGTGCCTGTATATGTTTTTTGAGTGCGCGGAGAATGAACCGTTTGCGGTGCCGTACCGTTGGATAGTACGGATAAGAGTCTTCGGTATTCTGCCAGTACTGATCCGGATTGTAGGTGTATTCCTGGTCCATACGGGGCTATGTATTTGCTTTGTACCACTCGACAGTTTTCACTATCCCTTCTTCGAAGGGTACCTTGGGAATGTAGCCGAGCACCCTGCGGGCCTTCCTGATGTTTGCGACATATCTCGTGATCTCTCCCCGCCGCGAATCCACAGCTTCAATGGACGAAGAGCTCCCTGTGAGTTCTTTGATGCGTTCGGCGAGATGCATGAGGGTCGTGCCTTTTCCGCAGGCGATGTTGTACACGTCGTTCTTTGCCCCATCAAACTTCTCTATAGCTGCGCGTATGCCGGTGACCGCATCGTCAATATAGGTGAAGTCGAGACACTTGTTCTGCCCGTACACCGTCATTGGTTCATTGGCCCGTGCCTGCCTGAAGAAGTTGGGGACCACGCGCACGGAGCGGTCGTACATCCCGTAGACGTTGGAGAACCGGAGGATGACGAAATCGATGTCGTAGCAGCGCCCGTACGATTCCACGAGAGCTTCGCCGGCGATTTTACTCGCTGTGTAGGGACTCTCGCAGTTCTCTATCCGGACCATATCTTCAGTGTAAGACTTCTTGCCGGTGTTGCCGTAGGTCTCGCGTGAGGAGGAGAATATGATTTTTTTTATGCCCTTCTGGCGCGCAAATTCGAGGATATTGAAAACTGTTATGAGGTTTTCGAGCGCCTTTTCCGGGTGTTGCACCAGTTCGTGCACACGGGCATTCGCTGCGAGATGCACGATGATATCGGCATCTGCCGGGAGCGACATCACCTGATCCATATACCGCAGATCTGCCCGGTGACTCACTGAATCAACTGCCGGCCACTTCGTCGGCCCCCTGTCCACGCCTATGACTTCTGCCCCCTCCTGCCGGAGGACTTCACACAGTCTGGTGCCTATGGTGCCGGCTGCGCCGGTGACGAGAATTTTCATCTGCGCAAGATGGTAGCGTTTTTCTCTGTTTTTACCTAGGCTTAAGCTCTCATACCACTTCGCGTTTAAAACATTACAGTGCACTGCAGTCTGGAAGAAGCAATTCTTGGCTTACGCAAACGCTACGCGGTACGAGAGGAGCAAGTCTTCGTTCTCTGGAATAGTATCTTTTTAATTGCAACTTTGTATCATGTTTTCACTTATTCTTCCGACCCTTCGACTCGTCGCTCCGCATAGGCACGGGGCTCCTTGCTCCAGCCGCCGCACTTCGTGCTTTGGCTGACAGGCAGGGCAGGCAAACGGTTTGTTGCATACTGCTTCTCTCATATGTTCTCACTCATTCTTCCAACGTATAACGAAGCGAAGAACATCCCTGCTCTCGTGGAGAAGATCCGGGGTTCCCTCAAGGGTGTTCCGCACGAAATTATCATTGTGGATGACGATTCCCCCGATGAGACGTGGAGAGTGGCGCAGGAGCTTGCGCATGACCGCGATGATCTCCATGTGATCCGCCGCATCGGGCGCAGGGGGCTTTCCTCTGCGGTTATCGAGGGATTTCTCGCCGCAAAAGGCGATGTGCTTGGTGTCATGGATGCCGACGGGCAGCATGACTGCGGTCTTCTTCCTAAGCTTCATAAAGCCGCTGCCGCGGAAGGCGGCATTGCCATCGGTTCGCGGTACACCGAGGGGGGGAGTGTGGGAGAGTGGGACGAAAGGCGCCACCTCATGAGTCGCATAGCTACCAGACTTGCAGTTTCTCTCTGCAGGGTGAAGGCGAGCGATCCCATGAGCGGGTTCTTTGCCATCGACCGGCAGACTTTTGAGAAGGCGCTTCCCAACCTGAATCCCAAAGGGTTCAAAATCCTCCTCGATCTCCTTGTGCACGTTCCCAAAGGCACGAAGGTGCAGGAGATCCCGTTCACCTTCGGCAAGCGCATGCACGGGGAGAGCAAGCTTTCACGGCGTGTGCAAATTGAGTTCCTCGAGTATATCTACGATGTTTCTCTCGGGCGGTACGTTCCGCTCATGTTCGTGAAGTACTGCATCGTTGGTTCGCTTGGTGTCGTTGTTCACGTCTCCGCCTTCACGTTCTTCGAGTACCTTCTCACGCGCGGGGGAGGAGCCACATTCCAACAGTTCTCCCTCTCAGTTGCGGGAGCCATAGAAACTGCCATCGTTTTCAATTTTTTGCTGAATAATGCCTGGACGTTCTCGCACATCAAACTGAAGGGGAAGCAGGCGTTCGTCGGGTTCCTCAAGTTCAACGGGGCATGCCTCTTTGGCGCGCTCGCGAACTACGCCGTGAGTGCCTTCCTCTTCTCCTTTGGGTTTCCTGAGCTTTTCGCTGTGGTGGTGGGTGCGTTCACCGGCGTCATCTGGAACTACACCATGAACCGGCTGCTCACGTGGAGAGGATGATGAATAGCTTGTTAGGTTTATAGCTTCATTAGGGATTCAGATTTTGAATCTGATACCTTGTTACTTTCCGAGTGCAGCTAATCATCTAATGAAGCTAACAAGCTACTCACAATGGTTACCGTTTTTCCTATTCACAGGTCTATACTTCTCCTGTGAAAAGGCGTCTGCCGCTCTTCGGCGTTGTGAGCATCCTCATTCTTCTGGCGCTGCTCCCGCAGCTCTTCGCAGAGCGCCTCCTCTACCTCGATCCGCTCACCCGCGGGCGCGTGCAGGAGGCACTGCGGCGCACGGCGAACGAAGAAGGTCTTCTGCTCTCGGGCTTCGCCATCTCTTCCATTACCGATGATCGGTTAGTAGTGCACCATCGTGCGCACGCCCGGGGGGCAGATGCACGGAGGTGCTTTACCATCGATCTCTCTTCTTTTTCCCGTACGCCATGCGACGTGTCCTCTTGATCCTTGGCCTGGAAGCCTACGCTGCTTTGCTCGCGTTCCTGCAGGCTTTGGGTGGTGTACGTACAGACGAGGCGAAGTATCTCCTCAACATCCCGTATCCGCATCCACCCGCTGTCCGCTGGATTCTGAGCCAGCTGGATGCACTTCCGTTCCAGGAGATGCTGGTGCGCATCCTCTTCGCCACACTCATGGTGCAGGCGGTGTGGGTGCTGTGGGATATGGCAAGAGATTTCCCGCGTCCAAAGAGGTTCCTGCTTGCGGGACTGTGGCTCTTCTCCGGGGGAGTACTCCTGCAGGCGGGAACGGTGATGATGGCACCTCTTACGGCTCTTGAGGCTTTGATATTTCTCTGGATGCTGCAAAAGAAAATTCCCTCTGTGTGGGTGGGATTCTTCTGGCTCTTCTCCCTCTTCACTGCCTACCAGGCGGTTCTCTTCTTCCCGCTGGTGTTCGCTTGTCTCAGGCAACACTGTTCCATCCGCAGGAGTATGTACTATCTCCTTGTGCCTGTTGTCCTTCTTGCGCTCTACACGTTTACCAATCCTCTCATACTCTCGAGTGTGGTCACACACAGCAACCGTGATCTTGAGTCTTCACTTCTGGACCGCCTGCTTGCCACAGGTCGTCTCTGGACGGTGGGGGGGAGTGCCATTCTCAGCATGCTCGGCACATGGGGAATACTCCGGTCACGCAGGTGGGAACTGGTCGCTTCTTTTCTTCTTGTAGCTGCCTACATTGCGTTCTCGCGGTACGACTACTACGCGGTGCTCTTTCTTCCTCTTTTCATTGGGGGCGTGCTTGCCTGGCCGAAGCTGCTTCTGTCCCCGCGCATGGCGACTGTGCTCACTGCTATCATCGGCATCCATTTGGCGTATTCCCTCTTTACGAATCAGCATCTGTCTTCTGCACGGACGACAGTGCAGCTGCTTGATGGGATGAATGTGCAAGGGGCACTCCTCATCGAGGGTTCCTTTGGGCATGAGTGGCAGTACGAGAGTCCGTGGGAGATACGGCGGTTCTCGGAGCATCTCCTCGAGGATGCGGGCGTTGTTGTTTGTTTGCAGACATGCCCGGAGTGGGACAAGCGCACCTGGCGAGTTATCCTCTTCGAACCGGAAGTCTGGGTGCGGAGTAAATGGCTTTCCTAGGCGATATTGTGGTACTCCTTGTACCACGCAATGAACTGGGGGATTCCTTCCCTGATCTGTGTTTTTGGATCGTAGCCGAGCATCTTCCGCGCTTTATCCACGTTTGCCGAGGTCTGGACGACGTCGCCCGGCTGCATGGGCAGGAACTCTTTCCTCCCCTCTTTGCCGAGGCACTGCTCAATGATTTTCACGTAGTCCATGAGCTCTTCGGTTTTATCTCCCCCCAGGTTGAAGACTTCGCAGGGGTAGTTCTTATCCAGTGCGGCCACCACACCAGCTACGATGTCATCGATGTACGTGAAGTCCCGCCGCATTTTTCCCCCACCAAAAATTTTCATTGGCTTGTCTTTCACTATCCAGTCCGTAAAGAGGTAGAGCGCCATGTCCGGCCTGCCCCACGGGCCGTACACCGTAAAGAACCGGAGGCCTGTGCAGTGGAGCCCGAAGAGGTGGTGGTACACGCTAGCCTGGAGCTCGTTGGCCTTCTTCGTCATTCCATAGAGTGAGGCTTGGGCATCCGTGTTCAGGTCCTCCGAGAGAGGGGAAATCTTGCTGTCTCCGTACACCGAGCTGCTGCTAGCGTAGATGAAGCCGCCGACCTTCCGTTCCTTCGCGAGGTCGATGATGTTCCCGAATCCGGCGATGTTGTCCTCCAGGAACATTTCCGGGTGCTCGATGGAGTGGCGCACGCCAGCCTGTGCCGCCAGGTGGCATACGCGCGTGTCTGGTCCGGCACCCATAAGATCGAAAGCTTTCTTCAGCGATTTTTTGTCCTTCAGGTCTCCGCGCACAAGTCTGAAGTTCTTGTACTGCCTGAGTATCTTGTTGCGGGCTTCCTTGAGCTTCGGGTCGTAGTAATCATTGAAGTTGTCGAACCCGATCACCTCATCACCGCGCTCGAGGAGCGCTTTTGCTGTGTGGAAGCCAATGAACCCTGCCGAACCTGTCAGGAGGATGCGCATAATCAGGAAGACAGAGTATCGGTGTAATAATTATTGAGCTCGCCCTGAGCGAGTGAGCGCAGCGGAACGGGCCGAAGGGTGAGGAGAATCTTCATGACGAAATCAGGAAACGCCAATACCGTGATACTGCAGCCCTGCTCCTCTCACCTCCTCCGGTTCGTAGATATTCCGGCCATCGAAGAGGTGCTTGCCTCTCATCACGCCTTTCAATTCGTTCAGATCAACACCCCGGAAGGCATCCCACTCTGTGAGCACGATTACTGCATCTGCCTCCTTCGCCGCTTCCATGGGGGAGTTCACATACTCGATGTCCGGTTCCATCTTCTTCGCGTTTCCCATGGCCACAGGATCATGTGCGCGTACGGTGTGGCCGGCTTTCTTCAGCATCGGAATGAGATCTAAGCTCGGCGCTTCGCGCATGTCATCGGTCTTCGGTTTAAAGCTCAGTCCCCAGATAGCGACGTTTGCCTTGTCCGGGAGGACATCGAGGAGTTTCTGGAAGAAGCGCATGCGCTGGCGGGTGTTGACCTCGTGTGTTGCCTTCACAATGGGCAGGGGAATGCCTGTCTCCTTGCTCAGGGCAATGAGCGCCTTTACATCCTTGGGGAAGCAGCTCCCGCCGTACCCGATTCCTGCGTGCAGGAAGCGGGGGCCGATACGGTCATCCAGTCCGAGGCCGTTCGCGATATCACGGATGTTCCCTCCCGTCTCTTCACAGAGTTCCGAGAGCATGTTGATGAAGGAGATCTTGGTGGCGAGGAACGCATTACTCGCATACTTCACGATTTCCGCGCTTTCCCTCTGCATGTGGAGGACGGGTTTCCCGACGCGCGTGAGCGGCTGGTAGAGCTCGTCGATGAGCTCCGTCGCCCACTTGTCTCCGTTGATGCCCACGACAATGCGGTCCGGCTGCAGCGTGTCCTGCACGGCACACCCTTCCCGCAGGAACTCCGGGTTGGAGATTACCGGGATGTGGTACTCCACGCCGCGTTCCCTGAGAATCTCTTTGATCTTCTCCTCGCACTTGCTTCCTGTCCCGACAGGGACGGTCGATTTATTCACGAAGACGAGGTCGTGGTCGACGTTCCTAGCTACCTCCTCCGCGACGGTGAATACGGCTTTCAGGTCAGCGGAGAAATCTTTGTTGGGGGGCGTTGCAACAGCGCTGAATACCACTGTGACGAGTGGGAGTGCCTCTGCGAGATCAGTGGTGAAGGAAAGATGCCCTGTTTTGAGCCCCCGTTTCAGCAGTTCTTCCAGCCCCGGCTCGTAGATGGTGCACTCACCCTTCTTCAGCTTCTTCACTTTTGCTTCATCGATATCCACACCAATGACCGTATGCCCGAGCTCCGCGAAGCAGGCTGCGGAAACAAGGCCAACGTAACCGGTGCCAACAACAGCAAGATGCATTGCACATGTAGTCTACTCGTGAAGGTAGGGACCTGTCATACAAAGAGTGCTCTTTGTCTGGAGCCCAAAACATGTACCATAACGGGTGGTTTTCCACGTTTCTCACATGTCCCGCATTCTTGTCACCGGCTCCACTGCCTACGACCTCCTCCTCACCTATGATGGGTCCTTCACCGATTCCATCGATCCGAATGCGCTCGATTCCTTCTCCGTGGGCTACGTCACTCCGCACTTCGAGCGGCACCACGGGGGGACGGGAGCGAATATCTCCTGGAATTTGAAACTCCTCCGGCAGGAGCCGCTCCTCGTTTCTACTGTGGGGAGCGATGGCGGAGAATACCTCGCGCTTCTCGAGGAGCGGGGGATTTCCACCGCACACATAGAGAAAAGAGAAGACGCCCTCACGGCGACTGCCATCATCGGTTCCGATAACCGGGAGCACCAGATCACCTTCTACCACCCCGGTGCGGATGCCAAAGGCTCGTGGCCGGATCTTGCGGACGAGCGCGAGAACATCGGTTATGCCATCGTAAGCCCGCGCGACACAACCATCATGGTGGATGCGATGCAATGGTGCCGCAGCTTCGGAGTGAGTTTTCTCTTCGATCCCGGCCAGCAGGTGATGTCCTTTGGGAAAGATGCTCTCCTGCGGAGCATGGAATCCAGCAGCGGGGTTGTCGTGAACGCGTATGAGTGGAGCGCGGTTACAGAACGGCTGAAAATGACTGAGGACGATCTCCTCGGACGTATTCCGTTCATTGTCGTGACGCGCGGCGAGCAGGGGGTGGAGGTCTTCACACGCGGGCATGCCATCGCTCTCCCGTCCTGCAAAGCTGAGAAAGTTATCAATCCGACCGGTGCGGGAGACGCGCTGCGTGCAGGGATCCTCACGGGGCTTGCTGCTGGGTGGTCTCTGCGGGATGCCGCCAGACTCGGGGCGGCCATGGGCTCCTTTGCCGTGGAGTGCGAGGGAACGCTCATGGATTCCCTCGATCTTGATCACCTATGGGAGCGGGCGAGGGTCACATACGGAGAAGATTTGCCTCCATTGCCGTGATTGCGCATTTGGGGTTGATTTTGGTTTCGTTACTCGTTCGCTTGTTGCTCGTGAGAACGAGAGAACGAGCCCACGAGTAAACAAGTAACGCTTGGTATTTTCTTGATTGCATTCCCCGGTTTCCGTACGCTCCTGCCGATGTCGCATGTCAAAGACCCGCAACTAGCAGAACAGGGGCGCCTGAATCTGGAGATCGCCGAACGGCGCATGGGCGCGCTCCTTAAACTGCGCAGGCGCATTACCAAAGACCAGACTTTTGCGGGCCTCACCATCGGCATGGCCCTGCATGTGACCAAGGAGACCGGCGTGCTCGTACGCACGTTCACAGCGGGCGGTGCCAAAGTTGCCGTTACGAGCTGTAATCCCCTGAGCACCCAAGATGACATTGCTGCCGCGCTTGCGGAGGAAGACGGCGTGCTTGTGTGGGCGTACAAAGGAGAAACCACCGAGGACTACTACAAATTCCTCACCGCAGTCATCGATACTGAACCCGACATCACCATCGATGACGGGTGCGATCTCGTCACGGAAATTCACCAGAAGCATCCGGATCTCCTAAGCAAAGTGATCGGCGGATGCGAGGAAACCACGACGGGCATCAACCGCCTCCGCGCCATGGTGCAGGATGGCGCACTCAAGATGCCGATGATTGCGGTGAACGACAACAAGACCAAGCACCTCATGGACAACTACTACGGCACGGGGCAGTCCACCTTCGACGGCATCCTCCGTTCCACCAACATCCTCGTTGCAGGCAAGACAGTGGTGGTTCTTGGCTATGGAAGCTGCGGGAAAGGAGTGGCTCTGCGAGCCAAAGGGCTCGGGGCGCAGGTCATCGTCACCGAAGTAGACGCGTTCTGCGGGCTGCAGGCTGCCATGGACGGCAACCGCGTCATGCGGATGGAAGAGGCGGCACCTCTCGGCGATCTCTTCGTCACTGTCACCGGCAACTACCACGTCATCCGCACGGAGCACATGCAGCACATGAAAGACACGGCGGTGCTCTGCAACTCCGGGCATTTCGATAATGAAATAGATATGAAGGGGCTGGAGACCATGGTCAAGCGCAAGCGCCGCGTGCGCCACTACCTCGATGAGTACCTTATGAAAGACGGGCGTGTCCTCTACGTGGCTGGGGAAGGACGCCTCGTGAACCTCGCCTCGGCGGAAGGGCACCCAAGCGAAGTAATGAGCCTCTCGTTCTGCGGGCAGGCGCTGGCATGCGAATACCTCGTGAAGCACAGGGGCAAGCTCCCGAAAGACGTCATCACGCTCCCGCCGGAAATCGATGCGGAGATTGCACAGCTTCAGCTCACTGCCATGGGTCTGACTATTGATAAGCTCACTCCCGAGCAGGTGAAATATTTGGCGAGCTGGCAGGAGGGGACGTAGGAAAATCCTGAAAAACTCAAGTTGTCACAGTGAGCTCTGACGAACTGCGACAACTTGGCGCATGTCATGGTTCGTCAGTGCTCACCATGACATGCTTTTATAGAGCTTCCCCCACAAACCCCTGAGTGCATGAAGAAAAGCCCTGGCGTCGGTTACCGCGGCGGTAACCAACCCAAGGCGTGCCTCCTCAGAATCCTTTTTCCCTTGCGGCTTTGCGAAGGGCGGCCTTTTGCTCGTACCAGGCGCGTACTTCGGCCTTCTTCGCACGTTTTCCCTTTGGTAGGGGTTTTTCGTGCTTTGCGTCGCGCCTCGCCTGCTGACGGTTCTTGGTCATCGGCACCTCCTTTCCGGTGATTCAGGTTGGAACAGAAGAGGGGAAGATGCTCTTTTCAAGAGAGCACTCTCCTCTCCCCGTTTTTTGCTGTTTTCAACGATCAAATGGGTTGTAACTGCTAGTTGTGTAAAATCAAGAATGTTTTTTTATAATATGAAAAAGCCCTGGCGTCGGTTACCGTGGCGGTAACCAACCCAAGGCGTGCCTCTTCGTGGGGAGAATCACCCCCCCTTGGCGGCTTTCATGAGCCGATGGAACTCGCTCTCCGAGATTCTCGGATGTTGCCGAGCAAATTTCTTGGCGGCTTTCACCGCCTCGGCTTGATGCTGGGCAAGCTTCGCCCTTGCTCGCTTGCCCATTTTTGCATTGGAGTGCTGAGAACTCCGTTCATCAGCTTTTCGCTCCCGTCGGTTCTTCTTCGACACTGCTCACCTCCTTCCGGTTATTGGGATGTTGGAAGCTGTTGGGACAGAAGAGGGGAAGATGCTCCGTATAAGCACTCTCCTCTCTTCGGTTTGATTCATGCTTTCAAAGACTGAATGGATTGTACCGAGTGATTGCTATAAATCAAGAATGTGTCTTTATGATTTGGAAGGCAGAAGTCAGTTTTTTGTACTGACCTCTGCCTTCCGCTTTTTGCCCTCTTATTCCGAAGTCCTCTGTCTTGCTGTTTTTACCTTCTGTATGCGCAAAATAAGGATGATGTGATGTATGGTTGACTCTTTGGTTTCCATTCCTTATTCTGACGAATGTCACTTGTATTCTTGTAATGGTACAAAGTAATTGACAATTATCTGTATTAGTTTATCTTATTCAAAGCGATGAAGAACCGTTCCCACCTCATCACCGCCCTGTGCCCGATTCGCTTCCTCTATGAGGAAGGGGTGCTCAGCTGATGGAGAGACAGAACTGAGTAGCATGCCCCTTCAAAGCAAGAAGGGCTTTTCGTTCATTCACAACACCGTTCTGTATGTACCTTGCTCTTGTGCCTCCTTAACTACTGAAACAATGCATAGAAGGGGGCCCACGGATTTCCGTGCCATGTTGGGAGAGCTGGAAACTTTTTGGGAGAATCGTTTTATGGCCAGTCAGAAGGCACTGAGGAAGATGCGGAGCCGCAATGGGTCCGGTCAAGCGGTCGCTGCCAGCACCAACGGCAACGGCGAGATGTCGGCCGCCGCCCGCAAGCTGCTTGAGAATGCAGCTCTGCGGGGCGCAACCGGGTCCAACAACGTGACCCGGGAGCGACAGCTTGTTGCTGCTAGGGCCAAGCGTGCCTGATCTTCTGGGCTTCTTTTCTCATCTCCCAAACCCCGCTCAGTCCGCTACAGTTTCACTGCGGCGGACTGAGCACATCCTTACCATCCATTTGGGGGGAGCAAGGTGTGTACACCACAGTGATCTTTTAAAGCGTCGTCTTTCGTACGTACCTTGCTCTTGTACCTCCTTCGTTTTACGGGGGGCGGTCCGCACTTCTGTGTGCCAGCGATGGAAGAGCATTCATAAAGTGAGAAAAATTCTGAGCATCAGAAAGGCTCACCGCACTTGCGAGACCAAGTTCTCCTAAGTGTGGTGAGCCACTGGTAGCTCACTTTATTTCTCACCTGACGAAGCTCGGTCCGTTTGTGGTTTACTGCAGGCGGACCGAGCAATCTTTTGATTTTATGGAAGGAGCAAGGTGCGTACGTAATTCGTGATAGATGATCTGGTCTTTTCCAGCCGGTCGCTCGATCGGCGGAGACCAGAGGGGTCTGACGCATGTTGGAGGACCAATATGTCCCGACGAAAAACCAGACGGGGCAAGCGGTACCATGTGCACAATGGGAATGGACGACTCATGTTGAGCCGGAAGGGCGGAAGCCTCCGTTTCCAGCTTCGTTCACTGGTAGCGTGGACTGATCAAGAATGTCCTTTCTGCGGGGTGTTCCTTGCCAGCAGGAAAAGCTGGCACGAGCATCTCTTCGGCAGGAATGGCGAGGGGCCTCGGTGCCCCAAGGTCCGTGGCTGGTTGCGGCAACGCAACCGCCCGGTCGGCCGCCGCCGCAGGTGGCGGCTGCAGACGTTCCCCGTTTAGCGTTGTTCTCGTCCCATCCGCCAACACGGGTTGGCTCCACCTCTTTCCAGATCCCGCGGCTTTGGCTTCGGGATCTGGGTCTTCTCAAGATCAGGTCATCTGTCACGTTGTTCTTTTCATTTTCGCAGCAAGAAACCTGTTCTGCTCAATTTTCACTGACGTAGCGGAGCTCCGTTGCGGGCTCCGGCAGAACAGTACCGATTGTCGGAGGACAAATATGTCGAAGAACCCCCGGTGTCCCACCTGTCGCCGTCTCATGAAGAAATGCAAGTGCTCGACTGGTTCGAGCAACACCGATGGCCGGGGAGGGACCAAGCCGAAGAAGGGTTGAGCGTGTTGCACTCTGACAATTCCCGCCGGTGACTCTGTCACCGGCATCCTTAGCGGCTCCGTACTCGTCGAGAGTACGGAGCCGCGCATCTTCAGAACAGATTTCTTGGTGCCAGCTCCGCCACTCTTCGACGAACTCAGGGTGGCAGCGTACAATTGTCATTGCGGAGAATAACAAGGCCATAGCGGGTCAGTTGTGTCATGGATTCGACTCCGCTCACCATGACGAAAAGGGTACAATTGTTCCGTGAGCAACAATAAAGAGATCGCCGGTCAACTCCGTCAGATAGCCGCTTTGCTTGCTGAGCAGCAGGTGCCTTTTAAACCTGCCGCGTACCGCCGTGCAGCGCAGGTGGTAGAGGATCTGCCGCGGGATGTCTGCACGTACGGCAGTGCGAAAGAACTGGAGAAGCTGCCGGCGATTGGGGAGGCTATCGCCAAGAAGATCATTGAGTACCTGGAAACAGGGCAAATTTCCTTTCTTGTGAAGCTGCGTGCTGAGCAGGGAGGGATTTCTGCAGAGCTCATGGACATCGAAGATCTTGGCCCCAAAAGAGTCCGGCAGATTCAATCTGCCCTTGGCATTACCACGGTTGCAGGGCTCATCAAAGCGGCGGAAGCGGGAAAGCTGCAGGGTCTCCCGCGCATGTCTGCTCTCATGGAGAAGAAAATTCTCGAGAACGCGAAGCGCGTGAAGGAGCGGACCAGGCGGTTCCCTCGTGAGGAGATCAAAGATGATGTGGAGAAACTCCGGAAGACCATTGGGGGTGTGCAAGGTATCGAAAAATTAGAAATTGCCGGTTCGTACCGCAGGGAGAAAGAGACGGTGGGGGATATAGATGTGCTTGTGGTAACGAAGAAGCCGAAGAACGTTTCAGATGCCATTGCATCCCTTTCTTTTGTCCGTGACACGGTGGCGCACGGCGATAAGAAACTTTCCTTCGATCTCAAGAATGGGCTCAGGGTGGATGTGCGGTTCGTTCGCAGGAACCAATGGGGTGCTGCGCTGCTCTACTTCACCGGTAGCAAGGAGCACAACATTGCCATGCGGAAAGTGGCGATGCGACACAAATGGAAACTCAATGAATACGGTCTTTTCAATGGAACTGGAAAATTTATCGCTGGTAAGACTGAACAAGAGGTATACGATAAGCTCGGTCTCCCGTATTTCCCGCCAAATCAGCGAATCGGCAAGCTGTAGCCCACCTTCGCTCCTGGTGGCTTGCCGACCGTAGCCGCGCGTATCCGGAGAAACAATGTTTACCAAGGTCCATGAGACTACGGTGGGCGGCCCTCGCTGCGCGAAGGCCGGAAACTCAACGAGTACGGCCTTTTTGAAGGTGAGAAGGTTATTGCCAACAGGGAAGAAAAAGACATCTACGATGCCTTGGGTCTCCCGTACTACGAGCCGCGGGAGCGGAGGGATGCGCTGTAGAATGTGTTCCTAAACGATCTCTATGAATTCCTGTCCCGATTCTTTTTTGCGGCTTCTTTTCATGTACCCCCATCGGTATTTGCGGACGGGTGCTCCCACTGCGTTGCAATTATTGCGACATGTCGTGATGAGCGTACTCACCCGCTGGTGCCTGCCGCCCGGTTCCAGCTGGAATGGTTTGCCGAAGTACATGTGTACCGGTGAGGGGTCCATATTCATTGCTGTGCCTAAGTCATGGCGCATGAACCCTTCGGGCTCGTCGACGAAGATGGGGGCGATGTACGTGTCCGATGACACTTGTGCGGTCATGGTCTGGATGCCGAGTTGTTTCTCCCGTGTGAATCCGCCCTCCGGGCACAGGAACATCGCCCAGCGCGGGTCTGACCGGAGCGCTTCCACGATGTGCCCTACATTCCCTGAGTGCGTTGCAAGCAGCTGCTTCACATCCGGTTCCAGGTCTGCTCTGTACTTCGGCGGGACGGTGAAGACGGCGTTCACGGCCTGGCTGAACGCGCGGCGGAACCGGTTGTGCAGCACTTTATGGCCGATGAGTACGATAAGCTGGTTGAACATCTGTTCCGCCGCTTCCTGATGTGGACGGACGTTCGTGCCTTCTGCTTCCCTCTGCAGGAGTATTTTGAGGAATATGGGGTCCATCGCAGAGAGGTGCGGCATGCTGTAGAACTGCACGCTCTTTCCCTGGCGGTTCATGTCCATGGCCTGCACAAGGTGATCCCGCCCATGGAGGCAGCTCCCTTCGCGTACAAAGCGACCTATGAATTCCAATACCACCTCCTCGGCGTACTCATCTGCCTTACAGATGACTTCCGTGTCGTGGGGAACGGATGCCTGCATGTACAGGCGCGCAAGCCGGTACAACATGCGGGGCATTTCATGGTACTTATAGCCTGCATTATTGAGGGCTCCGAGGATCATCTTCCCCGACTGCCACAGGGGGAGATGGTCGCTATCATCATGCAGGATTTCCCTGATGCGGTGACCGCCGGGTTGCAGCTGACCTCCGCACGTCAGATCAACGTCCGGTGGGAGGGGAGGGAGCGCACTTGTGGGGTCCAGATGCTGCCCAGAATCTGGTAAAGACAGCGCCATAGCCGCCAGAGTGTAGTGCGGTGAGGTGCTTCTCTCTAGTAATTGTGGTGTTATTTTTTATTGTGAAGACAGATTGTCATGATTCTTTCCAGAAGGAGCGGGAATGTGGTGTAGCCGGCATCCTTATTGAAGTGGCCTGCTCCCTGGATGACCGTGAGTTTCGCACCCAGGTTCTTTGCCAGTGTCTCACCCCGTTCCAGCCGTGGGTACGGATCGTTATCGCTATGGAAGACTTCAAAATGTGCACAGTGTTTCCGTATGCGTTTCCAGTCAAACACCTGATCTGCGATGGGGGCCATCACGGGTTGGAACTTGTTGTACGGCATGTCTCCCCAGGCGCTTGCAACAAAGAACGATGCTCTGACTGTGTGCTTCTCCAGCACCTTGAGGAGGAAGGCGACGCCGAGGCTGTGCCCGATGAGGATCGTGTCCGAATCGATGTACTTCTCGTACGGGGCAAATGCTTCCCACCAGTCCTCCGGTTTTAAGTTTTCTTTTGTGGGGAAGAAAGGGACGTAGGTCTCTACGCCCAGCTTTTTGAGTTCTCCTTTCAGCCACGGAAACCAGTTCTCTTCCGGGTTTCCGTAGATGCCGTGGACGATGAGAGCGGTGGGCATAGGCGTAGCGTGTTTTCCAGGATTTCACCGCTTGGGGCAACGGGATGTTGCAACCAGCGTGTCGGCGGCAAAGCCAATTGTTTCCATGCTGCAGAGGCGGCTTTCCCTCTCTCGCCTCAGCATAAATATGCGGTAAAGATGCTGAGCTGTCCATGCCTTCCTCTACAATGCGTCCCTATGCAATCAGGACTTTCTTATCCTGAGCTTTCGGAGGAAGCGATGCAGGAGACGAGCATCGCGCTCGCTGTAGATCCCAGAATGCTCCGTGAATCTCTCGCAATGAGTTTGAAAAAGACGTACGGAACCGTCGCCGCACTGGATCCGGCATCGGACGATGCTGCAGCCAGCATTGTGGGGATGGAGCCGAAGATTATCATCGTCACTGCACACCCCACAACGCTCAGGATCGCAACAGAAGTACGGAGAAATTCTGCGCAGACAAGAGCCTTATTACTCTCTCCGACCATCGAAAGCGCACTGTCGGAGGAATGCCTGGCCTTGGCCCCAGAAGGCTGTCTTCCTACTCAGGAAGAAACAAGCAGTGTAGGACTTGGAGAATTGCACCAGGCCATTCGCATGCTGAGGACCGGACATACGTTCATTCCGATCGAAGTTCTCAGGGGGATCTACCGGAGGGCTCTCGATGGTGCCGCGAATAAAGCCGCAACGAGTGAAGATCCTGTGCTCACGCCCCGGGAACTGGAAATCGTATCGCTGCTCCTCAAGGAACCGGGACTCGCAAACAAGCAGATTGCTTCCAGGCTCCACGTCTCCATATATACCGTAAAGAATCACATCCGCAATATGTTGCGTAAATGTAGCGTTCCCTCGAGGTACCGACTCATCGAACACTGCCGGGGGAAACGGAACCAGCTAGGAGCATTGTAACGCCGTTTGATCCGCATTGGCATACGTCATCATTCCATATTCCATACTTTCCTTCTTTACAGAGTACTGTGCTTGTTCACTCTGGTGGGTTGCGGAACACACAGTATTTTCGGATTCGCACTTCGTCCTTCGGACTCGTGCTCATCTGCAATTCAACTGTGGTGGGGAGTTGTACATATGCATGTCCTCTCTGTCGTGTAGTCCCGTTCGCTGCGGCTCACGGGACACAGTATCTTCGGACTCGTTCCCATTTCTTTCTTCTTTACACAGTACTGCGCTCAGAGGAAGGTGTGTATGTCCTCTCTGTTGTGCAGTCCCGTTCGCCTGCGGCTCACGGGACACAGTATCTTCGGATTCGCATTTCGTCCTTCGGACTCGTGCTCATCTCGAATTCAGTGGTGAGCTCGTCGAACCATGGCGGGAGAGGCACGTGTGCATGTTCTCTCTGTTGAGCAGTCCCGTTCGCCTGCGGCTCACGGGACACAGTATCTTCGGATTCGCACTTCGTCCTTCGGACTCGTGCTCATCTCGAATTCAACTGTGGCGGAGGGACAGGGATTTGAACCCTGGAACCCCTTGCGGGGTTACACGCTTTCCAGGCGTGCGCCATAGACCACTCGGCCATCCCTCCAACCTGCACGGTTGGCAAACCAACCGCAATGCGGATAGTTAACCATTTCTCCATGAGCGATCAAAGCAAAGTCCCTACTACTTGTCGCAATGGAAGCTGAGGCACTGCTTCATGCACTTCCACCAAAGTGTGGTGCTGAGGGCTGCCGCTATGATAGCGAGGGAAGAGTTGGAACTTCCTATGGCGACCCTGTCGAATTCCATGTGCAGCACAATGAGTCCTGTGAGAGATGTGAGCATGATCACAAGCAACAGCAGACATACCGTCCAGGAGATTGTCTCTATAAGTGTGGGGATAAGAGGAATTTTGCGCTTCCTGAGCATAGGGGGGAGAGGGGAGGGTTACTGCAGAGCATAGCAGGTTTGCTGTGGAAGTGCGATTTTCTCGTTCAATGCTTTCTGTCACTCGTGTATGCTGCGGCCCGTATGAAGCTTTCACTCGATTGGCTCTCTGATTTCGTTGCATTCCCGGAGGGAAATCCACAGGCAATAGCGGATGCCATCACTGCGCATACAGCTGAAGTAGATGCGGTGGAAAGGCAAGGGGCTCTCCTGGATCGCTGCTGTGTCGGCAAAGTGCTGAGCGTGAAGAAACATCCCGACGCGGACCGGCTCCTCGTGTGCAAGGTGCGTACAGATTGTGGTGAAAAGTCTGTTGTTTGTGGTGGGACGAATCTTCGGGAGGGCATGTGCGTTGCTTTTGCGCACACTGGCGCGACGGTGAAGTGGCATGGGGA